>Ga0315294_10009838_pt1 | contig 10479 bp, 9 predicted proteins | sample YL17G13_40_MG_FD_203626 | JGI IMG/M metagenome (GOLD analysis project Ga0315294, IMG submission 203626) | Sediment microbial communities from Yellowstone Lake, YNP, Wyoming, USA - YL17G13_40 | ecosystem: Environmental > Aquatic > Freshwater > Lake > Sediment | place: USA: Wyoming | collected...
GCAAGGAGAAAAGCCGGTTGATCAGCGAGATGGTCGCCGTGACCGGACTACACCGCAAGTCGATCCTGCGGTTGATTCATGGTGATCTGGCTCGCAAGCTGCGGCTGAGGCAACGTGGGCCCACGTATGGCACAGAAGTGGTCGATGCTGTGCGGATGATCGCCCGCAGCCTGGATTATCCGTGTGCCGAGCGGCTGCAGCCGAACTTGGGATGGATGGCCGATCAGTTGATCCAACACGGGGAGTTGATGCTCTCGCCTGAAGTGTGGGAGAAACTGGTGCAGGTGAGCCTCTCGACCGTGCGGTGGATGGTTTCCCCTGGCGTGTCCCAGTCCCAGCGCATTGCCTACCACCGGGGACCGCCAGTGGCTGCCTGGCACATTCCAGCCAATATCCCGATGAGACGTATTCCCCACCAGGAGCCGCAGCCCGGACACTTTGAAGTGGATCTGGTGCATCGCTGCGGCGTGAATGCCTCCGGGCAATACCTCCACACCTTGCAGATGACCGATGTCACGACTGGCTGGTGTGAACCGGTCGCCACCCTGGGGCGTAGCTACCTGGTCATGCAGGACGGCTTCGAGCGCATCCAGCAACGCCTGCCTTTCTCGATCCTGGAACTTCACCCAGACAACGGCAGTGAGTTCCTCAACGACTTGATGCTCCGTTTCTGGGGGCAGGTGATCCCACAAGCCAGTCTCAGCCGCAGCCGACCCTATCACAAGAACGACAACCGCTTCGTTGAAGAGAACAACTACAGCCTGGTACGGGCCTATGTCGGCTATCAACGCCTGGATACCGTCGCCCAGACCAACCTGCTCAACCGGCTCTACGATAGGCTCTGGCTCTATCACAACCTCTTCCAACCCGTCATGCGCCTGGCAGACAAGCTATCCATCCCCGACCCATCCCAGCGCATCAAACGCATCTACGATACCCCCCCAACCCCCTTCGACCGCCTCTGCAAGACGGACGCCTTGTCACCAGAAAGAAAATCGCAGTTACAAACCCTGCGGGATCACACCAATCCCTGCTCGCTCCGCCAGGAGATCCAGAACTTGCTGGACCAGCTCTTTGTATTACCTCGGGCAACTGAAGGAGAAACGGAAGATGTTTATCTAACCCTGGGCCTGTGGAAAAGTGGACAGAAAACCACTGCCCACTTTTCCACAGGCACTACGACTGCTGCTGAGTCGATCATCCCCACACTAAAAGGAGAGGACTGTTCGGTAACATTATCATTTGAGAGAACGATCCCTATCCAGTAACATTTTCTTTTGACTTGACACGGGGTTTTGCTGCCCGATGTCCACCGCGTCCTGCGATTGCATGTATCTCTTGTAAGCCCAACGCCTGAACCACGAGGAAACTTTACCGATCGAAATCTCAATGGAAATAATCAGGACCGCCCAAAAGATGAATTCGACCAGGGTGGAATGAATCGGTGGAAGATTTATGCGCGCTAGAAGCTGATTCACCGCTGGGGGCGTGTCCCAGTTCACATCTGACACCTGGAAAAGCCACAGGATGGCGCGAATGACCGGATGGCCTAAGAACCAAAATGCAACCTGTCCAATACCGGGCAAAAAACCGCAGAAGGCCAACCAGAAGAACACGAAGCCCAAATTAAATCCCACAGCAAATGCATCTGTTTTAGAAGAAATCGGTAGCGAGAGAGTAATCCAGCCGCCGATTCCGAACAGTGCGAGAAAAGAAAAACTGATCAGGGTGTTTAAGATCTTGTAAGTGTCGCGCGGGCGAAGGCTTGGATAGCGTTTTGCATTGATCAGGGCATCTTTCGTGGCAAGCGTTCCCTGCGGCTCGCCGCCGGGCGACGACAGAGTCAGGACGGAGGCGGGTGTCACTCGTTCTTGCAATGCTTTCATGGCCTGGATGTACTGATCGTCCTTGAACTGGGGCAAATGCAGGACCCGCTTCCGTTTCCCCTGCTGATAGGCCGCCTGGACTGCAAGTCGCCCGATGCCATAAGATGCATTAAACCGGACTTGCTCAATCTTCAAGATGGGGATATTCTTCGTCACTAAAAGGACGGGAAAGATCACCCACGGGGTGCGGAAAGAAACCTTCTGGTCGGTAATGGTGACTCTGGTAAAAACGCCTTCAATAAAGTTATAAATGAAAATATAACCAACCAGATACGCCGGGATGCCGATGAGCACGAGCGCCATAAAGAAGCCGACGCCTTCCGGCACGTTGGGCGCCGCCAGAGCAAAGAGCATGGCAGCCGGCATCCCCCAAAACAAAATTCCGAGTGGCAGCATAAGCGCCCACACCCATACCCGCTCTTTCCAAAAGCTGAAATGGAAAGAGGCTGTGTTTTGATCGGACATGTCACCTCCTGCCTGAGTAATTGTACATCTTTTTCTCCAACGTGCATCTCGTAAACAGTTATAATTCCCCCCATGATCCTCCTCACTGGCGGCACCGGTTTCATCGGCCGGTCCCTCACCCGTCAACTGGTCGAGACCGGCCACCAGGTCCGTATTTTGTTGCGACCATCGCCGCGCACGCCCCGTTTGCCCACTGGCGTGCCGGTTGAAGTAGCCGTCTCCAGCTTGAGCGACGTGCGCGGTCTGCGCGCCGCTATGCGCGGCGTGGAGGCCGTCTACCATCTGGCTGGTGGAGAGGGGGAGGGCGGGCGCGCCAACTTGCAAGCCGTGGATATTGACGGCACGCGCAACCTGACCCAAGCCGCCGCGGATGCCCGCGTGGGGCGTATCTTCTATTTGAGCCATCTGGGCTCCGACCGTGCGGCCGGTTTCCCGGTGCTCAAGGCCAAGGGCATCGCCGAGGAATACGTTCGCAAGTCAGGGGTCCCCTACACGGTTCTGCGCGGCTCGATCCTGTTCGGCCCGGGGGACGAATTCACTACCGGGTTGGCGATGTTGCTGGCCGCCGCGCCCGGTTTCCTGCCCCTGCCATCGAAAGGCGAGACCCTCGTCCAGCCGTTATGGGTCGAGGACTTGGTCACCTGTCTCGTCTGGGCGCTGGATAACCCCGAAACGCTCAACCGGACCTATGATGTCGGCGGGAGCGAGTACCTCAGTTTGCGGCAAGTGGCTGAGATAGTTATGGAGGTGAGCGGTCAGCGACGCATGCTGGTCAACTGGCCGACCCAATCCATGCGCGCCCTGACCATCATCATGGAATCCATTTTCCCACGCTTCCCGGCCTCGATCTTCTGGCTAGATTACCTGGCCGTCAACCGGACCTGTCCCGTGGCTACCATTCCGCACCTCTTTGGCCTGATGCCGGCCCGTTTTGCCTCCCGCCTGGATTACCTGCGCGGCGGCCACTGGACCCGTCAACTGCTCCGCAGATTGTTCACCCGTCATGCCTGAGTGGATCATCCGCCTGCTCGAAACGCCCGAAGAAATGGCCGCGGTCGAGGCTTTGCAAGACTTGGTCTGGCCTAGCCCCGATCTCGATATCGTCCCGAAAGATATGTTACTGGCTGCTGTGCATAATGGGGGACTGGCGCTCGGCGCGTGGGTGGGGGACGAATTGATCGGCGTGGTCTTTGGCTTCCCCGGTTTCTACCCGACGCCCGACGGCCCACGCCTGAAGCACCACTCGCACTTCCTGGCCGTGCATCCCGATTGGCGCGGGAAAGGTGTCGGCTTTGCGCTCAAGCGCGCCCAGTGGCAGATGGTGCGCAAGCAGGGCCTAGACCGTATCACCTGGACCTACGACCCGCTGCTCAGTCGCAACGCCCATCTCAACATTGCCCGCCTGGGGGCGGTCTGCAACACCTACCTGCGTTCCGAATATGGCGAGATGCGCAACAGCCTGAACATCGGTCTGCCGTCTGACCGCTTCCAGGTGGACTGGTGGCTGAACTCCAGGCGCGTCCAACGCAGGCTCAGCCGTCGCTCTCGCCCGACCCTGACTCTTGACCACTACCGCTCCGCCGCAGCGACTCTGCTCGCTGCGCGCACCGAGCGGGGACCCGCTCCTTGTCCGCCTGAAGAAACCCCTTCGCTGACAGGCACACTGTTGCTGGTCGAGATTCCGTCTGATTTTCCCGCCTTGAAAGCCAGCGCCCTATCCCTGGCGCGCGACTGGCGCTTCTACGGCCGCGAAGTCTTCGAAGACACCTTTGCTGCCGGATATTTTGTTACCGATTTCATCCACGATCAGGGGCGCAGTTTCTATGTGTTGACGCACGGCGAATCCACGTTGTGAAGAGGATAAGTATGGGAGATAATATCAGTCTCAAAAACCTGGCCAAAATGATTGACCATTCCCTGCTCCATCCGACCATGACGGATGAGGCTATCATCTCCGGCTGTGAACTGGCCCGCAAGTATGACGTGGCGATGGCCTGCGTCAAACCGTACGCCATCGGGCTGGCCAAGAGCATCCTGGATGGCTCAGACGTAGGCGTATGCGCCGTCATCGCCTTCCCACACGGGAACAGCACGACCAGTATCAAGGTACGGGAGGCGGCGGAGGCAGTTGCAGACGGCGCGACCGAGATTGACATGGTCGTCAACATCGGCAAAGCCCTCGGCGGGGATTGGGGCTACGTCTCGGACGAAATCAAGGCAGTCAACGAGACGGTCGTCCGCAACGGCGCCATCTTGAAAGTCATTTTCGAGAACGATTATCTGGGAGACGCGCACATCATCCGGTTGTGTGAAATCTGCTCCGAATACGCTGTCGCCTTCGTCAAAACCTCCACCGGATATGGGTTCGTGAAGCAGCCCAACGGCTTTTACTCCTATGCTGGAGCCACCGACCACGCCCTGCGCCAGATGCGTGCGCATTGTGCCACCGGTGTGCAAGTCAAGGCTGCCGGGGGAGTGCGCAGCCTGGACGACCTGTTGCGCGTACGGGGCCTGGGCGTGACCCGCATCGGTGCCACCGCCACGCAAAGTATCCTGGAGGAAGCCAGAGAACGGGGATATCAGTGAAACAGGGTTATGGATTCTTGAAGAAAATTTTCTTGACAAGCTGGTGAACATCCCCGACTTCTTGCCGGTAAATTATTAGACGGGGGATTTTCCCGCCTCCCAGGCGCGTACCTTTTCGAACAATTCGCCGAGCGGATTCAGTTCACTGATGGGGACGAGCAGGTTCTTCGTGCGGGTTCGGTCATACTGGAATGTACGCATCCCGGCGTTGAGCACTGAGGCCTTGTGGCGAAATTCCTCGTGCGTGAGCCAACCGGTCAGTAAAATGTCCATGCCGTAGACCCAGATGTTGCCCCATTCGTGGGATGGGATGAGATACGGTTCGCCGCGCAGCGGGCTGTGAATCCCGATCCGAGCCTCCGGACGGTGTCCCGCGTGGACATAGGCCAGGCTGTAGAAGGTCTGCTCCACCGGCAGGCGCGTCTTTGGTGGCAATTCCAGCGCAGCAGTAATGATATTGCGCTCGGCGTCCATCCCGCCGATCTCGACGGTGATGGGCGTCTCGCATTCGCTTTTCAGCGCGAGCTTTTCGAGCGGAACCCAGTTGGATGGCTTTGCCCACGCCCCCGGCAGCGGGTGGATGAGATAGACCGGCTGCCCGGCGGCAAGAGCCTTTTCTATATCCTCCTGCGCGGCGGCTGCCAATCCCAGCAAAAAGGTAAACAGATACAGGTCGTCCGGCTTGTGGCCCTCGGCAGCGAACTGATCGAGCGGGACGAGCGCCGGGACCTGGAGCACGAGACCGGGGTCCTGGCGCAGCGACCGGATTTGTGGGCGGCGGGAGATGAAAAAACTTTTCACGTCACAGCGGTGTCCGCCCAGTGACACGTCGTAGTGGTCGGGGTCGGTGAAGGGAGTTGCGCCGAGCACATCAAACGGGATGGCCTGCTCCGAAAGATAACGCCGGAAGGCCAGTTCCACCGCCACCCCCGCCGCGATGCGCCGCAGGTGTTCCACCGACGAGCCACCCATGCGGTCGTAGGTGTGGGCCAGGGAACGGCAGGCGTAGGCGATGCCACCGTCGGTGAGATCGGGGGTGTAGGGGAGGTGGAGGAGGTCGGAGGGGGCGATCATGGTGGAGAGTGATAAATAGTGAATGGTGAATAGTGAAGTAGGAACTCTGCTCCCTATTTCCTATTCACCATTCACTCCTTCCTGAACTGCAAACAATAGTGATGGAACGTGTTGCTCACCCAGGCGGAGCCCAGCCCGTAGGGCGCGAGGCGCTGGTTATCTTGCAGCCAGAGCTTCTCGTCCTTGAGCGTGTACACCTTGCCGAGCTCGCGGCCCAGGTCCCAGGCCAGGGGGTAGATCTTGCCGCCCTTCTTGACGTTTTTGACGATGATCGTCAGGTAGGCCTTCTCGCGCAGCAGCGGTTTCAAACCGACGTAAATGGCAACCAGTTTCTCCAGGAATTCCTCGTAATCATGCAGATTGCCCAGGTCATGCGGGTCGTCGGAGTAGAAGACGTCCATTTCGGAGGCGGAGCGGCGCTTCTTCTGAGTCTCGGCGCCCTTGGCGTGCAGCATGTCCCAATAAGGAGGCGAGGTCAGTACGTAGTTGATGGTTGGCAGTTGGTAGTTAGTAACAAGAGTAGCGTCACCGGTAATCATTTCCGATTTCAGATTTTCGACATCGTGCCCGAAGGGTATTGACGAACCCAACAACTTGCGTTCCTCGGCGATGAGCTGACGGGCGATCTCTGCGTATTTGGGGTTCAACTCGATGCCGTAAGAATTGCGTCCAGCGCGCAGGGCGGCAATGAGCGTCGAACCGGTGCCAGCCATCGGGTCCAGCACGGTCTCACCGCGCTTGGTGAAGAACTCGATGAATTCCTGGGCCATCGTCTCCGGGAACTTGGCCGGATGGACCAGCACGCCTTTCTTGCGCGGCGGTGGGTTGTGGATGAACCAGGATTTCTGGAACTTGAGCCAGGTCTTCGAGTCGAGGTCGTTGAGTTTGTTCATCGTGTCCCAATCGTAAATCGAAAATCGCAAATATTAGGGTGTGGGAGTGCGCGATGGCGTCAGCGTAGGTGTCGGGGAAACATAGAAGACAGAATAAACGTTCATGTCCGAGAAAGAGACGGCGACGGGCGTCGTCCCGTTGGCATAAGCGAAAAACCCGAGCGTCCCGCTGTGCAGGATGGGATCGCGGAAGGTGAACTGGTAACGATCGTCTAGATAAAAACGCATCTCGCTGCCCATGCTCCAGATACCTATCTTGACCTGGGCTGGCGCGCCGCTGGGCGCGTCGCCGCTGGGCTGCCAGTCCAGCAGAGGCCAGATCGACCCGAAGTGGCCACGCTCGAGGCGGATTTGCCCGTTGCAGTTGACAGCAAAACGGTAATAGTCCTCCCCGGTGGCGCGGAAGACCATTCCATACTGGTCTTTGTCGCGGCACAGGCTGACGGTGGCGGTGGCTTCTGCGTAGAAATTGCCCACCATCGGCTGGTTGCGCAGGCTGAGGATGGAGAGCGGTCCCTGGCCAGTAATTGACAGCAACAGCCGGTTGTGGGTCACGCTGGCGCTGGATGAATTGGATGTGGGTGTGTCCCAGAGTTCGGGTTGGTCGAAGGAATCGGAGAAGAGCAAATCGCCCATACCGGGATGATTGTTCGCAGTCGGCGCGATGGTTTGTGTCGGAAGAGGAGTTGGAGTGTTGGTGGGCGGGAACCAGACCACGGTGGGAGAGGATGTCTCAGTGGAGACGGGCGTCGGCGTCTCGGTCGGCGTGGGGGACAGGTCGGAGCAGGAGGTCAGGACAAGTCCACATGCGACCAAGATAAGGGTCCAATTTTGTATCGACAAAATCGTGAGTTTCATCGTGCCAAAAACCTGAAGAATTGTCGCCTAAGGTGTTGTACAATCACTCTGGGTACTGAAATTCGCCAACCTTTTCTCTTCATTCTACTGCGCATTGCCCAAATCTGACAACAGAAACGCCCGCAATCCGCATAACCAGTTTTTCTGATTTATGGATGGCGCAGCGCCCGTAGCATAAAGGAGAACTATATGAGTGAAAAAGCCGTCCTGATCACCGGAGCATGTGGTGAGATTGGTCAGGCTCTGGTACAAAACCTGGCGCAGCGGGGAGGCTTTCGCATCGCGACTACCGATCTGGCGCCGCTGCCGGAGGCCCTGCGGCTGCTTTCGGCGGAGCACGCGCAGGGGGATCTGGTCAACAAGGTCAAGATTTTCTACGATTACGATTTTGACATCATTTTTCATTTGGCGGCCTCGCTCTCGTCGAAGGCCGAAGTGGCTACCGAGGAGGCCCATCACATCAACGTGGAAGGGACGATGCAGCTCCTGATGCTGGCGGCCTACCGCTCGGAAAAGTACAAGAAAGAAGTAAAGTTCCTGTTTCCCAGTTCCATCGCCGTGTATGGTTTCCCAAACCTGGCAGCCAAGCGATCCGCCGGGCGGGTGAAGGAGGACGAGTGGAATACACCCCACACGATGTACGGTTGCAACAAACTGTACTGTGAGAAATTGGGCATGTATTACAGCCGCTACTATGGTCAGCGTCACCTGGATCCCGAACCGCCGGTGATGTGTGACTTCCGTGCCATCCGCTTTCCCGGGCTGATCAGCGCCTTCACCTTGCCAAGTGGCGGGACGAGCGATTACGGACCCGATATGCTTCATCGAGCAGCGGAAGGGAGGCCCTACGCCTGTTTCGTGCGCGCCGACACCAAGACCTCGTTCATGGCCATGCCAGACGCCATTAAGGCGTTAATGATGCTGGCCGAAGCGCCGCGCCAGGATTTATCGCATGTGGTTTACAATATTGCCGGTTTCAGCCTGACGGCGGGGGAATTTCGCCAGCGGGCGCTCCAGGCCTTTCCCAGCGCGCAGATTGCCTTTAAGCCGAACCCGCGCCGCCAGGGCATCGTGGACTCCTGGCCGGAGGATGTGGACGATTCACTGGCGCGCGCCGAGTGGGGCTGGCAGCCGGAGTACGACGTGGACAGTTTCTTTGATGAATATTTCCTGCCGGAAATCAAGAAGAAGTATCGCCGGGCGGGGATGAGGACGAATGAGTGATTGAGTTACTCATTTCTCTCTACTGATCACTTGATTCCTCTCCGGCCCCACCGAGACCAGACAAATCGGTACGCCCGCCAGCCTGGAAATCCGCTCCAGGTAGGTCTGCGCCGCCTTGGGAAGATCCGCCCACTGGCGCACGCCGGAGACATCCTCGCTCCAGCCGGGCAGTTCTTCGTAGACCGGCTCGTAGGGACTCAGGTCCGCTGGACCGAAGGGCAGGTCGGTGAGGGTCTTCCCATCCCGGCGGTAGGCTGTACACAGTTTGATGCTTTCCAACCCGCTTAAAATATCCAGCTTGGTGACGGTCAGTTCGCTGATGCCGTTGATTCGCACTGCATATCTTAATAAAACGCCATCCAACCAGCCGACACGGCGTGGGCGGCCAGTGGTGGTGCCGTACTCGTCCCACGGGTTGGCACCCGTACCGCGCAGCCGCAGGGCCAGGTCACCGGAAAGCTCGGTCGGGAATGGCCCAGAGCCAACACGCGTCTGGAAGGCCTTCACCACGCCGATCACACTGGCGTCACGCGCCGCATCCAGGCCGAGGCCGAGGCCGGTCAGCGCGCCGGGGGCTGTGGTGGATGAAGAAGTGACGAAGGGATAGGTGCCAAAGTCCACGTCGAGCAGCGTCCCTTGGGCGCCTTCCACCAGGACTATCTTCCCGGCGCGCATGGCGGCGTCCAGTTCGATGGACGTATCGGCGATGTGGGGTTTGAGGCGCTCGGCGTACCCCCGGTATTCGGCGCAGACCGGGGCCGGGTCCAGCGCGGAGGCGTTGAGCATGTTCAGGGTCCGGTTGGTTTCGGCCACGTGGTCGCCAATCCGTTCGTCGAAATTGGGGGCGAGCATATCCGCCACCCGCAAGCCACGCCGCGTGGCTTTGTCGGTATAGGCCGGGCCGATGCCGCGTCCGGTCGTCCCGATATTGTCCTTACCGCGTGCCGCTTCGAGGGCCTTATCGAGTGCATGGTGAGCGGGTGTAATGAGATGAGCCGCGTAGGAGACGCGCAGGCGTTCAGGGGCCACGGAAATCCCTAATTTGTGGAGCTTTTCCATTTCATCGAACAGGGCGCGAGGGTTGAGCACCATGCCATTGCCCAGCACGGCAGTCACCTGCGGGTGAATGATGCCCGACGGAATGAGATGGAGTTTGAAAATACGCTTCCCGACTGTGACGGTATGGCCGGCGTTATCGCCGCCGTTATAGCGGGCGCTGAAATCGGCCCCGGCCGCGAACCAATCCACGATGCGGCCTTTGCCTTCGTCCCCCCATTGCGCTCCAACAATAATTTGTAGTGACATAGGACCTTCCTCCAAAAAAGCACTTGCATTATATCAGAGCCACGTTTTACGGTCTGACCAACGCATTGCCTCAAGATAAATCTTACTATTGAAAGTAACGTTGCCTCAAAAAGGATGTTACCTTATGGCAGAAGTTATTGCACTGCCGGAGGAGAACATGATGAGTCAACGAAGCAAGCGAGAGTTAT
>Ga0315294_10009839_pt1 | contig 10479 bp, 9 predicted proteins | sample YL17G13_40_MG_FD_203626 | JGI IMG/M metagenome (GOLD analysis project Ga0315294, IMG submission 203626) | Sediment microbial communities from Yellowstone Lake, YNP, Wyoming, USA - YL17G13_40 | ecosystem: Environmental > Aquatic > Freshwater > Lake > Sediment | place: USA: Wyoming | collected...
GCGTCGTCCGGATCGCGCACAAGCCGCGCAATTGTCCGGATCATCCGAACTTCCAGCGGCGCAATCAGATCTTCATACGCATCCACGGGCATGCCTCGAACCTCGCCTCAGAATACTCTTGCGGCAATGCTCTCTATAAATGATAACGTTCCGCGCCTGCAAATTCTGTAAAGGGATCCGCACAAAAATACCCTTGATGAAATGGATCATCAAGGGTCAACAGGTCACGCAATGGGCCGGAGGGATTTCTCAACCTCTCAGCTTCTTCCGGATGAGATCATTCACCATCTGGGGATTCGCTTTGCCCTTGCTCGCCTTCATGATCCGGCCCACCAGGAACCCCAGCGCCCGGTCCTTGCCTTCGGCGTATTCCCTGGCCGGACCCGGGTTGGCGGCGATGGCGTCGTCCACCCACGCCTCCACCGCCCCGGTGTCCTTGACCTGCACCCAGCCTTTTTGTTCCACGATGCTCTTTGGGTCTCCGCGCCCTTCGAGCATTTCGGCGAACACGTCCTTGGCTATCTTGCCGGAGATCGTGCCATCGGCGATCATCCGAACCAGACCGGCCAGGTTCTCCGGCGAAACCGGCGACTCGGAAGGCTCCAGGTTGCGGTCGTTGAGCTCCCGCAGCAGTTCCGTCATGATCCAGTTGCTCAGGGCCTTCAGAGAAGAGTGCTGAGTGCTGAGTGCTGAGTGCTGAGGACTGAGGGGCAAAGGCTGAGGGCTGAGGGCTGAAGGTTGAGGACTAAGGGGTGAGGGATGAGTGCTGAGTGCTGAGTGCTGGGTGCTGAGTGCTGAGGGATCAGTGCTGAGTGCTGAGTGCTGAGCGCTGAGGGGTGAAGGGCGATAGGTGAGGGCGGCCGCGGCGGCTTCGTAATAGTCCGCGAGCGCGCGCGAAGCCGTGAGGATTTCCGCGTCGTATTCGGGCAATCCATACTGCGCGACAAAGCGCGTTATCTTGGCCGCGGGCAGCTCGGGCAGCGTCGCGCGGATCCTTTCGAGCCAGGCGTCGTCAATCTCCACCTCCACCAGGTCCGGTTCGGGGAAATAGCGGTAGTCGTGGGCCTGCTCCTTGGAGCGCATGGTCTCGGTCCGGCCGCGCGCCTCGTCCCACAGGCGCGTGTCGTGGCGCAGCGCCTCGCCCTTGTCCAGGGCGCGGGTCTGACGGCGCGTTTCATACTCGATCACCCGCGCGGCGGACTTCATAGAAGCCAGGTTCTTGATCTCCGAGCGGAAGTTGGGCAATTCAGTCTGTCCCAGAGGCCGGTGCGAGATGTTCACCTCGAACCGCAGCCGCCCCTCGTGCATGTTGCAGTCGCTCACCTGGGTGTAGAGCAGGAGGTTGCGCAGCGCGTTCATGTAGGCCACCGCTTCCTCGACGCTCCGGATATCCGGCTCGGAGACGATCTCCAGCAGGGGGGTGCCGGCGCGGTTGAGATCCACCAGGCTACAGAGTGCTGAGTGCTGAGTACTGAGTACTGAGTGCTGAGTACTGAGTGCTGAGTGCTGAGTGCTGAGTGCTGAGTGCTGAGTGCTGAGTGCTGAGGATGTAGAAGCCCCCTTGCCTGGTCCATATTCCACATGAATGCTTTTCCCCGCGTCCTCCTCCAAGTGGATGTTGTTGATTCGTACTATCTTCTTCCGGCCATCCACGATGATATCCAGGTGGCCGCCTTCGCCGATGCTGTGGCGCAGCTGGGAGATTTGGTAGTTCTTGGGAAGATCGGGATAGTAGTAGTTCTTGCGTTCGAATTCGGTGTGGCGGTTGATGCGGCAGCTCAGGGCCAACCCCGCGCGGATCGCGTAGTCCACGGCCTTGCGGTTCAATACCGGCAGCGATCCCGGCAACCCCAGGCACACCGGGCAGACCTGGGTGTTGGCCGGGTTGCCGAACTTCGTGGAGCATCCGCAGAACACCTTGGTGGCCGTCGAGAGCTCCACGTGGACCTCAAATCCGATGATGGTCTCGTACTGCATGGTGCTTTACCGCCGTCCCCCTGTTTGTAGTGCGGGCTTCAGCCCGGTCCCTTTGTTTGTAGTGCGGGCTTCAGCCCGTTACCCTCGTTTGTAGTGCGGGCTTTAGCCCGTTACCCTCGTTTGTAGTGCGGGCTTCAGCCCGTTTCCTTTGTTTGTAGTGCGGGCTTTAGCCCGTTAGGCGTCGTAAACTAAAAAAGGTATCAATTCGGAGCGGAAGCGTCTGATCCTGTGCCTGCAATTAAACGATTCGGCCCCAATCAACATGGTTTACTTGCTACCTTTATTTATTTGCGACTCCTTGCCCTCGTTTGTAGTGCGGGCTTTAGCCCGTTACCCTCGTTTGTAGTGCGGGCTTCAGCCCGTTGCCCTCGTTTGTAGTGCGGGCTTTAGCCCGTTACCCTCGTTTGTAGTGCGGGCTTCAGCCCGTTGCCCTCGTTTGTAGTGCGGGCTTTAGCCCGTTGCCCTCGTTTGTAGTGCGGGCTTTAGCCCGTTACCCTCGTTTGTAGTGCGGGCTTTAGCCCGTTTCCTTTGTTTCTTGCAGGAATGTCACGTTACGGGCTAAAGCCCGCACTACGTACTCTTGCCCTCGGCCAGACTCACGGCTTGGCGCCGCCGGACCGGGGCGTTTCCGGACTGCCGCCAAGCGTTCGCGTGGTGGGCTCGGCACCCGAGGGAGGGGGCGGTTCCGCCTCGCCACCGGGCGCGCGGGTGGCGCGGATGACGCACCTCGAGGGCCGGGTCATGGAATGATGGAATACCAGGTGCGCGCCGGTCAGGTCGCCCAGCTTGTAGAACTGAAAACGGCCCGTGGCCATCTCGCCGGAGTGTAGGACCGTGTCCGGGAACAGAACGCGCACGTCCTCCATCCGGACGGGGTATTCCTTCTGGTTGGCCAGCACGCCGAAATTGGCGTAGCGAACCGCCAAGTCCTGGTTGGTGCGGTTCCGGATAACCACACACACCTGCCCATTGTCCCACCAAGCCGCCAGGCGGACGTCCGGTTGCCATCGCTCCTGTTCCCGCGGCGTCATAGGGTCAAAAAGGCCTTCCTCTGTGATCGCGGCAGTCTTTGAGGGCGCGCCGGAGGGTTTCTTGCCGCCCGAACATCCCGCGGCCAGGAGCGCCGCTCCCAGACAAACCAGCAGCGCCGCCGCCCGCGGAACCAGCCCCGCCACCCGCGGAAATCCACTGCGCGACCTCCCGTACGCGATTCTCCGCCGTTCCGCCGACCTCATCTTTCACCTCCCTAAAAACGGGCGAGACTTCAATCCCCAAAACCACGAGTCTTTGACAATAGAACGGGAAACCCCCGCCTCTTCCTCCCGCAAGATACCCGATCCAGCATTCAAAAACAACAGGAATGAAGGATGGAGGAACCACCCATGCCGGGATAGCTTCCTGCCCTGTTCACTATGAACCCAGTGCGCTCACCGCAGAATATCTATATAAGTGCCACGCTATCAGCATTATATACTCCCAGCGCGGGCGGTATTCATCCCGCGGCAAAAAAACTAAAATACTTATTGACAACAGTGGAAGGAGAAGGGCACAGTAGCAACAGACTTTGGGTAGCTCCCCTTTTGCGGGATGTAATGCATAATCTCCTCCAGGGGTTTGGACATGAGCTCAAAGAATCGCGTTCCTGCGCAAACAAAGAGAAGCAAGGGTTCTTCCGCGCCCGCGAGAGGGCGAGGGAGTGAGCTTGCATTGCCCCCCCCGCAAACACACAAGAAGATCGGCGTCTTGATCGCCTTCATCCTGTGCGCATTGATTACCGGGCTAGTGTGCGCCGCAGTTTCTCACAGAAGCCATGTGGACCTCCATCAGCACGCCTATCGCGCTCTTGAACCCGGGGCGCCGTCTCCGCTGGGAGATTTTCCGGCGGAGACGGATGCGGAGCGGGAATTGGAGGGGATGCTTGCCGGTCCCGATGATAAGATTGACCTGTCCTTGGCGAACTATCTCATCGTCGCGGACCTTCCTCAGTTCGGAGATTTGACGCGCAGCGAGTACTTCGGGATGCTCGGGGCTTGGACGGAGCATGTAAGGAAACTGATGGAACAGGCGCGGAAAGATCCCGCCATGAAAGACTCAATCCACGATCCGAAGACGCTGTCTTATGTTTTTTGCAGCGGGATCATCAGTCTGGGGATTGATTATCCCGAGCAGTTCAAGAAAAAGGAATTGCAGGCCGCCGACCTGCGCGCGATGTACCAAAACGCGAACAACGTGTTTCTCCCCGGGCTGTTGAGAACCCGCGCCGGAACCTGCGTGTCGCTTCCGATGCTCTACCTGGCGGTGGCGGAGCAGTTGGGTTTTCCGCTGCATCTCGTGGGGGTGGGGCAGCACAGGTTCGTCCGGTGGGAGCAAGGCGGATTCCGCATGAACGTTGAGACAACGATAGTCCGGCAAGTCGCCATGACGCCCAGCGAGGACGTTTTCCTTGAGACAGAGGGCGTGTCCAGGGGGCAACTCGCGGGTACCAACGCGCTACGGAATCTGACCAGGCGGGAAGTGGTGGGCGACCTGTTCTTCGTCCGGGCGTGCCATTACGAGAGTTTGGGCGACCAGTTTCTGGTTCTCGCGTTGCGGGACAACCGGCGTGCCGTCCATCTCATGCCGGACAATCCGCGTTTTCAGGCGCATTTCGACGTCATCTGGAGACGCTACAATGCTTTAAGAGAGGCGGGCAGGACCCCGCCCGGAAGGAGGGAGCTGCAATGAAGACCAGACTCACACTCACCCTTGTTTTGTCGGCGCTTTTGCTGGTTCTCGCGTCTGTTTCTTCACTTGTTGACGCGCGGTGGTACGATCCCGAAAGCGGAAGGTTCATCAGTAAGGATCCTAATCACGCGCGGGCGGACGTGTACAAGATCAATGTTGATGGTGCGTCCCGGATCATTCAATCGAATCCAAGTCTCTTGCAGGAGTTCAATCCATACGTATACAGTCAGAACAACCCCATCAACTTGGTGGATGTTTCCGGAGGTTGCACCTCGCGTCCCCCCGCCCCTGGCGGCGGCGGTGCCACGCCTCCTCCTGGACTCATTAGTCCACCGGGTGATCCGCTCATCTGTTACATCCAATGGGGAGGGGGGAAAGCCTTCAAATGGGAGCGCATTCCAGACCTCAATACTACAGGTGGTTGCGTCTGCTGGGCAAAAAGCCCGATGGGATACGGCATTTCGGAAGCAGAAGCGTATGCCCAGTGTATATTATGCAACAAGGCTCGTGGGTACCCTATGAGAGATGAGTTTTAGATCGGCCGGGGGTTTGTGGTGCCGATCTCGTTCGGGGGATTTTGAGGATTGCGTTTTCCCAGGAGATATTGGCTATTGAAGGAGAGAGAAATATGGGGAAGGAAGATATGTACGCTATGGATCATAGGGGCTATGAAGGCGCGAGGAGATCTGTCTTTGTCTTTGCAGTGCCTTTATTCGCCATCACCTTTACAGTTGTTCTCTTGCTTGTTTGGCTGATGTATCAAATCTATCCAGTGAAAAAGTATGCATTTCACCCGTTTTTATTCATGGACTTCCCGCTGTTCCACGGATTTGCCATTTGGGCGTGCGCATTGTCTTTTCTCGTTTTTGCATACCCCCAGCTGCTCAACATGGAAAGACCCCAACAAGCGAAAACCGCGAAGAAGGCCATTCTTGTTCTTTGCTTCTTTCAGATGCTGTTAGGCGTGTATGATACGATCCTTCTTGCCTTGTTCGGAACGCTCCCATCTCTTCCGGAATCCGTTCTCATGGTGAACAGATTTCTGTGGGGAAACAATACGCATTGGATGGCGTCGGGAGTGGCGATTTTCTCTCCCTTCGTTCCTCAGGCGGCCGCTAACCTATTTTCTGGGATCACCACTGCTTCACTGATGAAGTATTTGCTATGCATCCAATTGCCCACATCCCTCTACTACTGCTCGAAGGTTTTTCTCTTTTTCTGCCTCGTTCCCTTTTTCCTTCGGCGCAACTCCTTTGGGAAAACCTGTTTCATGGTTGGGGGATTCGTATTATTCCTTCATCCCATGCTGGTATCGTCGGTATTCTATATTTCCTTGAAACCGCTGGGTCTCTTCAGCAAAGGCTGGGACAATCCTGTCTTCCCGCTCGCACAAATCGTGTATCTGCTCCTGTTTGGCCTTATCATCTTTGTTCAGACATACTTGGCTTGGCGCATTCTTGGAGGGCTGGATGGTGAAAAGAAAGTCGGCGGCTTTGCCGACCCGGAGAAAGAGCAAGCGCATTAGTATGCGAATCTGGCTGCGGGATGGCCACGCTTTGCAGATATTAGCGGGCCGGACCCCGCCTGGAAGGAGGGAGTTGCAATGAAAACAAGATTCACAATCCCAGTTGGATTGGCAGTCCTCTCGCTGGTTCTTGCATCTGTTTCGTCACTCGTTGACGCGCGGTGGTACGATCCGGAGAGCGGGAGGTTCATCAGCCGAGATTCACTGCAGCAATCAGGATCTATCACTGCGGCTGTCTCTCGTGTTCCGAGCCGACCAGATTTGCTTCCAAAGTTCAATCCTTACGTGTTTTGCTCGAACAATCCCGTTAGGCGAGTAGACCCATCTGGCTTGGCCGATGAAGAGGGCGGGTGTGAGGATTCGGAGGATTCCTTCGACTCTCGGGCCCAGTGCGCATGCGGGCCCGGCGGCGAGGGAACAGAAAACAACGCTGGTCCGATCCGAACCGTGATAGATTGCATGACTTGCATGGCTGATTATGTTGCGCACTCGGACATTGTATTTAAGGAGGAGAAGACGGTGGATCTTATGAATTGGTGCAACGATCAGGAAAAGCCGTTTGATGAATGGAGACGCAGCCATAAGGGAAAGTAGAGACAGCCATAAGTGGTCAACATGCCCTAGACGTGAATGCGACAATTGATTTTTGGGAGATCGGAAAGAATGGATATGGGTCCGGACACCGTGAATTCCAGCGGATTTTCTCCTGTAATACCTGTTTTCGCCAGGAAAACGCTTCTTTTTGCCGCCATATTGCTTTCGGGGGTTTCTCTAATCTTTCTGCCCGTTTTCCTGATGTCTTGCCGACCTGCGCGCACATCCGATCGCCAAGTGTCCGGAATCTTCTGGGCGCCGGAGAACAAATGGGCGGCCATCGTGCTTAAAGTGAAAAGGAAAAGCAGAACATACAACGAGTGCTGGATCGCCGACCCAAACCTGCGCCCCCTCCGGCGCTGTTACTCCTGTATAGCACCCTTCGGTTCCCCAGAGACTGTCTCCTTTTCGCCTGATGGGACAGCATTCTGCTTTGCTCATATGTCTGTAAACGGCAAGAAAGGGTATGGTGTTGACGCTAGAGTTGTCCGGGTGGACTTGGAGAAGAATCTGGAAGAAGATGAGATTGCGGTGTTGCCGGATGAGATAGTCCTCCAAATGTGCGTCACAACGCCGAGTGATATTGTATTCATGCGGGCTAGAGACGTCAGAAACCTCTATGTGTTCAGCGTCGGCGAAAAGCGAATGGAACCGCTATTCGCGTCTCCGATTCATGTTCCCCACTTTTTTTACGTTGATGCTAGTCACAATCAATGCCTCCTGCATGGGGAACTACTCCTCCGGGTGGGCCACGCCTACGCCGACAACTATCTGTGGCATGTTCCGGTCGGGAAAAGGAATATTTCTCCTGACAGTGTGCTCAAGGAGAAAATTGACAGCAGTCTTTACGCGATGACCGCCAACAGGAAAATTCGATTGCATGTATTTCCCGGGGAGACGGCCATCGCATTCGAGTCGGGAGAAGTGATATCCCATCTTGACCCCGGTGCCTATTGCTTCGGTAGGACAAAAGTCGTATGGTTTGAGAAGGAGAAGAAGAATCTTTGCCTGGGGGATGAAGAAGGGAATGTCAAGGTAGTTTTGAATATTTTGCCTGAGAAAGCAGTGACAATAGCAGGTTTCAACGAATCCCTTGGGATTGTTTGTCTGGAAGGCAAGCGGGATTTGTAGGTGTTCAGTATAGCCTCCGGGACAGTCAATAAGATGTCGAAGGACACGTTCTCTCGGCGCAAGACTCTATCAGAAGAAGGCCAGCCGTTTTCCCAATGATAAGGAAGGTGGGTATTTCTCTATCTCACGGTGGGTTAGAACGGCTGAAGCTTGCGCCCATTCTTCTTATCGCTGCAATTGCCCTCGCGGCGTTGCTCTTTCAAGGCAGTTCCTCAGCTTTCATTTGGGCGTTGCCGCTTGTTTATTACTTGTCGAGGCGAATCAGCGGCGTTCGGGGATTAAACAGAGGACTCTGGTTTGCAGCTGGGCTTTGCATCGTCGTCACGTCTGTTCTCTCTTTTCCTTTCACTAGGAAAGCAGTGGCGGGCTATTATTTGTCATTAGCGGAACAGGCCTATGTTCAGGGCAACAATGGCCAATGGCATGTTGCCCTTATCAGTGCGGGAAAGTGGTATGCCAATCATCCCATTCTCCTCTATGCGCAGTACCGCGTGTCGCTTGAGGACGGCGAAAAATCAAGAAAGGATGATCTACTTCTGAAGGCGGTTGATGAGGGTCTTGAAGATCCCGACGGACTGTATGAGGCGGCAAGAGTTCTAGCCAAGAGAGGCGAACGGGCCAAAGAGATCGCTCTTTACCGGCGGATTCTGAGATTGCGGCCGGAGCATCCCGAGGCGAACTACTGCCTGGCGATGTATTACGATCAGGAGCAACATGACCGTCCAAAGGCCGTGCATCACCTTCGGATTGCGCGTGACAATTTGCCGGAAGGCAACGTGTGGCGCGCACGGTGCGAGGAGTTGCTGCGCGAGTTCGGCCAGGAACCTTAACTCATGAAACAAATCCTCTTCATTTGGGGGCCTTTCTCCCTCCCAGCCTACGGTTTCTTCACCGGCCTTGCGTTTGTCGCCATCATGCACCTGTCCGAGGAACGGGCGCGAGGCATAGGATTCCCCCGGTTCCTCACGCTTGACACGCTGTTTGTGGCGGCCTTCGGAGCATTGCTCGGAGCCCGCGTTTTTCATTTTGCTTTTTCCGGCGAGAATCTTTCTTCGGGTGCCGGTGGCACGGCTTTCCTTGGCACCCTGGCGGGTGCTGTTCCCTGCGCGTGGTTGTTTCTGAAGCTTCGCAAGCAAAGCGTCCCGGGGGTTCTTGATATCTGTTTTCTTTATCTTCCATTGGGCCAGGCCATTGGCCGTTTGGGTTGCTGGTTCTATGGTTGTTGTCATGGACGCGTCTGTTCCCCTTCATTTCCGATGGGGGTCTGCTTTCCACGCCTTGTGGGGTGGGATAACGAAGCGCTTGGCAGTCCCGCGTTTCTCAGGCATTTGAACCTTGGACTCATCAACCCGGACGCGGCCTATTCTCTGCCGGTTTATCCCACGCAGTTGATCGCGGTTTGCTGGGTGCTCCTGTTGTTTATACTTCTTCGAATCGCCTCCACCCGCCGGTGGGCGGAAATCCGGCCCGGGATGATAGTCTTTCTCTACTGTATTGGCCACGGGATTGGGCGAGGGCTGGAGGAATTCATTCGGGACCATGAGGTTGTATTCGGCCTCGCAACCAAGCCACAGTTGGCATCCGTTTTCATGTTGCTTGTCGGCATCGGGGGTGTGGTCTGGCTGATCTTTCGCCCGGGAAGCCACGATCATCCCGTCCAAAGAAGCACAGAAAAAGGAGGGACAAGATGGACAGGCTTTGCAGGATAGAGGGAGCCTATTTGCCGCTACGCCGTGTATAACCGCAAATCCGTATCATATCGGCCATGCGTCGTTCACCATTCGTCATTTGCCATTCATCATTCGTCATTCATCATTCCCGCTTCCCGCAGGTCTCGGAATCTCGGGATAGACCGCGGTGGCAAGACGCTGGACGGCCCGGCGGCAGTCCGGATCATCGGGGCGGCATTGGAAGAGGCGGCAATACGTTTCCAGGGCGGCGGGCAGGCGTTTCTGGTGTTCCTGAATGACGGCCAGTTCCTCCAGATAGCGGTTGCGAAGGCCCGGATATTGCTCGGGGCTCAGGCTCGCCGCACGCAGGAGGGCCGCCTCCAGCAGCGCCGGGTCGTCGGCGAGGCGGGCATGTTCCACCTCCCACGCCGCCAGCAGCGCCGAATCCGGGCAGTACGCGCGCCCGTTTTCCAGCGCTATCTCCATTCTGGCCATTTCCTTGCGCTCAAAATGCAGCCGAACCAGCGCCGCGTAGGTCTCTTCGCGGAAGGGGTCCCTGGCCAGCGCGGCGTGGCACGAATCCGGAGTGTCCAGACGCTCCGCCTTGCGCGGGAGAGCGATCACGAGCACAAGCCCCGCCGCCGCAGCGAGCGACAGAACGACGGCAATCCGCTCCCCCAGTGCGGGGGATCTATCCCGCCAGCCGTTCCCGGGGGTCATCGCGTTCCCTTCTTCCTGCATCGGCCCGCGCGCGCCCGCGGGGCTCTCCGAAACGCTCCTTACGGAGCTGACTACGAACGACATCGGCCCGCGCGCGCCCGCGGGGCTTTCTGAGGGGAATAGAGGATCCTGTCCCTG
>Ga0315294_10009840_pt1 | contig 10479 bp, 8 predicted proteins | sample YL17G13_40_MG_FD_203626 | JGI IMG/M metagenome (GOLD analysis project Ga0315294, IMG submission 203626) | Sediment microbial communities from Yellowstone Lake, YNP, Wyoming, USA - YL17G13_40 | ecosystem: Environmental > Aquatic > Freshwater > Lake > Sediment | place: USA: Wyoming | collected...
AATGTTTATCCATAAAATAACTCTCAAAGATTCGGGGCGGACTTCACGACTTCACATTTCCAAAATCGATTTGATTATAAAACTATATTTTCTTATATTTTGTGAACTTGTGAAACCTGACCCCGTTTTTTCATCTAATTAAAAAGGCTCAATAAAACGAATTTTTTCTAATAAATTATCTTTAATGGATTAATTAATTTATAAAAATTATTTTTGATATTTTTAGATGTATCGTATTTGTTCATTTGCCAGATTTCTGAAAGATAATTCTCAACTAAAGATACATCTTTCGGATAGGCAGTTCGCTTTTGCATTTTAACAAACGGTCCGTCTGTCTCTGTCAAAACTCTGTCAAAAGGTAATTTTTCTATAATCCTCCTGCCATGCTTAGTATTTATCATAGCTGGATTTATTGAAAAATAATGACCAAGTGATAATGCACGATCAATAAGATTGAGAGGCCCGGAATACCAGTGGAATACTACAGGGGAACGGTTTTCTTCTTCCAGGCCATCAAGAACCTCAGATTCCGCTTTACGGGAATGAATGGATATGAACTTAGGTTTATTTCGTATAGCTCTAAGTACAAATTTAAAGGATTCTATCTGTATCTCCTTAGTTGATATTCCAGCGGCTGAAAAATCTAGACCAACTTCTCCTATATACGAAGTTTGATCAACGAATTTTTCAAATAATCTTTTTTCTACACTATATTTGTGGGCAAACAGCGGATGAAGACCAAGGGCTAATCGGATATAACGAAAACCTTTAACATGAGAATATGCGATTTCAAAAGATGATGGTAAATTAGTCACTAATATCGTAATTATTTTATCTCTCTCGGTCTGTAAAATTAGTTTTGAAGGATTAGGGTAAAGATCTATATGGCAATGGGTATCAATCATATCATCACCACTTAGGTTATTATTCTTTGGAATTGGTTATTACATTTATCTAAAAAGAATGTTTTGATTTCATCATAACCGCGGTGGGCAAATACAGCATATTTATCTATATTCTCGATATTGGCAACCTGTAAAATAAGACGGGCGAGGTCAGTTACATTATATTTTTCGTTGATAAAATTAATCATTGCCCGTAAATCATTCGCGCTTTTTCCCGAATCTTCAATCTTTAGTTCACCTTTACAAATATCAAAGCCATAGTTCTGTCCATCATCAATCCCGGCTTTGTGCATCGCTGCCCGGCGGATTATACAGGGGATACAGTAACCACAATGATTAACATTTTTTTTCCTTATCCAATTCTGTCTCCTGTTAGGATGCGAACAGGAGACAGAAATATTGGCTATTGATTTTAGTAAATTAATATTTTTACAAGCCACCATGCATTCACCCTTAGTCTTGAACTGAAAAGGATTTATAATAGGGTTTGTAATGCCTAAACTTTCTAGTACAGACCGGAGCCCATTTAAAAAATAAGGGTGCATGGTGCGGGTACTGCAAGAGCCTGCCCGAGAGGGCGTAAGTGGGATATTGAGAGCTATTAACCCATTCTCTGGAGCATATAATGGTATATCATTACCAAATCGGTGTGCCGCATATAAACCAAGGGCTATAAAAATTAAAGAACGGCTGCGAAAAGTTAACTCATTTGCTGCAGCCGGGAGATGGGATACTCGTATATGTAATGGGATTGCCCTTCTTTGATAGGTTGACCAAATTGACTGAAAAAGTCTTTCTTGCGCTGCCTTGGCACCTGATGAATCATAATGCCCAATTAAAAGCAAGTTATTAGTATTATTTTCCGCTAATAGATTAATTGCGCCTATCAGTGAATCTAATCCACCTGAGAATAAGCAGACTGCATTGGGAGTACTTCGTAAACTATATTTAGGTCGTTTCCTACGCAAACCTGTAGGTCGCCGAAACAAACTAGTTGTTGAAGAAGTAAAATTGAAATCCCACATATCACCCGTCAGAAATCCTACTGTTCTTACTAATTCACTAGCAACACTTGACCACAAATTTGAATTTGATACTGGTATGGTTACTTCAAGCTCTCTTGTCCATTCATCAAAAGTACCAGCTCGGGGAACACTCTTGTCAATCATATAGCACAAACTTGCAACCAATAAAAAATCAAGAGTAATAAGATCTGGGATACCACAACGGCGATACAATTCAAGGAATGATATATCTAGTTCGCGTTGGATATTCAAATCAGTTATGTTTACCATCACCCTGGAAAAACCATCAGAATGTCGAGCCTTAGGGCCTATGTTTACATCAATTTTCATTAAATTACCTCAAAAATCTCTAATGTATCCTGCATGATCCGCTCAGCTAAACTTAAGCCTGCTAATCCGGACCAATCAATTGAATCAATAGTTTTACTGGCAAGTTCAGACTCAACTTCAGCAAAAATACAGTCTTTAACTTGCCGTAATAACCGTTTGGCTTGATCAACGCCTACTTTTTTTTGCCAATCTTCATAGAAATCGCGACAAAATAGTTCGTATAAATAATATCCAAAGAAATCAACCATAATTAACATCATGCCTTTTTCATCAAGGGATTGATTGAGCGCTTGTTCAATATCTTCATACGGGGTGTTGAGTTTAAATAAATCATCGAACATGTTGCTAAGTGCTTTACGGGTTGCATGATCATCAAGTGTACTTACCGAATTCGCAAGAATATCAAGCAATCCGGCACATATTTCAGTAGCTGATTTACCTATTAAATATCCAAGCCCATCTTTCTGTAAAGTTGTGTCTAAACCCTGTGTGGCAACACTTGATAAAAAGCCACCCAATTTAGCACCGGCTCTTCTAGCAGAACTACCAATACCATATCGGCTTCCGCTACCACCACTGCCACCTCTGCCTTGCGCAATAGCCTGCGCACCGCCATTAGCCTGAAGATACCTACCAAGCAATTTTTTAGGGTTAATCGAACCATGACCGCTATGTTTGGCAAAACTTGTGGCATCATTCTTAAGCGGTGCCCAGGCACCGCCTTTAGGCATATTATATCCCGTTGATGTTCCCATTTATTCCCAACCTTTTAATGCACTTGAAGCAGCACTACTTATTTTTGACTTTCCTTCTTTTTGAAATTTCCCTAGCAATTTTTTTATTGCTGGTTCATACATAGAATTCTTCATAGCTATTGTTTTGAGATAAAAAGCTATACCTGGGAAAAGTTGCTTTGATGGAAGCTTTTCTAGTGTTCTGAGCAAGGATTCAAGTGATCCCTCTACTTTATTTTCAATTAACTTAAAAATAGCTTTAATTCCTGATTCTTGATCTGGATGCCGTTCTATATGCTGTATAAGTAACTCTAACAAGGTCTCTTGTTCAACAGTGTTTAATTTAGCTGTTTCACGAGCTCCAATGTGTTGCTCGCCTTCATTATCACCAACAAGCTGATTAAATATGCGTCTAACGATAGGAGCCACCATCTTGACATCAGACAATAGTGAATCCGTTTTATCTCTGGCAAGCCAAAAATAATCACGTAAATCAATATCACTAATCGGCGGATGTAATTTTATCCATGTTTTAACAGCTGGCTTTTGCCATTCTTTAAGTGTGTCATCAGACACTTCTATCTCTTCTCGAATTGCGTCTTCTAATTGTTTTAACTTTATAGGAAATCCCTTTTCGCTAGTTTGCCAGTTATTAAGTTGCTTAAAGAGGTTAAGATTTGTGTATTCTAAAACCATCAATTTAGCCAGGATATCATCTCTAATGGGGAGATTTGCTACTTCTGCAAGTTTCTTACGAAGTAACATCGCATTCAGCATTCGTTTAACCTGGCGCGGATTACCTTTAAGTCCTTCGGTAATCGCTTGAGCAACTGAATTGCTCCAAACAAGCTGACGTTCGAGTTCATCATCAATTTCAGTACCCAATGCATCCTTAATCGCGTCATATCTATAGGCTGCATAAAAATTATTGCTCCGTTGGGTTTGCCAATGTTCCAAAATACTTGAGAACTGTTCTTTATTCAAATACTTCTGACAAGCTAAAAGGTTAATGTACGTTTCTATCTCGGCTGGTGATAGTCGTGGAAGGTGATAAGGAATTTGAATAAGTTTCTCTAGATAATCCTTTACAAGGTCATATTCTTCTGCTTTGGTTACATCTTCCTCTTTTAGCTGTCTTGCTACATATCGTGTGGCAATGGCATGACGGACAATACGAGGGTCTGCACCTATTACAAACGCAGTCTTTGGAACTGAAACAAATAATTTGATAGCTTCTAATGTTTCAATTATACGGGGAGGTAAACAACGATCAAGATCATCAATTAGAACAACCAATGATTTTATCCCAGTTTTATCCAGCAATTTGCCAAAATCTTCCCTAAATTTACGTACTTCAAGAAGGTCGGGCTTACTTGTGTCTGTCTCTATCAAGTCAAGCCAATTAGCTGAATCAATTGTATCTTTAGTCTGAGGTTCTGTTTTTGCTTTTTCTGATGATTCAACGCTTGAACTAGGAATAAGTGAAGCCAGAATTGCCGGTATCGCGCCTACACCACCAGTTAGTGCTCCTAATGCGAGTGGCACTCCTACATGTTTTATGCTTAACTTCGCTACTTCCATCCACTTAACTCGTTTAAGTAAGGCAACTACCCCGTCCTTCGCTTTTTCTCCAAAATCTTTATGTTCACCCAACTGAACAAGAATAGATGAGATAAGGGCAGTTTTGGCATCTTCATAACCTTCAAAAGTCCATCCATTAAAGTAAAGGCATACCACGTCTTTATATTTATCAGCTTCTAACGACTGCTCAAGCATTCTCATGATACTTGATTTCCCCCCACCCCAATCGCCAAAAACTCCAAGAACGACAGGAAGGAGTTCTGGATTCGTAACAACATCTAAAATTAGATCGCTATGAACTTTGAAACCGATTAAATCTATAGTTGTTTCATTATCTGACCACATAGCCAAACCACCAAACATAGTTTATTTAGAGGCATAACGCCAGCCATAACTTGACCCGAAAAGCAAAGTAACGAAGGAGCGTAAGTTTTGGGGTCCGAGTTGATGGCATTATTATTCTTTATTTGCTCCTATCGATCATTACTCTAATTAGCACTTCTATCCATTTAACGCTATTAAATACCATGGGCCTTAATACCGACTTTATGCCATGAGCATCTGACATTTTTGATTTCAACATTTGTATAACATTCGCCGCTTGGTTGAGTGTGCCTTCAAAGTTTCTACTAAGTGGTTTAACGCATTGCTCGTCCCAACCCAATAAACGAAGCTCTCCAGAGGTCTGTCCGGTAACAGTTCTTTTACCTGAAAGTTTAGATACATTTAGTATCTTGCCTCTTCGGCGCTATTTCTTTTTTAGATAAAAGAAAAGGTCTCTCTTGTTACCTTCATATAGGTTACGATATTTAATTTTATCAATTTATAGAATAAAAAATATTTAGTTACATGAGATATTTCAAGTACTATATATTTTATATACGACAAATCTTTTAAAAACCCTCTTTTTTAAAAAACTTATTTAAAAACCCCCTGCTCTTTTAATGCAAGGATTTCGGAAAGTTTTTTAGTATTTTATTTATTTAATATAGGATGTTTATTTAGAAAATTATCTTCTACACCCTTCTCTGCTCTAATGGTATCAAACTTACTTTTAGTCTCAAGAGTAAAGTAGGTTGGAAATTGTAAACTAAAATGTACCTAACGTGGAAAATAAAAATGCACTTTCCCCTCTAACCCTTTCCTTACAAAAAGTTAGAAAATTTTACTTAATTATTAAGTTAGTACAGCCATGCTCTTTGTACTTAAAAAGTTCGAATCCTATCCGGCTCCCCTATTGGACAGCTTCAGAACTTTTAAGAGGAATACCATAGAAAATATTAGATTAAATCAGTTAATTAACATTCCTGATAGTATTATAAATTCAATTTAATTAATTATTAGTCTTTATTTATCAATAAGTATATCCCCTCTCTTATTCTAACCAGTATTTTTAAAGAAGGCAATTAAAATGGTTTTAATTATTTTTGATATTAATAAATTGTGTAATATACTAGAGTGCATTTAAATTATTTTAGCAAAAGAAAATTACCAAAGTTCAATCCGAGAGATATTTATTTCTTCTCTATTTATTATTTTATATTTTTCTTTTGATAGATGCAGGAAACTCATAAATAAATTTTAAAAGCATTTCAATAAAAGTAATTAGTTCTTCGGCATCCGCTTTTTCCATAATTGATATTTCATGTGTTGCTTCATTCCCTTTTGTTCTAATATGATCAACCCATTCTTTTCCATCCGGAGGAATATATCCTTTATCTGAAAGATATTCAATGTATTGAATAAATTTTAATCCTTCATCTGCACCTTTCGAAACTGCAATATTCATTAAGAGTTTCCTGCAACAAAGAATGGAAGCAGTATATGCATTGCAACTTGTACAGTTTCTAGCTTCATCATATAAAGACACGACTTTTTCATCTGGTATATTATTAACCTTATTTCCAAATGAATAACTAGGTATTTGATTTCCTTCATTATCAAAGTATGTTGGCTTTAAACAAAAATGGCAAATATGTATAGTTTCTAATTGTGTAGATTGACTTGATGGAGGAGATGCAAAAAAACCCGTATTTGAAGCTAAATGATTTCCACAATGGCCACATATATAGCTTCTAGATTTTATGTAGCCAGCACTTCTCCATAATAGTTCCTTTTCCATAATACACCTCTAATTTTTTATTACTAATCGAATGTCTAAAAATATAATCAATTTTGTAATTCCTAAATAACAGATTTATTTTAAAATATTAATCTTTCTGAAATATATAAGATATTTTAATATTTTCTTAGTTTTTTATGATTGCTATTCTTGCAAGCAAATTATTAAAGATAATTAAATCATCTATAAACTAAAGGAGTTTATTAGCCTTCCTGTAAAAAGCATAAATCTTACTTGATGGTTTATTACCCCTTATTTATCAATAAATATCCCTATTCTTATTCTAAATATATATTATTAAAACAAGTATTGCTATACTAACACAAAGTATGGGATTAAACCTATATTTAAACAAAATCCACTACTTACTACATTTAGGATTTATTAAGTATTTCCATCTTATTATCTATTTAAGTATTATCTCTATTATTAAAATATTCTAAAAATTTCCTTTCAAAATTATATATATTATTTTAGTATTTGTCTTTTTAGTAAATCCTACCTATTTCTATATAACAAGTTTATAAGCATTTTTTAATTTTTTCTTCTATTATTTGGTAAATTTCCTGAATTTCTTCTTTATTAAATGCATTTAAAATTTCTTGGAAAGCATTTTTAGCTAATTTAAGGTTTTCGGACACGTCTTTAACTTCAGCTAAAGTTAAATAAGCATCCCCTAAGTTGATTTGGGTTATAATATAATACGTGGGTAAATCATCAGAAGTATAAGCTCTTAAAACTTCCTTATAAATCTGAATGGCTTTCTCGCAATTGATTACTTTATCCTTTACCTCTGCTAAAGACTGATAAGTAGCACCCAAATTATTCTGAACCCCTACATAGTTTATTAGAGAATTATCAGCGTTAAAAACCCTTAAAGCTTCATTATAAGCTTGAATTGCCAGATTATAATTTTTAACCTTTTCATTAATCTTAGCAATGTAGCAATAAATATTCCCTATGCTACCTTGGGTCTCAGCATAGCGTATAGGAAAATCATCAAAAGTATAAACTTTTAATACCTCTTTATAGGCTTGGATGGCCTTCTCGCAATTGATAAACTTATCCTTTACCTCTGCCAGGATACTATAGGTTGTTCCCAAGTTACTTTGAGTCATAGCATAATTTATAGGCAAATCATTAAGGGTAAAAACTCTTAAGGCTTCCTGATTGGATTGTAAGGCCAGATTGCAATTTAGAACTGTATTCTCAACCTTGGCAAGTGTATTATAGGCACTCCCCAGATTACTTTGAGTCATAGCATAATTTATAGGCAAATCATTAAAAGTATAAATCGTCAAGGCTTTATTGCTAGCATTTATAGATTTATAACAATTAAAAATCCTGTCTTTGACTTTAGCCAATGTATCATAAACAGCACCTAAGTTGTGTTGAACCATAGCACCCTTTGCAAGCATATCATTTAGGGAAAAAATCATCAAGGCTTCTTGGAAAGCATTGATTGCTTTCTCACAATTGACAATTCTATCTTGAACCTCAGCTAAAGAGTCATAAGCAATCCCCAAGTTGTTTTGATTCTCTGCATAATATATAGGATAATCATCCAAGGTAAAAACTCTCGAGGCTTCTTGGTAAGCATAGATGGCTTTCTCACAATTAATTGCTTGGTCTTTTACATCAGCCAACAGACGATAAGCGTTCCCTAAGTTGCTTTGGGTCATAGCATAGTCTAACGGATGATCATCAAAAGTATAAACCTTCAAGGCTTCCTGACAAGCCTGAATGGCTTTCTCACAATTAATAAATTTATTCTTACCGCCTGCCAAGGTACGATAAGCGTTCCCTAAGTTGCTTTGGGTCATAGCATAGTCTAACGAATAAGCATTAAAAGTATAAACCTTCAAGGCTTCCTGGTAAGCTTGTACAGCCAGATTGCAATTGACAACCATATCTTTAACCTCGGCACGTGTATGATATGCAACTCCCAGACTGTTTTGCATCATAGCATAGTCTAACGGATGAGCATTAAAATTATAAACCTTCAAGGCTTCCTGGTAAGCTTGGATGGCTTTTTCACAATTAGTGGCTTTATTTGTGATATCATCGAACTCAACTAGCTGGTCATAGGTGAATCCAAGATTTTTTTGGTTTTCAGCATAATCAATAGGAAAATAATTTGGGATAAATATTTTTGAAGCTTTCTGAAATGCTTGGATAGCCTTATTGCAATTATTAATTTTATCTTCTAATTTCGCTAAAAAATAATAGGAAATTCCTAAGTTCTCCTGGGTTAGAGCATATTTTATAGGTATATCATTAAAATTAAAATTTTTTAGCGCATCTTGAAAACCCTGGATGCTGTGATGCAATTTTTTAATAGCTATTTTGGATTGCCCCAATTCATAATGTATAATGGAAATATTTGCAAGAGTAGTTGCTTTCTGTAAATCATCACCTGATTTAACACTTTCTTTTAAGGAATATTCAAAATTTTTTTTGGCGGTTTTCCACTTTTCTAGATACATATAAATAAAACCAATTCTATAAAAAGTCATCATTTTTATATTTGCTTTAATTTTTTTATCTTCTATTTTTTCAGCTATTTCTTTAGCTGTTTGAAAATTTTGCATAGCTTTTTCTATTTCATATAGATCAAGATAACAAAGACCAACTAAATTGTATGCCAATGCTTTATCTTCATCGCTAAAGAGTCGATATTTAATAATTTCTTTATAACTTTTAATAGCTTCTTTAAAATTACCAGTCCTTTCATTTTCTTGACCTACTTTATAAAATTTTATCAATAAGGGCTTTTCATCACCAAGACTTTCAATCTCACTCGGAGATAAACCTTGAATCATTAGACGATCTTTTTCTCTTTCATAATTCGAATCCTTTTTATATTGTATGTTTTTTTCCTCTTCAGATTTATTAATTATTACAATCGAAATAGATAATAATAAAATTAATACTACCAGCATACACATTATATTTTTTTTTCTTTTACCCGTCATAGCAATCTTAGGAAAATCCCGTAATGCTAAAATCCCAAGACAAAAAATCAATATAATTCTAGTTATTTCGAGATAATTAACCATAAATTATAATTCTCTCCCTGTCGAAAAGAATTTTTTTATTTTTACATTCCTAATCCCTTTTTTATAATTGGAACCAAATAGTAGCAGAATTACCAAACATCTATAAAATAAAAAATTTAATTAGACTTCCTGTAAGCACTATAAGTCCAATTTAATGGCTTATTATACCTTGTTTATCAATAATTATACTCCCTACTCTTATTCTAACCATATATTATAATAGCAGATATAGCTATTTTAAGGATAGGATTTTCTTATTTAGCTTATTTAAGCCTGCTCCTATATTAATGGCACAAGTAGTCTTTCCAACTCCGCCTTTTTGATTGAGTAAAGCTATTATTTGCATTAATTTATCCTTTTATCTGACCTCATTATTTCTTCTAAAACTTTTCTTTTTTCTTTTGGAACTATCACATAACGTATCTGGATATGCGATGTTGCGTTAACAATATAGGTGAAGCGTAGCGAAACCGCATATCCTCTGTTAGACGATAGTGCGAACGAAGAGCATGATTAATCACTTTCCTCCTGATTTCGGTATTCCTACCCATCTTGGGGTTTTATTCATATATTCACGATAGGAGTCGCCGTATTTTTCAAGCAAGAAGCGTTCTTCGGGCTTTACGAAAAAAGGCGGCAATATTATAAATGCAATCGAACACAATAAAAATATCCATGAAGCCGAAGCTATACCCACACCTATGAACACCAAAAACGGAGTGA
>Ga0315294_10009841_pt1 | contig 10478 bp, 11 predicted proteins | sample YL17G13_40_MG_FD_203626 | JGI IMG/M metagenome (GOLD analysis project Ga0315294, IMG submission 203626) | Sediment microbial communities from Yellowstone Lake, YNP, Wyoming, USA - YL17G13_40 | ecosystem: Environmental > Aquatic > Freshwater > Lake > Sediment | place: USA: Wyoming | collected...
GTTCACCCCGGTATAGGACAGGGTGAAAAAGGGGTCCGCAGCCACGTTCAGGCCGACGTGCTTCATGGCCACCAGGCTGCGCGCCCCCCCCAGGGAGGCCCCGATGGTCACCTCCATGGCGACTTTCTCATTGGTGGACCACTGCGAGGTGATCTCGGGATATTTGGTGCAGTTCTCCAGGATCTCCGTGCTCGGGGTTCCGGGATAGGCCGCGGCGAAGCGGACCCCGGCCTCGTAGGCCCCCCGGGCTACGGCTTCATTGCCAGACAGAAAGGCTTTCACTCTCCACTCTCCTGTTTCTTCTCTTCAACCGAAAGGTCAGCAATCGTAGTACAGCGCATACTCGTGGGGATGGATCCGTATCCGTACCTCCTCGGCCTCCCGGCGCTTGAAGGAAAGCCAGGCCTGGATCAGGTCCTCGGTGAACACGTCCCCGGCCTTGAGGAACTCTTGGTCCCGCTCCAGCTCGTCCAGGGCCTCCTCCAGGCTCAGCGGGAGCGTCGGGATCCTCTTGAACTCTTTTTCGGGAAGGGAGAAGACATCCCCTTCCTTGGGCGGGCCGGGCTCGAGCTTCTTCCGGATGCCGTCGATCCCGGCCATCAGCATCCCCGCGTAGGCCAGGTAGGGGTTTGCCGTGGCGTCCGGGGGCCGGTACTCCAGCCTCAGGGATTCCGGGGCCGTGGCGTATCCCGGGATCCGGATCGCGGCCGCTCGGTTCCCCACCGAGTAGAAGACCTTCACCGGAGCCTCGAAGCCAAGGATCAGCCGCTTGTAGGAGTTTGTGCTGGGATTGGTGAACGCGGCCAGGGCCCGGACGTGGTGCAGGAGCCCGCCGATGTAATACCTCGCCAGCTTGGAGAGGTGGTCCTCCTTTCCCCGGTCGTAGAACAGGGATTTCTCCCCCCTGGAGAAGTACTGATGGACGTGCATCCCACTCCCCGGCTCGTTGAACAGGGGCTTGGGCATGAAGGTCGCGGTCTTCCCGTGCCTGCGGGCGGCGTTCTTGACGACGTGCTTCACGATCATCGTTCGGTCCGCCATTCGGGTCAACGTTCCAAACAGGACTTCGATCTCCTGCTGCCCGGCTCCCCCGACCTCGTGGTGATGGTACTTCACCCCTACCCCGCACCCCTCCAAGTTTCGAACCATCTCGGAGCGCAGGTCCGTGGCCGTGTCCTGGGGCATGCCGACGTGGTAGCCTCCCTTGTACTTCACCTTGTAGCCCAGGTTGGGGCACTCCTCCCGGCCCGTGTTCCAAGCCGCCTCGCCGGAGTCTACGTCGTAGAAGGACTTCCCGTCGCTCTCCCCGTAGCGCACGTCGTCGAAGAGGTAGAACTCGAACTCCGGACTCCACAGGCTTTCCTGGGCGATGCCAAGCTTGGCGAGATACCTCTCGGCCTTGATGGCGACGTACCTCGGATCCCGGGAGAACCCCTCCTTGGCGTCCACGTCCACCAAGTCTCCGATCATGGAGAGGGTCGGCCGCTCCCAGAAGGGATCGTAAAATGCCGTATCCGGGTCAGGGATGCAGACCATGTCCCCGGCCTTAACCTTTCGAAACCCCGAGACCGAGGACCCGTCCATCCCGACCCCCCGCTGGAACAGCTTGGGCCCAAGCTGGGAAACGGGCAAGGTGATGTGGTGCCAGTTTCCGGGCAGGTCCACGAACTTCAGGTTGATGAACTCGGCCTTCCCTTTTCGGGCCAGCTCTCTGATCTTTTCAAGGCTCATGGTGTAGTCTCCACATGGAGTTTTACGATAAAAGCTCTTAATAATATCATATCACAATGCCCTCTGAGTTGCAAGTTCCGCTTTTCACAATACTGGGGTGGAGAAGCGACCTTAAGGCTTCGTACCCCTTACCAGGAAGATGGAGACTTTTATCTCGCCCCCGCAGGACGAGGTCGTGCAGCAGGATTCGCCGGTTCCCTTGACCTCCACGTTTTTGACCCCGGCCAGCTCGAACCGCTTCTTCAGGTCCTCGCGGTCGAAGCCCAGCCAGAGGTCCTTGTGCTCCTCGCGGACTTCTTCATGCTCGTGCTTGTCCAGGTCGGTCAAGAGAAGACTTCCCCCGGGTTTAAGGACCCTGGCCATCTCCTTGATCGCAGCCAAGGGGTTTGGACAGTGGTGCAGGATCATGTTTCCGACCACGAGGTCCGCCTCCCCGTCGTCCAGGGGAAGCCGGTCCGCTTGGCCGTTCCGGGCCTCGAAGTTCGCCGCCTGGTAGAGGTTGTTCCGGACCTGGGTGAGCATCTCCTCCGAGGAATCTACCCCGATAACCTGGTGGGCGATGCCGACGAATCCTTTGGACAGGAATCCCGTTCCGCAGCCGACGTCCACGACCACGGAGTCCGGGGTGACGTGGCTTTCCTTCACCATGAAGTCCCGGACCCGCTCCGAGAACATCGCCTTACGGAGTTCTTCCCAGTTCTTGGCGACCTTGTCGAAATAGGCCTTGCCTTCCACCTGGGAGGCCTGCTCTACGGCATCCAGGATGGCCTTCTTATGGGGCAGACCTGAGGTCATGACTTCATCCCCTTCGGCATTGAAGACCACGAATCCCCCGGGAGGGATCTTATGTTTAGCGGCTACCGCCTCACCAACTCCGTCATCCATGTTCAGGGCCAGGAAGCTCGCCTTGCCCTTCAGGTCCTTCCTCAGCCCATCCACGATGGGCCTCATGATCAGAGTGTTGGCTCAGTAGTTGGAGTACAGCCAGACCACCACGGGCTGGCCCTTCCCAAAGTAGCCCCGCAGGTCCTCTTCACTAGCCAGGGATCCCTTGCCGGGCCGGGCGATGAGCCAGTATAAAAGCAGGACGCTCCCGCCCCCCAGGATCGCCCAGGCCCACCCCGCCCCCGCCTTCCCCGAAATCAGGGCATAATCCAGCGCCCCAAGCCAGATGAGCCAGAGGATAAGGTAGGAATATCGCCGTAAAGTGATCATGCGGCTCCTATATTATATCATCGCTCCAGCCAGCCAGCGCCTGGCCGCGTCCGGCACCTTGGCTCGCTCCCGGAGCGAAATGGCCTCCTTGGTGCAGACCGAGCGACAGATGCCGCAGCCATAGCAATGCTTCTGATCGATGAAGGCAGTCTTGGTGGCCGCGCTGTAGGCCAGGGCCCCGAACTGGCAGACCCGCATGCAGTTCCGGCATCCCGAGCACAGGTCCTGCCTGATCTCGGCCACGTACTCGGCCCGGAACATCATCGGGACGTTGTGCGTGACGCTCGTCTTTAGGGCCAGGCAGTCCGAGCGGTCGCAGTTGCAGATCCCGCCGATGAATGGTGCTTGAAATATCCAGACTGTGTGACAGAGCCCCTCCTTCTCGTACTCCTTCATGGAGGCCAGAGCCTCGGCCTTGGCCACGATCTCCACCCCCCAGGAATGCGGCCCGGACGCGAAGCTTTTATCCATGTCCTGGATGATCTCGCCGAACCGTCCTCCGTTCGGCCCCATGCTCACCCCGTAGCAGTAGCGCTTTTCTTTTCCCAGAGTTTGGTACCGGCAGATGCAGGCCACCCGGACGATCGAATTGACGAATCCCAGGATCTGCTCGATCTCCTCGATCGGGACCACCTGGCCGAAATGGATCTTCTGGTATTTTCGTACGATGCGCCGGGTCATCGCACGGCGGACGAACCCGGGGGCCTTGTCCAGGGACGCGAACCCCTTATTCATCTCCGCCGTAGTGGGGATCTCCTTGAAGAACTCCCGGATGAACTTCACCCGGCGCATGTCCGAGAGCAGATCCTCTGAGTAGTTCTTGGCCTCGAGGTACCACTTCTTCCCCTCTCCATGCTTCATGCAAAATTCACACACAGCGCCCCTCCCTGGGATGGTCCAATGATTTTATTCCGGAAGCAATTTACCCGGATTCAAAATCCCCTTGGGATCCATCGCCTGCTTGATCTTCCTCATCACCCCAAGCTCGACCCCGGTGCAGGCCAGGGGCAGGTAGCTTTTCTGGGTCCACCCGATTCCATGTTCCCCGGAGATAGTTCCGCCCAGCCGTACGACCTCCACGAAGATTTCCTTGATCGCGATCGGCAGGCTTCGCTCCCACTTCTCGTCTGGCATCCCGGCCTTCAGGATGTTCACATGGATGTTCCCGTCCCCGGCGTGTCCGTAACAGATCGTGGTGATCCCGTGCTTCCGGGAAAGCTCTTTGACCTGCCGCATCAGGGTCGGAAGCTGGGCCCTGGGAACGACCGTGTCCTCTTCTTTGTAGATCGAGATTCCCTTCACAGCATCCCCGATGGAGCGCCGCATCTCCCACATCTCTTCCTGCCGTGCTCTGGAGTCTGCCACGAACACGTCCACGGCTCCACCCTTCAGGCAGACTTCTCCGATTTTCTCAATCTCTTTATCCAGGACCCCTTCGTCGTTCCCGTCCACCTCGATGAGGAGCAGGGCTTCGTAGTTCCCGTAGGGGAACTTCCTCTCCAGTTTATCCTCAGTCGCCTTGATCGCGGCCCGCTCCATGAACTCCGCGGCGCAGGGCACAATCCGGGCCCTGAAGATGGCCGTGAGGGACTGGCAGGCATCTTCCAGGGTGTTAAACGGGGTGACCAGGGTCCTGCGAAAGGATGGCAGGGGGATGAGCTTCAGGATGATCTTGGTGATGATCCCCAAAGTGCCTTCCGAGCCAACCAGGACCTGGGTCAGGTTGTATCCCGAGACGTTCTTCAGGAGCTTCCCTCCGGGTCTGATGACGCTTCCGTCCGCGAGCACGGCCTCCAGGCCGTACACGTAATCCTTGGTCGTACCGTATTTCAAGGCCCTGGGCCCGCCCGCGCACTCGGCGACATTACCCCCTAAGGTGCAGGTCCCCTTGCTGGCCGGGTCCGGGGGATAGAACAATCCGACCTTTTCCACTTCCTCCTGAAAGGTCTGGGTGATCACGCCCGGCTCGGCCACGGCCATCAGGTTCTCCTGGTCGATTTCCAATATCCGGTTCATCCGCTCGAAGGACAAAAGGACGCCCCCATAGACCGGCAGCGCCCCTCCCGAGAGTCCGGTCCCTCCTCCCCGCGGGGTCACCGGGATGTTCTTCTCAAAGCACAGCGCGAGGATCCGCGAGACTTCCTCCGTGGACGAGGGCTTTACCCCCACCTCCGGAAGGTAAAGGAAGTCCTCGGTTTCGTCCTGCCCATACGGCTCCAGGTCCGCCGGGTTCGTGACCACATGGGCTTCTCCCGCGATCCCCCTCAGGGCCGCGAGGACCTCCGCATCCACCCGCCCGAACCGACTCTCCCTTAAAGTCTCTCTTCTAACCTTAACCGCCATAACCTCGGTTGACTCTGAAGCTGCGCCTTTTCTGTTCTTTCAAACTACAATTGATATTTTGCAATTCTCAATTTGCAATGAGCTTATCTTCCCTTAAACTCCGCCTTCCTCTTTCCCAAGAACGCGTTTGTCCCTTCCTTCATGTCCTCGGTCGTGAACATGGCCCCGAATTGATCCGCCTCATAGAGGTTTCCGCTTACCGGATCCACCCGGTTCCCGAAGTTGATCGCCTGCTTGGCCAGCTTCACCGCTATTGGTGCCTTGGAGGCGATCTTCTTGGCCATCTCCTTGGCCTGGGCCAGAAGGTCAGCAGTCGGGACGACCTTGTCCGCAAGGCCTATCCTCAGGGCTTCCTGAGCGTCCACCATGTCCCCGGTGAAGATGAGCTCCTTGGCCTTGCCCATCCCGACCAAGCGGGGAAGCCTCTGGGTTCCGCCATATCCGGGGATGAGGCCCAGATTTACTTCCGGCTGTCCGAAGCGGGCTTTGTCCGAAGCGATGCGGATATCGCAGGCCATGGCCAGCTCACAGCCCCCGCCCAGGGCGAAGCCGTTGACGGCCGCGATCACCGGCTTGGGACACCACTCGATCTGGAACATTAGGTGCTGGCCCTTCCGCGCGGTCTTGATCGCACCCAAGCAATCCAGTTTGGACAGTTCCCCGATGTCCGCCCCGGCCACGAAGGCCTTCTCCCCAGCCCCGGTCAGGATGACGGCCTTGACCCCTTCGTCTTTTCCCAGCTCTTCGAACGCCTGCCCCAGTTCCGTGATCACGGCGTCGTTCAGGGCGTTCATTACCTGCGGACGGTTCACGATCACGACCGCGATCTCCCCGTCCCTCTCGACCAACAGATTCTCGTAACCCATCATTCCTCCTGTTAGGGTCTTCAGTTCAGTTTACGGACCTCGGGTATCCGCCATAGGAACAATGCGAACAGCCCGCAGACCACCGCCCCGATCCTTACTGCCCAGGGAGCTCCTAACACCTGGGCCACGCTCCCGGCCTGCAGGTCCCCGATGGGGACCATTCCCAGAAACATCAGGACGTATACGCTCATGATCCGGCCCCGCAGGAAGTCCGGGACCACGGCCTGGATCAGGCTGTTCGTGGTGATGTTCTGAGTGACCATCGCGAATCCCGTGGCCACCAGGAGGCCCATGGACAGCCAGTAGGAGCGCGAGAAGGAGAAGGCAAACAGGAAGGCCGCGAACGCTGCGCTCCCCATGAGGATCCGGGATCCCCGCCGGGCCTGTTTACCCAGGGTGGCTGTGGTCAAAGCCCCGGCCAGGGCCCCCACCCCCACGGCCGAGAGCAGGGTCCCGTAGGTCGCCGGTCCCCCGCCCAGGACCTGCTTCGCGAAGACCGGCATGAGCACAAGGTAAGGGAATCCGAAGATCGAGGAGACGGCGATGTTCAGAATGAGCATCATGACGGGCCGGTGCGACCAAAGGTAGCGGATTCCTTCCGCGAGGTTCTTCAAGGGCGAACCCTCAACCTGTCGCTCGGGGACCCGGAGACCGCGCATCAGGGCCAGTCCCCCGATCACGGCCAGGTAGGAGACCCCGTTCAGCCAGAAGCAGCCGGCCACACCCACAGCCGCGATCAGGAGTCCCGCCACGGCCGGTCCGAGCATCCGTGCGGTGTTGAACATCGCGGAGTTCAGCCCGATGGCGTTGGCCAGGTCCTCCTTCCCCGTCATCTCCACCACGAAGGACTGCCGGGTCGGGGTGTCGAAGGCGTTCACGGTCCCGAGCATCGCGGCGAGCATAAGGATATGCCAGTATTGCACGACCTTGGTTGTGGCCAGGATCGCCAGGGTGAAGGCCAGGGCCATCGAGCAGGCCTGGGTTACCAGGATGAGTCTGCGTTTGTCCACCCGGTCCGCGACCACACCGCCCACCAAGGATAGGAGGAGCACTGGGAGCATGGTGACCGTGCTCACCAGGCCCAGGGCGAAGGCCGAGTTCGTGATCATCAGGACCAGCCATCTCTGCCCCACGGTCTGCATCCAGGTTCCGATGAGCGAGATGAGCTGCCCGGACCAGAACAGCCGGTAATTGCGGTGCCTGAGGGCCGTGAAGGTCCTGGGGAGCTGGACCTCCACCCCGAACAGCTCAAAGCTCGGCCCATGCACCGGCGTCACCGTATCGTTATTATCCGCCTACTCCTCCGCCTTCAAGGATAGCTGTTAATGCTAAGCGCGTTGAACAATATGAGCTTTTTTTGAGGTTGTCATTCTGAGAGAAGCGAAGAATCTCACCCTTTTACGCTCAAGATCCCTTCTTTAACAATAACAGGCTCAAAATGATCAACGTGGCCAACTGGGAGTTTACAGCCCCAATTCTTTGGCGATTCCCTTCATCGCCTCGATGACGAATCCCACATGCTCCTCAAATGGCAAGCCTAACTCCTCCAGCCCCTTCTGGATGTCCTCCCGGTTCACGCTCCGGGCGAAGGCCTTGTCCTTAAGTTTCTTGCGCACTGAGTTGGCTTCGACTTCAGCGATGGTCTTGCTCGGCTTCACCAGTGCGCAGGCCGTGAGGAAGCCGGTCAATTCGTCCACCGCGAACAGGACCTTGGCCATCTGGGTGTCCCGAGGGACCCCGGTATAGCTGGCGTGACCTAAAATGGCTTTGATGATTTCCTCTGAGACGCCCTTCTGTCTCAGGATCTCGGCCCCCTTGGTCGCATGATCGGGTGCCTGGGGATAGAGTTCGTAGTCGAAGTCATGCAGCAGGCCTGTGACCGACCACTTCTCCGCATCCTCACCGTTCTTTTTGGCATAGGCCTTCATCGCGGCCTCCACGGCCAGGGCGTGCTTCCTCAGGTTCTCGTTTTTAGTATATTCGCACAGTAGGTTCCAGGCTTCCTCTTGCGTCATCGTATCCTCCAATTCCTCGTCATGCTGAGCTTGACTCAGCATCTCGTCTTTGACCTTTAATTCTACCTTAAATAGAGCCCTAAATTCAAGTTACAGCCCTTGTCACGAAATTGGAAAGACGCCCCATTGGAGCGTCTCCCCTCTTTCTCGTCATTCCGGACCTGATCCGGAATCTCTCTTTGTCGTCATTCCAGCGCAGGCTGGAATCCAGTGTTTTTTGTTTTGCCGTTCAATCCGTAATTCGAAATTCGCAATCCGAAGTGTCGTTGTCCCTCTGCTCCTCTGCGATATGTTCAAGGGGCGGGTGGGCGGGGTCCTACGGGGTTATCCCCTCCCTAATGGCCGCGATGACGATCCGGGCGCAGGCCTCGGCATCGGACAGGGCATCGTGATGTTTCAACCTGATGCCGAGGTGGCGGCACACATGTGGAAGTTTTCGGGGGTAGATGCCCCAGGCCCTATCGGAGAGCTCCACGGTGCAAACGAAGCGGTGACGAGGGCACTTGAGTCGGGCTCGTTTGCAGCAGGCGTAAAGCACCTCAGCGTCGAAAGAGGCGTTATGGGCCGCCAGGAAGTCCGCGTCATCTACGAAACTGCGTATTTGGGACCATAGCTTCTTGAAGTTTGGCTTTCCTGCCACATCCTCCCAGGTTATTCCGTGAAGGTCGGTGAAGATGAACTCCCTTCGGGGCGGCCGGATAAGGTAGTAGGCACGTTCAGCGATAGCGTTCCCCTTAACCTTCACCAGCCCGAGGGCACAGGCACTATCCGGTTCGTAATCCGCGGTCTCGAAGTCAATTGCGACGAATGTGAGTCGTGAGGACCCGGCGCCCTTCTTTTTAACAGGTGGTTGTTTCAGAAAGAATGTCTCCAAAAGTTAGCGGGATGCTCCGGTGTAAAGGCCGCATCCCGCTTTTCTCTTAAGGTAGTTTCAGATGCCCGCGATGTCGCGGATATCCCTTTGGTCGAGGATGTGTTGTTTTACAAGCAGGCTCAACAGGTCTGGAAAGCCTTTGGTGTTGTGGATGTCTCGGTCCGATAGGATCCGCTTCTTTATGAGAAGTTTACAGAGGTCTTCGTAAGACCGGATACCGAATTTGTCTGAAGAACTGAAGACCTTCTTGGCGATAAGGACTTCCGTAAGCGTTTTGTTCATTTAACCCTCCTTTCTAAATAGAATTGGTACACAGTTCGCTTGCAAGATTGTTGGCAGACCTACTCCTCCATTTCTTTAATGCTCTTATACTCGTTTTTCACCCATTCATCTGCTACCGGGAAAAGTCTGGGAAGAAGCAGCACGTTTGTTTCAAAAGCATCGAGGGTAAAATCATCCCGATCAGGTGTGCTCAAGAAGGTCAATACGTATGCTGACCCTTCATGTCCTTCGCGGAGATTCTCAGGTTTAACCCCTTCAACCTTTGAAAGTAATCTGATTAAGTTTTGAAACTGATTTCTCCCAAAAACTTTACCATAAGTAGGTTTTTTCATTTCGAACTGCATGTATGTCTCAAAGACATACGGCTTAGTCGGTTCGAACAAATCGTCTTTTCCCCAGTAGAAGCCGATGCCAGCTGCCCACGTTTCGTCTTTACCGCGCTCTTTGCGATAATCAGCGTAGCTTCCAGCAAGAAAGAAATTGCTCGGCTTATCTTCGGGATCTTCTCCTTTTATTTCTCGTCCTGTCTCTTTCAGTGCGTTCCGGATTATCTCAGCAAGGTACTTGGTTATTGCCTCTTCTTGGCGCTTCTGTACTTCTCTCGCTGTTTCTATCTCAGCGTAATTCTCAAGGTACTTTAGGCCGATGTCGTCGAACCAAGGTCTTACGTTTTGTCTGTTCATGGGTCTTTTCTCTCTTATTTATTTAGATAAGCTGTGATTTCGTTCAAGCTGTCTAGGTCTTTCCATTCCAGGGGTTTTTTCTTTTTGAGTACGCTGGGGTCTATTTGAAGCAGACCCTGTTCGATGGATACCAAAGTTAGCAAGGCTGGCCATAATTCTAACAGGTCTTGGGCTGTGGATTTCTCGTTTAGTTCGTTATTTAATTTCTTGCGTAAAGCTTGCCCCAACCCGCGATAGGTGAGATGAAGGTAGTCCTTGGGGTAGTCTTTTTCTCTTTCGAGTTCCTCATGTTCGGTGAGGAGAACAAGTCCTAACCGTCTCCCCGTTCTTTTTTCTAAACGTTTATTAGCCAGTCCATAATAGTATAGACACAATCATGCCGCATACGAAGTAGTTTCCGAGTGAAACAGGGCGCAGATTTTATCGGGACGTTTCGCCAAATGCCGCAGGGCCGCCACAGCTTTCGCTT
>Ga0315294_10009848_pt1 | contig 10475 bp, 12 predicted proteins | sample YL17G13_40_MG_FD_203626 | JGI IMG/M metagenome (GOLD analysis project Ga0315294, IMG submission 203626) | Sediment microbial communities from Yellowstone Lake, YNP, Wyoming, USA - YL17G13_40 | ecosystem: Environmental > Aquatic > Freshwater > Lake > Sediment | place: USA: Wyoming | collected...
CCACACCTCGGCGGGCTGTTGCGTGGTGAGCCCGTGGAAGCGCAGGGCCGTCAACAGACAGACGACAGCGTTCGGGACACGCTTGGCGACGTGGGCCAGCGAATGACTGGCCGTGTGGGGATGGTCGCTCGCGACGTAGATGCCCCGGCCCTGCCGCAGCAGCAGCCCCTTGGCGACAAGCGCGTAGAGGCGCCCGCGCGGGATGCCGTGGGATTCGAGGTCGGCGGGACGCACCAGGCCTTGCCGCCTGATGAGCGCCAGGATGAGCTGCTCCAGATCCGAGTCCATAACGCTTGGCACTATACATACCGTCGGGGGTTATTGTCAATCCCCGACGTTTTGCTCAGGCGAGGCTTCCCGCCCGACCGTCACCTCGGCCGGCATCCGCATGATGTCCTTCTCGATCCCCCGGATGTCGGCCTCGATCTCCTCCAGCGGGCGGGGCGGAGTGTACCGGTAGAAGTAGCGGTTGAAGTTGATCTCGTAGCCGATGATACCGACCTGCCCGTCCTTCGGGTCGCGTTTGTCCGTGTCGATCCAGGCGCCTGCCTGCCGCGACCCGGCCTTTAGCCGCCCGGCAGCATATTCACGCTTGAGCCATTGCCGACCGAACCCTGTCTTCAAATCGTCCTAATTGGGGACGTCCCCAAACACGTCCCCAAACACACGCAGGCATGCCGTCAATTGCCCGTCTCTCGTATGTCTCCAGCATACCCGGGAAGGCTGCATCTTGAGTTGTCTTGCGCCCCGCGCTTGCGTGCCATCAAAGGATCTTCTTGAACAACACCTTGTGGTCGCCGGGGCGGTTGTAGTCACGGGTCACCGGGAGGCCGTCCACCTCGCCATCGCCTGGTAGGATCTCGAATCCCATCCGCATGTGGAATGCGATCGAGCCCTTGTTCACGGGGGAGGTGCAGCAGCGGACGGTCGTTCGGCCGTGCATTCGGCACAGCTCGAAGAACCGCTCGTACAGCGCGGCCCCGAGGCCGAGCTTCCGGTAATCGGGATGCACCCCGACGAAGTGGATGTAGCCTTCATTCGGGCGCGACGGCGAGAGGAAGCCGATCAGGAAGCCCACCATCTCCCCATGCTTCTCCACGATGAGCGAGGTGTCGCAGAAATGGATGAGGAAGAGCCGCGGCACCATGGCCGTCAGATCCCGCCCACCCCACCAGCCCGGCATGGCGGCGATGATCCCGGCGTGGTCGGACGGCTCCGCCTTTCTGATCGTGACCTCCTTCTCGATCGGAGAATGTCCCACCCGGTTCCTCCCTTTCTATCCGCAACTGATGAACAGCTTCGCGCCGGTGCGCGTGCGGGAGCGGTGGGGCTCGGCGTTGTCCGCCACCTGGTAGCTCATGCCGGGCGTGAGCACGAAGGTGCGGCCGTCGGCCAGCTCGGTGTGCAGCTCGCCCTCCAGGCACAGCAGGATATGGCCCTTCGCACACCAGTGGTCGGCAAGATACCCAGGACCGTACTCGACCATCCGCACGCGAATCTCGCCGAAGGTCCGGGTGCGCCAGGTGGCCATCCCGGTCTCACCCTTGTGCTCGGTCCGCTCAACCTTCGACCAATCGGTGATCCCAAACGGAATCTGCGACATTTGCATGGGTTCGCTCCTCGTCAAGCGCGTGGAGGCAGGCCGCCGCGTCCGCGATCTGGTTCTCGGAGAAGACCCGGATGCCATGCTGCTCCAGCAACGCGGCAGTCACGCCGCGTCCCGGCTTGATCCGGCCGCAGAACGTGCCGTCATGAATGCAGGTGGACCCGCAGGAGGGGCTGCAGTCCTTGAGGATGGCGATCCGGACGCCTGCCTCCCGCGCACGCTCCAGGGCCAGCCGTGCGCCCCGCGCGAACGCGCGCGTGACATCCGCGCCGCTCCGATCCCGAATGCGGGCTCGGCCCGCCAAGACCTCGACGCCGGTGGCGCCCGGCTCGATCTCCGCGGGCGGGCGAGGGACCGGGCACCCGGCCTCGACCTCGGGGCAGGCGCGCACCAGCCGTGCCTCCGTCTGCCACGCCGCGAGATGTTGCGCCTCGCACCAGGCGGCCGTCCCATCGTAGCGCACCGTTTCGCCGACGAGGCACGAGCTCACGAGAACCTTGATCATGGATCGGAACCGATCCCTCAGCGGGTGACCAGCAGGCCGTTGCCGATGGCGTGATCACACAATCCCTGACTGCACCGCGGAACTCAGAGCGCGTAGAGCTCTTCGCCCGTGAGGACGCGCACCCCGGCCCCGGCCAGGACCTGAATCGCCTGCTCCAGCGCCTCGAAGCGGAAGATGATGATGGCGTTGTCGCCCGAGCGCTGGACGAAGGCGTACATGTACTCGACGTTGATCCCCGCGCCGTCCAGCACCCGGAGGATCCCCGCCAGGCCTCCGGGGCGGTCCGGCACCGCCACCGCGATCACGTCGGTCTTGCTCACGGTGAACCCGTTAGCCTTGAGGACCTCCCGCGCGCGGTCGGCCTGATCCACGATCAGGCGCAGGACGCCGAAGTCCGCGGTGTCGGCCAGGGAGAGCGACCGGATGTTGATGCCGGCGGTCGCGAGGATGCTTGTCACTTCCGCCAGGCGGCCCGACTTGTTCTCCAGAAAGATCGAGATCTGCTCCACCTTCATGGCGTCCCCTCCTTCCGGCCAACGATGTCCATCCGAGCCCCCGCCCCTTTCGGCGCCCTCCCGGCGTCCCGGCGCACGTCATCCCGCAGAGTCACGATTCCCGCTGCGGCCGCGGGCACAGCAGGAGCGACCCGCCTGCGCCCAGCACCAGCGCGACGCACCCGGCGGTGAGAAACGCGGGCGCGAAGGAGTGCGCCGCATCCGCGATCCGGCCCGCGAGGTACGGGCCGATGGCCTGGCCGACGCCCATGAGGACCGTCATCAGGCCGATCGCCGCGGGCGCCAGCCGCGCGCCGAAGACGTCGCCCGCGGAGGCGGCCATCAGGGCCGGCACGCTCCAGGCGGTGATCGCAAACAGCCCCGCCGACAGATAGACCGCCGGCAGAGCACGCGTCAGCCCAAAGGCCAGGAACGCGGTGCCCTGGAGCGAGAACACGCCCACCAGCGCGATCCGCCGCCCCCAACGGTCGGAGATGCCGCCCCAGACGAACCCGCTGATGACCGACACCAGGCCGATCTGCAGCCAGAGCAGGCCGGCCTCCTTGGCCGTGAAGCCGCCCTCGCCCACCAGGTACCGGATGAAGAACGTCGCATAGATGACGTAGGAGAATCCGAACGCGAAGTACACGGCGGCCAGGTGATACAGGACGCGGGAGCGCCACACCAAACCCCACTCGAATGAGGGCGCCCGGCTCCCGGCAGTTCGCCGGGACCGCTCCGCCTCCGTCTCGCCCAGCGGCGTGAGGCCCCGCTCCTCCGGGCGATCGCAGAGCAGCCAGGCACACAGCAGGCAGATCCCGAGCACCATGGCGCCCAGCACGTACCAGCAGACGCGCCACCCGTCGCCGCCGGAGCGGGCCAGGATAGCCGGGACGAGGGGGCCGGTCACCATCAGGCCGAGGCTTGATCCCCCCACGCCCGCTCCGGCGGCGAGGCCGCGCCTCCGCACGCCGAACCAGGCGGACACCAGCCCCATCGCCGGAACGTTCCCCCGCCCGCGCCGCCCACCCCCGCCAGGAAGCGTCCCACCCGCGCCCCCTCGAAGGTGGGCACGAGCCCGGTGACGATCATCCCCAGGGCCGCGACGAAGAGCGAAACCGAGATCACCACGCGCGGCCCGTACCGCGCGGCCAACAGGCCGGCGAAGGCCGCGGCCAGGAGGTAGCCGAACAGGTTCCAGGACTGCAGCTCGCCCGCCTGCGTGTTGGTGAGCTTGAGGCCCTCCTGCATCGCCGGCAGGATGCTGGTGTAGCCGAACCGCCCCAGGCCCAGCCCGCCGAAGACGGTCAGCACGATCAGCGCCAGGACCACGAGCCCGTAGTGCAGGCGCCCGGCGCTCATGCCGTTCGCGGGCGCCGGTCGGTCGGCCGGCGGCCGGAGATCGGAGGGGCACCCCCTATCGTCGCGCATCCGCGGGCCGCCCGCTCAGGCCTTGCGCTTGTCGATCACCCGCGTCGCCTTCCCCTCGCTCCGCTGGATCGTCTTCGGCTCGACCAGCTTCACCTTGCAGGAAACGCCGAGCAGGTCCTTGATGTCGGTCTCCACGCGTTTGGCCAGCTTCTCCAGCCCCTTGATCGCGTCGCTGAAGACCGACTCGTTGATCTCGACCTGGACCTCCAGGACGTCCAGGGCCCCTTCGCGGGAGACGATCAGCTGGTAGTGCGGCTCCACCCCCTCGATCTCCATGAGCACCGACTCGATCTGGGAGGGGAAGACGTTGACGCCGCGGATGATCAGCATGTCGTCGGTGCGGCCGGAGATCCGCTCCATGCGCACGAGCGTCCGGCCGCAGACGCAGGGCGTGGGGATGAGGCGCGAGATGTCCCGCGTCCGGTAGCGGAGGACGGGGAAGGCCTCCTTGGTCAGCGTGGTGAAGACCAGCTCGCCCAGCTCGCCGGGCGGGAGGGTGCGCCCCGTCTCGGGATCGATGATCTCGGGGATGAAGTGGTCCTCGAAGACGTGGAGCCCGTGCTTCTCCTCGATACACTCCGACGCCACGCCGGGGCCGATGACCTCGGAGAGGCCGTAGATGTCGAGGGCGGCGATCTGGAGCCGCGCCTCGATCTCCTTCCGCATCCCCTCGCTCCAGGGCTCGGCCCCGAAGAGCCCGCACTTCAGCTTGAGCTCGGCCGGGTCCACCCCCTCCTCGGCCATCACCTCGGCGATGTTCAGGGCATAGGAGGGCGTGCTGAGCAGGATGGTGGAGCCGAAGTCCTTCATGATCAGGATCTGCCGCTTGGTGTTCCCGCCCGACATGGGGATGACGGCCGCCCCGATCTTCTCGGCCCCGTAGTGGGCCCCCAGGCCCCCCGTGAACAGGCCGTACCCGTAGGCGTTGTGGACGATGTCCCCCTTGGTCGTTCCGCCGCAGGACAGCGTGCGGGCCATCAGCTCGGACCAGGTGTCGATGTCCCGACGGGTGTAGCCGACCACGGTGGGCTTCCCCGTCGTGCCCGACGAGGCGTGGATGCGGACGACCCGCTCCATGGGGACGGCGAAGAGGCCGAAGGGATAGTTGTCCCGCAGGTCGTCTTTCGTGGTGAAGGGCAGGCGGGCCAGGTCGCGGACCGACCGGATGTCCCCGCGGGTGTACCCCGCTTCCTCGAGCTGCTTGCGGTAAAACGGGACGGTGGTGTAGACGCGGTCCACCACGTCCCGCAGGCGCTTCAACTGGAGCGCCTCGACGGCCTCTCGGGGCAAGGTCTCGAACTCGTCGTTCCAAATCATGGCAGCCCCTCCATCTACACGATGCTTGCCCGGTCGTATCTCTCGGACGCTACTGCACTATAAGCGCGTGTGGCATCTCGTCCCGCGACCCTTCACCCACCTCTCCCCGGGTCCGGGGAGAGGGCCAGGGTGAGGGCTGGCGATCAGGGCGCGACCCGCCCGGAACGCGCGGACGTTCACGTCCACGAACCGGGCCGGCAGCCGCACCTTCAAGGCCTCCACGTACGCCTCTTCGGTGAGCGGCAGGAAGTGGGACGCCGCGCCGGTCATGACCATGTTCACCGCCCGAACCTCGTGGAGCGCCAGCGCGGCGCCCAACGCATCCACCACGTGCACCTGGGACGTCACCTCGCGCAGGCGCTCCTCGATCCCGTCCGGGTACCGCTCCCGGCCGGAGCTCACCGGCGCCGGCGGAATCTCCTGCGCGTTGACCACGGCCACTCCGTCCGGCTTGAGATAGTGGAGGAAGCGGAGCGCCTCCAGCTTCTCGAAGGCGATGAGGAGGTCGGCCGCCCCCGGCTCGATGAGCGGCGAGTAGACCTTGGGACCGAACCGGAGATGCGTCGTCACGGCGCCGCCCCGCTGGGCCATGCCGTGCACCTCGCTCTTCTTCACGTCGTAGCCGCTCGAGAGGAAGGCCTCGCCGAGCACCTCCGACGCCAAGAGGATCCCTTGTCCGCCCACGCCCGCCAGGAAGACGTTGCCGCAACCACTCATCGCGCGGCCTCCACCATCGCCCGCATCTTGCACACCGCGGGACAGAGGTTGCAGCCGTCGCACAGGAACGGGTTGATCCGCACGATCCCCTGCTGCGTCGGCTTCTTCCCCGCGGCGACCGCTGCTTCCGGCGTCAGGGGCAGCCACTCGATGGCCGGGCAACCGAGCGTGCCGCAGGCCTTGCAGCCGTTGCACAGCTCCTCGATGACCTCGTACGTGGGCCGCCGCTCGGCGCGGTGCTCCGGCAGCAGGACGCAGGAGGCCCGGGCGATGATGACCGAGGGGGCGTCGCGATCCAACTCCCGCCGGAGGACCGCCTCGGTCTCCGCCTGGTCGTGCGGGTTGACCGTAGAGACGTGCTCCACCCCGATGGCCCTGCAGAGGGCCGCCAGGTCCAGCCGAGGGGCGGGCTCGCCCTGCAGGGTCTTCCCCGTCCCGGGATGATCCTGCGCGCCGGTCATGGCCGTCGTCCCGTTGTCCAGGATGATCACCGTGGAGAAACCCTTGTTGTACACGAGGTTGATGAGGCCCGTGATCCCCGAGTGGACGAACGTGGAGTCGCCGATGACCGCGACCACCTTGCCGCGGGCTGATGCACCCAGCGCCTTCTCCATGCCGAAGGCGTTGCCGATGGAGGCCCCCATGCAGACGCAGGTGTCCATGCTCTTGAGCGGGGGGAGCGCGGACAGGGTGGAGCAGCCGATGTCCCCCGCCACCGTCACCCTGCACTTGTTGAGCGCGTAGAAGAGGCTCCGGTGCGGGCAGCCGGCGCACAGGTTGGGGGGCCGATTGGGGACCGCGGCGGGCTCGCGCAGCGGCGCGGCTTCGCCGCTCACCGCCTGCCGGACGATCCGCGGGTTGAGCTCCCCCAGCAGCGGGATGCGCTCCTTCCCCTCCACCCGGATCCCCAGCGCCTTCACGTGGGCCTCGATGAACGGATCCAACTCCTCCACGACGACCAGTCGCTCGACGCCCGCGGCGAACTCGCGGAGGAGCCGCTCCGGAAGGGGATGCGCCAGCCCCAGTTTGAGGACGGAGGCCTCGGGGAACGCCTCGCGCACGTACTGGTAGGCCACCCCGGCTGTGATAATGCCGAGCGAACGGTCCCCCCACTCGATCCGGTTGCCCTCGAACGTCTCGGCGAACTCGCGCAGCGCCCGCATCCGCGCCTCCACCACGACGTGGCGCCTGCGGGCGTTGACCGGGAGCATCACCCACTTGGCCGGCTCCTCCACGAAGCCCAAGGGCACGGTGGGCGACTCCACCTCTCCCAGGGGCACGGCCCCCGTTCCGTGCGAGATGCGCGTGGTCGTCCGGAGGAACACCGGCGTGTCGAAGCGCTCGGAGAGGGCGAAGGCCAGTTTGGTGTACGCCTTGGCCTCCGCCGAATCCGACGGCTCCAGCATGGGGATCTTGGCCGCCATCGCGTAGTGCCGGTTGTCCTGCTCGTTCTGGGACGAGTGCATCTCCGGGTCGTCGGCCGAGACGATGACCAGGCCGCCCCGCACCCCGGTGTAGGACGCGGTGAAGATGGGATCCGCGGCCACGTTGACACCCACGTGCTTCATGGCGGCAAGCGCTCGCGCCCCGGCCATGGAGGCGCCCAGGGCGACCTCCACCGCGACCTTCTCGTTGGGCGCCCACTCGGCGTGGAGTCCCCCGTATTCCGCGAGGGCTTCCAGGATCTCGGTGCTGGGCGTGCCCGGGTAGGCCGCGGCCACCTTCACCGCCGCCTCATACGCGCCGCGGGCGATGGCCTCGTTCCCGGAAAACAGCCGAATGGCTCCTTGGGTCTGAACGGTCACCGCCGTTCCCCCTTCCGTTGCATCCAAGTCAATGGGTATTGGCCGTGTACCCTAGCACATTACACCCGGGAGTTTCAAACATGTCCTGGGGATGCCCGGGTTGGCCTGCAGGGGCGGACCTCGACGAGAGACCGGGAGCCGCGGAGACAGGGAAGGCCGGCGCGATGGCAGGCGCGCCGTCAGGCGGCCGGAGCGGGCGGCAGGTAGGCCATGGCCCGGAGGGCGGCGATGCGCTTGGCCATGGGCGGGTGGGTCGCGAGCAGGTCGGCCCAGAACCCCTCGCGGAGCCCCATCTTCCGCCCGAGCGGATCGGCGACGCACAGGTGCGCCACGCCCCGCTTGATCGACTCTGTCGGTGCGACGGCGGCCTCGATCTTCTGCAATGCGCCCGCGAGGGCCTCCGGGTTCCGCGTCAGCTCGGCACCCGAGGCGTCGGCCAGGTACTCCCGCTGCCGGGAGACCATCATCGCCAGGAGCTGCGCGATCATGGGCGCCAGCACGATGGCCAGGATCCAGATGACGAGCAGGATCAGCCCCAGGCCTCCCCCGCCCTTGTCCTCCCGGTCGCTGCTTCCCCTCCGCCAGCGGCTGCCGCTGCCCCGCCGCTCCCGGGTCACCCAATCCGAGAGCAGCGTGATGGCGCCGACCAGCGCGGCCACCACGGTCATGAGCCGGATGTCGTAGTTCCGGATATGGCTCATCTCGTGGGCCAGGACTCCCTGCAGCTCTTCCCGATTCACGATCCTGAGCAGCCCCTGGGTCACGGCGATGGAGGCGAAGCCCGGGCCGCGCCCGGTGGCGAACGCGTTCGGGTCCGGGTCGGGAATCACGTACAGGCGCGGCCGGGGAATCCCGGCGGCGATGGCCATCTCCTCGTTGACGTTCTGGAGCTGGGTCAGCCCGAAGCGCTCCTCCTCGGTCGCCGCCCCCGCCAGCGCCTGCCCCATCGGCACGGCCCCGGTAGAGCCGAGAACCGCGCGGTCCCCCTTGCAGTAGCCGTGCGCCACGAATGCCGCGCCGAACAGGAGGGCCACCACGCCGGAGATGGGGTACGGAGCCCCGAGATAGAAGAGATCGAATCCGTATCCCAGGAACGCCAGGAACAGCACGAAGCCGCTCATGACGACCCAGGTGGTTCGGCGGTTGGAGGCTTGTTGCTGGTACAGGTTCATGGTCCGGTATCCGGCGTCCTATTCCTTCCGCATCTTCAGGTCCACCTTCGGGACCTCGCGCTCCGCGGCATCCTGGATCTCGAACAGCTCCGCCCGCGTGAAGCTGAAGGCCGAGGCGATCAGGCTGGATGGGAAGGTCTCCTGCTTGATGTTGAATTCGGTCGCCACGTCGTTGTAAAGCTGCCGGGCGAAGCCGACCTTGTTCTCCGTCGAGGACAGCTCCTCCTGGAGCAGCTTGACGTTCTGGTTGGCCGTGAGCAGCGGGTACTGCTCCGCCAGGGCGAACAGGCGACCCAGGGCCTGGGTGAGCTCCCCCTCCAGGCGGGCCGCCTGCGCCGGCCCCGTGGCGGTCATGGCCTTGGCGCGGGCCTCGACCACCTGGGTCAGCGTGCCCCGCTCGAACTCCATGGCGCCGCGCACGGTCTCGACCAGGTTCGGGATCAGATCGTGCCGCCGCTTGAGCTGGACGTCGATCTGTCGCCAGGCATTCTGGACCTGGTTGCGCAGTCGGACCAGGCCGTTGTAGATGAGGAGCGGCCACACGACTAGCAGGGCGAGAACGCCGAGAAAGACATAGAGGGGCATGGCGGCGCTCCTTGGTGAGAGGGGGGAGATGCGTGATCGCGGGGACCCGGATCGGCGGCCGCAGACCGGCAGGCCGAGGCCCCATCGTCCGACAGAATGGCGTCAGGGGGGGCGATCTGTCAAGTCACAAGACGAAAAGCGCGAGAGGCTTCTCGCGAGCAGAGGTCCTCAGGCTGCTACGCTCCATGAGCGAACAGGGGATTGTGGCCTTACGTGGCCGCGGCCGCGCCGCCCATTACGTTCCCGGGCCTCGCCTTGCCGCACCAGGACCGGCCGTTCGGCCGAAGCGGAAATGAACCACAGGAAATGCGCCGAATGCGCCATAGGTGCATTCTCTGATGCGGACGGGGAAAGAATGCGCCGCTTGGCGCATTGAAGGGCGGTGACGTCAAGAAGCACGCGCTGGCATGACTGTCCTGCAGGTCGGCAAGACGCCAGTTTCGTTGCCGAGCGGCAGGGTTTGTGGTAGAAACGTCCACAATTGATGCGGATGCCCTCGGACGGGCGAGCGAAGCACCGTTTGAGTCTGGAGGGAGCCAGAGATGCACACAGCGCCGATTCTCGTCTGAGGATCGGCGTTTTCTCTTTTCGGTGACCTCCCGGGGCAAGGACACGGTCTCGTCGCCGGGCTGGGCAAGCGGACAGAATGAAGATGTGCTGTTGGCCGCACGGTCCCAGTATCCTCGGGTGCGCTGCACTCCCCCACATCGGGACCCACGAGGAGGATCTGCGTAAGTCAACGCCGGAAACAACGCTTTACGCTCTACACGACTTTTTCTACAGTCGCTCAGCGTAGCTTGCCCCGGAGTATCGCGAGGCCGAAGGTGAGGAGAAAGTGACCAT
>Ga0315294_10009849_pt1 | contig 10474 bp, 10 predicted proteins | sample YL17G13_40_MG_FD_203626 | JGI IMG/M metagenome (GOLD analysis project Ga0315294, IMG submission 203626) | Sediment microbial communities from Yellowstone Lake, YNP, Wyoming, USA - YL17G13_40 | ecosystem: Environmental > Aquatic > Freshwater > Lake > Sediment | place: USA: Wyoming | collected...
CATATTAGTTGTTGTTGGGTCTTCTCGCTCGAACTCATAATGGACGATTCGTTTACTGCCATAGTAATCATATTTATCCTTATATTTTATCATCTCGTCGTACCAACCTCTAGCGGGTATTTTTCCGCAGTCTATAAAAACAAACCACGGTGTAGAAACACGGTTAATTAATATCTCCCAACATTTTCCTAGTGTAACATTTGGTAATACTTCGAGGTTTACGCGAGGATAATTTCTTAAAATGTCTAAGGTTTTATCATTCGAGCCGCCATCAATTACAAATAATTGTTGAATAGGGACTTCTGCATACATCGCATCTAGTGTTTTTTCAAGGTATTTTTCTGCATCTAACGTCATCATGATCCCGTCAACTGGCTCTGCTTTTGGTTCTTCTTTCAATCGATCAACATTTCTAAAGGTCCCTAACATAAGGTCTTTCCCTCTCTTTTTAAATCAGCTTCCATCATTGTTTGTACGAGCGTCTTAAAATCTGTTTTTGATCTCCATTGAAGGGTTTTCTGTAATTTTAATGAATTACCAATGAGTGATATTTTTTCTTTTGGTTTATATAATTCAGGCAGACAACACACACGTATTTTATTGATTTTTTTTTCAACACCTTTTTCAAGAAGACCTTTTCCAGTCCATTCCAAAGAAATTCCTGCATAGTGAAATGCTTGCGAAATAAATTCACGTATGGTATGACCGGTACCGGTTGCTAAGACGTAATCATCAGGTTTTTTTGATTGAAGCATCATCCACATTGCTTCGACATAATCTGGTGCATATCCCCAATCTCGTACAGCATCAAGATTACCTACGTAGAGTATTTCTTGCTTCCCAGATATTATTTTCGCTACTCCGCTTGTTATTTTTCTTGTAATAAAATTTTCTCCTCGTCTTGGGGATTCATGGTTAAAAAGGATGCCATTCCATATTTTCATGCCATATTCTTCTCGATAAAGTATAGCGCTGTAATACGCAAATAGTTTTGCGATTGCATAGGGGGACTCTGGATGAAATGGAGTCTCTTCGTTTTGTGGGCATTCTGATAGAGATGATCCGTACAACTCTCGAGAAGATGCATTAAAAATCTTTGCATTACATTTAGAGTTATGAACTGCGGTAAACACCCGTAAGGAGCCTAACGCATTTATTTCTGCTGTTTCTAAAGGAGATTCGAAGGAAATTTGTCTATCTGATTGCGCAGCAAGATGATACACTTCATCAGGTTGAATTTCTTGGATTATTTTAAAAAGTGAAGAGTAATCACATATATCTCCGTAATGAATCGTCACTTGATTGATATCATAACGCTCATCGAGAGATAACACTTGAAAATGAGAGTTTGCTGATGTTACAGATTTTTGGATGAGACCATGAACTTCATAATGTTTATCTAGAAGTAATTCGGTAAGATAAGAACCATCCTGACCCGTTACTCCGGTTATTAGTGCCTTCTTCATCCAATCACCTTAATTAAACTCATTTTAGTCTACTCCAGGCTTTTATCATGTCCTTGCTAAAATTATATGTTGCTTTCTCAAAATTATAATCAATGAAATTTATAATTTTTTACCAGAAACATATAGTATGCTTCTTAATTTTGCTTTTATATAGCGTTTCTTTTTCCATTCCTCCGTATAACTCATTTCTTCAACTCCTTCAGGCATAATACATTAAGCGTCTTACCATTATAGGTTGAATCCACTGTATCAAAATCATCCTCAGTTATCTCCAGGATTCTCTTTTCTCCCTCATTGATCCCTTTTAATCTATATCCTTTTTCTGAAAGGATTTTAAGGAGCTTCTTGCTATCAATATGTCTCGCCGTCATACTATCAATATTAAATTCTATTACAAGCTTAACACCACTATTGAGGATCGCATCCGCGCCTTTGACAACCTGATACTCTGCTCCCTCGACATCCATCTTAATAAGATCGACTCTCCTGTCTTTGAAATAATCCTGAAGAGAGACACAATCAACCTTAATCAAACCCACACATCCTTTAGCATCAACGATACTATGATTGCCTCCTCGTTCATGCAAAAACAATTCAACGATACCGGACTTACCCGCAACAGCCTTCTGCTCAAGAATAACATTCTTGCATCCATTTAGCTCTACATTCTGCTTCAGCATAGAGAAATTCTTAGGACCAGGCTCAAAAGAATAAACCAAACCATCTGAGCCAACAAGCCTAGAAAAAAGGATAGTATAATACCCGATGTTCGCTCCGATATCGACAACAACATCCCCTTTCTTAATCTGATCCTTTATAACCTGTGTCGTGACAGGCTCATATTCTCCATGGTATTGATACGAGACAAACTCTTCATCTTCAACCATTAATTTAAAACCCTGCCGGAGATCAACATACAAGGGGCTTATCTTTCTGATGATACTAGAACTAATCCTCATCAACAAGGGGCTTTTATTCAACCCGCGTCCCTTCAGTGGTCTAGTTACAAAACGATAGCATTTAATCAAGAAACTCATTTTAGTCTACTCCAGGCTTTTATCATGTCCTTACTAAAATTATATGTTCCTTTCTCAAAATTAGAATCAATGAAATTAATAATTCTTTTACCAGAAGCATATAGTATGTTTCTTAATTTTGCTTTTACATAGCGTTTCTTTTTCCATTCCTTTAAAGCGATATACCATTTCATGTTTGTCTTCTTGATCCATTCCTTATCAAGTGTGTTGAGAAGAAGAAACCAGTGATCATCCAAGAAACAATCTTTGACTTTTTCCGGATCAAGGTATTTCACAGCCCCTTTTGCATTCTCTGATAATCTTATTTTGTATCCTTCCTCATTCCATACTTTGGATTCAGGATTCCTGAAAATGAGTCCCGTTCCCCTTAATGTTGGATGCGATGTATATCTTTCTTCTTCAGTCAAATACAATACATGATATGCCTCTGGTACAACCCCATATTTAAAACCATGTTCTTCTATTACTTGGCGGAGGATGACATCAAATAATCTGACATTAAATTCATTATCAATATGATAATACTTAACAGCCGTAGTTTTTAAAAGCCAAGGCCCACCTATTGCCCTTTTTGTTAAATCTGTTGTAGTTGGATCTTCCCGTTCAAACTCATAATGGATTATTCTTTTGCTATTAAGAAACTCTCCGCGTTCTCGATGAGACATCATCGTATCGAACCATCCCTTGGATGGTATTTTTGCATTGTCCACGAACACACACCAGTCGGTAGTAACCTTATGAATTAAAATATCCATTGATTTCGCATGAGTCAATTCTGGTCTTACCTCAAGATCAACACGCGGGTATTTTTTCAATATTTCTATGGTCCCATCTTTTGATCCTCCATCCAAAACAAAAAGATTTTTAATCGGGATATCTGAATATACTGCATCGAGTGTCCTCTCAAGGTATTTCTTACAATCTAATGTTGTCATTACCGCATCAACTGATTCTAACTGTGGCTCTTTAAGTAAACGATCAATATTTTCGTAACTCCCTAACATAGAACATCCCTGGAATCTTTGCTGACAAGCTCAATTTGAGGTAACGGAAAAATAAAACATCCCCCTTTATCCAGATATTCTTTTTCGCGATCTAAGAATTCTTTTCGGAAATGCCATGGAAGCACAAGGTAATAATCAGGGTTACATGCACGTGAAAAATCCTCGGAGAAAATCAGGATATGGCTCGCTGGAGTCCAATGCCCGTTTTTCAAAGGGTTTTTATCAGCGGCAAACGAAACAAGTCGATAATCAATACCACAAAACTGTAGCAACACGTTTCCTTTGGTTGACGCACCATAGAGGTGTATGGTTTTTCCTTTCTTTTTTTCTTCACATAAAAAGGTGTACAATATTTCACGTATTTTCGATATACGTTCATTGAAATTCTTAAAAGGTTTTACAGAATCAAACCCTTGTTTTTTTTCATCATTTAAAATCGTAGTCACTTTATCAGTACCATCAGGGTATTTTGCGTTTTTATGACAGACAGAAATTTTGAAACTACCGCCGTTGATGTCATTGAATGCAACATCAAAAACTCTCAGGTCATTTCGCTCCATCATCCATACGATTTGTTTTAATGTATAATATTCCAAGTGCTCATGACAAATGGTATCAAACGCATTCATGTTAACCATCGTTGGCATATAGGACTGTTCTAACACCCAGACACCTTCTGGATGTAAAATTTCTTTTATCTCGGAGACAAACGCCATTGGACTTTCGAGATCATAGAACATGGCAATAGAGGTGATGATTTTTGCTTTACCTAATGGATATATTTTGTTGAATGCTTGTTTGGAAAAAAAATCAGTAACCAAAACAATGTCATCTGGGTAATGAATCTTGAATTGTTCCCCACCAGGGTCTATACCAATCCTTTTAATTTCTTTTACTGTATATGATTTTAGTAACGTTCCATCGTTGCTTCCGATATCGAGAACGATATCATCTTTCTGCAAGTGAGCAAGTTGCTGAGCAAGTAACGCAATTTCCTTCAGATGATTACTCATTGTCTGATTCAATCCAGATAAATATCCATAACTAGTTCCATACATTTCACTCAGAGGAACACTATGTGCTAACTGAAGCAACCCACATGAATCCTCGCCATTACATTTCACAAGCTCAAGAGGAGCAGATGGAGGGTCACTTGTGCCAACAACAGGAAAACGTCCTGATAATGCTTGAACCCCTAGATTAACAACAGGAATTAAATCAGTATTTCCACAGATACGGCAATGTGTTATTGCATTAATTGCCATGCATTTTGACTCCTTCTTTTTGGAGATCAGCGTGGACCATTATCTTGACTAGCTCTTCAAAACATACTTTCGGCTTCCATCCAAGGATAGCTCGTGCTTTAGAAGAATCCCCTTTTAAATAATCTACTTCAGCCGGTCTGTAATACTGGGGTGATACTTCGACATAGACGCGTTTTGTCTCAGAATCGACCCCGACTTCATTAACACCTTTTCCCTTCCATTCTATTGATATCCCGACTTCTTTAAATGCATGTTCTATGAATTCCCGAACACTATGCGTTTCACCTGTCGCGATAACAAAATCATCAGGTTTTTTCTGCTGAAGCATCATCCACATTGCTTCCACATAATCTGGTGCGTACCCCCAGTCACGCATAGCGTTCATATTTCCCATATACAATTTATCCTGTTTTCCGGCAAGGATTTTTGCGATACTAATAGTAATTTTTCTAGTGACAAAGTTTTCTCCTCGGCGAGGGGATTCATGATTGAACAAAATACCATTCCATATTTTCATGTTATAGGCTTCGCGGTAATTAATTGCAATCCAATGCGCATATAATTTCGCAGCAGCATAGGGTGACTTTGCATAAAAATGAGTTTCTTCATTTTGTTTCTCTGGTGACGAGCCAAACAATTCACTTGTAGAAGCGTTGTATATTTTTGTTTTTTCAATGAGACCTGAAGAACGAATCCCTTCCAATAATCGTAATGTTCCTATCGCATCAGCATCGGCACTGTACACAGGAACCTCAAATGAAACATGCACATGGGATTGTGCAGCGAGATGATACACTTCATCTGGTTCAATTTCCTTTAAAATATGTAAAAGACTCGTTGCATCAGTCATATCTCCATAATGAAGAAGTAACCCCTTACCCTGGTCTTCATGATATTTATGGAGATGCTCTATTCGTTCTCTGTTAAATGTACTTGCCCTGCGTATCAATCCGTGCACTTCGTATCCTTTGCTCAGAAGAAGCTCTGCCAAATAGGAACCATCTTGACCTGTGACTCCCGTAATAAATGCTTTTTTCATGTTTCACCCTTTTAAATTTCCTCAATACTAAGGTGTTCATAAACCTTATTACTAAACTTTACATGAACACTTTTAATGAAATCTTTCATCTCACTTAACCTCCATGGATGCTCTAATCAAACAACGTGAAATAACAACTGCATCGCTCAAGTTAATAACACAGCCCCATTCGATATTTCTTAGATGGCTGTTCGAAAACATTTATCCAATATCGTAAGGAAAATTCACCGAAGATAATCTTTATAGCCATCTGTTCACCTTTCAAATGCACTAGTTATGGAAAGAGTAATTTCTTTATTTCTTCTTTTGAAATCGGTTTGACGTCTCTTGACGAGTATCGACCTAAGGAACAATGCCGTGCATTGGGATAATCTGAGATTCCAAAACTAAGACTGGGCATCTCAAGCTGCGGAGGAATGATCAACATATCATCAGTTTCAAATCCTACTGCTGCTTCTGATTCGGTCATCAGTTCTTCAAACATTTTCTCACCTGGCCGTAGTCCGATGATTCTTTTTTCTATGGCTTCTTTTTTATGATGATATTTTTCCGCGTATGTTTCAATGATAACGTCAACAAGATCCCCGAGTCTGACGACCGGCATTTTCAGGACGAAGACTTCTCCCCCTTTTGCCAAGAGTGTTGTTTTGAATACCAACTCAATAGTATCAGAGACCGACATCATGAATCGTGTCATTTCTGGATTTGTAATCGTGATTGGTTTTTTTTGTCGGATCTGTTCTTCAAAGAGGGGAATAACAGAGCCTCGTGAGAATGAGACATTTCCGAAACGTACTGAAGAGAAAATCGTTGGTTTGACTCCTTTTCCTTCATTAGCATCGATAATAAGTTTCTCCGCAAGGAGTTTTGTTGCCCCCATGGTGTTTACTGGGTTCACTGCCTTATCAGTGCTGATGCTGATGACTCGATCCACTCCTGATTCAAGTGCAGCTTCAATAATATTTCGTGTTCCCAGAACGTTGGTCTTGATTGCCTCAAATGGGTTGTATTCGCAGAGAGGAACGTGTTTGAGTGCAGCTGCATGGTAAACGATATCGATGTCTTCCATGGCAAGTAGGACTCGTTCTTTATCACGGATGTCCCCTATTAAGAATCTTTTGTCAGGGATTTCATGCATCATTTTTACTTCGGTGTCATCGGTCTCATTTATCATCTGGAAGGTGGCGTTCTCATCGTTACTGAAGATTCGTACGACCTTTGGTTTATATTTTAATACGCTTCGTACGATTTCACTTCCGATGCAACCAGTTCCACCAGTGACTAAGATTTTTTTGCCTCGAAAGATGTTTTCTAATTGTTTTTGCATCATGTTCCTCTGCATCCTTTTTCAATCACAGAAATAATGTAATCCATTTCCTTTTTTGTTAAGGATGGATAGAGTGGGAGTGTAAGTACTTTTTCTGCCATTTCTTCAGTGACTGGTAAATCACTTTTTTTGTAGTAAAATTCTTTTGTGTAGAATGTTTTCAGATGAATCGGTTCAAAATACACTTTCGTCATAATCCCTGCCTTGGTGAGGTGTTGTTGCAAATGGTCCCTGGTTTTTTTATCAGGTAGTTCGATGGTGTAGAGCTGGTAGACATGATACTCACCTTTGGATTCAGCTGGTGTCCGAATATTCTTTATCTTTGAGAGTTTTTTTGTATAATACGCTGCTTTTTCTCTGCGCATATGTATGATTCTGTTAAATTTCTTGAATTGTGAAAGCACGAGTGCCGCATTGATACTTGGCAGCCGGTAATTATAACCTGCTTGAATGTAATCTAACTCTTGGGTGGTCGCGAAATATCCCTCTTTACTTTCAACACGGCCATGGGAGCGAATCAGCTGGAGTTTTTCAGCAATAGTTTTAGAATCGGTGACAACGATGCCACCTTCCCCTGCAGTTATGACTTTGTTTTGGCAGAAGCTGAACATCGCAGCATCACTGAAGGTTCCTACACGTCTGTTGTGTATTTTTGCCCCGAGCGATTCTGCAGCATCCTCGAGAAGCACGAGATGATGGTCTTCAGCGATTTCTTGTAACGCTTTGATATTTTTGCACGGTCCTCCGCCATAATGAATAGGGATGATCGCTTTGGTTTTACTGGTTATTTTTTCTTTAACATCTTCTGGGTCAAGAGCATAGGATTGCTTTTCGATGTCAGCAAATACGGGCGTGGCACCTGTAAGAACGACAACATTTGCTGTGGCGATAAAAGTAAATGACGGGACTATGACTTCATTTCCGTGTTTGATATCATATGCCAGAAGTGTTGCATGAAGAGCGGATGTCCCTGAGTTAAACGAAACTCCATATTTTTTTCCAATAAAACCAGCGATGTTGTCTTCTAATGTCTTTATTTCGGGGCCCATGGTCCAGTAGCTTCCCCGTTTGATGACCTTGGTGACCGCGACGATATCTTGTGTATCCCAGTACATCTTGAAGAGAGGGATTTTCCAATTCATTTTTTATTCATCCTTTTTCTTTTTGTTTTCTCGAGAGGCGATATTTTCAGTCTACGGTCAGATGGCGTCTTTGTTGATTGAGTTGGTAGAATTTATCGTATATGTCTTCAGCTAGAGAGACCACAGGACATTATGGTTTGACTACGCCACCGTTTCGTAACGCCTCTTCGACATTCTTTTTCAGTCGCCATTGGCCGTCTCGTTTCTCAACGATGTCTCTATTTGCAAATCTATCGACGACTTTCCAGAATTGTTCCTCAGTATAACCAATGAATGCAAGAAAGTCCGCTAACATTTTTCTGTCTAATTTATGTTCGTTTTCAAGGACATATTTCACTGCTTCCTTTCGGGTCATACGTCCTTCCCGTATGTACACACTACAATAATCAGTGTTGAACCAATGTCCAAATTTAATAAATTTTAGCCAAGTGTGAGTAATATATCCGATAGTATCAATTTGATCATAATTATTTATCAATCCTTCCCGTTTCCATTCACCAGTGTCATCGAGTGATTTAAAACCATTTCTTTTAGCGAATTCATAATTTCCATGGCTGTCCCAAGGGACAAAATAGCTTAAAAAAATTGGATTCAATTTTGCTTTTTTAATTTCTTCCGGGCGTGGATATATTGTGGGATTTACATCTTTCATATGAACTGTGTCATCGAGCCAGAAATCCCAGGGTACTGGTTTCACGACATCATTATTTATTTGACTGAGTGCACCAGGAACATCTTCTGTTAACGGTCCGCCACGCTCATAACTAGTATTTTCTCCATAAACAATCAATGGAATATGTAATTTTATTGCTATTTGTAACGGATATGCATAAATTGCTCTATCGAAATACCAGGTAGGCGAGCCTAACTTTTCAAACGCTTTTCGAAACAGGTTCTTACAAACTTGAGGATTTAAAGATAGCATGTGGGCGTCAACTCCAAATCTTGTCCGTATATTGTCCCAGTTGTATCTTCCTGTCTGAGTCCAACTAAAATTATCAATTGACACCAGAAGTGGATTCATTTTTAATTTTTCTTTAAATATATGTGTTTGATAATGACTATCTTTTCCTCCGCTTGCAGCAATGATACAGTCATAGTAGTCTCCATTTAATCCGCGATGTTGATCTGCTAATTTCTCTAGTTCCGCCCATCTTTTTTCCCAATTAATCTCCTTTCTATGTTCATAAGCACGGCATGGATAACACACTCCCTCATCGTCAAATTTTAGATATGGTCTTGTATCAGGCATTACACATTTTTTACAATATCTCATTGATATCACTCCCTTTAGCTTTAAATTAATTATTGTGTATTATTTGACAAATGATTATAAACCTTTGCAGGTACGCCTGCAGCAAGAACATTCCCTGGAATATTGTTTTTAATCCTTTCTCCTATTCTATTTTGAGCGTTTTTCCCCAATTTATAATTATTATCCTTATTATATTGAATTCTTAAGGAAGGATGCTGGTGGTACTACAATCGCTTGTCCTTCAACAACAATGTCTCCAAGCTGATTTTTACACGTAATTTCCAATTTAACTCGATTTTTTTTCACAGGTTCAACAAATGAAACCCTAATTGTAATATCATCATCAATTCTGACAGGTTTTTTAAATACGAGATTTTGAGAGACATAAATCGTACCGATACCTGGAAAATCATTACCGATAATAGCGGAAATATAGCTTCCTATAAGCATCCCATGACAGATTCTACCCTTGAAAATTGTGTTTTTTGCGTATTTGTTACTGAGATGTAACGGATTGTTATCACCTGATATCTTAGCAAACCTCTTGATATTCTCATCTGTTATTTTAAATGTTTTTTCAAAATACATTTCTTTAGTCATTTATTTTTTCACCATGCTATTTCTACAGTAATTTTCTCCAGGGATCTCGGCATCTTTATTCTCTTATATTTCGAATCCCCCTAAAAAGATCAGGAAGTATTTCGTAACACAATTTGGAAATTGGTCTATTTAAATTAATCCCCCATTTAGATTCAGCGTTTGGCCAGTGTAATATTCAGTGTTTATGATGAATTCTATCGCGTTATTTAGTTCTTTTATAGTCCCTAATCGTTTAATAGGAATTGCTTTAATTATTTCTTCTTGTACATCTTTTGGAATTCTATACATCATACCCGCTTCAAAATACCCGAGAGCAATGTTGTTACAGGTGATCCCCTT
>Ga0315294_10009850_pt1 | contig 10472 bp, 9 predicted proteins | sample YL17G13_40_MG_FD_203626 | JGI IMG/M metagenome (GOLD analysis project Ga0315294, IMG submission 203626) | Sediment microbial communities from Yellowstone Lake, YNP, Wyoming, USA - YL17G13_40 | ecosystem: Environmental > Aquatic > Freshwater > Lake > Sediment | place: USA: Wyoming | collected...
GTCGGAAAATTGGGGAGATCTACCCCCTCGAAGGTTCAGGCAATGCCGAGATGGTACGTACAAAGTCAAGTATTCTCATACAAACAGAAGACTTCAATGAGTATAAAGACCATTTCCCCATGCTTTTATCCACCTTTCAAGCTGGGTTTCGATCGATCATGAATATCCCTTTATTCTCAAAAGGGCAGCTAATGGGGGGGCTACTTTTGAGATCTTTTAAACCCTATGCCTATACGGATAAGGATGTGAGGCTGGCTGAAAGAGTGAGTACTCAGATTGCCGGTGCCATTGCCAATGCACAGCTTTTTATGGAGCACATGCGGGCAGAGGAAGCACTGAAAAAGAGTGAAGAAGAGCTCAGGGAGTTCAATGAGGAGCTTCGGGCAACTGACGAAGAGTTAAGGGCAGCTAATGAAGAGCTGCAGACAGCCAATGAAGAGCTAAGAGAAGCACAAGAGCAGCTCATTCGCTCCGAAAAGCTGGCCGCCATAGGTAAGCTGGCTGGAGGAGTCGGACATGAACTCAGAAACCCCCTCGGAGCCATTAAGAACGCAGTCTATTATATAAAAGGGAAGCTAATAAATAGTGAATTGGCCAAGAGAGAGCCGAGGATTATAGAATTTCTCGGTATCGTGGACGATGAGATAAGCTCTTCTAACAAAATCATCGATGACCTTTTAAATTTTTCGCGTGTGGCCAAGCCTGCTGTCTCACCCACTAAGATACGGAAGGTCATGGAGGACGCCCTCTCTTACTTAGCTGTCCCCGAGAACGTAGAGGTCATCAATAAGCTGGATGCCAATCTGCCTGAGGTTGAGGTTGACGCTAACCAAATCCGCCAAGTATTTGCCAATATAGCTACAAATGCTATACAGGCTATGCCTGAAGGAGGTAAGCTAACGATAAATGCCAGGAAGGGAGACAAATTCCTGGAAGTTGCCATCTCTGATACCGGTGGTGGAATTTCCGGGGATGTGATAGGAAAAATCTTTGACCCGCTCTTTACCACTCGAGCTAAGGGGATTGGCTTAGGACTGGCAGTATGCAAGTCGATCATCGAGAGACATGGGGGAGCCATTGAAGTTGAGAGCAGGGCGGGAAAAGGAACCACATTTACCGTAAAGCTGCCCTTGAAAGCAAATTAAATAGTGATAGGGAGGTCACTCATGAGCAAGACAAACATTTTAGTGGTCGATGACATTCGGAGTATCCGCGTGACTTTGGGGGGTATCCTGGAAGACAAAGGGCATAATGTGGTCATGGTGGAGAACGGTTATCAAGCTATCGAGGCAGTGAAGAAAACCCTCTTTGATGTCATTTTTATTGATATAAAAATGCCCGGGATAAACGGAGTTCAAACCTTCAGAGAAATAAAGAAAATAGATCCCAAAGCAGTCGTGATTATGATGACTGCCTATTCAGTAGAGGACTTGTTGAAAGAAGCACTGGAGGAAGGAGCCTATGCGACTGTCTATAAACCTTTTGATGTTGATAAAATCATAGCCGTCATTGAAGAAGTTCTTCATGAGAAAACTCTTATCCTGGTGGTGGATGACAAGTTTAGCGACAGGGAAACGCTGAAGACAATACTCGAGGACAAGGGCCACAGGGCAGCTACCGCAATGGATGGCACTGAGGCCATTGAGATGGTCAAGAGCAAGCACTACGATATCATCTTTTTGGATGTGAAACTTCCCGGCATAGATGGCGTTGAGACCTTTGAGCGTGTCAAAGAGATAGACCCCGAAGCAACAGTGATTATGATGACTGGCTATACTGAAGAGGATTTGGTAAGGAAAGCAGTAAGCGAGGGCGCTTATACCTGCATCTATAAGCCTTTTAATATGGAGAAGTTGTTAGAGCTTGTGGAGGGTATATCCAGGGAGAAGAAAAAATGATGCAAGAGGCTGCTGGGATTCTGGTGGTCGAAGATGAAGCTGGCTCACGCTTAACCCTGAGCGGAATACTGGAAGATGCCGGATATGAAGTCACCGGAGTGGAAAAGGGAGCCGAAGCCCTGGAAGTGATAAAGGATGGCAACTTTAATGTCATCATTGCTGATATAAAATTGCCCGATGTCGGAGGAATGTCGATTCTGGAGTTAGCCAAAGAGATAAATCCTGACGTAGCCGTGATAATAATGACCGGCTATGCCAGTATCGAAACTGCGGTCAATGCGGTGAATGAGGGAGCCTATGCCTATTTTGTTAAACCCATTAACATGGATGAAATGAAGACCACCATTGTCAATGCTCTCAGGCAGCAGAGGCTTTCTCGCCAGAACAAAAGGCTTGTGGATGACCTGCAACGATCGAACAAGTTGCTGTTTGAAGCCAATAGACAATTGAGAGCAGCCACTGAAGCAAAATCTGCTTTTCTGGCTCATATGTCTCATGAGCTGCGCACGCCGCTCAATGCCATCAACGGCTTCTCTGACTTGTTGCTAGGTGGTGTCGCCGGCGAAATCAATAATCAACAAAGACAGTGTCTGGAAGACATTTTGAGCAGTGGTAAGCACCTGCTGAGCCTCATCAATGATATCCTTGACCTCTCCAAGGTGGAAGCGGGAAAGATGGATATCAGGCCAGAAAGTCTGAGACTGGCTGATGTTGTCGATGATGCAGTAACGACGGTGAAACCTATGCTCGACGATAGCAGACACGAGTTGGCTATCAGCATTGCCGAAGATTTACCCCCAGTTTACGGTGATAGGAATCGACTAAAGCAGATACTTCTCAATCTATTAAGTAATGCCATAAAGTTTACTCCTGACGGTGGAAAGTTATACCTTGAGACCAGCGGGAAGGGTGATTTTTGTCGGGTTAGCATGGTCGATAATGGTATCGGTATCAGGAAGGAGGACCAGACTTGCATATTCGAACCCTTCACCCAACTGGATACTCAGCCCGGAGAGAGGAAGCAAGGTACGGGACTGGGGCTGGCACTTACCAAGCAACTTGTTGAACTGCTCGGGGGCAAGATATGGGTGGAGAGTGAATATGGCAAGGGAAGCCAGTTTAACTTTATAATACCGCTTGCAGAAAAGGAAGCGGCGTCTAAGGAAGAGGAATAGCCAATGAGCAAGAAAATACTGATAGTGGAAGACAATCCTCAGAATATGAGACTGATTGAAATGGCCCTCAGTGCCGAGAGTTACACCCTGCTCGGAACGACTGATGGGGAAGAAGCATTGGAAGTAGCCAAGAAAGAACGTCCTGACCTTATCATAATGGATATCCAGCTTCCCAAAATGAGCGGTCTTGAGGTGACCAGGAAACTCAGAGAAATCCCGGAGTTCAGTCGAACGCCCATCATTGCTATCACTGCCTATGCTATGAAGGGAGACAAAGAGAAAGCTCTTAACGCCGGCTGCAATGCGTACTTGTCGAAGCCTATCAGAGCTCGTGACCTGCCCGGCCTGATCGCAAAAATGTTGCTTCAACGGCAAGAAGAGGGCAAGGGATAGGGATTAGAAATCCTCTTCCCGAAGTCTCCGTGCCATTCTCTAACCCTATTCTCGAGCGAAAAGAAAAGCGAGAAAATTCTTAAATTCCCGGACTGACCCCCCTACCCGACATTAAGCTCAGCAGCGAAGCGACTACGCATGCGATCTAAAAGGATTTTCAATGCGGCAAAGAGGATGAAGGGAATATTCGAAGCATTTACCTGGATTGCAATATCCCAAGCCCAAATCCCAATTTTTCTCTTGACAGGGGGATGTCCCCTTTCACCGGGTATCACATCTTGATTTCACTATTTCTTCGCGAATCCTGAAGATCCATAGCAGCCCTCAAATACGCAAGAATTAGAGGGTGAGGCCTCTCGGGTCATTTCTGTCGAATGGTGAGGGTCTGTAACGTCCGGTAGTTGTTGGTCAGGACATGCCAACCCATATGTTCCCAGAAACGTCGTCCCTCCACTGTAATAATGATTTAAACCAAGTCCTTTTCCAATTTGCTCAATTTTAGAGCATATAATATTATATAATAATTTCAATATATTATAAATAAAAAAAGGGAGTTTTTTGATATTAAATAAAAAAGCTGCGAAAAGAAAACTATCCACAGGAAAATATTTTTCTGGATCGAAGAATATGAATTGGCATGTTTTTTGCTAGAAATAAGAAGGGGAATTTGGAGCGACCCAAAAATTATGAGTAGATCTTTTGGGATTCTCTCCATTTTCTATGCGATAGTGGAAATTTTCTTTCTTTTCGCCGATTCATTTTTGTAGGGAGTTCTTCACCACCTTGATCCGGTTCTGCATGCGTTGAATAAAGTTTTGGATTTCGAACTGAAATGTTCCCAAACTCTCAGGTCTTCGGCCCAGAATTTTCTCCACTTCCCCTTTCCAGTAAAGGAGGGTTTCGATTTCCTTCTTGGCCATCTCGTCTTCTACCTTTTTCCACATGCTCTTCACCCAGACCGCCTCGTCCCCCTCTGGTTTCACGCCTTGCTCTCCTTTCTCCGAAAAATCAAAATGGGCCAGATCAAAGACATATCCCCCGTCAAGAATTTTTTCCTACAGGAGCTGGCCACAAATTTCGCTTTTTCCCCGGCCAACGGAACTCGGAGTTCCGCATTTGGGCATCGTCTTTCTCATTTTTTGATTCTTTTTCAATGTATCCAAAAGGCCCCCCCTTTTCAAGCAGAAAAACATCCGGGAATCCGGGAACCATTTTTCTATGACTTTCATTAGCACAGGATTTTTTCCTTGACATGTGTGGACTAAAACCATATGATTTAGTGTAATTTTTATGGCGGAGAGTTTCATGAAAAGGACGACGGTCACCCTGCCCCGGGATCTGGTCAATGACCTCATGGAGGTCACCCCGGCAAAGAACAAAACCCAAGCGGTCATCGCAGCGGTCCATGAATTTGTCAAGCGGAAGAAGGTAGAGACCCTCAAACGCTTTGCCGGTCATCGACGGTGGCCGAAGAAGGGCAATGCCTGAACCATGTCCCCGAAAGCAGGCCATGCGCCGCTGCCCGTTCTCATTGATACGCCCGTCTGGCAGGATTACTTCCAAAAGGAGCCTCACACCTTTCAGGAAGTAAACGCCTTGATGGACGCGGGGCGGGTTTGTTGTTCAGACTTGATGGTGGCCGAACTTCTGCAAACCGCAGAAACCGAAGAGGAGATGAAGATCATTCAAGACTTCACCCGTATTTTCCCCCTGCTCAAAGAGCCGCCCGGCGCCTGGGTCGAGGCCGCCCGTCTCTCCTTCAAACTTCGTCGTAAGGGAAAACCATTGCCTCTGCGGGATTGCTATGTCGTAGTCGTCGCGCGGGGGAACGGCGCTCTTCTTTACACAACTAACCAAGCGTTCTCGCAGGCCCAAAAGGCCATGGCCATCGGGTTAAAATTTTTTCCAAATCAGAAGGCGGACCCATGAAGTCCATCAAGGAAACATGAAGGAAAGAAGAGAGGTTCCCGAGGATTGGAGGTTATTCCAAAGGACCTTACCCTTTTCGAGAAGGAAAGGGCGGGCGTGGAGTATTGGGGTCAAGCTCCTGGGAGTGCTCCTCGCCGTCTCTGTGGCTTGCGTCTCTCTTCTATATGCTGCCAAAGGGGCCCATCGCGCCGCGCAAGCTCACTTCTCTCCCCATAAACCGTCGAGTGCGGAAGCGTTGAAGCCCCCCCTCCCCTCATCCAACGGAACCCCGCCGCACTTCGAGAGGATCCTGAACGGGAAATATATCGAGGACCGCGAATCCTACCGTTTCTTTTACACGGTGGATCCCACTCTACAAGCTTCGGTGAACGAAATCTTCCGGCACCGGCGGCCTCTCCTCGGCACCTTTGTAGCCCTTGAGCCCCAAACTGGGAAGATTTTGGCCTTAATCGATTATGCCCGCGGGAACCCCGAATATGCGGGTATTTGGCAAAGGGCCACCTATCCCGCGGCTTCCGTCTTCAAACTCATTACCGCCGCCGGAGCTCTTGAGAAGGGTCTTCTGAACTACGACTCTCCCGTTTCCTTCCGGGGGAATCTCTATCGTCTCGCGCCCGAAAAGATCAGCAGAATCTCAAAGTGGGAACGGCAGACAAATTTCGATGAGGCCCTGGGAAAATCAAACAACGTGGTCTTTGGCCGAGTGGCTTCCAAGCTCGTGGGACCCCAGACGCTCCGGGAGTTTTCTGAGGCTTTCGGTTTTAACCACTCCATTCAATTCGATTTCCCTCTGGATATGAGCCGGGCCTCGATTCCGGAGGGACTCTACGAGCTGGCCCGGTGTGGAGCGGGCTTCGGAGAAGTTACGCTGAATCCCTTGCATGCGGCCATGATCGCCGCCGCCATCGCCAATTCCGGAGTCATGATGAAGCCCTATTTGATCGAAGAAATGACGGACCCAGAGGGAGAGAAGGTCTACCAGGCCAAAGCCGAGGTCTTGGCCCAACCGATCCAGGCCAGAACCGCCCTGGACCTAAGCCGCATGATGCTCCGTACGGTGGAAGACGGGACGGCCTCCAAAATTTTCCACCGCCATGGAAAGAACCTCTTGAAGAAGATGTCCATCTGTGGGAAGACCGGCTCCCTGAGCGGCGACAATCCTCCGGGCCGTTACGATTGGTTTGTGGGCTTCGCCCCTGGAGATGCCCCCCAGATCGCCTTTGCCGCCATGGTCGTGAACCAGGAGCGTTCGAGAATCAGGGGGGCATTCGTTGTCCAAGAAGCCTTGAAAACTTTTTTCCGGGAGCAAATCAATTGAAGCGTTATTCGATCTTCCCCGTATAAGCTTTGCCGCACACTTTGCAGATGCCCTTCTCGTCGACGACGCCAATGCACGTGCCGTCACTGCAGAGAACTCGTTTGGAGAAATCGATACCCTCCGCTTCCGGGAGAGAGCTCTGCGCCGCAGGGCTCTCCAGTTTGACACCACAGCGGTGGCAAAAGAGGCTCTCGGGCAGACCCTCGGAGCCACAAGCCGGGCAAATTCGCCCGCTGATCGGTTGTCCACAATGGGAACATTTCATAACCGTAAACTCCTCGAAAAATTGGATCGTTGGGGTATAAGTATCATTACCATATTTTCCCCGATTGTTCAACATGCCGGCGCTCAACCCGCGCAGAAGCCCGGAAGGGAACGCCTATCCATTGTGCAGGAAGGCCCATGATCATCGATGCTCATACCCATCTCTTCCCCGAAGAAGTTCGGAAGAACCGCTCTTTTTTCTGTCGCCGGGATGAAGGGTTCCGGGTCATCTATGAAAATGAAAGGGCGCGCCTGGCGAGCCTGGAGGACCTTCTTCGGACCATGGATCGAGATGGGGTGGAGCAAAGTGTCATCTGTGGCTTTCCCTGGAAAGACCCGGTTCTCTGCCGGGAGGGGAATGACTTCCTTCTCCGTTGTTGGCGCCAGTATCCCGGCCGTCTGATTCCCTTCGCTGGCCTTCCTCTTCGCCCCTCGCGCATCGCGGAAAGAGAATTGGAGCGCTGTCTGTCTCTAGGAATGGGCGGAGTTGGAGAATTAGCGTTCTATCAGCAAGAGATCTCTCACCGAGATATCCGCCGTCTTTCGGCCATCCTGCGGCCCCTCTCTGGGCCGGGGATTCCCCTCCTCTTGCACGCCAATGAACCGGTCGGGCATGACTACCCCGGAAAGAGCCTGAAAGACCTCCGGCCGATTTACCAGCTTCTCTTGGCCCTTCCCGAAATGAACATCATATTGGCCCATTGGGGGGGAGGTTTCTTCTTTTACGAACTCATGCCGGAAGTGGCCCGGGCCGCTCAGCGGGTTTATTACGATACAGCGGCTTCTCCTTTTCTCTATCGTCCCCTCATCTACAGAATCGCCCTTAAAATCGTTGGCCCCGGACGCATCCTTTTCGGCAGTGATTATCCCTTGCTCCCCCCCGCTCGTTACTTCGACGAGCTCAAAGGGATCCGGCTATCGGGACGTGATCAAACCCTGATTAAGGGTCGAAATGCCCAGCGCCTCCTTCTGGGAAAAACAAATTTTGCTCTGGGCCACGGAGATCATGTATGATGGCTTCGGTAAAAGTCTCCCGCTCAAAGCGGGATCCGGCGCTTCGCGAGATGGCGAGCCCTCTCCCGCGGTACGCGGGAGAGCCTTTTTACTGGGCCATCCATCTGGATGACTTTTTACGAGATCATCATGTATAATGAAGCAACATCCTTCCCACACCCAAAAGAAGACAAGCCGATGATAAAAAAAATGCTCATCAATGTCGCGGATCCCGAGGAAAGTCGCATGGCCATCGTGGAAGATGGCGTGCTGGCCGAACTGATCATCGAGACCTCCCTCCAAGAGCTTTCCCGGGGGAATATTTACAAAGGGAAAATCGTCAAACTTGAGCCCAGCCTGCATGCCACCTTCGTGGATTATGGCGAAGCTCGTCACGGCTTTTTGCCCTTTTCCGAAATTCACCCCGATTATTACGCCCCCAGCCCCGAGGAAATCCGGAGGGAATCTCGACCGCGAATGCAGGAAGCCATCAAACCCAATCAGGAAGTTCTTGTCCAGCTGGAAAAGGAGGTAACGGCCACCAAAGGCGCGGCGCTGACGACCTATATTTCTCTTCCCGGAAGGTACCTGGTGCTCATGCCCGGAAGTGATGGCGGGGGCATCTCGCGTAAGATTGAGGCAGAGAATGAACGCCAGAAGATCAAAGAGGTCGTTCAGCAACTTGAGCTTCCCCCGGGGATGGGTTTAATCGTCCGTACCGCGGGCTTGGAGAGGAATAAAAGCGATCTCGCCAAAGACCTCCACTACCTCCTCCGGCTATGGGAATCCATCCAGGCCAAGGCCAAAAAAATGCCCACGCCTTCACTCATCTATCGCGAGCGGGACCTGGTCATCCGTTCGATGAGGGATTATTTTACCCCGGACATCGACGAAGTCCTGATCGACAGCAAAGAGGTCTACAACCAAGCGAAGGATTTTCTCAGAGGCGTTATGCCCCGCTACCAGGATAAGGTAAAACTATACCATGAAAAGCGCCCCCTCTTTTCGAAATACGAACTGGAAAAGCAAATCGAAACCATCTATGAACGCAAGGTTTCCCTGAAATCGGGCGGCTCGGTCGTGATCGATCCCGCGGAAGCCTTAGTCGCTGTGGACGTCAACTCTGGACGGGCCACCCGCGGGCGGGGGATGGAGGAGACGGCCTTCAAAACGAACCTGGAAGCGGCCGAAGAGATCGCCCGTCAACTTCGCCTCCGGGACCTGGGCGGGCTGGTGGTCATCGATTTTATCGATATGCGGGACCGCAAGCACAAGCAGGAGGTGGAACGCGCGTTGCGCAACGCCCTCAGACGCGATAAGGCCCGCATCGAGACAGGCCGCGTCAGCCGTTTTGGCCTGCTCGAGCTTTCCCGCCAGCGGCTGCGGCCGGCGCTCAGCGGCAGAAGCTTTATCCCCTGTGCCAATTGCAGCGCGACCGGCCTGGTCAAATCAACGGAAGCGGCGGCGTTGACCGTCTTGCGCCGGGTCCAGGCGGGGCTGGCCAAAGGAGGGTGCACCCAGGTGAAAGTGGAAGTCCCCGATGAAGTGGCCACCTATCTCCTGAATCAAAAAAGGGCTGAACTCGTCCGCCTGGAAAAACAGTACGACTTGAAGATCCAGATTATCGGGCAGCCCGGATTGCCCAGCCATCAATACCATCTGGAATTTTTCCACAGAGAATCTCAACCGCGCTCAGAAAAAACTCTGGTCCAACCGGGGGAATCCTTGCTTCCCGGAGCCGGCCCGGGAGAAAAAGTCTCTCCGGAAGAGGCCGACCGGCTGGCGATTGAGGAACTGAGAAAGGAAACGAAGGAGAGCCTTCTGAAAAAATTTTTCTGGCCCCCATCCTTCTGGCGGGGGATCTTTAAGACCCCTTCCCCTTCTTCCCCCATAAGTTCCCGTTCGGAAAATCAGACAAAGGAACCGACGGATATTTCAGAGAAGTCTTAAGATCGAGTTCTTGTTAAATCCGCACTTTTTCTCCAGGCTGCAAGAGAACCGCCTTGGGATGAAGCTTAGCGGGGGAAGGTCCTGAAAAGAAACACCGGGTGGCCTGTGCCTTTTAAGGATGTAGAGGCGTTTCAGGTAGAATGGGTCAGTGAGGAAATTGCGCTCATCGAGATGGACGAGGACTGTGGAATGGCCGATAAAGACCGCGGCATTCTCTCCCCTTGGAAAAGGAAAGGGGCTTCCGGAAAGATAGGAAGCCCTCGGTTCTATGCCTAATTCGCTTCGGAACCACATTTTTCTACTATATCATCGGCCATGTGCGCAAAGCGATTAAAATCCTCCGGTGACTTCAATACACTGTCCCGATACGTAGTCGGAAAGCGGCGAGGCCAGGAATAGAATGGGACCGGCGGCCTCCTCCGGGCTGCCGGGTCTTCCCGCGGGAATGATCATGGTCATCACGTTACGCATGCCCGCGGGAATGCCGATCGCCACGGGCTGCCCGTCACGCTGCAGCGTCTGACCCGCTTCTTTTTCTTTCGTGAGACGGGT
>Ga0315294_10009853_pt1 | contig 10468 bp, 8 predicted proteins | sample YL17G13_40_MG_FD_203626 | JGI IMG/M metagenome (GOLD analysis project Ga0315294, IMG submission 203626) | Sediment microbial communities from Yellowstone Lake, YNP, Wyoming, USA - YL17G13_40 | ecosystem: Environmental > Aquatic > Freshwater > Lake > Sediment | place: USA: Wyoming | collected...
TCCATAATCTCCTCCAAGCAAACTTATTGTCCCGTTTACTGTCCAGTCTCCAGGCCAGGTGTTGTTTGTGAAAGTGAGGGAGCCGGGCCTAGCCGAATTTCCAATGCTCATAGTGAAAATATAACCTGTATAAGAGAGATTGTTGGTATAATCAAGCCTAATTCTTCCACCAGCCCCACCAAAACCACTTCCTGAATAGCCGCCGGATGCATTCAAAATTCCATTCCCTCTTATGTTATTTGCCTTGAACCAGATGCTTCCTCCAGCACTTGCCCTCGTGCTTGGAAGCCCTGCGAATTCTACTTTTCCATTTATTTCAATCATATCAGAAGCCTCAAATTTTATTGCGGAAGCCCCGGCCATTTCATTTGAACCAGAACCCAAACTTATTGGTCCGGTTGCATTTCCATAGGGATTTGCTGTTGTTCCTCCGCCCATTCCACCATGTGCAGCGCCATTTCCATTTCCTCCGAGGTAAATCCCAGAAGAAAATCCCAATCCTGTTCCGTTTATTATTCCCCAGTTTCCAATTGTTATGTTGCCCCCGCTTCTCCAAATCTGTCCTCCGCCTTCTGGAGTAACATTGAACGGATAATCCCCGTAAACCTTGACAGTGCTGTTCATTATCATGATGTTTCCGGTTACATTCCATTCCTGAGTTCCGTTGCTGTTTCCGTCCCAATTGCCGACTGCGAATAATGAATTGAAGTAGATTGTTCCGCTATAGGATGAATCTACAAAGAAGGAGGAGAGGTTTTGGGGAATCGTGTTGTTCGTGACGTTGCATGAGCCCCTTCCTGAGCCGTTGAAAATCACGTCGTCATCTGCAGTTGGAAGAATTCCCGCGCTCCAGCAGCTTGTATTGCTCCATTTCTGCAAAGTTGTGCAGTTCCAGTATATCGTTATGCTGCTATAGACTGTGAAAGTCCTGTTTGTTCCATTCGCACCAGTATTTCCAAACGCATCTGTGGCATTGCAAGTCCAGTTGTAAGCGCCTTCTGGAACTCCTTCCAAAGTCCAGTTTGAGTAATTATCCGTTCCAATGATTTGATTTGTCCCATTGAAATAAAGCCCATTTGTTGAATTCCATACGTATAAAGTGATATTCGCAAGATAGTTGTCATCGGATGAAGAGCAATTGAAAGCAATGGTTGTTGAAGCGGTTGTATTGGAGTTTGCAGGAAAAATGAGAAACACGTTTGGGGAAGCAAAATCAGATTTAAGCGGGAGATAATCCACTTGGCTGCTGCCCATATCATAAATCGAATCGCAGAACCCATCCGCATTTGAATCAGTGCAATTGTCTGAAAAGCCATTCCCTGATGAGTTTGTATAATAATTGCCGCCAATCCTATTTCCCCCCATAATATTTTGTCCTGAGGAGTTTGTGTAATTCCAGAAATTAACTGATGGATTGACATCAACAAAACTTATGTAGCTGTTATTCATCAGATTATTATAGAAGAGGTTTGAACCTGAGCCAGAGCCATGTGAGAGATGCATACCGTAATTGGAGTTGTTCCAGATGTTGCTATTCCTAAGCATATTTCTTGGCGAGAGTATATTGATGTTTATGCCGTCATAATTGCTGCCAGAGCTGATATTATTCATGGAATTGTTTCCAGAATAGGAGCAGTAAAAGCCGTACCTGTTGCTTATCAATGTTGAATTATCAATGTAACTATAGTTAGTATAGTAGAATCTTATGCCATAATACCAGTCTGAGAAATTGCAGTTTTTGATTGTGATGTTTTTGAGAACTGAACCTGATACGCCCCAAGAATAGAACCCATATGAATCAGTAGTGTCTTTTCCATCTATGATGTGACCCAAGCAGTCAAGAACAACATCGCTTGAGATTGTTGCATATCCAGTATCATTCAGGTTGAAATAGTCCTGACTTATTGTGTAGGTGCCGGGGGAAGTTAAAACACTGCCCGGCGGCATGGCGCTTCCTGCAGAAATAATCAACGGAAGCGAATCAAAATTATAAATGTTCATGGCATATCCAGTGTCTGAGATGTTATCCCCATTCTCGTCAGGCCCCTGGTAGTTGCTCCAGTAGTTCCCGCCAATGCAGTATTTGCCAAGTATGTTGATTTGGGAGCAGTCAAGAGTGGTGTTCCAGTAGCTTATTCCGATGTTTGCTGAAAAATACGTGTTGTTGGTGTTGTTGAGAATGTTGTTGTAGATGTAATTTGGGCCGTAGTATCCGCCATTAAAGAAGTAGATGCCATAAAGGGAACTATTTTGGATGGTGGTGTTCGTTACATTGGAGGTTGTGGAGTGACCTAGATAGAGCCCATAGCCATTGTTGGTGAAATTTGAGTTGGGGATCCTATTATCTTTGGAATAGGCTGCATAAACGCCCTTCGAATTATTAACTGCTGTGATGTTTTCCATTGTGCTGTTATTAGTATACACGAAATTGACTCCTGTTTCCCAGCCAGTGAAAATGCAGTTTTTTATCGTAATGTTTGAAAAACCGCCAAGGGATATGTTTTGTGAAGAAAATCCCTTTAATTCTCCATCTCCAGTAATTTTCCCATTAATAATATGTCCTTGGCAATCCAAAGTTACATTGCTTGATGCGGCGACATATCCTGATGAATTCAGGTTGATGCAATCAGAAGTAACTGCATATTCCCCGGGTTCTCTCATCACGCTTCCGCATTGCATTGCGGCTCCGGCAGTTTCCACAAGCGGAAGCAGGTCCATATTCAGGCTATTTGGCGAGAAACCAGTATCCGAGATGTTGTCGCCATTTTCATCAGGCCCCTGGTAGTTGCTCCAGTAATTTCCTCCTATGCAGTATTTGCCGAGTATGTTGATTTGGGAGCAGTCAAGAGTGGTATTCCAGTAGTTTATTCCGATGTTTGCTGAAAAATACGTGTTGTTTGTGTTGTTAAAGATGTTGTTGAAGAAGTAATTTGGGCCGTAGAATCCGCCATTATTGAGATAAATGCCATAAAGGGAATTGTTGGAGATCGTGCAGTTGGTGATGTTGCTGGTTGAATCATGGTTTGGGGATATTCCATAATTATTCGAACTGAAAGTCGAATTTGCAATAAGATTTCTCTTGGAATATGCGAAATATACTCCATAATTGCTATATGTTGAAGTTATATTGAAGAATATGCTTTCATTAACGTAGTTGGCGTTGATTCCATAGGTCCATTCCCTAATGATGCAATTGATCACTGTGACATTTTTCAAGCCGCTCGTGCTTGTTCCCTGAATATTTATTCCGTTTCCTGAACCAACTCCGTCTATTACATTGTTCTGGCAATTGAGTTCTACATTGCTTGCAGTGATATTGAAGCAGAGGGTTGCAACATTTGAAATTGGAGCGGTCAGCGCATAAATTCCTTCAGAAGTGATGTTCTCGCATCCGCTTATATCTGTGGAATATGCGGTTTTGAATAATACAACAAGCATGCAAATAGCCAAAGCAAATAAATGAAATTGCCTTGTGCTTTCTCTGCGCACATTGCATTGCCTTATTTGGCCAACTGCCTGCAATATTTGGCTATTCTTTTTCATCTTCTATCTCCTTATATAGTGAAATAATATTCTCATCAACTGAATGTTTTGCGCGGGCGTCTTCAGTTGTACCAATAATCGCATTGATTTTGATTTTCATCATTTTTTCGAATTCAAGAATTGGGGAATTGTCGAATTTTTCACTTTTCCTGCTTTTCTTACTAAGAAGAATGCGCAAAAGAACTGCGCTGGATTCATCTGAATCTGAAATTCCTTCCAATGAGATTTCCCTTATTGAGGGATTGGAAGCGCGGAGCTTATCAGCCAATTTGAATTCAAGAATCTGGCTTAGAATGTATGTTTTTTTCAATTCCCTGCTGAGAGGATGGGTTTTGTTGAGGAAGAATATGGAAAGGTTGGCGAATTTCTCTTTCAAAAGGAGACCTGAATCGGAATAGAGTTTGCAGTAAACTTCTGAAGTGCGCGGGCTGATTTTCAATTCCCGTGCAAGCCCTTTTATGTGGATTCTTTTGGAGGGATTCCTGAGGAAATATTCCAGAACGACCCATCCCTTGAATTTATCCCATTGGGGAAGCATATTAGAATTTGAAATGTATTATATATAATACTAACGTATATTAAGAAGTACTAAAAGTATGATAAATAATACTATTTGGCATTATGACGAGGGAAAGGTTTAAATAGCTCATTTTGTCTAATGGCATTAGACAAAATACATGGTATTTTGTATGGTGGTAGTATGCTATTTGAGAGGAAGATGCTTTTAAAACTTCAGGAAGAAGCCTCAACGAAGGAGATTATAGTCATGACTGGAATGCGCAGGGTTGGGAAAACCACTTTGTTCAGAATCCTGTTTGACTGGATCAAAAGTGACAACAAGGTTTTTCTGGATTTGGAAAATCCTCTGGAGCAGAAGATATTCGAGGAAAAGGATTACAACAACATATGGGCGAACCTCAAAAGCTTTGGAATGACAAACCGGGAAAAGGCGTATATATTCCTTGATGAAATTCAGGCAAGCCCTGAAACAGTCAAAGCTGTAAAATACCTTTATGACCATTACGATGTGAAATTCTTCATTACATGTTCGAGCAGTTTTTATTTGAAGAACCTGTTCCCGGAAAGCCTTGCAGGAAGGAAAATCATACTTGAACTCAATGAACTGGATTTTGAGGAATTCCTTGCTTTCAAAAATAAAAAAAAGGAATTTGAGCAGGATTTGGAAAAAAAAGTGAAAAAGAAGAATGAAATAGAGTATGAAACAATAAGGCCGTTATACGACGAATACCTGAATTTCGGAGGGTTCCCTCAGGTGGCTCTTGAGGAAAATCAGGAAAGGAAGAGGGAGCACCTTAAGGATATATTCAAATCTTATTTTGAAAAGGATGTGCAGAAGCTTGCAGACTTCAGGGATGTCGGAATATTCAGGGATCTTCTGCTTCTTCTGCTCAACAGGGTGGGAAGCCGGCTGGATATTTCGAAATTGTGTTCTGAAATTGGAATATCCCGCCAGACGGTATATTCCTATGTTGTCTTTCTCTCCAAAACGTACATGATAGAATTGGTGCCCCCGTATACCAAAAATCCGGACAGGGAAATAAGCCTTGCAAAGAAAGTGTACGTGTGCGACAATGGATTTGCAAACCTTTTTGGGAGGAATGACGAGGGAGCAATGCTGGAAAATGCGGTTTTCCGGAATCTGAAAAAATACGGGAAAATTTGCTATTACCAGAAGAGGAGCGGCGTGGAAATTGATTTCATACTGCCCGAAGTGCCTGCTGCAATTGAAGTCAAAAACAGGGCGGCGGGTTTTGACTTGAAAAAAACAAACAGGATTGCGGATGAAATCGGGATAGAAAAATGTTACGTTGCAGCAAAGGAATTTTCAAGGGAGAATGGTTTTATCCCTGCACAGGATATATGAGGGTTTATTTGCAAAATACCAACAATATCACCTGAATTCTTTTTCTATTAAATGGAATGGATTTCAGAACTTTCTTGCAAAGGATTTAATTTTCATGAAAAAGTTGAAAACAACTTTTTCAGCTTTTGAATTTCAATTCACAAAATACTATTGAAATTCAAAAATAAAAACAAATTCTTCCGCCTGTTCAATAGCTTCTTTTGCTTCTGATTCCGAAACTGCGCCTGCAAGCTCGTACACTGCTCTGCGCCTTTTCTTTCTTATCCCATTGAAATAATCCACTAATTCCCTGTCAAATCCGGATGCTTCAAGGAATTCAAAAACCGATTTGTGCAAATCCTTCCCTGAAGGCCTGCATCCGATGGCAATGTGCAAAAATCAAGCAAATGAAAAGGCATATTGCCAGGCAGTAGACCGAATGGAAAAATTGCATGATTTTTCGGTCTACTGGAGATGGAACATGACAGCCCTTCCTGCCTGAAGAACTGCGTTATACGCAATCGAAAGGGCCCAATCATATTCTTCATCTTCAAGATTATGTCCTGCTGCATTGAGATCCCTTTCTGCAAGACTGGAATCAAACCGCTTCTTTTCCACTGCCCGTATCTTATCCTGCGCCAATAAACTTTCGAAGCTCATGTTCTTCCCCCCGTAGAACGAGAATCTTTCCTTTTGCAATATCTTTTATGAAGCTTTTTTTCCTGTTTAAAATGAATTCTTCTTTTTTCCACACTATGGGGTTGATTTCCTTTTGAATGACTCTTTCTACAGGCCCTATCGCTCCAAATATCTCTTTCTGGCTTGCATTTCCAATGACGAATAAATCAATGTCGCTCTGCGTTGAAAAATCCCCCTTGGCAAAACTGCCAAAAATCAATGCATAATCAATATCGAGATTTTCAAGGGCTTTTTTGATTGGAAAAAATGCGCCGTCTGTTTTGACTATTATGCTTTTCAATTCCTGCAGGATATTGGAATTATTGTTCAGTTCTATTGTGTTGTTATTTTTTGCAATCAGCCCGATGGACTCGAGATTGTCAATCTCCCTTTTTGCCGCGCTCACGGGGATTTTGCATTCCCTTGCGATTTCCCTTAAGTGCGTTGAGCGTTTGGACAGGATGAGATACTGGAGAATTTTCACCCTTGCGCTGGAAGTTAAAAGTTTCTCAAGCATGTTATCACAAATATATTGATTCAAATATATTTAAAAATGTTTGTTCCCTTTTTTAGAACAGTTGTTCTAATTTTTAGAACAGCATATTCTTTAGCGGCCGCGATATATTAAGTATGGATTTAATTGAAACGCCTGGATTTCAAAATGAAAAATCAGCTCCTGGGCTCGACTTCGGCGACCAAATCCGCAATTTTCGTGTAAGTGAAGCCGTTCTGCTCATAGACAACGACTACATCCCCCTTGTATTGGGTGCCTACGTCATTGGGGCCTACAGGGGTATCCCCTTTGCAGCATTCTATTGTCTGACCCGCGCCTGTTCCGCTTAATTTTGAATCCCCCCCGGAACCTATCTGGATATTGAGGTTTGTGTTCTTGCAACGGTCATCAATGCTCGCCCAGACAACGGAACCGGAAGCGGGCGCGGGAGGCGCTGGACAGTCCGCTGGGCAGGTTGCAAAAGTTTCCCCTCCATCGCATGAACCGTCTCCGCAAACAGGGCCTACGATTGGGCAGTCTGCAGGGCAGTTGGCTGAATTCTCAGGAGGGTTGTCGCAGTCGCCGTCTCCGCAGAGAGGAGGACAGTCTACGGGGCAGGTGATTTTCGTTTCAGCTCCGGTGCACAATCCGTCTCCGCAAACGTCAGGGCAGTCACCAGCGCAAGTTGTCGGGTTTTCATTCCAACTGCACGTTCCATCCCCGCAAACGCAGTCTGAAGGGCAGTTCTCTCCGTTGCTGCAGATTCCATCCCCGCATGAGCAGTCATTGGGGCAGGTTGCAGGATTCTCGTTTGAACTGCACACCCAGTCTCCGCACCAGCAGTCAAGCCCGCAGGTTGCCGAAGTTTCCGAAGCATCGCACGTGCCGTCTCCGCACCAGCAGTCTGCTGGGCAGGAAGCTGCTGTCTCAGGAGGAAACCCCCACCATTCGCACATCCCATTTGGGCATACTGGGGGACCCGCACTTAAGCTTGCGGGTTTTGGCTTGGAAAAAGAATGGGCTTTTGAAGGATTTTTATTCCCAATTTTTCCATTCAAACCCGTTTCAGAATCTTCTTTCTTCTTTTCCAAAGCTATTGGAACTTCATCAATGCATGCGATTTTCTTGACAATTATGGGTTTGCCCGTTCCCTGCCCGAGCTTCAATTCAAAAGTTCCGGGCTTTAGAACGTATTCCGCGCAGCTTATCCCTGCGTCAAATTTGCAGATTTCAGGAGTCCTTGGCTGGAAAACTCCAGTCCAATAGAGAACTCCCACCAGAACAAGAATAACCATTATTGCCCAGCCATACGTCATTAAGTATTCCATTGACGCTTGGGCTTTTTTCATTGAATTTTTTAGTATTGTCTTTTTTCCCATTGATTCACCGTATATAATGGGGGTTGGATATATAAATATTATTATTGTCAAAAAATTTCTTTCATGAAGCGAGCTTCTCCGCAGTGGCTTTCAAATTTGCGAGTATTATCCCTATATCCGCATTCCTGTCTGCAATGCAGATTACCATTATTTCATTCATTACTGAAACTGCGGCCATTTTCTTCTCTGCGCAGAGAAGGATGCTCTGGACTTTTCCCCTTGAAAGCTCCTGCGAGAAATGGGAGCTTTTTGAAATCAGTTTGCTTGCAATCGCGGAAATCAGCTTTCCTGTTTTTGTTGTTGAATGAATCACAAGCCCGTCTATCCTTGAAATCACCACGTCTTCCACTCCGTCGATTTCCTTTATTGGATTGATGCTTGAGTGGATCACTTTCTCGTCAAAAATCCTCTGCTGCAGTTTTATTATTTCGTTTTTCTCGAGCATTATCCCTTCTCCATGCTCTGCAACGAATCTTCTCATTGCCCATTCCCTCCAGTCAAGGGGAATCGCTGCAAGCTCGTCCTCGGTCACTTTTTCCTTGAACTTCAGGATATTCTCGATCACTTTCTTCCAGTCGGGCCATGAGGATGCTGCCTTGAGCTTCTCGTCAAGCCTGAATATCAGGTCCTCAAGAAGGTAGCTCTGCTGGACAGTCCTGTCCAATCCCTCAAGCGCGGTTTTTTTCAAATCCTCGAATGCTTTTTCCTCTTCTCCCACGTATATGTCTATGTGCTTGCATTCTGCGATTTTCTCCCTCGCAGAATGCATGAGCTCTTCAACGCTTTTCTCAATCTCGATTTTCTTCTTTTCCCTTGTGATTGAGATGGTGATGTTGTCCTCTATTGCCCTAACCTGGCTCGTGAATTCCTGGATCTCCCTTATTGAAATCGACCTGTCAAAGCTCTTTTTCTCAATTTCATCCAAAGAAGCGTCTATGTCCTTTGTTTCAATGTTCTGGAGCTTTGCCTGCACGGCCAAATCTTTTGCTATGGAAATCTCCTTCCTGAGATTCTCCCCCCTCTCCTTGAATTCAATTGGCTTGAAATCCTCCTCATACCTCTTGTCCCCTATGAAGACGAATTTCAAAAGCTCGTAGAAGAAGGAGCTGAAAAGGGCAAGGGTTGAGAAAAGGGAGAATATGTAGAAAAGCTCTATGCTTGAAAATACGTCAAGGTTCCTCATCGCATCAAAAAAGGATCTGAAAAACACCGCCTCCCTGAGCTTGTCTTTGAGCAGCATCACGAGAACGAAAAACGCTGCTGGATGGATTATTCCATTCCAGAAATCCTTTTTCCCGAAACCATAGGCTTTCTGGAGAATCTCCCTTCTCGATTTCCCTTGGTTGATATATGCGGCATATAAGTACCTTCCTATGAGAATGATTATGAAAGCCAGAGCAGTGAGAAACCATATGCTGAAGGCAATGGAATCATACCTTGATCTTGAAAAACCTTCAAAGAACGAGAACAACGCTTCAAAATTCTCTTCAGATGGGAGATTTTCCCGCACGATTGCATAAAACCTGAAGGGTCTTTCAAGGGGCCATGCATAACTCGTCCCATAATAAGTGATGTTTGTGGAGTCCTGCACTTTCCACATGACTCTCGTAGGGCTCGAGAATGTTGGTTTTTCAGCAAAAGTTACTCCTTCAGTGGTGGTGATTTCATAGACTTCAAGTATCCTTTTTTTGTCTGAGGGGTCTACAAAAACCTGCAAAGTCATTTTATATTCGTACCTGTCTACGGGTTTTCTAATCTCGATTATCCTGTTTATTCTCACTCCCCCGAAATCCTTGAAATTGTATTCGCATATCTGCTTTGCCTCGTTCTCCGGGATTGCGCATTTGAGGAAAACGTCCGGATCCTGCGGCGTGGGCGCCATATTCGTTGAAAACATCAGCCCAAAACACAGCAAAAGCACTATCAAATATCTCTTCTTCATTGCATACCCCAATAGAATTCGCAAATATCATATTAAAATGTTGTTGTGCACCCCAAACGGGCAGAACGATAGGAATATATACCATTAATTCTAAGGATTATATAAAGGTGAAAGAATGGAAGAAATTCCTCTCGAAGATTATAAGGTTGCGTTCAGGGAGATAAGAGCTGATGAGGAGAAAAGCGGCTTCATCATCCATCTGTTTGTATACATTGTGGTGAATATTGCGTTGATTTCAATTGCTTATACCCTGACGCCCTTAAATACAAGCTGGCTGTTGTTTCCCGTCGTGGGATGGGGAATAGGAATGGCGATGCACTATTTCTTTGCAGTCGCGTGGATTGTGCAGAGACTCAAGAACAGGGAAGTAAGGGCTGAAGCAAGATATTTTGAGAAAATAAAGAAGAAAGAAATGAAAATCGTCCAGAAAAAATGAATTTGAAATAAAAAAGGGGGGATTGCGTAGTGGTTGCTATGGCCACTCCGCAACCATGGTTGTACCCCCCTTTTTTGCAATCCCCCCAACTTACGACGACTGAACGTCTGGTTCTATGAATGGGATTAAATCA
>Ga0315294_10009854_pt1 | contig 10468 bp, 7 predicted proteins | sample YL17G13_40_MG_FD_203626 | JGI IMG/M metagenome (GOLD analysis project Ga0315294, IMG submission 203626) | Sediment microbial communities from Yellowstone Lake, YNP, Wyoming, USA - YL17G13_40 | ecosystem: Environmental > Aquatic > Freshwater > Lake > Sediment | place: USA: Wyoming | collected...
AGGCGCTGGAGGCGTTGGAGCAGGTCAAAAAGGTCAAGGCTCGGGCGCGGGACAATAACCGGGACCAGCCCAGTCAGCCGCGGGCCTCGACCACCGACAGCGAAGCGCATGTCATGATGATGCCGGAGGGCGGCTTTCGTCCGGCGTACAACGTGCAAGTGGCGACGGATACCGGTTCGCGGGCCATCGTGGGCGTGGACGTGACCCGCGCAGGTTCGGACCAGGCCCAGAGCGAGCCGAGGCGGGAACGGGTGGAGGAGCGAACCGGCGAGGAAGTGGCGGAGCATTTGAGGGAGGGGGGATTCGTGAAACGGGAGCAGATCGAGCGCGCCGAGCCGTCCGGCGTGAAGGTGTACGCTCCGCCCCAGCAATCGCGCCAGGACCTCGACCCGTACCGGGTGCGGGAGACGAACAGCCCGGAGATCGCGGCGTGGCGGACCCGGATGGCCGGGGAGGAGGCCAAGGCCATCGATCAGGAACGGGCCTCCACCCGTGAGACGGTCCATGCGGACCTGCGGACCTATCGGGGGTTGGGTCCGTTCCTGGTGCGTGGGCTCCGAAAGGTCCGTTGCGTGGTGCTGTGGTCTGCGCTGGCGTACCACCTGATGCACTTTGGCCAGGTGTTGCGGATGGATTGAGGGTCCAGAAGGGGTACGGATTGCCACCGTGAAGATGAAATTAGGATGGCGGAAGAACAGACGGAGGCTCGGGCACGCTTGAGTAGACTACGGTCTACAGAATTAACGAAGCCCGACCCGGTCACAGAGATAGAATGGAAGCGGTGCCACAATCTGAATTCTTTCACAGCCTCTCTGTCCCCAGGCCCCTGGCATTTTCCGCTTTTCGCCAATAGCATGGCAGGAGAGCCTTTCCGCCAACCAAGCACCGGCAGCGCTCATGCCCCGAAGGCTCGCGCCAAAACCTCGTTGTTCGACTATCATGCCATTGGCCCAAAGCGACAAATGCCCAGGGGTTTGGGGACGGAGTCCCCAAGAGCCGGACACGTACGCAGGAACCGGATGAACCAGGATCATGGGACGGGGTGCCAGACTGGCATTTGCATGGATATGCCCCATTCGAGAGCGAAACATGCCTACACAAGCGTAGGCATGGCACCTGGTATTGGATCGGGTGGCAGCCTCAAGCGTAGCTTGGGGATGGCTGGATTGTCTGTGCGTCAAACCATCCCCAAGGCCTTCGGCCTTGAGGCTGCCACCCAGATATGTCGATCGTTGCATGAACTGGCTACCCACGGTCTATCACTTCACGTCATTCGTATAGTCCAGATGCATCAGGAGGTCGGTCCGGCCGCGCAGCTCGCTGACGCTTCCCATCCCGAATCGCCACAGAATATCGACCAGCTCCTCGTGCCATGCGCTGTATAGATTGATCATCCGCTGTGTGCCCCACTCGAGATCCATCTTCCCGGACAGTTCCGGGTCCGTGGTGGCGATTCCGCGAGGACAGCCCCGGCCGCTCTCGCATCGGCTGCACCGAACACAGCCCAGCGCGACCAATTCCGCCGTCCCAATCACCACACCGTCCGCGCCCAGGGCAATCGCTTTGGCGACATCGTGAACGGTCCGCACGCCGCCGCTGGCCATGAGCGTGACTTTGTCCCGGACGCCCTCGGCCTTGAGGAACCCGTGCACCTTGCCGATGGCGTACTCGATGGGCATGGCGATGTTCTTCTTCGCGATGTCGGGAGAGGCGCCGGTGCCGCCATAGCCGCCGTCGATGTGAATGATATGCGTGCCGGCGGCGTAACTGCCCACCGCGACCATGTCCATGTCCGTCGGCGTCGAGACCTTCGTCGAGAGCAGGGCCCGCCGGTTGATGTGCTTGATCCAATCGAGGTGCTTCATGTGGTCCTCGATGGAGTAGACACTGTGGAACGGGAACGGGGAGAACAGCGAAATCCCGAGCACCGCCTCGCGCATCCGGGCCACGGCGGGGGTATTCTTATCGCCGAGCAGGTGGCCGCCGAGTCCCGGCTTGGCCCCCTGGGCGTACTTGAACTCGACGATCGGCACGCGCTGGATCGTCTCTTCGCGGACGCCGAACAGGCCCGTGGCAACCTGCGTGATGACGTGGTCGTCATAGGGCCGCATCCGCTCCATGTAGCCGCCTTCGCCAGTGCAGGTGAAGGTGTTCCAGGCCACGGCGCAGCGGGCCTTGGAAAGCTGCGTGACGTTGCTGACGGAGCCGAACGACATGCCGCCGCCGTACCAGGGGACGTCGATCCGAATCTGCGGCCGGCCGTCGCCCCGGCGGTTCAGCTCGAGGCTCGTATCGATCTGGTCTTTCGGTACATTGACCGGCGGCTTCTCGGGAAACTTGAATCGCAGCTTGTCGAATCCACCGCCCGAGTTGCCGCACTGATAGTTGAATCCGTATTCCTTTGGAGGAACGTGGCCCTTCTCGGCCATCATCCAGGAGGCGAGGATCATGTCGGCCGTCCAGCGGTAGTCGCCGAGGATCTGCATCATCGGGTTCTCGACGATTTGCAGCGCGGACTTCGGACAGGCGGCCACGCAATAGTGATTCGTCTTCTCGCACGCCGGACCGATGCAATGGTATGACTTCGGCTCGCAGAAGTACTTGTACCCTGTCTTGCGTACGTGCACGCCGTAGGGGCAAAGCTGGGCGCATTTGCCGCAGTGAATGCAGTCGTGGTTGCGCCGGATGATGTACTTGGAGACCTCATTCCGATAGCGCGGCGGGGCCGACGCGACTTGGCGCTCGACCGCGACCTGCGGCACGCGCGTTTTCAGCGTGTTGGCCGGCAGAATGTCCCGAAGATCACTTTCTTTTACCGAAAAGCTTGCCAAACGTATCCTCCTCGAGGTCCTCGAAGAACATCGCGCGTCCGACGTCGCCGCGCAGCCGCCGGACCTCGCGCATGCCCATCGCCCCCATGACCTCGATCAATTGGTCGTGCCAGGCGGCGATCAGGTTGACCATGCGGCCGACAGCGTAGTCAAAGGGCACATCGTCCAGCCTGGCCGGACACGGCATGCCCGGCTCGCAACGATCGCACAGATGACATTCCAGGCCGATCATCAGCGGTAGATTGATGCTGACCAGGTCCGCGCCGCAGATGATGGCCTTGGCCAGGTGCTCGGGCAAGGCGATCCCGCCGCCGGCGATGAGCGTGATTTCGTCCCGCATCCCTTTTTCGATCAGCGTCGTATGAATCCGGCGGATCATGTCCCTCAGGAGCAAGGGCTTTTCCACGCCGATCTGGTTGCCGTTGGGGTCAGCCGCGACATGCAGCACTTCCACTTCGGCCAAGCCGGCCAGGTCGATTGCACGCTGGACTCCGGTGGAATCAAGGGGCACGCGGACCGAGACAACCAACGCGGGCTGCTTATCCTTGAGCCGCTTGATTCGGTCGATCACGTCGGGGCCGTCATACGTCTCCACGAGCCGGGTCTGAGCCAGCGACTGCGGCGGGACTACCGGCTGATCCGGATTCAGACAAAATGCCACGTGGGGCAACAGGCGATCGACGTCCTCCCCGACGAAGGGCCAATCGGAGGGGCTGGTCAATGCGATAATATCCGTGCGGACGGCCGCCTCGCGCACCGCCGGACCCAGTCTCGGCAGTGTGTGACGCGGCGACATCAAGTCCAGAACCAACGGCATCTGGATCGACAGGCACGACATTTGTGGCGAGGCCATCTTGGCCTTGTCTTCCCCTGAATGCAAGGGCGGGACGCCCTCGCCACGCTCGAAGGTCAGATACGCGGGCTTGCGGCCGATGTCCACGGCCGTGCTGATGTACTCGCGGCCATGAATGCCGTCGCGCGTGGGTCGAACGATCTCGGACATGTCGGTCCACATGCTGTCGAAGCCCGGCCCGCTGAAGGGACTTCGATACCCGGCGCCGGAGACGGGAATCTTCGCCGTCTCTGCCTGGGTCCACGTTGTATGAATGATGTCGGGCGTCCAGTAGTTGTTGCCCAGCGCCTCGTAGACCGGGTTGACGACCAGCCGCAGCAGGCCCTTCGTGCAGTTTTGAACGCAGGAGAAGCAGCCCATGCACTCAAAGAACAAGGCGTCGACAGCCTCCAGCGTGCGGACATATTCCGCCTCCTGCCGGTAGCGGTCGTAGACGCAGGCCTTCTTGACGCAGTTGTGACACCGGGCGCAATCCTCGCGCCAATCCACCACGCCGAACTTGCCAATGCGAGGCCGGCGCGGCGGCACAGGTTTCGTTTCAATGTGGTATTTCTCGGGCATGGTCTTCTTGCACCCTACAGGCCGGCGGCCGCACGCAGTTTCGACACGAGCTTCTCGCAGCCCCCCGAGAGGATGTGAACGCCCCGCACGCCCTTCATGCCTTTGAGCTTGCCGATGATCTCGGCGCAGAGCTTCAAGCCTTCCTTCTCCTGCGAATCTGCATTGCCGGCGGCCTTGAGTCTCGCCACCATGGCATCGGGGATGCGCAATTCCGTGTGAGCCTCGCGGAGCTTCTGGGCCTCTTCCGCACTGCTCAGGGGCAATACGCCGGCAAGGATCGCCGTCTTGTCCACCAAACCCTCTTTTCGGGCCGCATCGAGCCAGACACCAAACTCGTCCACATCGAAGACCGGCTGCGTCTGAGTGAAGTCGGTCCCGGCCTCGATCTTCTTGGCAAGCTGGATCATGTTCAGCTCCAGCGGCCGCAGATAAGGGTTCACCACCATGCCAATCAGCATGGAGAACTTGCCGGCGATGGCGGTCCCGTCCAGGAGCGTGCCCTTGTCACGCATCTGTCGAACGGCCCCGACAAGCTGGATCGCATCAAGGTCGTACACGTTGGCCGAGTCGGAACATCCGGAAACCGTCTGGTGGCGACCCGATGTGCACAGGACGTTTTTGATTCCGAGAGCGGATGCCCCCAGCAGATCCGACTGGATCGCGATGCGATTTCGGTCGCGGGTGACTACCTGATAGATTGGCTCCACGCCAAGCTGAAGAAACACCGAGGAAGCGGCGAGACTCGACATCCCAATGCCGCTGTGGTTGTCGGCCACGCTGACGGCGGCGAGGCTATTACCCAGCACGTCCGCCACAGCTTTGATGGCGGAACCATCGGCGGCCGCCGACGGCAGAACCTCCGCCGTCACAACAAACCCGGGCGACTGTATGGCACCGGCCAAGTTGCTATTTGGTTTCATGCGGCATTCTCCCGGCGACCACCGGATCGCGCGCCTGCCCTGAGCGGGACCGAAGGGACGGTCCGGCCCAACTCGCTTGTAGTGACGCCGTAAGGCGTTTCTTCTGATGCCCTTACGGGCACACTACGAACGGACGTGCCAAGTTCCGTCTGGAGCCGCTGGACGCCATCGATCAGCTTCTCGATCTGGCCCTGCTCTTTCGTCACCACAAGCACGCGGCGTTTTCCAAGACCGACCTCATCCATCAGTTGGTCCACAGCCTCGGCCCGCTTGGACGCACGCAGGTTGCCTTCCAACTGCTTGCACTGGGCCTCAGGACAGGTGCAAACGACCACACCGTCGGCGCCTTTCTCGAACGCCTTGAGCAGATAGGGGATCGTCGCCTTCCCGGAGCACGGCAGGCTGAGTGTGTTCAGCCCGTTGGCGCCGAGCCGAGTTTGAAGACCCTGGAGCTCAGTCTCCGTCACGCTGTTGGCGCAGTAGAAAAGGTGGATTGCTGCAGTTCGTCTATTCATAGCACACTTGACCAAAACGTCTTACGCCGGCATAATAATTCGAGAAGCAGCCCCCGCCGCTTTCGCAACCGATTCGGACATTCGACTCGGTCACCGAGAATCAGAATAGGAGGGGCGGGGCTTGCCGTTTACGGCTGCCGCTAAACAGCTTAGGGTCCGGGTTCCCACAGGCGCGGTACATCGCCTGTGGGAGCCCGTCCCAAACGCGACGTGTCGCGTTTGGGGGCCCTTGGCAAGCCTCACCCACAACCCAATGCCATCATCTGAAAAAGACAACAGCGCCGTCATCAGTTTTCGAGTCATTGGCGGCTGAACCACGCCAAAAAATCCAGGTTCTGCCTCAAGACCCACATCTTCTCCAGAAACTCAGGCCAGCCGCAGGACGGCGTGAACCCTTTTTCGTCCTCCAGGGTGACCGCGACGCCGCAAGCGACATCGCCTTCAAGCTCTCCCCAGATGTCGGCCCAGACGTTCAAGGCATCCTGCACGACACTGCTGGTCACATTTTGAAAATGCTTCAACTCGACCTGCGCCGAGGGCATCTGAGCGATCGTTTGCGACTCGTCGCCCTCAAACCGGACCAATCTCATGCCCTGGCTCATGCACCCAGGCCATGCAAACGTCGTGCCAACATCCCAGACGCGGCAGCTAACGCATAAAACCTTTTATTACAAGAACTTAGGGCAATTGCGCCTTTGAGACAGGCAGATGGAAACGGGTGCAAATGGGTCAATAAGTGAACAATGGCACACTTTATGGACCACGAGACGTGACCGGCTGTGGATTACGAATCTATGCCGTATTCTTGGAGGCGTTTGCGAAGGGTGGTGCGGCTGATGGCGAGTTTGGCGGCGAGCGTCCGCTGGCTCATGCCCTCGGAAAGTGCCCGCGAGATGATGATGCGTTCGATCAGGCCGTGAAGCCCGTCTCTGGCCCCGGCTGAGTCTTCCGCCGTCTTGTAGTACCGCTCGAGAAGTGCCTCAAGCTCGCCTTCCATACCGTCAGCGGCGGAGGAATCTCGGCGGATGGACTTGGCGGGTGCATTGGCGAGGAACTCGGCCGGCAGCAGGCTCGCCGACAGCGTGCTGCCGGGGCTCATCACGACGGCGTGCTCGATGCAGTTCTCCAGCTCACGCACGTTGCCGGGCCAGGAGTACGCCAGGAGATGGTCCAGGACTTCTCGCGAGATCTTCGTCACGCTCTTGCCGTTCTCACGGTTGTATTTTTCCAGGAAGTGGTCCACCAGCATGGGGATGTCCTCGCGGCGTTCCCGAAGCGGCGGCAGGTGGATCGGCACCACGTTAAGCCTGTAGTAGAGGTCTTGGCGGAACCGGCCATGGCGAATCGCCTCTTTCAAGTCAGTGTTCGTGGCAGCCACGACCCGCACATCCACGCGAACCGTGCGCATACCGCCGACCGGCTCGAACTCCCCTTCCTGCAGCACGCGCAGGAGCTTGACCTGAAGATGCGGACTCATCTCCGAGACCTCGTCCAGAAAGAGCGTCCCGTGATCGGCCAGCTCGAACCGCCCCTTGCGATTCTGGACCGCGCCGGTGAAGGCGCCTTTGACGTGGCCGAACAGCTCCGATTCCAGCAGCGTCTCCGGCAGGGCACCGCAATTGACCTTCACGAGAGGCCCCTTGGAGCGAGGACTGTTGTAGTGGATCACGTTGGCCACGAGCTCCTTGCCCGTGCCGGTCTCGCCGCTGATGAGGATGGGGGCATTGGACTTGGCGGCCGTAGCGGCGGTGACCAGGACCTGCTGGATCGCCTTGCTCTGCCCGATCAGGTTCTCGAGACGGTAGCGGCCCCGCAGCTCGCGCATCATCTGCTCATCCCGGACGAGGATCTCTTCCTTCTCGACCTGGAGCAAGCGGTTGATCTTGAGCACTTGCGACGCCAGCGACGCGACGATGGACAGCAGCCTCAGATCTTTGTCGAGCGTGGACTCCACGGCGAACGGCCGATCCACGCTCAGCGCGCCAACGGTCTCACTGTCCACCTTGAGCGGCACGCAGATGAAAGCGATAGGCCATGCGGAATCCACCTGCCTTGCGGTGGTCCGGTTGAGGAATCTCGCGTCTTTGTGAATGTCCGGCACGACTTCGGGCAGCCCCGTCTTGACCACGTGGCCCGTGATGCCCTCGCCGACATCGTATTCGCCCCGCGCCCGCTCGGCGCTGGAAAGCCCATGAGCCGCGACGATCCGAAGCTTGCCCATCGTCCTGTCGAGCAGCACGACGGTGCCGCGGATCATGCCCAGCTCGCTGGCCAGCACGTTCATCGTCTCTTCGAAGAACGAGTTCGGGACCAGGGCGGTGCCCAGCGCCTCGCCCATCCGCGTCAGAAGGCTCAATTCGCGGTCCTCCCGCGACTCGGCGGCAATCGCCAGCTTGCCCTCGACGATCCGGAACCACTGCGGCACCCCAATCGCGGTGCTGCGCCGGTTGGCTGCCTTCCGCAAGGTCAGCGTGCGGATCCCCCGGGAGATGCCGATCTCCAGCACGACCTGCGTGATGTGCCGGACCTTCGCCAGGAACCGCTGCGAGTGGGCCTCCGTCTCGAGGAGCCAGTACGCGATCGTGCTGAGGTCGAACAGCCGCGGGCAGATATGGCCGAAGAATCGCAGGACCACGTCCTCATCGCCCCAGAGGTCCAGCATGCCCGTGAGACTGTCGAATACGTACCACGTGTTGGCTCCCTCGGCGGCGGTGACGCTGGTCAACGCCCTTTCCAGCTCCGCCGGATCGGAGGGATTGCCCACGTGAACGACGGAGCCGCGCATTTGGTCGCCGCTCGACTCGTAGAAGTCGAGGAACACCTTGTCGTTGTTCCCCTTTCCGGACGAGAAACAATCGATAAGCTGAAATGCTCCTTGCGCCAGGCCCTCGCCGTACGCGCGACTGATCGTCTGCGGCGACCGGTTGAAGCTGACGTACGTGATGGTGGCGCTGCGGGCCCCGCCGGCCGCCAGGAATCCCGATAGGAACGGATCGACGGGCGCCCCGGAATCGACCTCCCAGACGACGTTGTCGCCGGGCAGGATGCCGCCCACCAGGTCGTCAATTTCCTTGATTCCGGTTGTCAATACGAGATCAGCCAACGTGCTACCTTCCCCAATGCAGGGTGGGGCCATGCCCACACACAATGGGCCAGCGTTCCCAAACGCGATGAATCACGTTTGGGGTCCCTCACCCCCGCCCCCGAGGGGTGATTCCTTGGGTTTCCACCGAATCTGTAGGGTGGGGCTTGCCCCACCGAAAGGTGTCTGGTGGGCCAAGGCCCACCCTACATAGCCATCACCACGCAGGGCCATGAACGAGCAACGAGTCTCAACGATCCGCAAGCTTGGGGACCGTGAGGCTCAGGGCCGACGGGCCTTTCTTGTCGGTGGGTGGCGTCACGGGTTCCATCGTGATTTCCACGGCAGTCGCCGTGCCCGCATTGGCTGGCAGCGATGCCCTGATCTGCGTCCACCCGTTCTTCATCGTCGCTTTGTTTACAGTCTCGCCGGCGAGGTCCTTGCCGTCGGCCCGGACGTTGACCTTCCAGCCATCGGTCTTTGGATCGCAGGCCGCGGTGAACTCCAGCGTGGCGGGCCTGCCTGGCGACGCCGTCAGCGTCTTGGCCAGGACGTAGGTCTTCGCACCCCTGGTCAGGCCGTTGAGCACGAACACGTTCTTTCGGCCCTGAGATTCCCAGAGCATCGAGCTTTGGTCGAGATTGCAGTTGGAGAGCGTCCAGCCGTCCAGGAACCTGGCAGCGGCCCATTTCAAGCCCGGGCTGGCGATCTGCGCCATCTCCGCGTCACTGTAGAGGCTGCCGGCGACCGGGCCGGGGTTCTTTAGGTCCTCGAACTGGCTCGGCGTCGGCGCCTTGACGGGGATCACGAAGACCTCTTCGCCATTGGCGTCCTTCTCGATCCGCCCGCCCACGCGCACCAGACCCTGGCGGGCCAGCTTCTCGCAGACGTCCAGCAACTTCGGGAAGTTGTAGGCCGTGTGGCTGAAGATCTTTGTCTCGTCGAGTTGGCGGTAGTACTTATCGGGAAGGTTCGAAGTACCGAGGGTCGTGAACAGGATGCCCCCGCTGGAGGACGGGTTGCAGTCGCTGTCGAACCCGCACCGGCACGAGATAATGATCGTCTGATCGAGGTCGCTCTGCCCATAAAGCAGTCCCATCAGGACCCAGGCGCCCTCGCGCTTCACGTCGAGCGCGCTGATATTGTAGTTGCGGTCCTGGTTGTACTTCTTCTCCGCCAGCGCCCAGGTCTTCTCCCAGTCGGCCGGGTTCTCCTTGTGCCACTGGATCATGTCGCGAACCATCCCGGCGTACAGGGACTCGCTGGGAATGGCTTTCAAGCCCGCTTCGATGAGCTTCATCACGTCTTTCTCGAAGAACGCCTCGGCGTACATCACACCCATGAACTGGCCGGCGTAGACGCCGTCGCCGTAGTTCATCAGCCGGCCGAACTTCTCGCCCAGGGCGATGACGACGTCGGGCATGCCTGGGGCGATCAGGCCGGAGTAGTCCGCCTCGATCTGATAGTCGATCGCGCCGGCGCAGTTGTGGAACTTCGGATGGCTCGAGTCCGGCGGGGCGATCCCGTTGCGCAGGTTGCCCCGGCCGGCGGCGTTGGCGACCCAGAGGGCGTAGCCGCTATTGGCGAAGTCGATGCCCGCCTGGCGGATCGGGACATCGTACCCATACTCCTCCATGGTTCGCAGGAAGGTCATCTCCACGTAGAGGTCGTCCTGGCCGAAGGCGTCGTTGACGAGGTTCTCCGTG
>Ga0315294_10009855_pt1 | contig 10468 bp, 10 predicted proteins | sample YL17G13_40_MG_FD_203626 | JGI IMG/M metagenome (GOLD analysis project Ga0315294, IMG submission 203626) | Sediment microbial communities from Yellowstone Lake, YNP, Wyoming, USA - YL17G13_40 | ecosystem: Environmental > Aquatic > Freshwater > Lake > Sediment | place: USA: Wyoming | collected...
AAAGCTGCCCCCGGACATCCGATCCGGGAAAATTCGATGCCGACCGGGCGCGTTTGAACGAAATCGTAATGAAGTTCGCCAGCCCCAAGATCAAGCGTTTTTACAGCCTTGATCACCAGGCATACCTCAGCGGCGCGCTCAATAAAAAGACCAAGGAACTGCTCGGATTGGTCGCCTCACTCGTCCTGCGCTGCGATGATTGCGTGAAATACCACCTTCAGGAATGCCATAAGAACGGCGTAACCAGCGCCGAGCTGGAAGAGGCTTTGAACATTGGTCTGGTCGTGGGCGGTTCGATCACGATCCCTCATCTCCGGCGGGCCTTCGATTATTGGGACATTCTGCAAAGCGCCCCGGAATAAACGGATAATCGAGACTAAAGGTCTATAGTAAAGAGAGGCGAAATGGATTTGAAAATATTTTATAAAATCAGTTATGGGTTGTATATCGTCGGTTCCAAGAAGGGCGAAAAGTTGAATGGCCAGATCGTCAACACGGTTTTTCAGATCACGGCGGAACCACCGACCCTGGCGGTGAGCATAAACAAGCAGAATCTTACCCACGAATGCATCAGCGCCAGCAAGGCGTTCACGGTTTCCATTTTGGCCCAGGACACCCCGATGACCTTTATCGGTACTTTCGGTTTCAAATGCGGCCGGGATATCGATAAATTCAAAGGCGTTAATTACAAACTCGGGTCAAGCGGCATGCCGATCGTTCTGGATAACGCGCTCGGGTATTTTGAACTGGATTGTATGAGCCAGATCGACGTCGGAACCCATACCGTGTTCATCGGAAAAGTTCAGGACGCCCAGATGATCAACGACGCCGAGCCCTTAACTTACGCGTACTATCATGAGGTTAAGAAAGGGTACGCCTCTAAAAACGCGCCGACCTATATCGATCCGAAACTATTCAAATCATCGGGAAAAAAAGAGGAGAATAAAATGGCCAAATATGAATGCACGGTTTGCGGTTATCTGTACGATCCCGAAAAAGGCGATCCGGATTCGGGCGTGAAGCCCGGGACACCTTTTGAATCCCTGCCCGCGGACTGGGTCTGCCCGGTGTGCGGAGCCACCAAAGATAAATTCGAGAAAAAGGTTTGACATGGCCGCGCGCGCGATAAAAAACAGCGTCGATTGGGTTGGCGCGATCGACTGGGACCGCCGCTTGTTCGACGAACTCATTCCCCTGCCCGACGGGACTAGCTACAACGCATACCTGGTTCGGGGCCGCGACCGGACCGCCCTGCTCGATACCGTGGACCCGACCCGCGCCACCGAACTCTTCGAGAACTTGAAGGAGCTTGGGACGGATAAGATCGATTATGTGATCGCCCACCACGCCGAACAAGACCATTCTGGATCCCTGCCCGCGATCCTCGCGCTCCATCCTCAGGCTAAGGTCGTGACCAACCCAAAATGCCGGGAAATTCTTGAAACCCATCTTTTAATACCGCCGGAGAAATTCCTGACGATTGGCGACCGGGAAACCCTGGATCTGGGCGGAAAAACGCTTGAGTTCATCTTCGCGCCTTGGGTCCATTGGCCGGATACGATGTTTTCGTATTTACGGGAAGATAAGATCCTCTTTACCTGCGACTTCTTGGGATCGCACCTGGCGACAAGCGATTTCTTTGTCCGCGATGAACCGGCGACCTACCACTCGGCCAAGCGTTATTTCGCCGAGATAATGATGCCTTTCCGCGCCAATATCCGCAACCATCTGGAAAAGATCAAGGATCTCCAGATCGAGGTCATCGCACCCAGCCACGGCCCGCTCTACGACCGGCCGGCGTTCATTATCGAGGCTTATAAAGATTGGGTTTCAGATCAGGTCCGGAACGAAGTCGTGCTGGCGTACGTGTCGATGCACGGCAGCGTGCGCAAGATGACCGATCACCTGACCGAGGCCCTGATCAAAAAGGGCGTTAAAGTTCTTTACTTTAACCTTACCCGGACCGATATCGGCGAATTGGCCATGGCCCTGGTCGACGCGGCCACAATCGTGATCGGTTCGCCGACAGTCCTCGCCGGCGCGCACCCGGCCGCGGTCTACGCCGCTTATCTGGCTAACGCCCTAAGGCCCAAGACCAAGTTCGTTTCGCTCGTCGGTTCTTTTGGTTGGGCCGGCAAGATGCCGGAAGCGATCAAAGGTCTGATCAGCAATCTTAACGCGACATTCCTGGAACCGGTCGTTGTCCACGGCCACCCCCGGCCGCAGGATTTCGTGGCTTTGGACCGGCTCGCGGAGGATATCCGTAAAGCGCACCTTTCGGTCGGCGCCTGCTGATTTTTTTAAGAAAGGAGATCGAATATGCAAAGACTTGACGTTTATAAATGCGAAGTTTGCGGCAACATCGTGGAAGTGATGCATGCCGGCGGCGGCGAACTCGTCTGCTGCGGTCAGCCCATGAAACAGATGAAGGAAAACACCGTGGACGCGGCCAAGGAAAAGCACGTGCCGGTCATCGAAAAAGTAACCGGCGGTTTTAAAGTGAAGGTCGGCAGCGTTCCCCATCCGATGGAGCAAAATCATTATATCCAATGGATCGAAGCTTTGGCCGGGGACCGGGTTTACCGTTATTTTCTGAAACCCGGAGAATTGCCGGAGGCGTTTTTCCCGATCTCCGCCGAACCGTTGACCGCCCGCGAATACTGCAATCTCCACGGGCTTTGGAAAAGCCAATGATCCCGATGAAGGAAGGGAGGATCTGATGGGCAACTTGTTCTGCGCCAACGAAGTGATCGAAATGGGCATTCAGATCCTGAAGAACGGCCGCGATTATTATACCGAAATCTCCGGGCTGACCAAGAACGACCAGCTCAAGGAAACCTTCGCCTGGCTTTCCGAAGAGGAAGGCCGCCACATCAAGACCTTCGAGGCGATGCTCGTCGACGTGGAAAAATGCGAGCCGTTCGAGATCTACGACGGTGAATACGCCGCGTATATAAAATCCCTGATCGACGGTTATAACTATACCAAGGTGAATCAGGGGAAGGAGATTGCGAAAAAGGTCAAGGACAACGGCCAGGCGATCGACATGGCGATCAGCTATGAAAAGGATTCGATCCTCTTCATCCATGAGATGAAGAACATCGTACGCGAGCGGGAACGCCAAGTCATCTCCGATCTGATAAAGAAAGTCCAGGAGCATGTCACACGTCTTTATAACCTGAGGAAGTGCCTGACCTCGACCGACCTCCAGTCCTGCCTCATATAGGGGACAGGCCACAGGTTAGAGGGAACAGGGAAAAATAAAAGGAGTGAAGTATGGATGTCGTTGATGCCATCAAGACCCGGCGCGCATACCGTTCTCTGGATCCGGTGACGATCACTCCCGAATTGATCCAGGACCTTGCCCAATGCGCCCAACTCGCCGCATCCTGTTTCAATAACCAGCCCTGGCGGTTCGTTTTCGTTTACGACCCGGACCAGTTACTGAAAATACGGCAGGCCCTCACCAAGGGTAACGAATGGATTTATCACGCTTCACTGATCATCGCGGTTTTCTCGAAAAAGGAATTCGATTGCGCCATGAAAGACGGTCGGGAGTATTACTTGTTCGATACGGGCATGGCGGTCGGGTTCCTCGTCCTGCGCGCGACCGAGCTGGGACTGGTCGCCCATCCGATCGCCGGTTTTAAACCGGACATTGTCCGGGAGATCCTCGGGATCCCGGCCGAAATGGGAGTAGTCACATTGGTCAACGTTGGCCGCCACGCGCCGGATATCAAACCCGAATTGTCGGAGAAGCAGATCGCGGACGAAAAAATCCGTCCTGAGCGGATGCCCACGGCAAAATTCGTCTATCACAACAAATACTCGGCGGAAAGCTGATGCGAAACGTATATCTCGACAATCATTCTGGCCGGCCTCTGGACGAGCGGGTTTACGAGTCGATGCTGCCTTATTTAAAGGACGTTTACGGAAACGCTCAAAGTATGCATTCCCTGGGCGCCCAGGCCAAAGATACCCTGGAAAAGGCGCGGGGCCAGGTCGCCGGATTGATCAAAGCCCGGCCCGATGAGGTTTGTTTCACTTCCTGCGGTTCGGAAGCGAACAACCTGGCGATAAAAGGGGTCGCCCAGGCCAAAACCGACAAAGGGAAGCACCTCATCGTATCCGAGATCGAGCACGTCTCGGTGCTGAGCGCCGCCCGCCGAATGGAACGAGCCGGGTATGAATTGACCATCCTCCCGGTCGACCGTTTCGGGCTTGTGGAACCCGAGGTTCTGAAAAAGGCGCTACGCCCGGACACGATTTTGGTGTCGATCCAGCACGCCAATCCGGAGATCGGTACGATCCAGGACATCGCCGCGCTTTGCCGGATCGCCCATGACGGGGGCGCGCTTTTCCATACGGACGCGGTCAGCACCTGCGGGATCATCGAGACCGATACGGCCCAGCTGGGGGTCGATCTACTCAGCCTGTCCGGATCCCAGATGTACGGGCCGCGGGGCGCGGCCGCGCTTTATGTAAAGAAGGGGGTCCGCGTCATCCCGCAGATCGAGGGCGGGATCCAGGAGAACAACCGCCGCGCCGGCACCGAGAACTTGCCGGCATACGTTGGGCTGGGCTGGGCCGCGGATATCGCGCTTCAGGAAATGTCCCGAAACCGGGAATATGTGATCCGGCTGCGCGACCGTTTGATCACCGAGCTTCCGCGCCGGATCGAACATATTTATTTCAACGGCCACCCGGAAAAACGTCTGCCGGATAACGTGAATTTTTCCGTTGAATTCATCGAGGGCGAAGGCATGCTTCTATTCCTCGATGGCCAGGACATTTATGTCACCAGCGGATCGGCCTGTACCTCGAAAAATCTGAAGATGTCGCACATCCTGGCCGCGCTCAAGCTCGATGCCGCGGTCGCGCAGGGGTCGGTGACCATGACATTATCCAAATACAACACGGACGCTGACGTCGACCTGGTTCTTGCCGAGTTTCCCGGGATCGTAAAAAAACTGCGCGACATGTCGCCCCTTTACGCCTATTTCCTCAAAACCGGCAAACGTCAAGAAGCCGGCCCGGGCACGGATTACGAGCACGACCACGGCCCCGACGCCGGGGATAACGCGTGCGAACCATGACCTCGAGGACGCCCGGATATAAATGAACCCGGAACCGGTAATTGAAGCCCGGGGATTGACCAAGAAGTTCGGCGATTTCACCGCTGTCGATTCAATAGATTTCCAGGTTTTTCGGGGCGAATGCCTGGGTTTTCTGGGTCCTAACGGAGCAGGCAAGACAACCACCATCAACATGGTCCATTGCGTTTCTCCGCCCACTGCCGGCCAGTTGACCATCGCCGGGCTGGACGCCGGCCAGGATTCCCGGGCAATAAAAAATATGGTCGGCGTCGCGCCCCAGGAAGACAACCTGGACCCGGATTTCACATCCTTTTATAACCTCGTCGTTTACGCCCGTTACTTCGACATCCCCAAAATAACGGCCCACGAAAGGGCGGAAGAACTGTTGGCTTTTGTCCAGCTTTTGGAAAAGAAAAGGGTCCTGATCGATAACCTTTCTTCCGGTATGAAAAGAAGGTTGATCCTGGCCCGGGCTCTAATCAACGAGCCGAAGATACTGATCCTCGACGAGCCGACGACCGGGCTCGATCCCCAGGCCCGGCACCTGATCTGGGATAAGGTCCGCGATCTGAAAAGCAAGGACGTCACCATCGTCCTTACCACCCATTACATGGACGAAGCGTACCGGCTTTGCGACCGGACCATTGTCATGGACAACGGCCGGATCCTCGAGCAGGGTGTTCCCCGCGAACTGATCTCAAAACACATCGGCGCGGAAGTTCTGGAGGTGCCGGACCACGAGGAGATAAAAAATTACATTAAAAACGAATTCCCCGACGCCCTCATGGAGACGGTCGACGAACGCATTCAGGTGTTCAGCGCCCAGCCCCGGGGCGTGTTTGACCGGATCTTGGAAAAATTCAAGTCCCGGGGCGCGATCATGCGGGACGCCAACCTGGAGGATGTTTTCCTTAAATTGACCGGAAGGCGGCTGCGGGAATGAGCCGGGGGAGGATCGCAACCCTTTTTATCATCCCGAGATTGACCCACCGGGCGATCACGGTCTGGCGCCGCAATTTCGATGTCTTCATGAAAACCTACCGGACCAATTTCATCCCGCCCCTCGTCGAACCCCTGCTTTATCTCGTCGGCATGGGGTACGGCCTCGGCGGGTTTGTCCGCCCTCAAGAGGGTTTGCGGTACATCGTTTTTATCGCGCCCGCGCTGACCGCGGTTTCGATGATGTACTCTTCATTCTTTGAATGCACCTATGCTTCGTTCGTCCGGATGTACTACCAGAAAACGTTCGACGCGATCATCGCCACGCCGGTAAGCCTGGAGGAAGTCATCGCGGGCGAGATCCTCTGGGGGGCGACCAAGAGCCTGATCAATTCGACGATCGTCCTGGCCGTGGTCTTTGCCTTCGGCCTCGTTTCCAGCCCGTTGTTTTTGCTGATCCCGCCCCTTTCATTCCTGGTCGGGATCCTCTTCGCCAGCATCGCGATGTGCTTCACCGCGGTCACGCCCAATATCGATTCGTTCAATTACCCGTCGTTTTTATACATCACGCCCATGTTCATTTTAAGCGGAACGTTCTTCACCATCACCGGCCTGCCGCAGGTCGCGCAATTGCTTGCGAAAATACTATTTCCCCTGACCCATGCGGTTAACCTGGCCCGGAGCCTGGCGATCGGACGGTTGAATTCCAGCCTGCTGGTCAGCCTGGCCTGGATCCTCGTCGCGACCCCGCTTTTTTTCGTCCTCTCGATCAACCTGATGAAGCGGAGACTGGTGAAATGATGGAAGATGGGTTGGGGTTGGGAAGCTGGATACAGCATCTCAACCCGTTAACCTGTTAAAATCTTCTCCAAAAATATTTCTAGTTCTTCGTAAGTCTTCACGCGGAACGCTTGGTCCCTCATGAAACGCGCGCCGGGCATGCCTTTTATATACCAGCCCAGGAATTTTCGGAAGCGGATGATGCCGATATCCGCGCCGTAGTGCCGGACGTTAAGCCGGGCGTGATCGAGGACGGTTTTCACGATCTGGCGCGGCGTCGGTTCGCCGGGCAATGGCAAGGGACGGAAGATCGTTTGGATCTCGGGAAAGATCCACGGATTGCCCAGACTGCCCCGGGCGACCGCGACCGCATCGCAGCCCGTTTCGTCAAACATTTTTTTGACCCAGACCGCGGACCATATGTCGCCGCTCGCGATGACCGGGATCCGTACCGCTTTTTTCACGTCCCGGATCAAGTCGTAATCGACGCTGCCGCGATACCCTTGAGCGCGGGTCCGGCCGTGGATGAAGAGGGCCGCGATCCCGGTGTCGGCGCACCGCCGGGCGATATCCGCCGCGTTCCGCGAATTATCATCCCATCCGGTCCGGATCTTGACCGTGACCGGAACTTTCGAATATTGGATCATCCGGCGCAGCGATTCCTCGAGCACTTCCGGCGTCCTCATCACCCCCGCGCCGCTGCCTTTCAAGGCCAATTTCTTCGCCGGGCAGGCGGCGTTGAAATCGAGCAGGTCGTAGTCCAGTTCGTTCAAGACCTCGACCGCCCGGGATATGTAATCCGGCTGATGTCCGATGAGCTGGATGCCCAGGGGCCGGTCCGCGGCGTCCGTGGCCAGCATCTGCATCGTCTTTTTCGTGCGGTAACAGAGGGACCGGACATTGATCATTTCGACGAAGGCAAGTTCGCAGCCAAACTGCCGGTTCAAGGATCGGAAAGGCAGGTCGCTGACCCCCGACATCGGCGCAAGAATGGCCGGAAAGTTCAATTTAATATTTCCGATCGCGAACATGGCGGTACATTATACCGGACGATCAGCCGGCGTCAATATCCAAACCCGCGGTTGACAACCGATGATTATTTGTTATATTTTAATGCCCATACGTATGATCATCGATATCCCTTACGGTCCGGACCAAAACATCCCATTGGAAATTCCGGCTGTGAACCTGACGGCTTTAATCCGGCCCCGTGAATACCCGACCGCCGATCAGTCCGGCATAGTGCTCCGGGCGTTGGAACAACCATTCAATTCCCGCCGTTTTAAAGATTTCCTCGGAACGGAAAAAGAAGCCCTGGTCATAGTCAACGATGCGTCCCGGCCTACACCCACTGCCCTGGTCCTGGGATTGATGGGCGAGCTGGCCCGGGATTTTTCCCGGTTTACATTCCTGGTCGCGACCGGCGTCCATCGGCCGCCCGATCATCGCGAACTAAGCTTCATCTTTGGGCCGCATTTGAAAACGCTACGCGACCGGATCTTCGTCCACGACGGCCGCCGTGAAGAAGAGACGGTGAAGATCGGCACCACGCGGCGCGGGACCGAAGTCATGCTCAATATGCGCGCAATAAAGGCCAAGAAAATAATCTGCGTCAGCTCGGTCGAACCTCATTATTTCGCGGGTTATACCGGCGGCCGCAAATCATTCCTCCCCGGCATCGCCGCGCGCAAAGCCGTTGAACAAAACCATCGCCACGCTATGGACACCAGAGCCCGGCTTCTGGCCCTGCGCGGCAACCCGGTGCACGAGGACATGATGGAGAGCTTAAAATTCCTGGCCGATAAAGAAATTTTTTCCGTACAGACCGTTCTCGACCGGGAACGGACAATATTCGCCTGCGCGGCCGGGCACATCCGTGGTTCTTTTTCCCGCGCGGTTTATCAAGCCCGAAGGGTTTACTGCCGGCCGATACCGGCCCGGGCCGATATCGTATTGACCGTCGCCCGGTTCCCAATGGATATCGACCTTTACCAGTCCCAAAAAGCGGTCGAAAACGGAAAACTCGCACTAAAGAAAGGCGGGATCTTGATCTTGGTTTCCCCGTGCCGGGATGGGATCGGAGACCGGGTATTTTACGACCGGTTAAGGGCCTTTAAAAATCCGGCCGCTTTATTGCAAACCCCGGCGGAGCGCTATGAACTGGGTTTTCACAAGTCGGTAAAATTTGCCGAGCTCATGACTTGGGCGGATGTTTGGGCGGTCACCGGCCTACCGGCCCATGAACTCGAGGCGATCTTTATCCGTCCGTTTCCCCGGCTCCAGGAGGCGCTTGACGCGGCGTTGGAAAAAAAGGGACCGAAGGCGAAAGTCCTTGTTCTGCTCGATGGAAGCGTGACCGTGCCGATCGTGCCGAGGTAAACAGGCGCAGAGGGGCTGGGAAGCAGGGGAGATAAGGAGTAACGGTGAACCGGAGAATGGGTGAAGGATTGGAATGCTTGATAAGAATGCAAGGATATATATAATAGAATATAATGCTTTATAACAAAGTCGATCAGAGTATCATCCATATTTTACGGGACATCGTCGGCCCGAAAGGGGTCGATGTCGATCCCGAAAAACTTGAGAATTACGGCCATGATGAGACACCACTTTACCATTCCACGCCCGATATCGTTGTCCATCCCGCCGATACGAACCAGGTCGCCCGGGTCATGAAACTGGCCTGTGAAAAAATGATCCCGGTTACGCCCCGCGGCGGCGGGACCAGCCTTTCCGGCGGCGCCGTGCCCGTTCATAAAGGCATTGTTCTCGCCCTGGACCGGATGAACCGGATCAAGGAAGTTGACATCACGAACCTGATGGTCGTGACCGAACCAGGCGTCATCACTGCCGAACTGGGCAAGGAACTGGCCCGGCACGGGCTTTTCTTTCCACCCGACCCGGTAAGCCTGGAGTCCTGTACGATCGGCGGCAACGTGGCCGAGTGCGCGGGCGGTCCTCGGGCCATGAAATACGGCGTGACCAAGAATTACGTGACCGGCCTGGAAGTCGTCCTGGCCGACGGTGAGATTGTCCGTTACGGCGGAAAACTCCTAAAGAATGTTACCGGATACGATTTAATCAATTTGATGGTCGGTTCCGAAGGCACGCTCGGGATCGCCACCGAGATTACCCTGGAAGTTTTGCCGCAACCCAAAGCGGTGGTGGATCTTTTGATACCCTTTAACCGGATCGGTGATGCGGCCTGGTTCGCGGTGGAAATACTCCACCAGGGAGCGGCTCCTGCCGCCATCGAATTCATGGACGGGCCGTCGATCCGGTTAGTTGAAAAATTCCTGGCGCGACCCGTGCCCTTTAACGACGCCGACTGCTACACGATCGTCGAATTTGACGGCTACGATCCGGAAGCGATTCGAAAAAGCTATGAGAAGATCGGCGAGCTCGCCTTGGCCATGGGCGCCCGGGACGTGCTGGTCGGCGACAACACGCCGGATCGGGAAAAAATATGGGAACCGCGCAAGAAGATCGGCGAGGCTTTAAAAACGCTGAAAAAAATCCTCTGCCGGGAGGACCTGGTCGTGCCCAAAAGCCGGATCCCCGATTTAATAAACCGGTTGGACGAATTGGCCCGAAAATTTAATGCGGAATTATACGCCTTCGGTCATTTCGGGGATGGCAATATCCATACCGAT
>Ga0315294_10009857_pt1 | contig 10466 bp, 20 predicted proteins | sample YL17G13_40_MG_FD_203626 | JGI IMG/M metagenome (GOLD analysis project Ga0315294, IMG submission 203626) | Sediment microbial communities from Yellowstone Lake, YNP, Wyoming, USA - YL17G13_40 | ecosystem: Environmental > Aquatic > Freshwater > Lake > Sediment | place: USA: Wyoming | collected...
GGATAAAGCTAAGGCTGAGGCCGATGCCAAAGATAAGCCACCAGAAACTCCTGAGCAAGCCAAGGCGAGCAAAGCCAATCGCGATGCAATACTTGCCGAAGCTGACCGTGGGGCTCCTGTGTATGGCAGTAGGAAGGCGGCCAAAACCCCAGCATTTGATACCAGCCCGGTCAGAGAGCAGGCCGCAGCACCAAGTAATGCTGCTGGTCTAGTTATGGCTGCTGCCAATGCTGCCAGCCTAGCTGCGAATGCACAAGCAACCCCAGCTAAGCTTATGACTGAGCCAGCAGTGCCAATGCCTGGTGCTACTACTACGCCTGGCACAATGATGGCGTCCACAACAATGCCGCCACCAGCACCGGTGCCGATGGAAACTGAGACACAAACCGTCGCCGCTATGCCTACTAAGTGGCAAGAACCCGTTTATCAACCTCAGGCACCGCAGCAAGCGTCTACTGAGCTAAGGGCAAGAGACATTGACAACGCTTCTCAGCAAGCTCATGCAGACGCTGTCCGCAGTTATGAAGCCCTTGCCAAGGTGGTAGAAAACACCAGCAAACTGCTTACCTTGTTGCCAGACGCCAAACCATCACAAAAGCCATCGCTCGATATGAGCAAGTTGGCCAAAAGTGCAGCACCAGCACCAGTATCAGTGAATACTATAAGCCAAGTAGATTTTAATAAGATGATGCAGCCAAAAACTGCTGCCCAGGCATCTACCAATTTGGCTAGTTCCAAAGACCAGGCAGCAGAAGCGAGTGCCGCAGCGCCAGCCGAGTCTGCCGCAACTGGGCCGTTGCCTGCTGAGTTTGGGGCGCTTCAGTCTGACGGGTCCATACTGCTCAAAGTGACAAACTTCATGCCAGCTTTTGCACAGGCCCAGGTAATGTCAAAAGGGCGCATCAGAACGAGCGGTTGAGAGAATGCTAAACAATAAACGCTGAACACTAAAATACTGCCGACACACCTTTGTGATTGGAGGCCTTATGGAAACCGCCGTTAGTTCGTCCCACCTGGCCAGCGCGTTAGCACCCTTTGGCAGTAAGCCAGTGTACATCAAGATTGGTTCTTATATAGCAAGACTGACAGCGTTTATTGATGAGAGGACCGAGGCTATCATACTCGACATTGGAGAGCCGGAGCACGAAAGAAGCATGAGGCCCCAGCTAAGGACGGTATATACAAAAGAGGCAGCTCTTGCCGAGCTAGCATCTTTTCTGGAAAACCTGAGCCAAAACAGCATAACAAGCTTTCTGGCCAACTTTGGCGGGGTTAGGTTGGACCAGTTTTGGTTTCTTGTTAATAACAACGAGTGCCTGCTAAAGCAAATAGCGGCAGACTTCTTCGACATGACTAACTAGGACTCATAATTATCTCTTTCATCCTCCATTACCACGAAAAAGCCATGGTCTCCACCAAAGTCTATGGTGACGTGGTCTTCGTAGGCATCGCCTGTTTGATCTTGGCATCTGGGAAAGCTGACAACAGTTTTTTGTATAATTCTGAAATGTTCATGTTTCACCTCTGTTGATGTTACTGTTAACGCCGCACAAACGGCGTTTCTTCTATGGTTCAGTCCTCGTCGTCAAGCATAAAGTCGGCCACGCACTATCGTCTGGTTCTTTTCTCATGTCGGCCCCAGCTTTAGGGCCAACTAGCAACACATGGATAAAACCGCCAATGTCGCTCCCCACAATGGCCTTCTGGTGTTTCCTAGCGGCCTTCAATCTCTGTTTTGTGCTTTGACCAATTTATTAATAATTTTTAGCACAAAGTCATATCGATAGTCGGATTCTTTTTCATCATAGTCATCTTCGTCAACATCACCTAAGCAAAATGGGACGGGATCTAAGTATGGACCACTTAATACCATGTCTTCTATGTTATCATTGCTAACCCTGACATCTCTTTGCAACAATCGGTCTAGTACAATAAAGGCTATAGCATCAAGCTCCTTTATGACCTCTGGGTGGCGAAGCACCTTGTCTTTCCAGTCTTTGCGCGACATCTTTTCATCATCCAATTTGTTCAATATGTCCAAATGTTTCATGCTATTCTGATTTAGCCCAGTGTCAATAGACTCATCAGAGGCGATTAATACCGTGACAGCCGTATCAACCTCACTAGACTTGATCTTGCCATCAATAACAGATACACCGGCCTTGGTTAGCTTAGCATAGCTCATAAACACTCCTATTTGTTGTGACAAAATAACTACTATTCATTTGCGGACTTACTGGCCAGTTCGGCCACAAAATTCTTTTCGGCTTCTATCATGGCAGAAATCGCATCGTCCAGTTTGGCCTGATTAATCACGCCCCGAAAACGAATATCACCGGAGGCAGACACCACCATCAGCCTTACTCGCTTAGTTTCGTGACTTATCAGGATAGTGAGCAGCAGGGCTCCATTCTCGAACACCTGCTTTCCGCCTGTGATATCAGCTACTCTCATTGCCCTCTCCGTCAAAGATCCTAATAATAGACAGAAGCGGCGCACAACGGGTCCTTAGTTCTTCTATTGTTTGGCTGTCTAATAATGCGACAAGTTCTGGCGGAGGCAACAATTCGGTTAGCCTTCCGACAATTTCGTCGCATCCACCTAACGATACGAGTTGCCAACCGGACTCCGTCTGGATTTTCTCGAAATTCTCAACTCTTGAACGCTGATAATTCGTACTGACAAATGTGACAGCGCTAATACGATCTGGTGATTGGGAAGGTGGCAGCTCTTTAGACTGAGAAAGCCATGCTTCTGTTGCTATTATGTAGTGATCCACAGCGTAGGCTAGGTTAAATACTTTGATAAAGGAGAAAAACTTCAGCTTCTCCTCTTCCGATTCATAGATTAGAGGGATAGCATAGCTGGTAGTTGCGGAGTATGCTATCAATATGTTTCGGAACTCGTCCTTGCTAAGTAGCTCCTTAGAGAACTCAATGGCGAAATTTAGGTCCCACTCTGCAAAACGTTCAGGACTAATTGGTCTACTATGCTTCATGTTATTCCTTCACCAGTCTCAATATTTTCCCAGCCGCCTCGTCTTCCATAAAGCAGCTGACTAGGAACCGGTCGGCATCGTCGTTTGACTCACCGGAGACAGCGTCGCTAGCAAGCTGTTCCACCAGCCGGTTTCTCCAGTCTATCGCCATGAACACCTCGACTGCGGCTTCCAAACGAGGGAGATCAAAGGGCGCTAAGTACACTGGTTCTGGGAGGCCCGACAGTATGGTGTTGTTAAACAGCTGCGGGTATGGTGCCCGTAGCCTGTGGTAAAACCAAAACTTGGTAGGCATACCAGTTGCCTCGTCCAGCTTACCGATTTGGCGCAAAGCCAGGTACTCTATCGGAGACGACTCGTCCTTGGGAACGAGCCTGGCAACGTCAGTTACGCCATTGCCAAACATGTCCAGGCTAGGGACGCCAAGGTCGATGCGGAACCGACCGCCAAACGACAACTGGAGTTGGTCGCCAAATGAGGTCATACTCTAGTCCTTCTTAGTTAAAAGGGCCGCTTTCGCAGCCCGATTAGTTATGCTTGTGCCAAAAATCTGTTGGCATCATCGATAGCGTCCTGCTGAACGTCGCTTTGGGCTCCAATAGGCTGCCGCAGCATAGTGGTCAACTCACTCTTCCAGTCCGTAGCCATGAATACTCGCACTGACTCTTCCAGTTTCGTAATGTCGAATGGAGTAAAATAGATCGGAGCAAACCCAGGCAGCTCTGGCAGCATAGCGTTTTCGAACAGCTGTGGGTATGGCATTTTGAGTTTGTGAAATACCCACAACATGGTTCCACTGTCTATTGCCCGAAGCTGCCTAAAGGACAAGTATTCTATTGGGGACGAAGCATCCTTGGGAGTTAGTCTTGCAATCTCAGTGATACCTTTGCCGCGCTGGGGTGGCGGCAAATCGGCGTCTATAGCTACCACATCCATTTCGAGTGTGAACAGGTCGCCGAAGGCGGCTGCCAATTCGTCAGCAATTGTGGTAAGGTTGGCAAACACTCTTGATATCTCGCGCTTCATATCAGATCTGGCTTTGCGATTCACCGTGACCGCATCATATAGCGTGTCAGACCTCATAGAGCTATGGGCTACGATCTTCAACCGTGTGCGGTCCCTTGTCTCTTCCGATATCAGAATAGCAACGGTTTGCTCAGCGTCGACTTTGTACAAAGTGCCGCCGCCAACAATGGCTTCGTAAGTCCAACCCTTTGGAGGGTTGATCTTCAGTCTCAGCGGTTCAAAGTCGAGTTGGATGCCGAACAGTGGCCGGATAGGCGAGGACGAAGTAAGCTTAGACATGAACACCTCATTTTCTTTGGCGACCCCAGACCGTGTGGCTGGATACGCTAAACCCATGTTGCGGGCCGAGCCCTTTCGGTGGGCTCTACTCTAATGGCCTTTTATAACACACTGCGTCAGTCTCTGTCAATCCCTGGCGGTTGGGACTGCCCACCAAGTATTACCCACCCCCTACCCACCAGGCCGAGGGGCGAGTCAAATCAGAAACTGGCGCAACCTACTGTGTTAGTTATGGTATAGCATGAAGATGTCGTAAAGGACGTTTTGTAGGCGGACCTTAGCATCGACCAGCGCCCCAGGGAGCAATGACTCCAGCTTTAAATTCATTTCCCACGAAAACTTCTGAAAGTATGTAAAATTGCCAGTCTCACCCTCTTGCGAACCAAGATCCCAAAGGTTTGTGGCGTTGTCGTAATCCCCACTAAACCAACTAGTCTTCTTTACATCAGGTGGAGCACCCTTGTAAAGCAAAACACCGACCCCAGAAAAGCATTAATCGCCTTTAGCTGCTCGAGCATATTCGCCATCTACATCCTCCTGTTTTTTAGAAATCAATGCCCATCCACCAAAAGGCTCCAATAGTCCAGACAACTGGGATCTACGGTAGAGCATACCGTCAGCAGTCATTCCACCAACACAATTTATGCCTTTATTCTTGTTAAACTCAATAACCCAGCTATCGTACTCTTCTTTGGTCATCTTACTCATTGCTCAACAACTCCAGTTATTTGCTTTTCATCAACGAAAAATTTTTGATACATACTGCCAGTTCCGCCTAATTCACTACAATCAGCTTCAACAGTGTAAAGAACTCTAGTTTCACCAGATTCATACATTTTAATTATACCAGTATTTTTACATACTTTTGACCAAAATTTACCCTTTTCAGTCCACTCAAAGGTTACCTTTTGACCAGCAAAATACTTTGGCGAAAGGGGTGTACAACTGAATAACAATGAACAAAGTAGTAAAAATTTCATACCGACTCCTTAGTTACACGGACTATGTCACAAACAGGCACAACAATGAAACCATTTTTATATTTAATGGTCGCCAAAGTCAATTGTGGCTCTTTGTTGTGAGGGGATAGGTAGGTTGGTTAAGTATTGCCAGAACGATGGACGACAACGATTTGACGCTGGTGGGAGCACCCACCTCGTCCGTTACCACGAAGATCTCCTCTCGGGTTTCAAGCAACGACAGGATCTTTCTGACGAAGTTGTTGCCGGTCGGCCCGTAAACCCAGCTGGTTCTAAGGTTTGACATCAGTGAATGCGGCTGCATTCACTATGACTTGCGGCCTGTGCAAGCGAACTACTCTCTGAATAGCAGATAGGTCGTGGAGGTCCAGTCTTTCCGACTTGGTCGAGCGTGGCGAACCAAATAGTGATACTGTGTGGTCGGTTAGCCGCATGTCTTGCGCCAGTTGTGTCCCAACTTGGCCGTCTCCGAGGATAATGATGCGCAAAAGGTGCCTCCTTAGGCCCAACAGGTGCGTCCGCACGAGGTTCAGGAAAGGATGGCGAAGACTTTGTCCAGATCGTCAATGCTAACTTTGCCACCTACTACCGTGATACCAGCCGATGTTAGCTTTTTTTCCAAGACAGCTCGTGTCAGCACTGGCGGCTTACTTGATGATTTACCCACTGGGAGTTTTGTTAGACGCTTAGACCACTTGTCAAATTCGGCGGTAGCTAGTGATAGCAATCTCTCGAAAGAATCCAGCTGGCCCAGGTCTTTTCTAGGGCGGTTGTCAGTGATTACCACAAATGACGATGATTTTTCGTCGTAACACAGCCCAAAAAACCAATAACGACCTTTTGAAGGATTAAGAAAACCGGTAGTAAGGACCGGGCAATCTAACCCAGTCTCGAATATGTCATTTTTGGTCAATCCTTCGTGCGGAAATGCCTGTTTAAAACCATATTTGTTTTTTACTTCCTTGATTTTCTCCCGTAGAGGCTTGAGAGCGGCCAATTTGCCCATCTTATCTGCTTTATCCCAGGTAGAGTACTGGGTGTTACTATAATCAGAAATCTTGCTATCCATCCACTCCAAGTGAGGAGTGTCTCAAATATAAATCCTTTTCTCTGTTCATGTCAACTACTAATTGATAATAGTCGTCAATGGACTGTGCAGTAATTTCGGTCATCACTTCATCGCCAGTATGTGTGGTATAACCAAGCACACTATCGCGCCAGAACAATTTAAACTCTAACTTGAAGGGCTTAATCTTATACTTTTTAGGTATACTAAACTTCTTGATAGCCCAGTATGGAGGTTCACCTATACCAGAAAAGGTATAAACAAGTATCCAGGGTAGGTTAAACTTGAGGCTATAGTGCGCAGCCTGGATTAGGATTGCCCTGTTCATGGATGGTAGGAAAGAGGCTAACCGCCTTCATCAACTAGGCGAAGCTGACAAGGAAGGTACACTGCGCGCAGGTAGTAGTGGCGCTTTGGTAGGACAGCATGTCATTGACAGATACGTGGGATATTAATGGTCGATATGACAAACATCAAGATAAGAGTGAACAGGACCTCATCGAAGTGAAGCCCAAGATTGTTATTGAAAGATGGTTCAATGTTGTCCAAAGCCCGGACTATGGCTTATATATTGAGCAGTATAGCACGAAGGATGCTGCTATTGCTGCTAGGCAAGTACATGGTGACACTATTAGCAGCAGTAAAAGCATCCCAAGCATCCCAAGCAGCATCAGCAGCATAAGCAGCATTAGCAGTAGTACGAGCAGCATAAGCAGAATCAGCAACAGCAACAGCATCAAGAGCAGCATCCCTAATCTTTTTCAATTCTTCGATCGGTAAGTTACTCATTATACACCTTATTTCTTGTTAAGGGCGTCCGCATAAGCAGCATCTGCAGCAGTATAAGCAGCAGCATAAGCAGCATCAGCAGCAGTACCAGCAGCAGAATAAGCAGTACGAGCATCATCATAAGCATCACAAGCAGCAGCATAAGTAGCACCAGCAGCAGTATGAGCAGCAGCATAAGCATCATGAGCAGCAGCCCGAGCAGCAGCATAAGCAGCATCAGCAGCAGCAAGCCTAATCTTTTAGTAAGCATCCCAAGCAGCTTCAGCAGCGTCGCCAGCAGCATAGGCACCTTCAGAGGCCTCATAAGCAGCGTCAAAAGCAGCTAAGGCATCATCCCTAATCTTTTTCAAGTCTTCAATCGGTAAGTTACTCATTATACACCTTCTTTATTGTTAAGAGCAGCCTCATAAGCGTCATCAACAGCAGTATAAGCAGTATAAGCAGCAACATAAGCAGCATCAGCAGCAGCATAAGCAGTATAAGCAGCAGCATAAGCAGCATCAGCAGCAGCATGAGTAGTATAAACAGCATCCCTAAGTTCTTTCAATTCTTTGATCGTTAAGTTACTCATTATACACCTTCTTTCTTGTTAATAGCATGGACTACTTAGTTGGTATACAAGTGTTCTCAGATTTTCCTCGTAGCAAAGGCCCTAACTCTGGCTAGCATTTTTTCTAGATACTGCTTGGGCTTCTTGACTGGACGCTCGTTAAAGCTCATAACGGAGTCGTGCACCATGATCTTGGCAGCAACAGACCCAGGCAATACAGCCAAAGCCTCTGCCAGCGCCACTCTGTCGATTTTTTCTACTATTATCTCCTTAAACACCTGTTTCAGCTCTGGGTACTTTTTGGCCAGCTTCCTAAGCTCGTGCTCGTCAACCGATGGCAAAATGGCTTCCATGTGGTGCACCAGCGTTTCGCCAGTAAGTAGCCTGCGGTCGCGGGACCCAGGCTTAAGCCGCAAACCGAATGAGTCCAGCATTTTGACCAAGGCGGCCTCGTCCTTTTCCACTTCGGCTGCCATTTTGTCCATCACACCTTTTTTGGCCACGTACCGTTTGTACACATCGGCAAACTTGGCCTGCTCAGCCTCGGTGGGCAGACGTGTTGAAAACTTGCGCAGTTCTACGCCATCAGTATGCTTTGGCAGCTCGTCTACCCTAAGCTCGTACCGCTTTTCGTCCGGCAAATACACAAACGGTAGTCGGAGAGCCTTGATAGCTCTCGGGTCGATACAAAAGAGCAAGTAGTCCTCCGCAAACTTTTGGTATTCCACAAGCGGTAGAGTTTCCTCTTCTTCTGTCACCCAGATCTGTTTTGGCGCGGCCCTCGTCATGGGATGTCTCCTGTCAAGATTACCTACACATACTCCTTTTCGGCATCGAAGAGGTGGTACTTTAGCACGGTCGACTTCTTACGTCAGGTAAGAACCAATGTCAAGCGTCTGACATATGCAGGAAGTAGCCTAATGATCTTTGATAGGCGGTAACCAATTCTTCCTCGGAAATCGAAGGCTGGTCCTTACTCATAGCCGCCTTGATAATGTCTTCGTCTTGCACGGCCAGAGCGCGAGCGCGGGTTAGTACAGCCAAAGCCGCAGAATTTACGCTTGACTCATCCGCTAGGTAGCAATCGATGGTTAATAATGCTGACTTATAACCATGCAGCATTTTCTCATCAAGTTGTTTGGAGTTACGATAAAACATCCCAAACAAGTGTGAAATGTTTTCCGGATCAGACTTCTCTTCGGTCTGCTCCTCGACTGCCAACATGAGGCTGTTGTAACCGTCTCCAACGTGTCTAATGCGCAACTCTGATATGGCCTTTCTTTCCTCATGACTAGCCAGCAGAGCAGGGTCGTCTTTTGGAAAATTACCAAAGTCCCAAAGGTACACGTTGATTAGGCTAATAGCTGTGAAAGCGTTTGGCAACGAGGCTTTATAAATGGCATAATCGCAAAGCATAATGGCTAAGTTGTGGCCAAGTTTTTCATCTTTTGGCAGCCTCATGTTTTCCATAGTCAAATGCCCGAAAAGGACAATGGCATCTTCAGCTTGTTTCTCAGTTAGAATCGGTTCGGACATTAGCTTTCCCTCAGTGTACTGCTAGACATAATCAGGACAGTCTTCGGTCGTGCCATGCTTGGCTAGCACGGCCTGATAAGCAACGATCAGGTCCTCAATTTGGACTCTACTCTTTAGGTCGTGAGTATACTTCAGAGTCTCACGTAATTCTGCCAAGGACTTTTTCGCGGAACGCACTAGGTCATCACTCATAGTCTATCTCCATTTGACCGAAACTATACGAAACTACACATTACTGTACTCCACCAACAATATTTTGTCAGTGATAAAACGCTATCTTTTCTGCCTCGGCTGCCTTGTCAACAACAGCCATCGAGGCTCGGTTAAGGTCAAACACTACCGTATGAGTAATGTCGTCGTAGCAGGCAAAGCCGTTATCGTAGGCCTCCTGAGTCCCTGGCCACAGCCCAGACCAGGTATCAATGACGCAGTTGTCGGCGCAACCGCAACTAACGTACTGCTGGCCCGATACTGAGCATCTGGCAACGTCGCAGTCACCGAGGTGAGACAAACCTGTCTCCGCTTTGCATTCGGGGCACACCGGGCACAGCGGTTGGTCCGACAGCAGACCGTCTAATAACCACTTTGGCGGATTTTGGATTACGTGATACAATAGTGTCTCCTTTGTTTAGCAACCACAATCAAACCAGCGTCTTGGACTGGCTCTGGCTGCCAACCTTTTATAACACACAGCGTCAGGTTCGTCAATGCAAGCCTGTCATTTTGTTCTGACACTTTGTGGCAAGAATCTTGCATAGGTTTCTGGTCAGTAAATTCGTTCACGACCGCAAAGAAATGGAAGAAGCCAAAGCCAAAAAAGGCTCAACAACGGTTTCGTCTCATGCTTCACTAAACGAGCACGACGCGAGGGAAATGGAAGAAGCCGCAGAGCGCCGGTCTCGCAACGAGGGGGACCCAGACCACAACAAGCGCGAGCACGAAGAAGCTCTGGCACGTAGGCAGACTAGCGGCGAAGGCGACCTAGACCACAACAAGCGCGAGCACGAAGAAGCTCTGGCGCGAAAACAAACTCACAGGTAACAGCCGGTAGGGGCCACCTGGCCCCTACCGCATCAGCACCATTACCGAACGAAACCCAACTCAACATTACCCTTACTGCACGAGACTATGCGTGACCTTACCGATACCTCACCATGCCGGACATCGCCCAGAACTAGACTGCACATTGCCTGACATTGCCCAAACAATACCATTACTTTACTTGACCCCGCCTGACACAAC
>Ga0315294_10009858_pt1 | contig 10466 bp, 9 predicted proteins | sample YL17G13_40_MG_FD_203626 | JGI IMG/M metagenome (GOLD analysis project Ga0315294, IMG submission 203626) | Sediment microbial communities from Yellowstone Lake, YNP, Wyoming, USA - YL17G13_40 | ecosystem: Environmental > Aquatic > Freshwater > Lake > Sediment | place: USA: Wyoming | collected...
AGGTTCATCTGGAAGTTTTTTGTTTCAACCAAAGGATTATAATTGAAGGAGAATATGTATTTTTTCTCTGCTTGTTCTATCAAACCCTTAGTATCGAATTGGATGTTTATTTTTTGGACACTATCAGGAGGTATTATTTTCCAGACAATAATCTGATATTCTCCGTTCTTTGTTAGGTTGTAAGGTAGTTCACCGTTTTCATCATAAATCTTTATGTTCTCTGGTGGAGTTAATGATGCGTACGCTATATTATCGATGGTACTACCTAAGTTAGATAATTCTAATTGGATTTTTTCATTCGATAGGCCAGAGGCAGTTAGGTCTATTTCAACGTTGTAATTTGTTATAGAATAATTAGAAGCATTGATTGGAGTGAAGAATAAAGGTAGGATTATAAAGAATAAAAGTTTTCTATCAAATGGAAAACTCGACATAATCAATAGAATTACAAGAAAGGATTTAAGACTTTTGGTTGGACTAAATCACCATCTTTTATAATTCAGATAGTGTTGCTACGATTCTAAACTATTATATATGGATCCTTGATGGATATTCAAATAAATAATTCTAAATGAACGTCCATTTTCCATTCTTCTGAATAACTTCTCCATCGACTAGAATCTCTCCACCACCAAATTCTGGTCTCAAATCTTTTACTATGTCGGCATGATTTGCTGATTTATTTTTTCCACCGCTATCTGGATATGCATTACCAGGTGTTATATGAACTGTACCATTTATTTTTTCATCGAATAAAGTTTCGCCAGTGAATTTTGTAATACCCTCATTTGTTCCGAATGCTGCTTCACCAAGTACTCTTGACCCAGGATCTGTGTTTAAAAGGGCTGTTAAAGCTTTTTGATTTTTCACAGCATTATGGTATATAACTTTTCCATGTTTAAATCTTAAGAATATTCCATCAATTTTCTGACCATTATAGTTGTATGGGTAGGTATATTTTATATAACCATTAGTGAAAGTTTCTAGTGGAGCATAATAAAGTTCACCATCTGGCATATTTTTCTTACCATAACACAATGTAAGTTTTCTTCCAGCGACACCAATTTTAAGGTCGGTTTCAGCTCCCAATATTTGAATTACTTTCGCTCCTTTTAATCGCTCTTTTATAGTCATTTGTTTTTGTTTCTGTTTGTCCCAATCTATTAAACAAGCACCATAAAAGAAATCTTCAAATTCTTTTAATTTCATACCAGCAGTTTTAGCTAAGTTAGGAGTTGGATATCTAGTCGCAACCCATCTTTTGGTTAATCTTTCTGTAAGCATGGGTCTTGTTACTCTTCTTCTCAACGGTATTCTTTCTGGATCAACTCCAGTTAATTCTTCTGTGCCTCCACCAATTCTTATATAAGCATTCATTGCTTTCATTTCATTAAATCTTGTCCTAGAAAAGTATTTCAATTGCCTGTCAGAAGCATACTTCATCCAAATAGGATCCATTCCTTCGAAACCTATATGTGGATCTAATTCCATGTGAGGATATGGATAACCACCACCCATGATTATTCTTTTATAAACTTCGAGAAAAAGTGGCCTTGTAACGACAGAATCAGTCAATAGACAAACTTTATCTCCCGGTCTCATTTTAACTGAATAGTTAACTAAAATATCAGCGAGTTCTACATCTCTCAAATCAACCATTAAATCACCTATTATTATAATCGCAAAAAAAGATTTAACTTGATACTTTTCTATTCGATAGTAAATTGATTTTATATCAATTCAAAAATCTTTTTCAAATCTTCAGGTCTTTTTATCCTCAATGTTTTCATACCTAGTTTTTTAGCTCCCATTATATCTCTTGTGAAACTATCCCCTACAAAGAGAACTTCTTCAGGATACAAGTTCAATTTATCCAATGCAAATCTGAAGGGTTTCTCACTCGGCTTTTGTTCCCCTGTATCATCGAAAGTTATTATCAAATCGAAGAAATGTATGATGTTCATACCTACTAATCGTTCCGTGGCTTTTTTTCTTGGGGCATCTGTTATTATTCCTAATTTCAAGTCAAGACTTTTCAAGTGTTCTAACGTTTCTAAGACATACGGATAAGGTTTGATAAAGGTAGGCTTGGTTTTGAGATAAGCATCTATAGCAGCTTGAAGGATTTTTTCATCTGCTTTTCCAGTCTGTTCTTCTAAGAATCTTGTGAATGCTATGTCTGATTCTATACCCAACCTGAGATAGGTTTCCATCAATTTCTTTATTCCAACTTTTTTATCGATTTTTAGGCCAGATTTTATCATCGCATCTATAGCAGCTTTACAGGATTCTGTTTTCATTTTCATGAAGTTTATCAAGGTTTGGTCTAAGTCGAATAGTACAGCTTTTACCATAGATAACATTTTTAGTTTTGAATTTAAAATAGAGATTATGACTAAACTAACTTTCTACGGCGGAGTGAATGAAATAGGTGGCAATAAAATTTTATTGGAAGATAAAGGGACGAAGATATTCCTTGATTTTGGGATGCCTTTTTCCCAAGTTGGCAAATTCTTTTCTGAGTTCTTACAACCTAGAAAATGCAGTGGTATAGGCGATTTTTTAGAGTTTGGTTTGTTGCCAGACTTGAAAGGATTGTATAGAAGAGATTATCTCAAACATATGGGAAGAAAACCAGAAGATACTGAATACCAAGGTGTTTTATTGACACATGCACATGCTGATCATGCTGCCTACATCCATCATTTGAGAGAAGACATACCGATCCATTGTTCAGAGGAAACTTACGCTATTCTGAAAGCATTGAACGATACTGCCAGTGGAAGCTTTACAGACTTGACAGAGTTTACAAGATGTTTCGAGACTTATGTCAACAAGAAAGGAGAGATAAGCAAGAAGACAACGAAGACACATCCAGATATAGTCGCACCAAGAAAATTCGATATTTTCAATTTTGGCAAGAAGTTCAAGATAGATAACATAGAAATAATTCCTTACAATGTTGATCATTCCTTGCCTGGCGCTACTGGTTTCATTATCCATACTTCTTCTGGCACGATTGTCTACACTGGCGATTTTCGTTTTCATGGCAGGAGAGAAAAAAAGACTGTCGAATTCTTAGAAGCATGCGAGAAGCCTGACGTGTTGATAATAGAAGGTACTAGGATAGATGAAGAAAGTTCTAGGAAAGAAAAGGATGTGGAGGATGAAGTCTCTGTAATAACTTCCAAGTCAAAAGGACTATCGGTCTGCAACTGGCCTGTCAGGGATACTGACAGGTTGATCTCTTTCTTGAATGCTGCTCAGAAGGTTGACAAGAAACTTACTATAAGCCTTAAACAAGCCTATCTTATAGAACAATTGAGTAAATGTAAGGATTCTAATGTACCTAAGCTGGATGATAAGAACCTGGTCTTATATGCGATGAGAAAGGACTGGGGTGTTATAGGCAGTGAATGTGACGAGAGGTTGATAAGAGCTGATTATGACAAATGGGAAAGGGATTATCTTGATGGTTCCATATGCTATAAGGATGTGAAAGATGATCAGAAGGAATACATGTTCTTCTGCACGAACTTTGACTTGAAAGAATTGATTGACATAAAGCCAGTTGAAGGTTCTGTTTATATCAAATCTGTCTGTGAACCGTTCGATATTGAGATGGAGGTGGACTGGAAGAGGATAGAGAACTGGATAAACCATTTTGATATGGGTTTAAATTCTACTCATGTTTCTGGACATGCTTCTGGTCCACAATTGAAGGAATTCGTTAAGAGTGTTAATCCAAAGATGGTTGTTCCTGTCCATACACAGCATGCTGAGATTTATGATAAGTGGTGGGATAAGGTTCATTTGTTGAAGAAAGTTGGAGAAGTTGTTGAAATTTAAAATCTAAAATTAAATGATAATTATGCCTGATTCACTAATAGAAGAACTTCCTAAAATTGTGGCACAGGGAAAAAAAGAAGCACAGAAAATACTCGACGGTCTTTCTACTCACAATAGAATTACTTTGCAGACTAATGAATTGGTTTTACCTACAAAGGCTAAGGCAGGATTATCTTTATTTATGGGGCAGTCTGTTAAACAATTAGGAAAACAGGATTGGCTTAATAGAGTGATCTACGGCGATAATCTTTTTGCGATGCAGGCTTTGCTTGCCGGAGACCCTCTAACAGGAATGCCTTCAATGCGAGGAAAGATCGACTTGGTTTATATTGACCCGCCATTTGATTCTAAGGCAGATTACAGGACAAAAATTCATCTTCCTTCAGTGGATATAGAATCAAAGCCAACTGTAATTGAGCAGTTTGCTTATTCTGATACTTGGAAAAACGGGACCTCTTCTTATTTGCAGATGATTGTACCAAGACTGATTTTGATGAGAGAATTGCTTTCTGAGCAAGGCTCGATTTATGTTCACATCGATTGGCATGTTGGGCATTATGTTAAAGTAATTATGGACGAAATTTTTGGGAAGGAGAATTTTGTTAATGAAATTGTATGGAGAAGAACCTTTGCTCACGGTGATGTTGGACAAGGAGCAAAACATTTAGGGCGATTGCATGATGTAATTTTAGTTTATGGGAAAAATCCCGATTATATTTTAAATTTAATTTATAAGCCTTACGAAAAGGAATATATTGAAAAACACTTTACACATATCGATAACAAAACTGGTAGAAAGTTTCAGTCGGTTTCTCTAACTGCTCCTGGTGGAGCTGCAAAAGGTAACCCTTATTATGAATTTTTAGGTGTAAAAAGATTTTGGCAATATTCCAAGGAAAATATGCAAAAATTATTGAAAGAAGGTAAAATATTTCAATCATCTTCAGGAACTGTTCCAAGAAAGAAAATGTTTTTAGACGAATCTCCAGGCGTTCCACTTCAAGATATTTGGATGGATATATCTCCAGTTCAAGGACAAGCTAAAGAAAATAGAGATTATGGTACACAAAAACCTGAAAAATTGATGGAAAGAATAATAAGTTTATCGACAAATCCAGATTCAATAATTGCAGACTTCTTCTCTGGCTCGGGAACAACAGGAGCAGTTGCAGAAAAGCTTGGAAGAAAATGGATTATGGCAGATTTAGGGAAACCTGCCTGTATGATTATGAGAAAAAGGTTAATAGATCTGGATGCAAAGCCTTTCTTATACCAATCAATTGGAGACTACCAAAAAGAACAATTTGAACAATCTGCTTTCAAGACTTTAGCTGATTTGGCTCATGTTGTTGTCAATCTTTATGGAGCATTGCCATTCCCAACACAAGATGGAGTTCCCAATAATCTCGGCTATATAAAACAGTCAAAGACTCTTGTGTTTGTAGATTCTCCTTCAAAAATGACTGGATACGCTACGCTAAAGAAGGCTCAAGAACTCCGTGCGAGCTTCATGGGCAATTGGGATAAGGTTGTTGTTCTCGGCTGGAATTTTGTAACAGATATAGGAAGAATAATTGAAAGCTTGAAAGATGACAAGCTGGAAGTTTTAGTTATTCCTCCGGACTTGTTAGACAAACTAAAAACAAAAGCAAGTTATGAACAGTTAATAAAATCTGGAAAAATCAGATTTTCCTCGCTGCAGTATTTAACAGTCAAGCCGATAAAGAAAACTGAAAACAAAGATGAAGATGAACTAAACATCGAACTAAATAATTATGTTCTTCTCTCTCCAGATGCCCTACCATTGGATGAAAAGAATAAGGAAAAACTTGAAAAAGTTATTGCAGAAGACCCATTAAGTCTTATTGAATACTGGAGCATTGACCCAGATTATGACGGCGAAACATTCAGAAGCAAGTGGCAGGAATACAGAGAAAATAATGAGGATTTAAGAATAAAAAGAAAGGCAAAACTTGTTGTTCCAAAGATTAAAGATAAAAGAAAAGTCTGCATTAAAGCTGTTGATGTTTTTGGGTTTGAGAGTGCTGTAGTGGTGGAGGTTAAGTAATTATGAATTTTAGAAAACTCTTACAATCAAGATTTTCTAATATCAGTATACCCAAACGAAGAAGTGAGAGGGTGAAAATGAGAATATTAAAGAAATCAGTCGCAAAAAGGGGTCGGTCTTTAATTCATAAGGGTGTTGTTAAGAGTTTACCTAAAATCAAAGGAATTTGGCCTTCAGGAATAATATTTGACGCCTCTCCAGAAAGTTTTCAAACAAAAACAGGCAAGAGAATGCGAAACTTAATTATTGAAAAATTGAAGTCTGATAATAATACAAAAAATTCATGTGAAGCAATAGGTGATAAGCCTTTACAAATTTTGATTTTATATAAACTAGTAAATATTAAGAAAAAAAGAGATGTTGACAATTACACAAAAAATATTATAGACTCTTTAAAGCAAGGTGGGCTATTTAGAGACGATAATAATCATCAAGTGAGATTTGTTGCTTCAAAAATAGAGTATTTAGATGTTGAAGATAAGTCTTATTATCGAGCACTAGAGAAGTTTATTGTTTTTTTAGATTATTTTAATGAAAAAAGTCCTGTAGTGAAAGATTTCAATTCAATTTTTGGAGGAAAGAGTTAAATGGTTCAGGCTCAGTCTCTTGGAACTGGAACAATACCATTAAAATTAGCTGATTTAATAACAAAAATGGTTAATAAAGAATGGCAGGAAGGCAGTTTTATTGAAAAAGTTTCTCCTATAACAAAAGACTTGTTAAAATTCTGGTATCCAGATGGAATTTTTGCCGATTTAAGAAATTTTAATTTTCATGAAGGTCAATGGCAAGCAATTTTAAATACAATTTATGTTCATGAAATTCTCAAAGTAAAAAATGTTCATGATTTGTATATGTCAATTTATCCTGAATTACTTTCTGAGATGGATTTACTTGATTTAAAAAAAGACAAATACTCACATCCAAAATACTGCATAAAAATGGCTACAGGAACAGGAAAGACATGGGTTTTATCAGCCTTGTTAATATGGCAATACTTAAATGCAAAATATGAAGAAAATCAATCAGGATTATTCACAAAAAATTTTCTTTTAGTTGCCCCTGGAATAATTGTTTATGAAAGGTTGCTTGATGCTTATCTGGGAAAAAGACGAGAAGACGGGACAAGAGATTTTGATAAGTCAGACTTTAAAATGTTTGAGCCTTTATTTATTCCCCCCGCTTACAAAGAAGAAATCTTCGGATTTATTCAAAGCAGTGTAGCACAAAAAAATGAAATAGGAAGGAAAGTTACAGGTGAAGGGTTAATAGCGATAACAAACTGGCATCTTCTTGCAGGAGAAGAATCAGAAGAAGAAGCAGGAACAGCTTTAGATAATCCTTCACAAACAATAAAAAGACTGCTTCCAATAACACCAGGAACAACAGCAGGCCATTCTTTAGAGCAATTAGACAATCAATATTTAAGAGGAAAAGAAATAGAATATCTTGCAAAACTTCCAGATCTATTGACATTCAACGATGAAGCACACCATTTAGGTGAATGGAAAAAGGCAGAGGAAGTGTTTGAGAAAAAATGGCAGGAAGCACTTTTGGCGATAACGAGTGAAAAGGGAACAAAATTTATTCAAATTGATTTTTCTGCAACGCCTTATACAGTTACTGGTTCTGGTCAAAAAAGGACAAGACATTTTTTCCCTCACATTATCACTAATTTTGAACTTGTAAATGCGATAAGACAGGGACTAGTAAAGACTATTGCAATAGACAAAAGAAAAGAAATTGCAGCCATACCATTAGAATTTAAAGCAGAAAAAGATGGTAAAACAATCACTTTATCTGATGGTCAAAGAGTAATGTTAAGGGCAGGATTAACAAAACTAAAAATTCTGGAAGAAGGATTTTCCAAATTAGACAAAAATAAGTATCCAAAAATACTCGTTATTTGCGAAGATACATCTGTTGTTCCATTAGTCAACCAATTTTTGATGCAGGAAGGATTAGCTGAAGATGATATTATGGAAATCCATTCCAATAGACAAGGAGAAATCGGTCAAGATGAATGGGAAAAAGTAAAACAAAGGTTGTTTGATATTGACAGACACGAAAAGCCGAAAGTAATTATTTCTGTATTAATGTTAAGAGAAGGTTTTGATGTAAATAATCTCTGCGTTATTGTTCCGTTAAGATCAAGTTCCTCATACATTCTTTTAGAACAGACAATCGGGAGAGGATTAAGGTTAATGTGGAGAGAACCTCAGTATCAAGAAAGTAAAAAAGAAAACAGGGAAAAACTGCTCATCAAAAAAGAAGAACCAGATAACTACATGGACATTTTGAGTATAATTGAGCATCCCGCATTTATTGAATTCTATGAGAGAGAATTAATTGGAGCAATTGGAGAAACAAAAACACTACCTAAAAAAGAAAGAGTTGTCGGAGATATTATTTCAGTTGGATTAAAAGAAAATTACCAAAAATACGACTTCTTCTGGCCAATAATAATCTATGAAAAGGAGGAATGGCTAACTTCTCCAGAACTTTCAATAGACACTTTAGAACAATTTCCTATACCTTTAGAACAATTGAAACCTCTTGTAGTTAGAGAGGGAGATGTATTTTACGGAGAAGAACTTACGGTAAAAACTAGATTTGGAGAGTATACAGTAACTGCCGACATTTTTACTGCAAAAAGTTATAACTCATTCATTCAAAAAATAGTAAATGCCGTTTCTTCTGTTCCTATTAGAATAAGCAAGAGAATACAAAAATCTTTCCCAATAATGCAAATAAACACTGCATTAATAGCGAAACTAACCGATGATTATATAAGACATAAGCTTTTTGGAATTGAATTCGATCCTTTAGCAAACAATAACTGGAAAATCCTTATCTTAACTCAAGAAAAAATTATTCACCATATAGTTAAGAATATCAGTCAAGTCATATATGATTTACAAAATAAACTTGAAGTCATAGACGCTAAAATCATTAAGAAATATTTCTCAGAAATAAAGGATATAAAAATAAGAGAAACTTATGCGATAGATGTTGCTAAAACAATCTATCCAAAGATAGCATTTCCTTCAAATAAAGGTGGATTTGAGAAAGCATTTATGGAATTTATTGATACAGACTCAAAAGTAAATTCTTTTGTCAAAATAAATGAACATTATCATGATTTTGCTAATGTTATTTACATAAGAGAAGATGGTTTGCTTGCTAATTACTTCCCAGATTTTATTGTTAAAATTGACGATAAAATTTATTTAGTTGAAACAAAAGCAGAAAAAGATTTGAGTAGTGTGAATGTCAAACAAAAAAGATTGGCAACAATTGATTGGATTGACAAAGTTAATGAACTCAAACCAGATGATAGGATGAATTGCACATGGAATTATGTTTTACTTGGAGAGAGTACTTTTTACGGAATGAGCGAAAAAGGAGCAACGACACAAGAGATTTTAGAATATGCAAGACTTACAAAAGCTAAAATTAAAGGGACTTTAGGTGATCTTTTAGGTGTTAAAGAATATTAAAAGTTGATACAATGCCTGAAAATGTAACTTTGGAATGTCCATTTTGTCATAAGATAACGATAAGTGCTATTCATTATCCACCTGTGCTACAAACATCAGTTTCGAGAGCTGCAGATCGAACTTCAACAAAATTCTATCAAACTAAAGAAAAAACAGAAATAACATCAGGTTGTTCTAATTGTGGAAAGTCTCAAAAAGAAGTAGAAAAAGCCTTGAAAGAAGGTAGTAAAGATGTAGATAAAGAAAAGAAAATTTTAGAAAGGTTGAAGGAACAAGGATTTTCTAGTGAGATAACGACTAAGTTTTGAAATATTTAACTTTAATACTATCATTTATTTTTGATTATATGGAAGATTGGGGTGGAAAACTCAGTACATTCCTCATAGTATTTTTTATTTTTTGGTTTTTAGGTTCCTTAGTTTTTGGAGATTATAAAATCGGTTTTTTAATTGGTTTGGTCGCAGCTGGAATTTTTGTTGGAGTTGCGATTAAAAGTTCCCATTAAATGATAATATGTTAATAAACATTTTGCCAAATTGGATTCTTTTTAATCTCAGTATTTATGGAATGATTATTATTGGTTATCTTGTAGAAAGAAAATTTGTTAGCAGAATATCATTATTCGCTAATTCTCTTGCTCTTAATTCATTTTTTTTTCAAAGAAGAGATATTCTTAATATTCATCCTATTCTTCCCTTGTATGTTGATTTAGGGTTAATATGGGGAGTTATCGGAATTTTCAAATATTATGAATATTTTCATGGTCATAATTATAAACCATTACCTAAGTGGTACTATAAAATTGGTTGGTTATACAGTTCTATTTCTGTCGCACTTTTGTTATTGTTTTTACAAATGAATTTTCCTGCCTAAAAGGTTTTTTTCTTTTTTCTTAAAATTCAGATAGGTTTTTGTTCTTGGAAAAAGATAGATTAGACATGAATCGTGATAAATTTTTTGACGAAGAATGGAAAGAAATAAAAAAATCGATTAAAGAAAACAAAGGAAAACTCAATTTAGTCGATATTCTTAGGATACACAACTACAAA
>Ga0315294_10009863_pt1 | contig 10465 bp, 9 predicted proteins | sample YL17G13_40_MG_FD_203626 | JGI IMG/M metagenome (GOLD analysis project Ga0315294, IMG submission 203626) | Sediment microbial communities from Yellowstone Lake, YNP, Wyoming, USA - YL17G13_40 | ecosystem: Environmental > Aquatic > Freshwater > Lake > Sediment | place: USA: Wyoming | collected...
ATAAAGATAACCTTCAGTGGCAATCGATTTTAAAACTTTAATATCTGCGAGTTTTGAATCAAGGGGGAATTTTATATTCGCGTATTTCTGGTTTCTCCAATCAAGATTTTTCAGAGAAAGAGTTTCTCTGATATATTCTTGAGCAAACAGATAATAAAAGGTATTAATGGATTTGATGTAATATATAATAAGAACTGGGAGTTGACAGCTTTCGTAATATTTTAAATGTTTAGTTGTAATTGAAAAAGGGATTGTTTTCTGATTAGGTTTTTTATTTTCTGTAGCTTTAAGTTGTACCCAGATTACTTTACCCGTTACTTCATCATCCTCAACAATTTCAACTTCCATATCTATACCATAATCAGGCTTTATATCTCTAATTATCCATTCAGATGGCAGAAAAATCCTTAAAGCATTCCTCGATTCATCTTCAAGGACATGTTGTCTTGGTCGTTTCATGTATGATTCTGCAATTACCCCTATTATCTTAAAAGATTCTTTTCATTATTTTATCCATTCCCTCAAAAAAGTCAAGCACTGTTTTGATTATTTTGGAGTGCATCCTACGGATGCATGCATCGTCATGGATGATGCACTCCATAATATTTTTCCGTCGGGTCAGGGGACCCGACGGGCACGTAAAATAACTTCCTCACAGCTGATTATTATGATTAAGTCGAATTTGACCTTGAGGTTGATAAATTTGCTATAAAAATCTGCTTAATCCGTTTATTCTGCTGTGAATTTCCTCCTTTGTCTCTCTGGGTGGCACCCTCAAATTCATTTGAGGGTGATTTAGATTTACATCATCCCAAAACAAGTTTGGGAATGGCACCCTCACCCAGTCGATTTATTTTTTCCGGAGTGCAAGAGCTTGTCGAATTTGACCTTGAGGCTCTTGCCTGTTTAAATAGCAACAACAAATTGTTGCACTCCATAATCTCCATAATCAAAATATCATTTCAACAGTTTCAATAAATTTTCCAGAGGCAAAGTGTTTATCACATCCTCTGGCTCAAGCCAGCCCCGGCGGGCGGTGGCTATTCCATATCTTATCCAGTTTAGATGTTCGGTCCAGTGGGCATCGGTAGAGATGGCGATTTTGACTCCTTTCTCTTTGGCTTTACGACAATTTAAATCATTCAAATCCAGCCTGTCAGGATAGGCATTCAATTCCATAATTTTTCCATTGGATTTTGCGGCATCTAAGATTTTATCTATATCTACCTCATAGGGGTCTCTTTTGCCAATTAACCTGCCAGTGGGATGGGCGATTATATCCACATAGGGATTTTCTATTGCCTGGATGATTCTTTTAGTCATCTCTTCTTTAGATTGAGTGAATTTGGTATGAACTGCTCCGATTATAACATCTAAATCTTTCAAAATATCATCTTCAAAATCCATCTTCCCATTCGATTTTATATCAACCTCTGCTCCTCGCAGGATTTTGAACCCCTTGAATTTCTGATTAAGTTTCTCTATTTCCTCTTTTTGTTTCTCTATCCTCTCAGGAGTAAGCCCATTGGTTATCCCGATAGTAGGGGAGTGATCGCAAATAGCTACATATTGATAACCCATCTTCCGGGCTGATAAAGCCATCTCTTCGATTGTGCTTCTACCATCAGTCCAGTTTGAGTGGATATGCAGATCACCTTTCAGGTCTTTTAATTCGATTAAATGAGGCAACTTCCCTTTTTGAGCAGATTCGATTTCGCCCCAATCTTCCCTGAGCTCAGGCGGGATAAAAGGCAGACCAACAGACTTGAAAACTTCCTCTTCGGTTTTTCCAGCAATACTCTTTTTACCTTTGTAAACGCCATATTCATTAATCTTCAGTCCCCGCTCCACACCCAGAGACCTAATTCTTATATTGTGGGCTTTGGAGCCGGTGAAATAATGTTGAGCTGCACCGTATGATTCAGGTTTTACCACTCTTAAATCCATCTGAAAAACATCCTTAGTAACAACGCTGGACTTGGTTGCTCCTTGAGATAAAATTGTTTGCACTTCTGGCAATTTAACAAAAGCCTCTGATACTATTTTTGGTTTTGAAGATGAAATCAGAATATCTACATCCGCAATGGTTTCCTTCATTCTCCTTAAACTTCCTGCAAGAGAAATATCTTTTACCTCTTTTACTTTTTTCATTTGCACAACAATCGACTCCGCCTTTGGCAATATGGCTCCCAGAGGGAATCTTTCCTTATGCCTTCTATCTTGTTCTATTCCTTTTAAGATATTCTTCTCGGTTTTTTCTCCTAAACCAGGGAGGTCTCTTAATTTTCCCCTCCGAGCGGCTTTTTCAAGCTGTTCGATGGTTTTAACTCCTAATTTATCGTAAACAAGTCTTACGTGTTTTGGTCCCATCCCAGGCACATCCAGAAGAGCAATCAGAGGAGCGAATTCAGATTTTTTCAGTTTCTCATACATTTCCAATTTCCCGGTTTCAACAAGTTCTTTTATTTTCAGGGCTATTTTTTCACCAATGCCGGGAAGTTCTTTTAATTCCTCAGTATCTTTGACCTCAGAGAGTTCTTTAGTATAACTCTCTACAGTCTGGGCGGCTTTAATATAGGCTCTGATCTTGAAAGGGTTTTCTCCCTGGATCTCCAGAATCTCTGCGATGTGATAAAATATATTTGCAATATCCTGATTGGTCATAAAAAAAAGTTCAAAAGTTTAATCCGCCAGAGGCGGACAAGGGTTCAACGTAGTGCAAGGCCGTCAAGGTCTTGAGACTTTTAGCCTCGCTGGGTGCCACCCTCAAATTTATTTGAGGGTGATTAAGTTTACTACATCCACAAACAAGTTTGTGGATGGCACCCTCATCCAGTCGAATTCTAAACGGGTACTATTTCCCAATTAGTTTTTTGAATTCAGCTTCGTTTATGGTTTTTATACCTAACTTTTGTGCATCAGTTAGTTTTGAGCCAGGTTCTTTTCCAACTATTACAAAGTCCGTTTTTTTGCTCACGGAAGATGATACTCTTCCACCCATCTCCTCGATTATCCTTTTGGCTTCGTCACGGGTAAATGAATCCAAGGCACCGGTTAAAACAAATGTCTTGCCAGTTAAAGTTGTGGTTTCCGCTTTCACCTTCATCTCCGGGAATTTTACCCCGGCTTTTTTCATTTTCTCCAGGACTTTTAAATTCTTATTGTCATGAAAGAAATTGTAAATGCTTTCCCCCACAATCGGACCTATCTCGAAAACTAAGGTTAAGTCCTCAATCGATTGTTTGGCTAAATTATCTATCGATTTGAAGTCACGGGCTAACACAGTTGCCAGATGCTCACCTACATTCCTTATTCCCAGGGCGAAGATAAAATGAGGCAGGTCCGGGTTTTTACTTTTCTGTATAGCACCTATTAAATTCTGGGCTAATTTTGGTCCCATCCTTTCCATCTTATCCATCAAATCTTTCTCAGTTAGATAATATAAGTCGGCAGGGTCTTTGACCATATCAAGATCTACCATCTGCTCTATAAATTTATATCCCAGCCCATCTATGTCCATTCCACCTTTAGAAGCAAAATGGGAGATCCTTTCCTTTAATTGAGCCGGACAGGCAATTCCAGTGCATCTATGAACAGCTTCTCCTTGAGGTCTTTCTACTTTAGAGCCACAAACCGGACACTTATCCGGGAAGATAAATTTCTTTTCTTTGCCAGTCCTTTTGTTCTTTATGACCATCACCACTTCAGGGATAACATCTCCAGCCCTCTGCACAAGGACTGTGTCACCTATTCTCACATCTTTTTTGTTGATCTCATCTTCGTTATGCAGGGTTGCCCGGCTGATCTCCACTCCCCCTACTCTAACCGGTTCTAAAATAGCCACAGGGGTTAAGGCTCCGGTTCTGCCTACGTTTACAAGGATATCCTTTATCTTAGTAGTTTCCTGCTGAGGGGGGAATTTCCAGGCAACTGCCCATCTGGGGCTTCGTGATAGCTCACCTAACTTCTTCTGTATATCAAAATCATTAACTTTTATGACAATTCCATCCAGCTCGTAATCCAATTTATCCCTGCGAGCTAAAATTTTCTGGTAATAATCTTTTACCTCATCCAAGCTCTGGCATAATCTCACGTCCTGACTTATCTTAAACCCTAACTCTTTTAAAAAAAGGATTGTTTCATAATGGGTAGCAAGCTTTTTCCCCTGCACAGTTCCTATCCCATAGATAAAAGAGGTCAAAGGACGGAAACGGGTTATCTTAGAATCGAGCTGTCTGACAGAACCAGCAGCCGCATTGCGGGGGTTGGCAAATAGTGGCTCACCAGTTTTTTCTCTTTGTTTGTTTAACTTCTCAAATTCAGATTTGGTCAGGATGATTTCTCCCCTTACCTCTAATAATTCAGGAACAGAAACCTTTTTAGAAAAAAGCTTAAGCGGGATGGTTTTGACTGTTTTTAAATTCCGGGTTACATCTTCACCCACATATCCATCTCCGCGGGTAGAGCCCTGAACTAAAGTCCCATCCTTATAGACCAACTCAATAGCCAAGCCATCGAATTTGGGCTCAATAGTATACTCGATTTTGAACTGGGGTAATCCAGATAACTCCGTTACCCGTCGGTGGAAATCTGAAAGCTCTTCCTCGGTTGTGACTTTGTTCAAACTCAACATCGGTAGGGTGTGTTTGACAGTGGTAAATTCAGTTAAGGGTGGGGCACCCACTCTTTGGGTAGGTGAATCCGGGGTGATAAGTTCAGGGTATTTTTTTTCTAATTCGACTAATTCATCAAAAAAACGGTCATATTCCGCATCGGAAATTTCAGGTGAATCAAGAACATAATAGAGATAATTATGATAGTTTATCTTTTCCCTTAGCTCCTGGACCTTTTTTTTGACTTTTTCATCCATCTTTTGCATAGTATTTTTTTTGAAGAGAAAAAATAGCTTTCAATGCAAAATTACAGTACTTCAGCCAGAGGTTTAATGTCGTGAGAGAGTTCTGAAAAATTTAATGTATTTGGCAGGCAAGGGTGCCCGCCTTGCGAGAAATCGATGGGGTAAAAATCGTAGGTATCCGCCATAGACAGGACAGCCCTGCAATCTCATGTTTTTTAGAAGTACCTGTAAACTATTTCAACCTCCCCTTCTTCCTTTGGTTCCGCCTAAGAATTTGTCTTTCCTTTTGCGATCGAAAAGGTGTTTCCCGTGCTTGACCATATCTTTTCTAAAATCTCTCATCTTCTCTTTGAACTGAGATTCGATCACGTGTTCTTGTTTTAACCTTTCGTGTTTTTCCTTTCCGACTTTCTCCTCTTTTAATTTTGGCTTTTCTTCTTCCACTTTTTCCTTTTCCTGGGGTTGCTCTTCCATTTTTTCCCTCCATTTAAATTAGGTTCGATGATAATCTATTCAAGATTTCAAGTAAAGTCAAATAAAAAAGTCAAGAGGCTAAAGGCTAAAACCGACTGAATTGTCGGGTTTTACGCCAGACGGCACTTTTTTTATATAATAAAAAAAGATAGGTAAGACAAGGCTTCAGCCTTGCTTTTTTAAGAAAGCAGGGTCATATGGCATTACGCCCCTACAAAAGACCTCGAAGACGCGTAGCCGTCCGCCAGAGGCGGATTAGGGCTCAGCAGCCGATAAAAGTTACGGTGGTTACGCCCTTCGCTCCTCGTAGGGAGGTCTAATCCCGCTAAAAGCGGGACTGCTACGTGAATAAAAAAGGCAGTTCCGTTGAGATTGGAACTGCCATTTTTTTCGAAGTCAAAGATGAATTTTACTTTCCACCTCCACCAGTTGTGTCTGCGGTTGTTGTTTCAGCTGGAGCTGCCTGTTCGGTGGTAGTTTCCTCTGTCTTCTTCTCCTCCTTTTTCCCACAGCTGGCAAAAATTGCTAAGCTAAAGAAAAGGGCAATCAATAAGGCAATCAAACGCTTCATTTAGGTTCTCACCTCCCTTTGGTTTCTTTTTTTAAAATTTCAGTATCCAGATAGATTCTCTCTCAGTTTTCTTTTTTTCTTGACCTGTCCTTCTGGTTTTCGTATTATCTTTAAACCGGTTTGAACTTTTAACTTCAGACAGGGTATAATATATTGTGCTCAATTTATAAGATGTTTTACGATTGTCAACAAAAAAATCTTTGATTTTTTAAAGAAAGGAAAACGATGCATCTTTTTACCCTCTTATTATTAGCTCCTGATCCTGCTCCATTTAAGGGGAATATAATCCGGATGGTCCTGGAATCAGGAGTTTTTGCTAAAGCTATTTTGATTATCTTGCTTGTTTTTTCAATTATCTCCTGGGGGATAATAATAAATAAGCTCAGAGTTTTCAGGACAGTAGAAACTGAAACCAGAAGATTTCTTTCAGCATTCAGGAAGAGCAGGACTATTTCAGAAGCATATTTGGCCTGTTCCTCTTTGCGTCGAACTCCTCTATCCCGAATGTTAGAAGCAGGATTTAAAGAATCAGAGCAGTTCTCTAAAAAAGAATATTTAGATAACCCCAGGAAAGAAGAGGGGCTCACTTCTGAGAATAAGACCGAGTTAATTAAGATGACCTTAGATAGAATAGGAGCTGAGGAGTTAAGCCGGCTGGAAAGGTATGTGGTTTTTTTAGCTACCACCGGGAATATCAGTCCCTTTTTCGGGCTTTTAGGGACTGTGTGGGGTGTTATGGATTCCTTTGCCAGCATAGGGGTAAGGGGTTCAGCCAGTCTGGCTGTGGTAGCCCCTGGGATAGCCGAAGCCTTAATTGCCACCATCTTTGGTTTAGCAGTGGCTATCCCGGCTGTTATAGGATATAACTATTTCAACAGCCGTTTGAAATTCATCTCCACAGATATTGATAATTTTTCCTTAGAATTCCTTACCTCCACTAAGAAAGAAGGGATTTTATGAAGAGAAGGCACTATCCTGCGCTATACGACATAAATGTAACTAATTTAGTGGATGTGGTTTTAGTACTCCTGATTATCTTTATGATAACTGCACCTATGTTGCAGAGTGGAATCGACATTAATTTACCCAAAACAGCTGCCAATCAGAAAGACTTAGGGGAAGGGATTGTGGTTACCATTACCAAGGAAAAAAGGGTTTTCGTGGATGATAAGATCACTCCTTTGAATAAATTTGAACAGAGGTTAGTGAGTCTAAGAGCTAAGAAAGGTGCAAAAGCGGTATATCTCCGTTCGGATTCGAGTGTTCCCTATGGATTTGTGGTAGAGGTTATGGGGAAGATTAAAGAGATGGGTATAACTGACTTAGGGTTGGTTATTGAGCCTGAGATGAAAAAATGAGTAAAGATATTATAATTTCCTTAAGTTCTCATATCGTTTTCATACTATTGTTGGTTATTTTTGTGCCAGTTACCGCTTATTACCAGATAAAAGGGTATCCTCAAATTTACCGGGTGGGATTGATAAGCCTGCCTGCAGGTGGATTAGGAAGTGGAGGAGGGGAGGAGATAAAATCTACCTTGAAAGAATTAAAACAAGCTGAAGGGATTGGATTAAAGGAGATTAAAACTGAGAAGAAAAAGGAAAAGAAAAGCCAGACTCAAATATCTCAGAAGAAATCAGAATTAATTAAAAAATCTACTGCTATCTCTTCAAAAAAGGGTGAAGGAAAAGCTACTTCTGGTAAAGAAGGTGCTGGGGGAGGTTATGAAATTTCCTTAGGTGGTGGATTGGGCTCAGCTTTTGTAGAAGGTGGAGATTTTGAGTCGCCATATTATCTGAATATTGCCTTTGGCAGGATTAGGGAGAATTTCACCAATCCTTTAAGACAGACTAACCTTCCGATCAGGGTAACTGTTTATTTTATTATCCAGAAAAATGGAAAGATAGTTGAGTCTAAGATAGAAACCCCCTCCGGGATTGCAATTTTTGACCAGTCAGCCCTTCGGGCAGTACTTTCCGCTGACCCTTTACCTCCTCTACCACAGGAATATAAAGGCGAGTGGTTGGGGATTCATCTGGAATTTGAGTTTTTGCCTTGAGAGATGGAAATTAAGATCTGTGTGTTCGTTGGGTCCCCTGACCCGATTCGCCATAGGTGAACCAGGTCAGTCCCGCTAAAGGCGGGATGGCAAGCACTTCGAGAAGTAAATATGATAAAACAAAAAATTCTCATAATAATCTTTTGCTTCCTTTTTTCTCTTTTCAGTTTCAAAGCTCTTTTTGCTCAAACTGAAATCTATATGAAGATGCCGGTGGGTGGGGCAGAGCCTCTGGACATTGCGGTTACCGATTTTTCCCCTAAGAAAAAAGGGTTTTCGGCTGAAGAAAAAAAAATATCTTACCAGGTTCCTCAGATAATAAGAGAAGACCTGGATTTCTCACTTTTGTTCTATGTAGCGGAGATCGATTCTTTCACAAAAGAAGTGGTTGGGGATAATCCTTTGAATCTTGAAGGCTGGTATAAATTAGGTGTGCAGATGGTTCTTGCCGGTGAGTTGGAATTGAGAGGTGAGGAAATATTAACTGAGGTTTCTCTCTATGAAGTGATAAAGGGGAAAAAGGTTTATTCGAAATCGTATAAAACCTCCTCGGATAATTACAGAGGATTAGCTCATACTATTTCAGATGATTTGGTCTTGGAGCTAACCGGGGAAAAGGGGATTTTTAATACCAGGATTGCTTTTGTCTCCACTCGAAGCGGTAATAAGGAGATTTATATCTCAGATTATGACGGTTTTAATATTAAAAAAGTAACTGAGGATAAATCTATAAATTTATCACCACGCTGGTCTCCAAATGGGAAAAAACTAATCTATACTTCTTACAAAAAAGGGAATCCTGACCTCTGGATAAGGGATTTGCAAATTAACACAAACTCTGTTTTATCCTCTCAGGCAGGATTGAACTCAGCACCGGCCTGGTCTCCAGATGGTAAAAATATAGGATTGACTTTAAGCAAGGATGGGAATCCAGAGATCTACCTAATCGAACAATCCGGGAAAATCATCCGAAGATTAACCAATAGCTCTGCCATAGAATCCTCACCCTCTTTTTCTCCAAACGGTAAAGAGATAGTCTTCACTTCAGATCGAACCGGCTCTCCCCAGGTATATATTATGGATATTCAGGGAAGCAACATCCGCAGGTTGACTTATGATTTAGATTACTGCGATTCACCTGCCTGGTCACCAAAAGGGGATAAGATAGCTTTTGTGGTCAGGACCTCATCCGGATTTGACATCTATACCATTGACATTACCGGAGAGAATTTGAGAAGACTGACTTATGGTGATAATAATGAAAATCCTTCCTGGTCGCCAGATGGGTATCATTTAGTTTTCAGCTCTAATCGAACAGGGAAGTATGAGGTCTACATTATGAACTGGGATGGCTCCAATCAGAAAGCTATTACTTCTGGAGGAGGAAATTATAATCCTTCCTGGTCTTTTAGATATTAAAGAATGACAAATGACAGATAGAAGATGACAAATCCATAACAGGGTGGCACCCTCAACATCAATACGCAGACTAAAGTCTGCGGCTACCGAGTTTTGGAATTAAATAAATTTTTATTTTTTTTCCGATTTTACTTGCCAACTTTTAAGAAGGGGATTATATTTGTAAAAATTTAACTTTAACCTTTTACCAGGAGGTGTAAGGTGAGAAGTGTTTTAGTGATTCTCTTAGGGGTTTTTATCCTGGCTTTCTGCTGGGGATGCAAGCAGGGTACCAAGATAAAACCCGCAGTTGAGCAGCCAGCTCCGAAGGAGGAGCCAAAAGCTGAGGAAAAACCGACCACACCAGTTGAAGAGAAAAAGGTAACGGAGACGGTGGAGATCAAACTTGAACCGATCTACTTTGACTTCGATAAATATTTTATCCGGCAGGATGCCAAGGAGAATTTGAACCGGAATGCCCAGCTCTTAAAGGATAACCCTCAGGTTAAAATCAGGATAGAGGGTAACTGCGATGAAAGAGGGACGGTGGAGTATAACTTAGCCTTAGGTGAGAAAAGAGCCAGATCAGCTATGGATTATCTGGTGAATTTAGGGGTTGAACCTTCCCGTATCTCGATAATCAGCTATGGCAAGGAAAAGCCCTTGTATCCCGGTTCAAATGAAGAAGCCTGGTCTAAGAATCGAAGGGATGATTTCGTAATCGTTTCTAAGTAAAAAAGTAAAAAGTTTTAGATAGATTTAGAAGACTGTTAGGAGGTGTTTACTCATCTGTAAACAGATCCGCAGGATAAGATATTTTAAAGTCCGAATCTGTCCAGAATGGATCCAATTGGAGGTCCGGAGAACTGGATTTTTATTTCTTCTTTTATTTCTTTTTGTCTCTGGTTGTGTCTCAAGAAGGGAGATAGTCCGTTTTCAAGAACAACTTGATTATCTGGAAACGAGCAATCACCTACTGGAAAGAGATGTTGCTACCCTGGATAGCCTATTGAGGATACAGTTAGAGGAGAACCAGAAGCTCAAAGCTGATCTTTCCTCAAGTTTAAGCTCGATCGATGAAAGGCTTGGGATGTTACAAGGGAGG
>Ga0315294_10009864_pt1 | contig 10465 bp, 8 predicted proteins | sample YL17G13_40_MG_FD_203626 | JGI IMG/M metagenome (GOLD analysis project Ga0315294, IMG submission 203626) | Sediment microbial communities from Yellowstone Lake, YNP, Wyoming, USA - YL17G13_40 | ecosystem: Environmental > Aquatic > Freshwater > Lake > Sediment | place: USA: Wyoming | collected...
CCACTCGACTGGCAGCCGAACCAACCTCGCCGGCGTCAGCTAGATTTCGCCGGCCTCGACCGCCTCGCGAGTGTGTTGCGCGGCGGCGATCTGCCGCGCGGAGAACCCGATGAAGAAAGCGCTGATACCGACCAGGATGGCCACCGCGGCGATCCACAGCAGCGAGTAGGTGTAGCCGGCGTCAAGCGCGTCGAGCTGGGCCGGGGTCATATCGGCCACCGGGCCGGTGGTACCGCCGAGATAGAGGGTGCGCGAGACCTGCACCGCCTGGATGACCACGAGCACCACCGGTCCACCGAGGTTTTGCACCATCAGGGTGATGGCACTGACCGGGCCAATCTCACTGGGGCCAACCTCGGCGACTGCGCACAGCGGCAGGATCACCGAGATGACGCCGATACCGAACCCGCCGATCAGAATCGGCAAAAGGAGATCGGGAAAGTACGGGATGGTGCGGGTCAGAGTAGATCCGAAGAGCATGGAGCCGAGCACGAAGATGCCGCCGCCGATGATGAGCCAGCGCGGAGCGATGTGCGGGGCCAATCGCGCGGTGATCACGTTGCCGAGGCCGAGGGCCAACGCGAACGGAATGAACCCGATGCCCGCGTGAAGTGCCGAGTACCCCAGAACGTCCTGGACGTAGAGCCCGATCATCACGGTCAACGTCAACAGCACGCCGCCGGCGAGGAACAGCGAGATGAAGGTCATCACCCGGTTGCGATCGGCGAACAGCGACAGCGGAACCAGTGGGTTGTCTGCGCTGCGCTCGACGAACAGGAACCCGATACCGAGCAGCACTGCGGCCACTCCGGCGCCGATTACCCACGGGTCCGCCCAGCCGCGCGGCGGGCCCTGGGTGAAGACCAGCACCGCCGCGGCGCAGGCCAGCGTCGCCACCAGGGCACCGGTGATGTCGAGCTTCAGTCGTTCGTGACGGGTTTCCTCGAGACGGGTCAGCGCAATCCAGATGATCAGCGCGCCGATCGGCAGGTTGATCAGGAAGGCCAGCCGCCAGGACACCTCGGTGAGCGCGCCGCCGAGCACCAGACCCAGCACCGACCCGATGCCCTGCATGCCGGCCGACATCGCCATCGCGCGGTTGCGCGCGTGGCCGACGGCGTAGGTGGTAGCGATCAGCGCCAGTCCGGTCGGCGCAGCCACGGCGGCCCCGATGCCCTGCACGGCCCGCGCAGCAATCAGCAGTGCACCGTCGGTGGCCAGCCCACAGGCCATCGAGGCGATGGTGAACACCCCGACCCCGGAGATAAACGCCCGCTTGTGGCCGATGGCGTCGCCGACCCGCCCGCCAAGCAACAGCAGCCCGCCGAATGTCAGAACGTAGGCGGTGATGACCCAACTCTTACCGGCATCGGAGAGGCCGAGTTCGTCCTGCATCCGGGGCAGTGCGACGATCACGATGGTCCCGTCCAGGGTGGCCATCAACTGCATGCCCGTGATCGCGATGATCGCGGTCCCCAGCACGCTGGAGGAAAGCGCTCTGGCCGGCGGTTCGGGAACGCTGACGCCAGCCATGGCTGCCTACCCTACCCAGGTCGCCGCTATCCGGGCCCCGTACCTATCCGGGCCCGCCTATCAGGGCCGCGTGTCGGGCGGGCGGTTAAATCTCGCCGGAATCGATCGCTTCCTTGACTTCCTGCGCATGGGCGACCTGCTTGGCCGAGTAGCCGATGAACAAGGCCACCGCGCCGACGATCACCGCCACTGCGGCCACCCACAGCAGACCATAGGTGTAACCCTGGTCAAGGGCGTGCAACTGTTCGGGATTCATGTTCTTGACCGGTCCGGTGGTGCCGCCCAGGTAGAGGGTGCGAGAGGTGATCACGGCCTGGATGACGGCCAGTACGACGGGGCCGCCCAAGTTCTGCAGCATCAGCGCGATCGCCGACACGGGTCCGATCTGGTCGAAACCGACACCGGCGATAGCCGACACCGTCAGCGGCACGACGATCATCCCGATCCCGAAGCCCCCGACCGTGATGGGAATCACCAGATTGGGGAAGTAGGGGATGTCGGCGTTCAGGGTTGAGCCGTAGATCATCGCAGCGAGGACCAGCACACCGCCGGCGATGACGAGCACCCGCGGCGGAAAGCGTGACACCAATTGCGACGAGACGGCCAAGCCGACGCCGAGGGCGATGACGAACGGGATGAATCCGATTCCGGCTCGCAGTGCGCTGTAGCCCATGATGTCCTGGACGTACAGGCCGATCAGGACGGTCAGTGTGAACATCACCCCGCCGGCCAGGAAGATCGCGGCAAAGGTGGCCAGCCGGTTGCGGTCGCGGAATAGCTCGAACGGCACCACCGGGTTGATCGCGCTGCGCTCCACGACGACGAAGGCTGCGAACGCCAGCACGGCCGCCCCGCCGGCCAGCAGCGTCATGGGCGCTAACCAGCCATTCTCCGGCCCCTGGGTGAAGCCGAACACCGCAGCCGTGCAGCCGATCGTCGCCAGCAGTGCGCCGGCCGCGTCGAGTTTCATCCGCTCCCGGTGGGTCTCGCGCAGGTTGTGATACGCCAGGTAAATCATCAGGATGCCGATCGGCACGTTGACCAGGAAGGCCAGCCGCCAGGACACCTCGGTGAGCGCACCACCGACGACCAGGCCCAGCACCGAGCCGATTCCGGTCATGGCGGCGAACACCGCAGTGGCGGCATTGCGTGCCGGGCCTTTGGGGAATGTGGTGGCGACCAGCGCCAGCCCGGTGGGTGCGGCGATCGCCGCGCCTACGCCCTGGAGTAGCCGAGCGACCACCAAAGTCGTTTCATCCCAGGCGATGCCGCACAGCACCGAGGCGATCGTGAACAGCGCGACGCCGACGATGAACGTCCGCTTGCGACCGATGGTGTCGCCGAGACGTCCGCCGAGCAGCATCAGGCCACCGAAAGTCAGCACGTAGGCGGTGATCACCCAACTGCGGCCGGCATCGGACAGGCCCAGCTCGTCTTGGATCTTCGGCAGCGCGACGATGGCCACGGTGGAGTCCATGGTGGCCAGTAGCTGCATTCCGCCGATCGCGGCGATGGCGGAGATGAAGCGCCGCGAGGGCAGCCAGCCCGGGATCCGCGCCGCCGCTGCGGAGCGCGGTTGCTCATCCAGCCGTGCCGGTCCCAACAACGGTGACGCACCATCCCGATGGCCGGCGGCGCGGCTGCCCCGTGGCAAGGGCGTGGCGCGCTTCGCGTCATCGAGTGCGGTCATAGCGACCTACCCTACAGTAATATTAAGAGGACTTTAAAGTCTCGAGTCCGGCCACGGGCCCGATCACGATGATCGCCGGTGGCCGAATGCCCTGGTCTCGGATTTCTTCGGCCACGTCGGCCAGCGTCGCCCGCAGCACCCGTTCGCCGGCCGTGGTGCCCTGCTGCACCACCAGAACCGGCGTTTCGGCTGGTCGGCCGCCTTTACGCAGGATCTCGGCGAACAACTCGATGCGTTCGACGGCCATCATCAGCACCAACGTCCCGGTCAACTGCGCCAGCGCGTTCCAATTCACTAACGATTCCGGGTGCTCCGGTGACAGGTGCCCGCTGACCACCACGAATTCGTGATTCACCGCCCGGTGCGTGACGGGGACACCGGCCATCGCGGGTACCGCGATCGCGCTGGTGACGCCGGGTACCACTGTGACCGGAATCCCAGCAGCGGCACAGGCGAGAACTTCCTCATACCCGCGGGCGAATACGAACGGGTCACCGCCTTTGAGTCGCACCACGAACTTCCCCGCCCGGGCCCGGTCGATCAGAATGTCATTGATGGATTCCTGCGCCATGGCGCGACCGTAGGGAATCTTGGCCGCGTCGATGATCTCGACGTTCGGCGGGAGTTCGGCCAGCAGTTCCGGCGGTGCAAGCCGATCGGTCACCACGACGTCGGCCGCGGCCAGCAGTCGCCGCCCGCGCACGGTGATCAACTCGGGGTCGCCGGGTCCCCCACCCACCAGGGCCACCCCGCCGGGCATCACATCGGCGGCTGTGGTGGCGGCGAGGTCGCCGGCGATGCGGCCTTGGGCGAAAGCCTCCCGGATCGCCGAGCGCACGGCTGCCGATCTGCGGTGCTCGCCACCGGCCAGCACCCCCACCATCAGTCCCTCATAGTCGAAGGAGGCCGGGGTGACGGCGGTGCCGTCGCGGCCGGCATCGGCGCGGACGCAGAAGATACGTCGACCCTCGGCCTCGGCCACCACCGCGGCGTTCACCTCCGGGTCGTCGGTGGCGGCGATGGCGTACCAGGCGCCGTCGAGATCGCCGTCGCGGTAGTCCCGCAGGGTCAGCGTGATGCCCGGCCGCTGCACGGCAAGGGCTTCCACCGCCGGGGTCGCTGCCCGGGCGATCACGTGGACGTCGGCACCGTTGGAGATGAGCACCGGCACCCGGCGCTGCGCCACCGTGCCGCCGCCGATCATGACGACCTTCCTACCGGCCAAGCGCAGGCCGACCAGGTAGGCGTTCTCGCTCACCTGACGAGCCTAATGAGCGTCATCAACACCGCCGTGGTGAACCGCGGCATGCTCGACGAACCGCCGGATGGCGTGCGGCTGGGCCGCAGGATGGGTATGCAGATAGGACGCGTGCACCCCGACGTCGACCGCACCATCGCTCGCTGGATGCTCGCCCGTCCGGCCCATGATCCACGCCGACTGCACCAGCGCATCGAATTGCACTGTGGTGCGGTGAAACTCGTGGCCGGTCACCCGCTGGCCCTCGGTATACAACGCCGAATCCGCCGTGGCGACGGCGTCGCGATAGCCCAGGGTGAGTCGCGGAGTGAAGGTCGCCGAACCGGACAGCACTGCACACATCGGGTGCCCGTCAAGATCGGACATCAAATAGGTAAGCCCGCCGCATTCGGCGTGTACCGGGCCGCGGACGGCGAATTCGCGGATCTGGCCGCGCAGTGTGACGTTGCCGGAAAGCTGTTCGGGGTACTGCTCGGGGAATCCGCCCGGCAGCACCAGCGCCGCGGTGCGCTCCGGAAGCGTCTCGGTGATCGGATCGAACGCCACCACCTCCGCGCCGGCCGCTCGCAGGAGTTCGTCGTACTCGGCGTAGCCGAAAGTGAAAGCCTTACCGGCCGCGACCGCCACCACTGGACGGCCCACCACCGGCACCCCCGCCGCATCCTCCGGTGACCACACCGGACCCGGCACCTCAGATCCGGCCAGTGCGACAACCGCATCCAGGTCGACGTGCCGGGCGATGAGATCGGTCATCGCCGCCACCGCGTCACCCGCCGCATCCCCGTGTTCGGTGGCGGTCACCAACCCGAGATGACGTGACGGCACCGAAAGTTCGTCGTGGCGCGGCACCGCGCCCAGCACCGGGATGCCGACAGTCTCGCAGGCCTGCCGCAGGACCGCCTCGTGACGCTCCGAACCCACCCGGTTGAGGATCACTCCTGCGATACGCACTCCGCGCAGGTATGTCGAAAAACCATGCAGCACAGCCGCAATGGTTTGACTCTGCCCGCGAACGTCGATAACAAGCACTACCGGGGCGCCCAGCAGTTGGGCAACCTGTCCGGTGGAACCGCGTGCCGGGAAACCAAACTGCTCGTCGATGCGGCCATCAAAAAGGCCCATCACGCCTTCGACCACGGCGATATCGGCACCGGCCGAACCATGCCGGTACAGCGGGCCGATCAGATCCTCGCCGACCAGAACCGGATCGAGGTTGCGGCCCGACCGGCCTGCCGCCAGAGCGTGATAGCCGGGATCGATGAAGTCCGGTCCGACCTTGAACGGCGCAACCCGCAAGCCGCCGCGGCGCAGCGCCCCCATCAAACCCGTTGCGATGGTGGTCTTTCCACTGCCGGAAGACGGAGCGCCGATCACAACAGCGGGGGTGCTCGCCACGCCTACCACTCCAGACCGCGCTGGCCCTTGCGGCCGGCATCCATCGGGTGGGCGATCTTGGTCATCTCAGTCACCAGATCGGCGACTTCGAGGAGTCGCGGCGGGGCGTCGCGCCCGGTGATCACGACATGCTGCCGACCCGGCCGGGCCAGCAATGTATCGACCACCTCGTCGACGTCGACCCACCCCCAAGTGAGTGGGTAGGTGAACTCGTCGAGAACGTAGAAGTCGTGTTCCTGCGTGGCGAGGCGGCGCGAGATCTCCGCCCAGCCGGCGGCAGCGGTCGCGGCGTGGTCGTCCTCGGCGCCCGGTTTTTTGACCCAGGACCAGCCGGCGCCCATTTTGTGCCACTCGACGGCACCGCCGATTCCCTCGTCGGCGTGCAGGCGGCCGAGTCGTTCGAAGACCGATTCCTCCCCAACCTTCCACTTGGCACTCTTGACGAACTGGAAGACCGCAATGTCCATGCCGGCGTTCCACGCGCGCAACGCCATTCCGAAGGCCGCGGTCGACTTCCCCTTGCCGACACCGGTATGCACCGCGAGTACCGGGGCGTTGCGCCGCTGTCTGGTGGTCAGACCGTCATCGGGGACGGAAATCGGCTGGCCCTGTGGCATCGCACGCCTCCTTTCCGGTGTGCACGCTCAGGCCGCCCGGCGGACGGCCTGCGCCAGATGATCCGCACGCAGCTGCTCGAGGCGTAATACCGGCGCCCCAAGCTGGTCGGCAAGTTCGCTCGCCAGACCCAATCGGATATAGGAGGTCTCACAGTCCACCACGACCGCCGCAGCACCCTCTGCGGCGAGTAGGCGTGCGGCAATACGACTGCGCCCCAACGGGTCCGGGCCGCCGGTCGCGCGGCCATCGGTGAGCATCACCACCAGGGGTCGACGGGTGCGGTCGCGGGCCCGTTCGCGGATCACCACATCGCGGGCGGCCAGCAGACCCTCGGCCAGTGGGGTGGTGCCCCCGGTGTCGAGCCGGTTCAACCGCCGGGATGCCGTATACGCCGATGCGGTCGGCGGCAGCACCAGGCGAGCGCCGGTGGAACGGAATGTGATGACGGCGACCTTGTCACGACGCTGGTATGCATCACGCAACAGCGACAGCGCCGCGCCGGTCACGGCGGTCATCCGGTCGCGGGCGGCCATCGATCCGGAGGCGTCGACGACGAAGATCACCAGGTTGCCTTCCCGGCCGATGCGCGCGGCGCGTCGAATGTCCTCGGCGTCGGGGCGTAGTGGGCCCGCGCCGGTGCGACGGTTGGCGGCGGCGAGCAGTGTCGCGAACAGGTGCACACCGTGGCCCTGCTCCGGCGTCGCACTGGCGCCGACCATCGCGCCGGCGGCGTTGCGGGCCGGTGAGCGTCGACCGGCGTGGCCGTCACCGACACCGGGAACCTTCAGCGCTCGGGTGCGAAACTCCGGTGCAGGTGGTGCCGAAGGCCGGGTCGATGACGATGAATTCGGTTGGCGGGGAGTGGTTTCCGCAGTGCCGTCAGCCGATTGTCCGCCGCCCGGCGGATCGGGGTCGGGTTCCGATTCGTCGTCGGCGGAGGCCGACAGTGATCCTTCGTCGGCGGAGGCCGACAGTGATCCTTCGTCGGCGGAGGCCGACAGTGATCCTTCGTCGGCGGAGGCCGACAGTGATCCTTCGTCGGCGGAGGCCGACAGTGCTTCGTCGTCGGCGGTTGCCGACAGGGATCCTTCGTCGGCGGTTGCCGACAGTGCTTCGTCGAGTTCACCGGGGTCGATTCCCGGGTCATCGAAGGGGTCGCGGCGACGCCGGTGTGGCAGTGCGAGTTCGGCGGCCACCCGGATATCTTCTTCGCCGACGGTATCGGCTCCGCGCCAGGCGGCGTGTGCCACCGCGGTGCGAGCCACCACCAGATCGGCACGCATTCCGTCGACGTCGAAGGCCGCGCACAGCGCCGCGATCCGGTTCAATTCGCGGTCGGACAACTCGACGTCGTTCACCCTCCCGCGGGCGGCGACTATCTTCTGCGCGAGGTCACTGTCCTGCGCGGTGTACCGGGCGGCGAATCCGGCCGGGTCAGCCTCGTAGTCGAGGCGACGGCGAATGACCGCGCTGCGCACCGCAACCTCACGGGAAGCGTGCACGTCGACGGCAAGCCCGAACCGGTCGAGCAGTTGCGGACGCAATTCGCCCTCTTCGGGGTTCATGGTGCCAACCAGGACGAACCGCGACTCATGTGAGTGCGACACCCCATCGCGCTCGATATGAACCCGGCCCATCGCGGCGGCATCGAGCAGCACGTCGACCAAATGATCGGCTAGCAGGTTGACCTCGTCGACGTAAAGCACGCCGCCGTGAGCGCGAGAGAGCAACCCGGGGGAAAATGCGTGCTCGCCGTCGCGCAGCACCTTCTGCAGATCCAGCGATCCCACGACGCGGTCCTCAGTGGCGCCGATCGGCAATTCCACCAACTTTGCGCCCGGATCTGCCTCGGTCAACACCCCGGCCAGAGCGCGAACGGCGGTCGATTTGGCGGTGCCCTTCTCGCCGCGGATCAGCACGCCGCCGATCTCCGGGCGCACCGCGCACAACAGCAGCGCCAGTCGCAGCCGGTCATGGCCGACGAGGGCGCTGAACGGGTAACCCGGCTGGTTCACGAGGGCTGCATCCGCAACATCGGGACATGCGGAATGCCGTCCTCGCAGAACTCGTCGCCGTCCACCACAAAGCCGTGCCGGGCGTACATGTCAATCAGGTAGGTCTGGGCATTGAGCGCGCAGGGGTCTGCACCGACATCCGCCAGCGCGGCCTGCAGCAGACGGGTCGCGTAGCCGTGGCCTCTGGCCGCCGCTCGGGTGCAAACCCGGCCGATTCGAAACTGCCTGCGCCCGCCGGGACCCCCTTCGATGAGACCCCCTTCGATGAGACGCAGCGTCGCGATCGTTTCGCCGGATTTTTCTTCCAGCCAGAAATGCCGGGTCTGGGCACTCAGGTCGGAGCCGTCGAGTTCCGGATACGGGCAGGCCTGCTCGACAACGAAAACTGCGACGCGCAGCTTCAGCAGGTCATAGAGGGTCGCCGCGTCGAGGTCGCGACCCCAGCAACGGCGCAGCGAAACCGTCACATCGCTCCTCACGTCGCAACCCGCACCCGGTCGGTCACGGCAGTCCGGCTAGGTTAACCCGGCTAAGGTTGGGCCGTGACGGCAGTGCAGGCCGAATGGACCGACGATGTTCTGCCCGGATACCGGCAGCACACCATGACACTGGGCACCGACCCCGACGGCGAAGGCGAGTTGTTCGCCACCTTGGTCCGCACCACCGAATCAATCCCGTCGTCGTCGGTGGTACTTGGCCTGCACGGCTACACCGACTACTTCTTCAATACCGAACTGGCTGAGCATTTCGCTGCCCGGGGTTGGCGGTTCTACGGCCTCGATTCGCGCCGGTGCGGCCGCTCTTGGCGGGCCGGCCAGACTCCGCATTTCACCACCGACCTGGCCCGCTACGACCGCGAGCTGGAGGGCGCGCTGGCGATCATCGGCGCGGAGAATCCCGGCGCCCGGGTGCTGGTGTACGGGCACTCCACCGGCGGGCTGGTGGTGTCACTGTGGCTGGACCGGTTACGCGGCCACGGCGCCACCGCGACGCTGAACATCGCGGGCCTGGTGCTCAATAGCCCGTTCCTGGAACTGAACGGACCGGCCATACTGCGCACCCGGGCCACCTCGACGGCGATCGGGGCCGTGTCGCGGGTGCGCAAGACCAGGGTGGTGCGCGGAGCCGGTTCCGGTGGCTACGGGCTCACGCTGCATCGGGCCTACCACGGCGAGTTCGACTACAACCTGACGTGGAAGCCGATCGGCGGGTTCCCGATCACCGTCGGCTGGATTCACGCAATCCGACGCGGCCAGGCCCGCCTGCAGCGGGGGCTTGACGTAGGGGTGCCTAATCTCGTGCTGCGCTCCGATCACAGCGTCGCCGAGACCGCCGAGACGCAACTGCTGCAACGCGGGGACGCGGTGCTCGATGTCGCGCACATCGCCCGCTGGGCGGGCTGCCTGGGCAACCGAACCACCAGCGTTCCGGTGATCGATGCCAAGCACGATGTGTTTTTGTCGCTGTCCGAACCGCGCGCCGCAGCCTACGCCGAATTGGATCGCTGGCTTGAACAGTTGCCTGCCTCCTAACCTCGGGTTTGCACCTGATCGGCGGCACTAAAGGTCATCAATTCGCGTACCGGTGGAACAAATCACCGGTGGTGCGCGACCATTACGTCGTGGAGTGCAACATCGCCCGGGATGCGCTGTCGGCCCGGATCGACGGGGAGCGCGAACCCATCCCCGTCGCACGCGTCGACGAGCACCTGAGCGCCTGCGAGCCGTGCCGGCAGTGGCACGCCGCGGCCGTCGAGCAGACCCAGGTGCTGCGTCGACTGGCGGGGCGTTCGCAGGTCGCCGCCGTTCCTCCGATCCCACCGGCCCGTCGCGCGCGGCTGCCGATCCGCGGCCTGCCGGCCCTGCCGTGGCAGCGATGGGCGCTGGCCGGTGTGGGAGTCGTCCAACTCGCCCTGGCGGGCGCCCAGGCGACCGGCGCTCATCTCGGTATCCCCCA
>Ga0315294_10009865_pt1 | contig 10464 bp, 5 predicted proteins | sample YL17G13_40_MG_FD_203626 | JGI IMG/M metagenome (GOLD analysis project Ga0315294, IMG submission 203626) | Sediment microbial communities from Yellowstone Lake, YNP, Wyoming, USA - YL17G13_40 | ecosystem: Environmental > Aquatic > Freshwater > Lake > Sediment | place: USA: Wyoming | collected...
GAGCCGGGCAAGTTGGCCTCTGATAATCACAACCGCGGCCATCATGATGGTCGGGGTGTGGCTTCCATTTTCGCCCATCGCGGGGGCTCTCGGCTTCAGGGCTTTGCCGGGGCTCTACTGGCCGCTCGTGGCTTTGACGCTGGCGTGCTACGTGGTGGTCACTCAGACGGTCAAGGTGTGGCTGCTGCGGAAGGCGTGGATCTGAAATGATGAATGATGAATGAAGAATGACGAACTAAGTATGACGTCCCCCGATTGGCCCGATTGAGAAATCATCTCGCAAAGCCGATTTGGCCTCGTTTCTCCTTGGTCCACCGGCCGTCCCGCTCCATTTCCACTGCCAGGCGGAAAATGCGGACAATGTTCTTTTCCGTTTCTCCCACAAAACAGTTCTGCATCTCCGCATAATTCACCACCAGAATCTTCTTGTTGAGTTCGTGGGCGACGGGGCCTCGGATAGGGTGGCCGCCTCAGGAAAGCCCAGGGCCGATGAATGCGACTATGGTCTCCCGTTATCCGGTTGGTGATCGTGAATGTGGGTTTCAGGACCTTCCTCATTCCGCGCCTCGAGGATTGTCTTAATGTCGCTGAAGTGGGTCTCCACAAACCAAATGCTTGTTTCTAAGTCTCCCAACTTCAGCGACACCTTGGGCTTATCCGAATTCCTGAGGGCGTGCTCCAGGTCTTTCATGGCGCTCTCGTCATGTTTCACGAATTCCGTGTACATGGCCGCGCACAATGGACACAGCGCCAGGAACTGCGCCTCGTGCTCCCTGCTGAAATAGTCCCTGCAAAGCGCCTCCACCGCTTCAAAATAATATTCGCCATCACGCTTTTTGAAAGGCATCTCTTTCTTACAGATCTGACATACCATCTGGCCAGCGTCGTTTGTATATTTGTTCCGAAGCCAGAGAGCCGGGTCAACTGCCCCTCTCGTTGTCCGAACGCTTCTTTCGCGTTCCTCGTACTCCTTCTCAGGGGCATCGGCGAGCTGTTCGGCAAGCCGTTCCTGCCGACGCTCCGGGTTCACTATAGTCCTGTTTGGGAAAGATGGTTTCATTTTGTTCATATCGGGAGTCAACTGTGAAATCAAGTCATCAGGGGATTTTCCTTGTTGTCTGCAAAGATTGGCGACTTCTGCCATTTTCTCAGCTTCGTCAGCAGAAGCGAAGCCCATTCGCTGGGCTTGATGATTCCGAACACCATATTCCTCGCTCCGTTTCTTAGCAGCCGTGCCAAATTCGATTGCTTCGAGCCACTTCTGCCCCTCATCAAATGGGAACCCCTTGGGTACTTGGTCACGAAAGGCATCACAAGGCTGTACGAACTTCCCACTCTTTTGTGGAACCCACGCTGCTTTTCTCAGAAGATGCACGAGTTGGGAATGGGCATACCTGGAACCGCCCTTATCACTTTTCTTGTATTCTGCTTGAAGGTATTTCTCACCAGAAGAATTCATCGTCTGCCAAACAAGGCGCGATAACTCAATTGTCGGAGTTTCAAGCAGTGTATCTAACCCCTGTACAGTATAATCAACGTCCGAAACGTTGCCGTAACCACCTGGATCACTTGAAAGACGACTCCATTCGGGGTTTTGGCCGCAAAATGTCTTACTGATCGGCAATTCATAAATAGCCGCAACTGTTTTGGCAAAGTCGCTAATTCTTTCAGGACTAATTCCGCACTCTTTGTATTCGTGAGATAAGCCCCAACACAGAGACTTATCGCCTAGTGCTTCATAATAAGTGGTCAGGCCGGTTTCAAGAAATGGAGAATCAAGATAAACCTCACTCGGCTTACCCCATCGCCCACTTCTCAGTTTGAAGATGAAGCAATCTTTGAAAAGGCTTGCCTGTGAGGGAACATTCTCTAGCAAGGAGATGAAGCGTTTGATATCCTGCATTCTGTCGTTGACGGCTTTACGGTCACCCGCTTCCTGCGAATACCTGTCCTTCAAAATCGCCTCGACTTCCTCGGCCTCACCGACTTCGCGAACTCCGACTGCCTCTAGAAATTCTTTTGCCTTTTTCTGCTGCTGTTCACTCTTGCCGGATGTATAAATACCTTTGGCAACACGCGGCATCAAGTCGTCGTGTTCGACTCCGTCGGCCGGGAAGTAGCACTTGCTTCCGATGCTGTATGTGCCATCGCTTATGCGAACAATGCAAAGTCCTGCTAATTTCTTCTTGCGATTCCGTGCTCCATTATAAGGAGATGATGGGGCGCTTGATAAGAAATCTCCAAGCAACACATACAATTGCTGGTGCCACTCGTCTGTTTTTTCTGCCAGCCATCTCATTATCGGCTCAGACTGGGCAGACAGTGCGCTCATAAGGTTTTCTGTCGTCCACTCAGAGATGTTAAGCATGGATAGAAAATTGTCTTCCCGCTGGTTTCTTTGTGGAGGATTGGCAACCCACATTGGGGGGAAGTAATCCTCGCCAAGAATCACTGCCAAATCGTCGTCAGTGATAAGATTGGACAGTTGCGCCGGACCTCTGAATATTCCGTTTGCCGCAGCATGACCTCCCTGTTTCATCGGAGTCAGTTTCTCGCTCTGGAATGCCTTGATCAGGCTATTCAGGATTGGCTTGTAGAATGAAGACAAGTTATCCTTGTCATTAGGGAGTGTCGCCAGAAACCCCACCGTCAATAATTCTTGGTCGCGTCGGTCGCGTATGGTGGCTATTGATTCTGAAATCAAGTTCGCCAGATGATCCCGCAATTTATTGTTAGCTGAACAATCACGAACACTATCGCGGGCAACGGTTGAGGCGAAAGGTGCATGAAGGTGAAACCGGAGATTGGATGTTTCCTTATCGGCAGGAAAATAGATGGAGACCTGGCCTGGAACCAACGGTCTGATTCTCCATTGAGCAGGTGAGTGTTGCTTTCCTGGTTTGCCTGACTTTTCCGTGTCTTGGCCCTCAATCTTCTCCATACTGAAGGCGACTGAAATTCGGCAAGACTTGGGTTTGCCGTCTTCGTCATTAACATCAACCTCTTTTTCAAACCGGAGAAAAACGGCTGAAGAAGGCGTCGAATCTCCTGGACGCTGGACAGAAATCTCAGTTCGGTTTCTATCGGTTTCTGTTCGCTCCAGAAAACCTAAGGTTGAATCAGGCAAAAGGTATTCTATCTTATGGATCTGGCTGAGAAAGAGCAGTGTGCTTTCGTTTAATTGCCGAAGATTTCTTTCTATCTCAGCTAGAGCCCTTTCAGGGGGCTTTCTGGGGTTATCGAATGGGAAGATCATGCGGGTTTGTTTCTCGCCAAGTGCACCCGGGGCCAGCCCGTCCGTATCGGGCACCACCAGGTCGCGGATGTGGAAATGGTATTCGCCAGATTCGATTTCCGGTGTTGTGGTATAGGCAAATACGGCTTTGAATCCAACGCCAAACTTGCCGATGCTTGTGGGATCATCTCCCTTAGTGCTGACACCGATACTTGTAATGGCGTCTACATCCTCTATGGTGAACAGACGATCCCCATTGTGTTCGAATTCAACACTGTCATCATTGAGAATGAATCGGACTACTGATGCCTTTGCGTCCTCAGCATTCTGAAGAAGTTCATAAATGAAGTGTGCATTATCCGGGTATAGGTCCGTCAGCAGACGCTTAATACCGTCTTCAAACCTGTTTTCTCGATTTGCTTCGACCCATTTCTTGCGCTTTTCAGACAATTTCTGTATGGCGGATACCATTGTTAACTCCCTGCAGATATTTCGATAATCCCATATGCCACTGGCCCGGCGGTGACGTCCGCCCTCTCCATGGCGATATCCAAGTCCTGGATGCGCCGAGTGTAATCTGCCTCAGCAGTCGCGATTTGAGACTGGCGCATTTTTTGAATCTTCTCGTTGCCTGCCTGCTTCAGCTGTTCCTCAAGAAGTGCTATCCGTGCCCGGTGGCTCGTTGATAGGCTCTCTCTACGGTACTCTGCTAATTCCTGAGTCCGCTGGCGATGTTTTGCACGGGCTTCAGACCACAGCTTGTGGTGCTGCGCGTCCAATTCGTCCCACGCAGGAGAGTTACTGTCTCCCAGATCATCAGTAGCGGCATCGCCCGCTTTCTCGAGAAGGCGGCCAAGATGAGCTGTGACCGCCTCTGATGCGGCAATTGGCCGGAGTACCAAGTCGTCCTTGATACCGTGGAATCGCCATTGGTAAATGGCAAACTCGTGCCGGCCCGCAGGGACCTCATTGGCCTGCGCCTTCAGTGCGGTGATGACTCGTTTCCTGGTGTCGAACGACATGGCCGCCTGTTTCACCAAAGGGTGAAGTGGCATTATGAAAGCAGCCTCAAGATGCTGCATCGCACAGTCCGACTCGAAGGTGGCGAACAGATGAGGATTCCCCCCCTTCAGCCAGTTCTCCCACTCCCGATAGGGAGTAGTGTTTTGCCTGGGAAGTTGCTGAAAGTCGCGCAACAGGCTGGTTCGCGCATCCTGCGAAAGACGGAGCGTTTTCAAAGGCTTTTCGCCGAGGATGAAGTCCTGTTCTTTCCCACATATCCGCTGCAGATAGAGCGTGACGAGCCTGCGTATTGATACCGGAGACAACCAGAAGCTTGAGGCTTCTTCAATCTCCTTCTTTATCTGATCTTCGGGGAGACGGATGCCGAACAGTTCCTTCTGGCGCTCTTCAAGTTCCTCTTGTTCTTGTATCAACCGAATCTTGTTATCCGCCAATTGCTGCAGCTTGGACCTTCGCTCCTCGTCGCTCAGGGAGTAGTTTTCCGCGATGTTTCTGATCCCCCTAGTGATTTCGCCGAGTATCTCCTCGCCGCCTCCCAGAGCGCTATTGAACACTCCTATGCGAACAAGGCAGCGCTCATAGATGTCCGCATCGACGGTTCCCGGAGTGATCAGGTTGACAATGGCGACGCTCTCGCTCTTCTGGCCTTTTCTGTCAATGCGGCCTATCCGTTGCTCGATACGCATCGGATTCCAGGGGAGGTCATAGTTTACAATGCAATCGCAAAACTGATAATCCAACCCTTCGCAACCGATTTCAGAGAACAGCAGGAGATCGAGGCTTTCCCCGTCTTCTCGCGGCTTCTCAAAGCGATTTCGAAGTTCCATGCGTTCTTCATCCGGTGTGCCGCCGTGAATCATTCCGACGCGGAAATCCTCTGCGCCGAGATGCTTGTGAAGATAGCTCAGGGTATGTCGGAAGCTGCTAAACAGCATCACCTTGTTGTTGGGCAGGCTTTGCTTGTCGCGTATGATATTGCGCAGAGCCTCGAGCTTCGGGTCACAAGGATCAAGTGATCGTGCGCTCTCAAGGATGGTTTGGATTTGTGATTCGATTGTGCTGATGGCATCACCTTGTGGGACTGGTTCCGTATTGTCGGCTTCCTCCCATGACAATTCATCGAGATGGCGCTTCAGGATGTCCTCGAGGAAAGGTGCAAGTCCGTAAAGGCAACTCGCCGCTTGGCGTCTGATCGTGGTCATCATAAACTTGACGTTGATATCTCCGTGAAGCCTGCCGAATATTTCCGCCTGCACCCGGAGTATCTCGTCGTGCAGATGCTGCTGGGCTGGGGTAAACGCTACGACCACTGTCTCCGGCTTTCGTATTGTGAAGTCCCCGATATCCCGACGGCGTGTTCTGTTGATAATTCCCGCAAAAGTGTGCATGGCCTCAATGTCCGTAATAACCTGCACACGCTCCTCACTTGTGACATTGCCTTCTGCCAGCCTAGAGCTTATCCGAATGAAGTCGGGATTGTGCCTCAGAATGGCTTGGCCCCAGGCGGTTGCAGCAGCCTGATCGAGAACCTCAAGTATCCGAGCAGGCCATTCCGGTTCTTGTGCACGCGCCAGGGATACCGCTTGGTTAATGAACGGATTCGGCTCCGCCATGTGCTCGAAGCTCTCCTGATCGATTATGAGATCGGGGCGCAGCGTATTGAGAAGAACAAAAAGGTCATAACTTCCAAGCTGGATCGGTGTCGCTGTCAAGAAGACAACGGCCTCGGCGTGGTCACAGAAGAACCTCACAGCCTTATGGCTGAAAGTGTTTTGATTTCGGATGTGGTGCGCCTCGTCCACGATGACGAGATCAAAACGTGGAGGTGGGTCTAGGTCCAGAAGTCCTTTTTTTCGTTTTCGCTTGCCGTCCGGCCCCGAGCCGTAAAGGAGGATTTCATCAAACAGGGAATACGGGACAATTACCCTTTGGTGCTGTTCGGGCCAGACCCCCTCCAGATCCATCTCGTTAATGCAGTACCGTAAGGTTCCGCCATCAAGATGAGTAAAGCGCTCCTCGAAACGCTTCATCTCATTCAGCCACTTGCGCTCGGTAACCAGCGGGCGCGGGCATATGATGAGAATGGAACGGATGTCACGCCTTGCCTGCAGCTCACGAAGGATGAGCCCCGCTTCGATGGTCTTGCCCACGCCCACGCCGTCGGCGATCAGTAGTCGCGGGCGGTCCGATCTGATGAATCTCAGCACGGGTCTGAACTGATAAGGGATGAAATCAACACGAGCGGCATTGAGTGAGTAGAGCGTGGATAGCGCGGGATACCTGATCTGCAGGGCGGTAAGGTAGGAGTGAAACTGCTCACAGGGCAGACACTCGGCGGCGTCATCCCGAAGATCCTCAGCCTGCAACTGAGACGCATAGTATGTCTGCGTCTCGCCGGTCACGAAGACCTTGAAACGGTTCTCCGGCTTGCCAGGCAGAACAGAAATCACCGCGCCTCGGATGGTTGGGTTTGACTTGACGTAGACGATCTGCCCCGGTTCAAACTCAGCACCATGCTTCTTATTATCCTGGGTATGCTGATCGTCAAATTGGTCTGCCATGTGCCTTTCCCATTTCGGTCGAGTAGATGAATTTCCTCCGCGGTGACAGGTCGAGGTTTGTTTTCTAAGTTTGCCGCCTGGTTTCCAGGCGGTGCCATTAAGCCTTTAGCCACCTGAAGCAAGGATGCATCAATCCCTCCGCGAGACTCAAGAGAAAACAGACTCCAACACGCTTTAGCGTTCTTCATTCATCATTCGTTATTCATCATTGGCGCCAGCGCTTTGCCGGCGCGCTCGGCCCACAGCGAATTCAGCTTCTCGTTGGGGTGGTCGTCCTCGGGGACGATCAGGTCGCTGGTTGGATGGAAGAGGTCGCAGCAGTCCACCGTGGGAATGCCGTTTTCCCGGGCGAACTCCAGGTAGCGCTGATGCTTGTCCCGCGCGTTGATGCGCAGCGGCAGAAAAACGAACGCGGCGCCCTGGGCCTTGCACAGGTCCCGCATCTCCAGGATGAGTTTCTCCGTGACCTCCGTTCTCACCCTCTCCCTTTGCCTGGACAGCGATGTTGTGACGATCCGCTCGAGGGCTCGCACCGTGGCGAGGCGCCGCCGCAACGGCCATTCGGGATAGGTGGCCGGCGGGTGTTCCACCAGGGCGCCGGACTTGTCGAGCGTGCAGTAGGGGAGCTGCCCTCTCTCTCCCCGCCCCAGCGGAGAAAGGCTCTCGAGCCATGCGGCCTGGGCCACGTTGCGGTATTCGTGGTGCTGAACGAGGGCGTAGATCACCAGGACTGGGCGCTCGGGTCCCTTGAGCGCGCGCCGGAGCAGGAGAAGGGACTGATAGGTCCCGTAAGCCGCCACGCCGTAATTGCGGAACTCGAAGGCGGGGTATTGGCTCTGGAGTTTCCAGGCGAGGGTCTCGTTGTCCGCGATGCCCCACCCCTGGGCATAGGAGCACCCGAAGAGGAAGACCTTAGGCCGCGCGGGGGACGGCTCGCCACCGAGCGCGGGACCGGTGGCGCGCGTTCCGTCGGGGAGGATCGTTATCTTCCGGTCGCCGCCGCGAGGTTTCGGAAACGGAAATTCGTAGTTGCCGGGCTTGTTTTTCCAGCCGAGTTCGGGATCGGCTTCAAACATCAGGACGGGCCCAGCGGCGGAAGGGGCGGCGGTGGAAGGGGCGGCGGCGGGAGGCAGGGCTCTGTGCTCCCTGAAACGGAGGACCGCTTCCGCCACCGCGAGCCAGAAAAGGAGGAAGAGAAAACAGGCCGCCAGGAGAAACGCCAGGCGTCTGGCCTTGCTTCTGCGTGGAGGCTGCTTTGTGGAGTCATTTCCGTCCACGATGCCTCCTCCGCTGTCAGGCCTTCTTCCCGGCTGGGTCCGGCGCCGCCTTCACGCGGCCGCGGCCCACTCGGAACGCGGCGATCATGAAGAGCCCGATCCCCACGCAGATGGCGCTATCGGCCAGGTTGAAAGTGGGCCACATGCGCCCGCGCCACTGGACGAGAACCAGGATGAAATCCACCACCTGCCAATCGTGGAAAACCCGGTCCACGAGATTCCCCATCGCGCCGCCGAAGATCAGTCCGAGCGCCACGCGGCTGAGCCGCTCCGGCACGGGAAGGTACCAGAGCGCCCATACCAGTACCCCCACTGACAATACCGCGGCCACGCCTGCCAATACGATCGGGTACGCTTGGAAAGCGGAGAAGGCCGCGCCCTCGTTGCGGGTGTGGATGAACGCCAGCAGATGAGGCACGGGGATCACCGCATAGTCCGGACTGAGATCCAGCCCTCCTCCCCTGGGTTGCAGGGGAATGCGCGACAGCACCCAGGCTTTTGACACCTGGTCTGCCAGCAGAATCGGGACCGCGGCCAGCCAGAACGCTACCGATTGGCGGATTTTCTGTCGTAGATGGTCTTGCATTCCATGCACAGGTGTGTTTCCGGGACCACTTTCAGACGGTTCATGCCGATCCTGCATCCGCAGGCCACGCACACTCCGAAGAGGCCCGTTTCGAGCCGGTCCAGAGCGGCTTCCACCTGCATGAGCCCTTCTTCCTCATCGCGGCGCAGCAGCAAGGCCGTCTCCGTGTCTATATTGTTCGTCGCATCCTCGGCCAGGTGGATCGAGTAGCCCGGCACCGCTCCGCTCGTCTCTTCCCCGATGTTGAAGGTCAGTTGGTCCAAGTCGCGCAGAACCTCTCGCAGGCGGGTGCGCTCGCGCAGAAGGATGTTCCGCAGCGACTCGACTTCCGTCTCGGTGTAAGGTGTCGTCTTGGGAAGAAGCCTGGGGCGTTCGCACACCAGAAGGCCATCATAGAAACCGTAGGCGCGCCGCTCCGGTTCTTCCTGCCAGGCCGCAGTTTCCTGCGCGGGTTTCTGCGCCGCTTTCGGCGCCGCCGGCGTCTTGGCGATCTTCTGGGCAGTTGGTTTCTTCACGGCGGGTTTCTTTGTCACTTTCGCCGCGGCTTTCTTCTGGATGGCCTTCTTCACGGCGGGTTTCTGCGCCGCTTTCGAAACCACCGGTTTCCTGGCGATCTTCTGGGGCGCGGCTTTTCTCGCTGCCGGTTTCTTCGCCGCCACTTTCCTGCCTTTCGCCTTTGGTGCTTTTCCCGTGGCTTTCTTCGCCGCAGGCTTGGGCTTCTTCACGGCGGGCTTCGCCTTTTTCACCGCGGGCTTGGGCTTCTTCACGGCGGGTTTCGCCTTTTTCACCGCCGGCTTGGGCTTCTTCACGGCAGGTTTCGCTTTTTTCACCGCGGGCTTGGGCTTCTTCACGGCAGGTTTCGCTTTTTTCACCGCGGGCTTGGGCTTCTTCACGGCGGGTTTCGCCTTCTTCGCCGTGAGATTGGGCTTCTTCACGGCAGGTTTCGCCTTCTTCGCCGTGATCTTGCTCTTCTTCACCATGGGCTTCGCCTTTTTCGCCACGGCCTTGCTTTTCTTTGCCGCAGGCTTGGCTTTCTTCACCATCGGTTTGGCTTTCTTCGCAACGATTTGGCTTTTCTTCACCACGGGTCTCCCCTTTTTCACGGCTGGTTTGGTGAATTTCGCAGCCGGCTTGGGCTTTTTCACGGCCGTTTTGGCCTTCTTAGCCACGCGTTTCACCGGCTTGCCGGTCTTCCTGGGTGCGGGCTTCACGGGTTTGAGCGCGGCCTTCCCGCTCGGGGTTTTCTTGGCTGGAACCATGCTTAGGGTAACCTCCTCACGACGCCGGCACAGCGGCGGCAGAGTTGTGGGTGTTCCTGGTCAGCCCCCACTTCCGTGCTGAACGTCCAGCAGCGGGCGCATTTCTCACCAGGCGCCTTGGCGACCTGAACCTGGAGATCCTCGTCCAAGGCAAAAGGTCCTTCTTCTGTTGCAGCACCTGCGTCCACGTTCAGATACGAGACTATGAAGAAATCCCTCAGGAGAACGGCATTCTCCGTCAGGAAGCGGGCCAGTTCGCGGGTGTGGGGCCGCAGCGTCACGGCGGCGTCGAGCGACTTGCCGATGGTTTTCTCCCGGCGCAGCTCCTCCATCGGCCGCATCACGATCTCGCGGATTTGCTGGAAACGTTCCCATTTCTCCACGAGCGCTCCGTCGCGCCAGGAGGCCGGCACGATCGGGAAGTCCTCGAGGTGCACGCTGGGCTGCCTGGGATGGCCGTAGGACCACGCTTCGTCGCTGGTGAAGGGCATCACCGGCGCCAGGAGCCGCGTGAGCGCCGAGA
>Ga0315294_10009866_pt1 | contig 10464 bp, 8 predicted proteins | sample YL17G13_40_MG_FD_203626 | JGI IMG/M metagenome (GOLD analysis project Ga0315294, IMG submission 203626) | Sediment microbial communities from Yellowstone Lake, YNP, Wyoming, USA - YL17G13_40 | ecosystem: Environmental > Aquatic > Freshwater > Lake > Sediment | place: USA: Wyoming | collected...
ATTGGCAAAAAACCCGCGATCGCGGGTTTTTTGCCAATACTTACACTCTATGTTTTGGGCTAGTTTTTGAGAAAGTTTTTAACGAGGTTTTCGGCTTGAGAATATTTTTTAATCCATTTTATTCTTTTGTCGCGTTTTCCGCCAGAGGCGGATCCGCCTCTGGCGGAAAACCAAGTCATCTGACGCTTGGCGTAGTGTTCTGTTTCTTTTTGCAGTTTTTCTACCATTCGGCTGTATCCGATTTTGTTTTGGAGATATAGGGCGATATAACGGTATTCTAAGCCAAACTCTTCTAGGCGCCTCCAGGAAACGCCGGATTTATGAAGTTTTTTAACCTCGTCTATCATGCCGGATTTTAATCTTTTTAAAAGCCGTTTTTCTATTAGTTTTTCCAGTTCTTTTTTGCCCCTTTTTACTCCCAAAAATAAGGCCTCAAAAGCGGGCTTATTTTGTGAAAGTAGGGGAATGGGTTGTTTTGTCTTCAAAACGATTTCTAATGCCCTTATTAGGCGTCTGGGGTTATTTTTATCAATGCGTCTGGCTCGGGCCGGGTCTAGTTTTTTAAGCATTTTATAGAGTTCGGGAACTGGCTTTTTTTCCAGTTTTGCCCTAAGTTTCCAGTCGGGTTTAACTGCTGGGATTTGAACATCGTCTACAACGGTTTGGATGTAAAAACCAGTGCCGCCGACCAAAAAGGGGATCTTATTTTTACTTCGGATTTTTTTAATTGCTTTTTCAGCCAGCGTTTTGTACTCCGTTACGGTAAATCTTTTTTTGGGGGAAGTAACGTCCAATAGATAGTGGGGGATGCCTTGCATTTCTTTTTTGGTTATTTTTCCCGTGCCGATATTCATTCCGCGATAAACTTGCCTTGAATCGGCCGAAACTATCTCGCCCTTGAATTTTTTGGCGAGCTTTATTGACAAATCCGTCTTTCCTGAAGCAGTAGGCCCCAAAACAACAACTAATTTTGGCTTCATAATAATTTTCCTTTTAAGCCCCAAGGCGAGGCAGAAACTATCTTTGTCCTGATGGACTTTCCTAAAAGATTTTTCTTTGAATTGATAAAAATCGTCTTGTAAGAACGGGTTTTACCGACCCATTCGTTGGTCGATTTCTTGGTGTCTATTAATGCTTCAACTTCTTTGCCGATATATTTCTTGTTTTTTTCCAGGGCGGTTTTTTTTAATATTTCGTTTAAGATTATCCACCTTCTCTTTTTTTCCTTTTTCGGTACGTCATCTTCTAATTTGGCGGCAGCAGTCTGTGCTCGAGGGGAGTACTCGGCAATATAAGCCATGTCAAATTTTATTTCTTTGAAAACTTTCACGGTGTTTTGGAACTGCTTTTCCGTTTCGCTCGGGAAACCTGCGATAACATCGGTTGATAGTGTGATATCCGGGATTTGCTTTCGGATTTTTTTAATTAGGTTTTTATAATGGGCAACGGTATAGGGACGATTCATTTTCTTTAAAATTGCATTGTCGCCAGCCTGAATCGGCAGGTTTAAATATTCGGTAACTTTTTCACACTCTGCCATTGCTTTAATCAACTCATCCCAAGAAAAATCCCCCGCACCAGAAACTTTGTTTCGGTGCGGGACTAGTCCAGCACCGAGCTTTGCTCTGGTGCTGGGTTTAGGGTGCGAGGAAGTAAATCTTATCCAGAAATTTCCCGGGATATCGTTTACCATTTCCAACAATTTTGGGAAATTAATTCCATTTTCACCTTTGTAGGAATTCACATTTTGTCCCAAAAGCCAGATTTCTTTAAAGCCCCTTTTTACTAAATTTTCCACCTCACAGATAATCTCCTTCGCTGGCCTCGAAATTTCTCGCCCCTTAACATAAGGCACTACACAGAAAGCACAAAAGTTATTACACCCGGTCATTATCGGAACGAGGGCTGAGAAATTATTTGAGTATTTTGGTTGAGTCTTTAGATAATCACTTTCTTCCAGTAGTTCTCTTCCGGAAAATAAAACTGGCGTCGATGAGTCTAAGATTTTTGGCCATTTCTGAAGATATTTTATATCCAGAATAAAGTCAAAACTGCCGGCTAACCTTTTTTTATCTTTTGCTAAAATACAACCGGTTAATACGGTTTTAGGTTTAGGGTTTAAGGTTTTAAGTTTAACCAGTTTTTGGCCGACGCCGAAAACTCGGTCAACAGCTGATTGTCTAACCGAACACATATTAACTACAACTAAATCTGCCCCATTGATTTTTGGAGTGGCCTTGTATCCTGCCGATTCTAAAACCGAAGCGATTCTTTCGCTGTCAGAATGGTTCATTTGGCACCCGAACGTAACTAAGTAATATTTCATAATTCTTAATATTAGAATAGAAAAGCGGCCTTTTCAAGGCCGCTTTTCTGAAATATTCTTTATTGTCCGTTCGCCGCCCTTAGGCATTCCTCTTTTGTGTTAAACGTTCTTAAGCTTTGGTACATGAAGGCCCCGCAGAATTGTTTTCGGCCGCACTCTTTATTGTTGGCGTCAAACCAATAGTATTCTTTACAGGTCGGTGTCGTATTTTTGACAACGCATTTTTTTGCCGCACATTTTATATTTTCAGAAACAGGAGGTTCGGCGCAGACAAGTACGGGAGGATTACATTTTTCATAGTAGTCTGCAATAGTTTTCTTAAGATTTGATAAATCAGCATTTTTGTTCACTAGCTTTGAACAATAAATTTCGCTTGCAATACAATCCGAATCTTCAGAACAGTAATTAGCCCGGGCAAGCAAGTTGTTTGTTTTTGCCTTGATCTCGCCGCAGGTTTTTTCCGTCGCCGTTTTTTCTAATACGCATTTTCCATCAACGCATTTGTTTTTTATTCCGATGCATTTGGCATTAGACGCTTCTGTGGAGCCGCATTTTACTTGGGGGCAATCGGCATCAGTTTGACATTCTTTTTCGCAGTCGCCCTTGTAATCAACCTCTACGCTTGCTAACCTGGCAAAGCATTTATTACTGTAGGTTTTGCCGTCTTTTCCGCAAACAGGATCCCATAATTCAACGCAGACCCTCCCTACACTCTCCTCAATTTGTTCTTTTTTAGTTTCCAGTTTTTGCATAACCTCTTCAAATTTTTCCAGATGTTTGGTTCGTGCTTCTTCGATTTTTTGATAAACTTGCAGCGGCACCTGGTCTTGCAGCTTTTCCAGAATCTGCTGGTGGAGGGTCTGCTGTTCTGTAAACTTATCCAAAAACTTATTAACCGCCGGGCTGCTTTCGGCCGTGTCTTTTATTTTTTCCGCCTGATTTTTTATTTTTTCCATTTCCTGGTTGTATTTATCCGTTGCTTTTTGAATTATCTCCGGTTTGACTCCATTTTCCGCCAACTTCCTGAGTTCCAGCAATTTTTCGCTGGCGATTTTTCCGCGGAGTTCAATTTTTTTAACCGAATTAAAGGTGAGAAACGACTGTATCCCTCTTTTCCACTCTTTCAGGAAATAAAACGGGCTGTCCGACAGCAGTTTAGGTTCGCTTACGCCCAGATCGCTTGCCTGGATATTTTCTGGCGTAACAACGGCATCTGCGTCTCCTGGTCCCTGAATATTTGTTTCAGGAGAGGGAGTGGGGCTGCTTTCGGCTAGGACAAAAGCCCCCATAACAAGCCCTAGAAAGATGGATAATATAGCGATACTAATTTTAGTTTTTAGCATAGTTTTTAAAGTTATTTTCTATAATTCTCGACCCTATTATATTATTGCGGCTCCGCCGCATAATTACTATTTCGAACATATGAAGCCGTATTTCATATATTCCCTCCTTAATTATAATTATAACCCGGACAGAAAAACAATCAAAGCAAAATCTGTTGAAACTGGCCCGCGCTAAGCGCGGGCCAGTTTCGCCGTTTACTGAGATATCACACTGATTCCCTTTAGCAAGGCAATTATTTTCGCAATCTGCTGGACTGCTTTTTCAAGAGTTATACTTAACTCTTCAAGCGCTCTGACGGCCTCTTCCAAGTTTGGTTGCGGAGGGATCGGGGGAATAGTTTGAGAAGCGATGGTAAACGGTCCATTGCTTTCGTCCCAGTCCGAACCCGTTTCTAAAACATTGCTCTTCAATTCTTCTTTTCTTTCCAGAACATATTGGTTGCTGATTCTTACGACATAGTTTTTACCGTCTTCAATGTCCTTGGCTATTTTCCAAGAATAAGACCCATCCCAGGCGTTGGCATTACCAATATGCCTTACAAAAGAAGAACCGGATATGCACTTTTCTTTGTCTTTATTTTTAGCACACTTTACGGGGTTTATTCTATATAGGTCGATTGAAACATATCCTTCTTTAGAAAAATCAGATTTTGCGATTTCCCAACTTATTGTCTGGATTTTTTCTCTGTTCCAGACTTCGCCGCCGTTTGGCGACAATACCCTGATTTTTAAATTGTAATAAGGGTGATACGGTTGAGAAGAAACAGTAGGCTCTATCTTATTTTCCTCTTGGGCGTAAGCCTTCATTGGCGAAACAGCAACCGTCCCGAACGAAGATAGAATAAATCCTGAAAGAAGTAAAAGAGAAAATATTTTTTTCATAGGATTATCTACATTTACTAATTTATCGACCTTTTGGACCATAGGGTCCATAAGCCCTAAAACTGGGCTTGATAAAATAAAAACGCAACCTTGTCAAAAAGGTTGCGTTTTCGATAATTTCTATTCTTTACCTATCTTCCGATTCCTTTTTTATATCCTCTTCTTGATCTAAAATCTTACTTTTTTCCACCCTTTCTTTAATTAAATCAATTTGGCTCTCTTTCTTTTCCCCATCAATTCTATAGATTACCCTAACGCTTTCATTCTCGTTTTTTTCCGGCAAAATTTCCACTCCGCCGTCTTTCTTCTGCAGTTTTAATTTATAAGTAGGAAGGGGTTCTATTTTTTCAATTTCGATATTTTTTTCTTCCTCTTTTTCTCTCGTAGCCATTAATGAATTTCCTTCCGGCTCAGGCGCCTTCGGCAAAGAAAACTCCGATTCCGTGATTATTCTCTTGGTTTTTTCTTCTTCTGACTGGCTTAACGGCGCAGCGTAGGGGGGTACTTCTTCTATTTTTGAGACCCTTTTTTCTTTAATTTCGATTTCAGCCAGAGCTCCCCTTAATTTCTCTTTTCCATTTTTTGCTTCAACTGAGTCTTTTTTTTCGGTTAAGCCTTCTTTCGGGGTCAGTAAAACATAGGCTTTGTTGTTTGTTATTTCTATATTTTTTATGGTAGCCCCTTCACTTATTAACTGCCTGATTTGAGGGTCTTCCAGGGCGATTTTTTTGACCTTGGCGAAAGTGTCCTGCGGAAAAATAAAGTTGATGGCAAAAACGGAAATAACAAAAATTACGGCTATGGCGCCAGCCGGGACCCAAAACTTTTTTAGTCCAAAGAAAAACCAACCTTCCTTATTTTTTTTATAATATTTCCAGTCGATTAAAGCCTTTTTTAATCTTGTTTTGTGGCTGGGGATTTCAATTTTCGGCAATCGTATTTCCTCCAATTTTTTTATTAAACCTTCTTTTTTCATATCTTTAATATAACGCAGTTATTGTTCAAAAGTTTCATTTAACTAACTTTCTTAATTTTTCCAAGCCGCGGTGAATCAGGGATTTTATCGTTCCTTCTTTTTTACCTAAAATTTCAGAGATTTCTTTGACCATCTTCTTTTCGAAAAACCTTAAAACGATTACCTTCTGGTAAATATCGGGGAGTTGGGATATTTTTTGGTGGATTTCCAGGAACTCCTTTTGTTTTTTTAATTCATCTTCAGCCTCCATAACATCGGTTTGGGGCGTCAAAAAGGAGGAGGGCTCGGCTATTTTATCGAAAGAAACGCATTTATATTTGTTTTTTCGGAAATAATTAACTATCTCGTTTGAAGCGATTCGGTAAAGCCAGCAGGAAAGAGAGATATTTTTCCAGGAGAACCTTTTTATATTCTTTAGCGCCTTAAAAAATGTTTCCGAAGTTACGTCTTGAGCAATCTCAACATTAGCGGTTCTTTTCAGAACGTAACTAAAAATCTTTGAGTAGTTATCTTCGTAAAGCAGAGAAAACGCCTCGGGGTCACGCTGGGCTTTTTTCACCAGTTCTTTTTCGGCCCGTAAATCCATAATTTCTTAGTGAATTTTTTCCTTCTTTTCTTTTAAGAAATATCGCCATTGTTCAACGAATTCCACAAAGACGGAAAAAGGCATATCTATTAAAGCATTAAAAAGAGCAGAGATAATATTGTATTTTTTCCAGTGAACCGTGAGCCAGTTTCCAACCTGGATAAGGGGCAGGGCGAACAAATCCAAAATCATATTCAGAAAACCCTCTTTTTCTTCGGTAATATCTAATTCTTTTGACCTTTGGCGCAGCCTCATTCCGGCGAAAGCAATCAGGGATATAAAAATAATAAAGACGAAGTAGGAGATAATCGGAAAATTCAGTTTGTAAAGAGCCCAAATAATAATTCCGAGAGTTGCAAGGAAGCTTATCAGATAGAAAAGGCTAACAAAGAAATTTATAATAACCCCTTTTTTCTTTTCGATTCTAATTTCGTAGACATCTTTTTTTTCTCTCGCATAGGCAATCTTCATAATTTCCATCACAACCAAATCCAAGTTCCGCTTTTTTGGCGGGCGGATAGTGGCAATAAGGAAGAACATTAAAAGGGGAGGAAAAAGAGCGTCAATCATTATGGCAAAAGAATTAAGTTGTCCGAATAGATATTTATCAAGCGGAATTTCAATCGCCAAAGCGATAGCAATTTTGGTAATGAAAATTGAAATAGTGGCGTAAAGCGCGGCGCGGCCCAAACGGGATTTTAAGGTTTTAAGCCTAGTCGTATAAGATTTTTTGGCTTGAGCTTCCAAATTTTCGGGATTTGATATTTTTTCCTCAATTTTTTCCGGTTCTTCTGAAAGGACATCGCCCATTATCAGATAAGCAGTGTCATATCTTTCGCAAACATGGTAAAACTTATCGGCCAAAGGATGATTTAATTCTTTCTCTATGTTTTGCCAAAGAGTGAAAATGGCGCCGGTGATTTCATTTAATTCCGACTGCGGGATGTCCGGCCACTGGGTGAACCAATATCTTAAAAGATGATAAGAAATTACCTGAGAGTCAAGTTTGAACAGGGCTCTTTGGACAGCGATATAAATTTGAACATTTTTTTCCTCCTCGCTTAGGCCGCCTATTTTCAAAATACCCTCGTTTACTTTAATTTTTTCTCTCATCAGCTCAAACATATAATCTATCAAGGCCCTTTCCTTCACCGAGGGGTTTAACGTTTCCTCTATTTCGCAGGCGGCGATTGAAGACAGCCAATGGTAAAGGCGGAGACGGGATTTTTCTTTATTTTGAGGGCTATTATTGATTATGAAAACATATTTATCAATTATTTTCTGTACCTCCTGGATTTTTGTTTCTTCTATCGCATCGTTTGGGAAGATTCCTCCCCGAATCAAATCAAAAACAAGGGGTTCGGCGATAGGGTCGTTGGAGAAAGTGGCGCTCACTAAATCCATTTTGGCAAAAAGCCGTCGTTTCAGCATTCTTTCAACTGCCCCGATTTTTAAAAGGTGTTCTTCCCTCCAGTCGATAATACCTCTTATTTTTTCATAGAAGGCGGCAACCTTTGAGGCGACTTCGTCAACATGGATAGTCGTAATCCCTTCTCGGGGCTGGAGCGATTTTGCCCAAAGTTTGTACTGGGAGATTAATTTTTTTGTTGCTGGTGATAATTCCGACATAGTTTATTTTCTATTTTTAATTTCTTCTTTGACCTTTGCGATAAATTCTTCTAATTTTATAACTTTAATGTCTCCGCCCTTTCTTTCGCGGACGCTAACCGATTGGGTGCTGATTTCTTTTTCTCCAACAACTAAAAGATAGGGTATTTTCTGGATTTGTCCTTCGCGGATTTTTTTGGAAACTGTTTCGGCCTCGGTTTTTGCTTCGGCGCGGATGCCTGCTTTTATTAGTTTGTCCTGAATTAAATCGGCGTATTGGCGGTGGTCGCTGCCGACGGGAATCACCCATGCTTGGACAGGAGACAACCAGACAGGAAGGGCGCCTTCGTAACGCTCAAGTAGAAAAGCCATTGTTCTTTCCACGGCTCCGATTGATGAGCGATGAATTACAATGGGCTCTTTTTTTAATCCGTCTTTGTCTACGTAAGACAGGTTGAATCTTTTTGGCCCGACAAAGTCGTATTGAACGGTAAAAGCAGTGTCTTCTTTGCCGGCGAAGTTTTTCATCTGGATATCAATTTTTGGGCCGTAGAAAGCCGCTTCGTTCTTTGCCTCAAAAAATGGAGAATTTCTTTTTCTTAAAACCGAACGCAGAACTTCTTCGGCAAAATCCCAGGCCTTGTCGTCTTTATAATATTTTTTCTTGTCTTTTATATCTCCCAAAGACAAACGGTATCTGAAATCCGCTCCTTTTTTCAAGCCCAAGACAGAAGTCATATATTCTATTAAATCTAAAACTTTGTTTATTTCTTCAACTATTTTTTCTTTTTGGCAGATTATATGGGCGTCGGCTAAACAGAACAATCTCACCCTGATTAGGCCGGTTAATTCGCCAGATTTTTCATATCGGAACTGCTTTGCCAATTCGGCAATTCTGAAGGGCAGTTCTTTGTATGACCGCTGGCGGCTTGAATAAAGCTGGTAATGATGGGGGCAGGTCATCGGTCTTAAAATCAATTCCTCATCGTCAATTTTCATTACCGGATACATTGAGTCTTTAAAGTAGGGATAATGGCCGGAAACCTTGTATAATTCTACCTTGGCCAGTTCGGGAGTATAAACGTGTTTGTAGCCTCTTTTTATTTCTTCATCAACCACGAATTTTTCCAATTCTCGTCTAATGATTGAGCCTTTTTCGGTAAAAAGCGGCAGGCCCTTGCCAACCAAATCGGAAAAAACGAATAAGTCAAGTTTTTTGCCTAAAACGCGATGGTCTCTTTTTTCTGCCTCAATTTGTAATTTTGAGTATTCTTCCAATTCTTTTTCGGTGGCAAAGGCCAGGCCGTAAATACGGGTGAGCATCTTATTTTTTTCATCACCTTTCCAGTATGCTCCGGCAATCCTGTTGAGTTTAAAAGCGTCAGCGGAGATATCCTTTGCCGATTTGACATGAGGCCCCTTACATAGGTCTATAAAACCGTCAGATTCATAAACCGAAACCTTCTTTTCTTTCAAATCTTTGATTAGTTCCAATTTATACTGTTGGCCCTTGAATGATTTCTTGGCTTCTTTTTTGGAAATCAACTTTTTCTTAAAGGAAAACTTTTTTTTCAAAACTTCCCGCATTTTTTCTTCAATCTTTTTTAAATCTTCCGGCACAATTGGCTTTTTGAATTCAAAATCATAATAAAAGCCGTTTTCAATCGCCGGACCCATTCCGAATTTGGTTCCGGGGAATAACCCCTGTATGGCTTTGGCCAGGATATGAGATAGGGAATGACGGATTGTTTCGATTTTCATATTTTTTTGTAAGTTATTTTAATTAACCGATAAAAATTTTTTCTTTTGGCACTAATAATTCTTCAACTTCTTCCGCCACAATTTTTAGCTCACCGCTTCTGTTATCAACCCTGCCTGCCACAAAGACAATTTTATTTTCCTGAAAAACGACTGGATTTTTCTCAATAGTTGAAGGAAAAGCCACGATTTCTATCTTAGCGGTCAAATCCTCCAGTTTTACAAAAAGCATCGGTCTTCCGGATCTGGTAATGATTTTTTTAATGCTAGAAATGATGCCGCCGATTGTCACTCTTTTATTAATTAGACTTTCGTTGACCTGCTTGATGGGCAGAGTTCTTGTCTGGAAAATCTTTTGATAATCCTTTAAGGGATGAGAACTGACATAAAGGCCTAATAATTCTTTTTCCCAGGTTAATTTTTCAAAATTTGTCGCGGGAGTTGTGGCGGCCAATTTGATATCGTTGTTATTTTTGCCAGTCGCTTCAAATAATCCTATTTGCCCGTTGCTTTTATTCTTTTGGTTTTCTCTGGCATGCTCAAGAATTCTTTCTAAATTGCCCAAAAGTTGATTTCTTTCTGACAAATCGTCAAAGGCGCCGGCTTTTATCAAACTTTCCATTGATTTTTTATTTAAATCTTTTGAATTGATGCGGTTTACAAAATCACCGAGAGAAACAAAAGGGCCCGCATTTTTTCTTTCTTCTACAATAGCATCAATTATGTTTTCGCCAACATTTTTGATTGCCAGCATTCCAAAGCGTATTTTATTTTGGTCGGGGACAACCGTAAAGTTTTTTAAACTTTCATTAATGTTGGGCGGCAAGACCTCAATTCCCATTTTTTTGCATTCTTCTATTAAAACAGCTATTCTTTCAATGTCGGCTTTTTCCGAGGTTAAAAGGGAGGCCATAAACTCAACCGGATAGTGGGTTTTTAAATAGGCGGTTTGATAAGCGATCATGGCGTAGGCGCAGCTGTGAGA
>Ga0315294_10009869_pt1 | contig 10461 bp, 6 predicted proteins | sample YL17G13_40_MG_FD_203626 | JGI IMG/M metagenome (GOLD analysis project Ga0315294, IMG submission 203626) | Sediment microbial communities from Yellowstone Lake, YNP, Wyoming, USA - YL17G13_40 | ecosystem: Environmental > Aquatic > Freshwater > Lake > Sediment | place: USA: Wyoming | collected...
AAAATCTTTGAAGAATTCAAAGCCGAGACAAAGAAGGTATCAAAGCTTGCCCCAGCATCGTCATCCACCAATAAAACCGGCTTCCGGCCAATCGAAATATGAAAAGTATCGGAGGCAGAATAAGGTCCTGCCCCACTCACCTGCAGGACAAATTCAACCCCATGACCCGGCGGACAATTGCTGTGGACATTAAATTGATAAGGAACCAAGGAACTCCCCGTGCTATTCGGAGAAATATCCGGATAGCCAGAGCTTGAAGCTGTCACCGTCACATAAGGATCATTGCAGGCCAAATCCCCAGAGACCCCAGTCGCTTTTTGACTTCCCTGGTTCTTCAACACCACCGTCATATCACAGGTCTCATCAGGATCAGGTTCGCCATTCCCATTCCCTACCACATCGTTGATAGGGCTCGACTCATAAACCAAATCCGGAGCATGAACCAAAAGATTTAAATCCCGATAGGTCCAACTCCCATTGGTCGCAGTTATATCTAACTGAAAAGCGACCTGGGTGCTGTCCTCTATTTGCGGAGAAACTGTAAAACCAAAATCATCTGGACATCTCACCGTATCGTGAGCCGGCATGTTGCCATAAGTCTCCTGGTTATCGGTCATGGTTATCCATGGATTGGTGGTGCTCAAGGTGGCAACCACGTTAAGGGCGGTGGAGTCTCCCAGATTTTTCAGCACAAGGGGAAGCTCAATGGTCTCTCCGGGATCGACATCCCCATCGTGGTTGCCCAGACTCTCGCCTAAGCTGTCATCGTCTATATACCATCTATCAAAGAGGACATAGGAGCCGGGGATTACCATGATGCTGTCCTCAGAGGGGAGGAAGTTGTGAGCGGTTACGGTAAGCTCCAGATAGCCGGGGGTCAAAGGCGAAGCATAGAGGGTTACCTGACCTGCCGTATTGGTATAACCGCTTTCAAAAACCTCAGCTCCCTTTCTCAAACAAACCAAAGCACCATAAACCGGTCCCCCTGTCTTCGTAACAGTTATAGTAACATAGGAAGGTGCCATAGGTATGGTGGAGGGATAGCTCACCAGAAGATTTTCCGGGATGCCTGACCAGGGGTCCATCTCTGGATCGCCAAAGGTGGTATACATCTGCATCTCTCTCTCGGTGGTTCCTCCCGATCCTTCGGGGAAGTATTGATACATGTACATTTTCCCTTGATTTACTGCAGGAGTGAAGTGGAAGTTGCTGTCGGCGAAATAGGCTATGAAGGTGCCTCGGCCCAGGGTGTCCGAATAAAAGAAAGCTGAACCCTCGGTAGAAGCACAGATTATCACGGCGCCTTTCTCGTTCCCCACCGATCCCACCTTGATCCAGTGCTCAGCAAAACAATCTCCGCCAGAATAATTAAACTCAGCGTTGTTGCATGCCACGCTGAAGATTGCCGGCAGCATCTCTCCATTGCTTAGGGCGTCGATATTGGAGTTGGTGAAACTGGGGGAAGTAGAAGCCCAAGAAGTGGCGGAACCATGCCCGAAGTAAGCTATCCAACTGCGTCCCTGGTTAAGACGAGTGGTCACCTGAGTAACGGTATTCGTACCGCGTGTTTCCCAGAGGGAGTCAAAAGAGGTAAAGCCAGCATAATTGATCATCAGAAAACCACATCTGGCCGCGTTGATATCATCCACATAGTCGCTTCCGGAGATGGTCATCGCCTTCTTGAACCACTGGGTCTGGCTCACATAGGGATTCTTTCTATAGTTTAAGATCTTGGTGATAACATGGCTGGCTTCGGCTTGGGTCTGAACCGAAATTCGTCCTATGTTGAGATCCGCAAAATAATCTGAGCCATCCACGGTGGCGTATTTGTGATCGGTGATGCAAGTTAAGCCGTTATTGGTGGGAATCTGCCCCGCATCTCCCACCAGAATCACATACTCCGGAGGATCGGGCCAAGTGTGGTAAGCATTGTAGATATAGTTGTAGATTTGGGTATTGGTAGACCCGACCGTGGATAGATTGACCAAATGCGTGGAATAACCCATCTTGTGTTTCCAGTCCGCAAATGGCTGAACTTGATTATGAAAATTATCATAGGTGATGATCAGAATGGAACCATCTACCACATCCTTCCCACCTTTGACCTGATCGAAATTCAATACAAATCTTTCGTAGATTGGGTAAAACGACCTGGTCAGAACATTTCTGGGATTGGGTTTAGGATTTTCTCCTATCCCTTTCCCGCCTGTGACGGGATCTTCGACAAATTTTATCTCTACAACTATCTTCTTATAAACAGTGACTTCACCGGTTTGAGGATTGAATTGAATCGGAAAGAATTTGATGGGAGCTAATCTTAAATCTCTGAGAATGGAAATCTCCCCCACCTCCACCAAATTCCCGGGGAATGACTCATTTTGGGAGTAAACCGCCTCATTTAGCTGAAACTCCTCGGTCTTTTGATTGGCGTCACGGGTGGGTGGCTTCTGAAAAGGATAAAGCAAAAATCTGCCAGAAAGGATCTCTGTTTCTTTCTGAATTACGTTAATTTTAACTCCCGAGAAGGGGGGAAGAGCTACCAGACGACAAACCAAAGGAACTTGGGGTTTGCCTATCTCCGTAAGAAACCCTCCTCCGGGTATGGTAACAACTTGATAGGTCTTTCCCTCTTCGGTCTTGTCTTCGATCAGAATTCTTGGAATATCTATCTGGACTTTTACTCCGGAAGGATCGGAGGATAACAAGGTAGCCTCCAGATTCTCTCCTTCGCCCAAGGTTAATTCATACGCTGAGACTAAGGATAAAGGACTCATCGAAAGGGCAAGCACCAGAATAACCAAAAGCGCTTTTTTCATACGGCTCTCCTTAAGTTTTAGGATTATTAAATTTTTGTTATCGTCTTATTTTCTATTTTGTTAAAACAACCCCAGATGGATTCGTCAAGCTTACTCTTAAAGAAGAAAAAACCAAAGTATTTATCTTACTTAGGCTCAACAGCTTCTCTTCCAAAGATGGTTAGGTAAGCTCACCATAAAAAGAGTTACCGCTAATTTTAATATAATCAAATAGTTTACATTGTCAATTGAAAAAATGTCCAAAAATGATATATTTATTACCTATGCTTTATTATTAGCGATAAATTAGCTTTGGCTCGAAACCTTGAGGAAACAAAGTTCGTAAAATAGATAGGAAACTAAGAAAGAGAGAAAGTTATAGAATGATATACCTCACATTCTCACCATCAAAATTAGGAGAAATCAAAACATGTCCAAAAAGGTGATCTTAATAGTAGTGGCTGTCGTGGTAGTTGGAGTAATCTTATTTTTGCTATTCAAACCTTCCGGGAAAAAAGAAAATAGCATCACCACGGTTAAGGCAGAAAAGGGGAAGATCGTGGAGAAGGCTTTGGCTATGGGTAGAATTGAGCCGGAAAATCAAATTGCAGTTAAATCCAAGATTTCCGGGATTGTCAAAAAGGTTTTTGTGGAGATGGGAGATTCGGTAAAAGAAGGGGACCCCTTGATTGACATCAGTCCCAATCCCACCCCTTTAGAACTCGCTGAAGCCAAAAGACAAGTGGAGATCGATTCAGTAAACTATGAGAACTTAGGAAAGGAGTACGAAAGGACTGGTGAACTTTTGCAAAAGAAACTCATCTCCCAACAGGAGTTCGACCAAACTTTGAGGAGCTTCAGAGAGGCTGATTTAAGACTGAAGTTAGCCCAGGAAAAATTGTCCTTAATAGATAAGGGAAAAACCAACATTGCTAATCGAAAGATTGAGTCGGTTATAAAATCACCTATCACCGGCACGATTCTGGAAAGGAAGGTGAATGTGGGGGACCCGGTGGTGCCCTTAACTTCTTACCAAGCAGGAACAGAACTTTTCACCTTGGCTAACATGAACGATTTGATCTTCCGGGGCACCGTGGATGAGATAGACGTAGGGAAATTAAAAGAGGGGATGCCGGTCGATTTAAAAATTGGCGCGCTCCCCAATGACACCATAGAAGGGTTGCTTTACAAAATTTCACCTAAGGCTAAGCTACAGGAAAATACCACTCTTTTTGATGTGGAGATAAAGATCACCAAAGCAGGATTTCAAATGTTGAGAGCTGGATATTCGGCTAATGCGGATATAATCATACAAAAGAAAGAAAATGTTTTGATCATACCTGAAAGGGTGATTGAATTCAAAGAAGATACTGCATTTGTCGAAATTAGAGAACCCAAGGGAGAAATCGTCAAAAAGACCATCAAAACCGGACTCTCCGATGGTCTGAATATTGAAGTGGTGGAGGGATTAAAAGAAGGCGATCTTCTGGTGGAGCGACCGCCCAAGGAGATAAAGTAAATGCACGTTTTGATGTTTGCCACCCAATTTTTGAGGGACATGAGGTCCCAAAAACTGAGAACTTTCCTGACGGTATTCGGTATCATCTGGGGAACCACTTCAGTGGTATTGCTTTTGGCTTTTGGCAAGGGTTTGCATACTCAAAATCAGAAGTCCATGCACGGGCTGGGTGAAGGGATCGTGATCTTGTGGGGTGGGAGAACCAGCAAACCCTATATGGGCCTTGGCAGAGGAAGAGGTATTCCTTTGCGCGAAGAGGATGCTTTACTCTTGAAGAAAGAGATCAGGCAGATGGAAGGGGTGAGTCCAGAGTATTCTCGATGGAACACCACCATGAGATATAAGAAAAACACCGTCACCCAAAACATGGTTGGAATCTACCCCGTCTTCGGCGAATTAAGAAATATTTATCCAGAAATGGGAGGTAGATTCATAAACCCGCTCGATTTGGAAAACAAAGGGAGGGTGGCATTCATCGGGAATAAATTAAAAGAGGATTTGTTTGGGAAGGAAGAAGCAATAGGCAGATACATGTTCATTGATAATGTCCCCTTCTTGGTTGTGGGGGTAATGAAGAAGAAGCCCCAGGATTCAAGTTATAGCGGGCGGGACGAAAATAAAGCCTTTATACCGGCTACTACCTTTGCCGCCATGTATGGCAATAATTATGTTAATGATATTATATTCAAACCAAAGGACCCCAGGCGAAGCGAATCTGTCAAAAAACAGGTCTATCAAGTATTAGGTAAAAAATATAAGTTTGATCCGGAAGATAAAGAAGCCCTCATGATGTGGGATACCTCTGAGTTCCAGAAGTTCTTGACCTATTTCTTTTTAGCCTTCAGAGCTTTTTTGGCCATCATCGGGACCTTCACTTTGATCGTGGGGGGAATCGGGGTATCCAACATCATGAATATCGTGGTGGAAGAGAGAACCAAAGAGATCGGCATTAAAATGTCTTTAGGTGCAAAGAAAAAACATATATTGTCTCAGTTCATTTTTGAGACCCTGCTGATCACTTTTGCAGGTGGTACAATAGGGTTTATGTTTGCCTTGGTGGTGGTAAAGATTTTTCCGTTTTTCAAATTGGAGGAGTATATGGGAATCCCTGAGGTCTCTTTCTTTACAGCTTTAATCGCGGTAGGAGTTTTGGGATTAGTGGGGCTATTCTCAGGATTTTTCCCCGCTCGAAGGGCGGCTAATTTAAATCCGGTGCAGGCATTGAAATTTTGATATAAACGTAATTGTTTCTAATATGAGACTGTTGCCGAACTCTTTTTTTGTGTTGGTTTCGTGAAAAGGTTTGGGTTTCGGTTACGTATCGCTCATCGTAACTCGTTATCGTTTATCGTGTGAAAACCAAAGACCAAATCAAGAGACGACTTCCGATACATAATCGAAGCCGCACGGACGTGCCCCCAGACGGGAGCGTATGCTCATCTGGGCAATGACAGTTTATGGTGCAGTTGTATTATCATTAAAATGGAGTAAACCTTGAAGGGACTTTTGATCTTCCGGCTTTTCTTGAGAGATTTAAAGAAGCAAAAAAAAAGAATAACCTTGACCATCATGGCCATCGCCTGGGGAACTATATCTATTGTTCTCCTTTTGTCTTTCGGCGAAGGGCTCAAAAGATCCTTAACCAAAGCCCAACATGGCTTGGGCAAGGATATCGTGATAATGTGGGGAGGACAGACCTCCATCCCTTACCAGGGCCTGGGAAAAGGAAGAAGGATTTGGTTCATTGACGAGGACGTGGAGCTTCTAAAGAAAAGAGTCCCCCAAATAGAGTTTATAAGCGGGGAATATGAAAGATGGGGAGTCTCCTTAACTTATAAAAAGAACACCGTATCTGAACATGTCACCGGGGTGTATCCTTCCTTCAAGGAGATGAGGGCTCACTATGCGGAAATTGGAGGGCGATTCATTGATGATTTAGATATACAAGATAAAAGAAGGGTAATTTTTTTGGGAAACGAGCTAAAGAAGAGACTTTTTGGGGAAAACGAAGATGCCATAGGTAAGACCATCATCTTGAATAATATTCCTTTTACCGTTACTGGAGTCATGATCAAAAAAATGCAAATGGGGATGTATGGCGGACCGGATTGGGACAAAGCCACCATCCCCGCCACAACTTTTAAAGCCATATTCGGGGATAAATATCTGGATGATATGGTCTACAAGCCAAAAGATGCCTCAAAAACCAAAGAGGTAGAAAAGGAGATTCGAAAGGTTTTGGGCGCAAAATACAAATTCGATCCCAAAGATGATAAAGCTTTGTCTCTTTGGGATACAATCGAAGAAGGGGAGACTTTCCGAAAAGTACTCTTGGGATTTCATATTTTCTTAGGCATAATCGGGGGGATGACTTTACTCATAGCTGGGATTGGAGTAGCAAATATTATGTATGTGGCAGTCAAAGAGCGAACCCGAGAGATAGGGATAAAGATGGCTTTGGGAGCGAAAAGATTTCATATCATGAGTCAGTTTTTGTTGGAATCTTTGCTCATTGCCATCTTAGGCGGAGGTTTAGGAATCATAATTTCGGTAATTATTGTAGAGATCTGGGGTGCTATTCCGGTGAAGGCGGACTGGATGCAATGGATCGGAAAACCAGTTATCTCCATGGAGATCGCGGTAATTACGGCAGTGATCTTAGGACTAATCGGCATCATCTCTGGAATCTTTCCCTCCAGAAAAGCGGCCACCGTGAACCCGGTGGAATCTTTGAGATATGAATAAATTTAAATAAAGGGACTGTTGCCTAACTCTGTTTATCGTTTATCGGTTTAGGTTTAGATTCGACAAGCTCACTACAAGTCGGCTACGTTTCGGTTTAGCCAGTCGGTTGGGTGCTTCGTCTTAAAACGATAGACGAAGACAGAATACGATAAACGATGCGTAACCGCAACCGAAACCTTTTTGACCAAACCTATGAAAAAAATAGTTCAGCAGTAACCCCTAAGTGTGTCTAAAGTCTGCCACTACAAGGTTATCGAGGTAGATTAAATGATACAAATGAAAGCAATAAAGAAGATTTATTCCACTGGCAAAGTGGATGTAGAGGCATTGAGAGGAATTGATCTGGGAGTGGAGAAGAATGAATTTATATCCGTCATGGGACCATCCGGATCAGGAAAATCGACTCTGATGAACATCATGGGCTGTCTGGACACTCCCACCTCTGGTGAATATTATTTAGATGGAGAAAAAGTCCAGACCAAAAGTCCCAACCAGCTGGCAGAGATCAGAAACCTGAAGATCGGTTTTGTATTCCAGAACTTCAACCTTCTTCCCTATGCCACCGCCCTTGAGAACGTCGAAGTTCCTTTAATCTTCAAAGGGGTCTCTTCCAAAAAAAGAAGAAAAAGAGCCGAAGAGCTTTTGGACCAAGTGGGTTTGAAAGATCGAATGGATCATAAACCGACTGAGCTTTCCGGCGGGGAGATGCAGAGAGTATCCATTGCCCGCGCCTTAGCTTGTGAACCCAGCCTGATTTTGGCAGATGAACCCACGGGTAATTTGGATTCCATCTCCGGAGGAGAGATCGTCGATTTGTTTGAAAATCTGTGGAAGAAGGGTCATACTATTATAGTTATTACTCATGATACCGAGATCTCTCGCCGGACCCAGCGCATCATAAAGCTTAGAGATGGAATGGTAGTCGATGGCTTCTGAGGTTTTTTGTCGGAGACAAAGCTCCAACGCTACAATTTTCCGTCACCTCGTTCTATTAAATGGTCAAGGATGGGGATACCCTTGTGCAACGAGTAAACGGCTAACGCCTTAACTCCTGAAAACCTGGTCCCGCTAAAGCGGGACACTCCAGTGGAAGGCTGAAGCTCAGTTGTCCATTTGGATCCATAGGAAGTCAACTAACCTTCCGCTACATCAATCCGGCTCACCTACTTAAGCAATTGATCTATCTATGGAGAAAGGCTTAGTCTTTTGCCGTCTGTTTTATCGAAGAGGTGGACTTTTTCTTTTTTGAAAGTGAAGTAGATCGGATCGTCTGGTTTACCATTGAAATCAGATACTGTCTCCGCTTTTAGGCGGTTAGGATTCCATAGGACGTCCACATAGGTGGCATTTCCCAAAGGCTCCACTGCAAAGATTTTCCCAAAAAACCAATCTTGCTTTTTTTCTAAACTTATAGTCACATCCTCTGGGCGCACGCCAAAAATCACCTCTCTGTCCTTAAATTCTAATTCTTTTCCTCCTTTAATAAAAAAAGAATCTTTATTACTGAACCTGACTTTTGTTTTGTCATCTTCTCTTACAAGTATTCCTTCAAAGAAATTCATGCTGGGGGAGCCGATAAATTCTGCCACGATCTTATTTGCGGGAAAGTTATACACTATCTGAGGGGAATCACATTGCTGGATTCTCCCCCGGAAAAGGATCGCCACCCTATCTGAGAGGGTCATAGCTTCGGCTTGGTCATGGGTTACATAAATCATGGTGGTCTCTATCTCCTTATGGAGTTTCTTCAGCTCCGCCCGCATGTAGACTCTTAATTTTGCATCTAAGTTGGACAAGGGCTCATCTAAAAGAAAGACCTTTGGCTTTCTTATTATGGCTCTTCCTAACGCTACCCTTTGTCTTTGCCCCCCGGAGAGTTCCTTGGGTTTTCTCTCCAAAAGGGGTTCTATCCCCAAAATGGAAGCGGTCTTTTTTACTCTCTCTTTGATTTCTTCTTGGGGAAGTTTTCTTATTCTCAGAGGAAAAGCGATATTCTCAAAGACGGTTTTATGAGGATAGAGGGCGTAGCTTTGAAATACCATGGCCACGTCCCGTTTGGCGGGAGGAAGATCATTGACTTCTTCCTGGTCAAAAACGATCTGTCCTGAAGTCACCTCTTCTAAGCCGGCAATCATGTTAAGAAGAGTGGATTTCCCACAGCCCGAAGGACCTACAATGGTGAAGAACTCTTTATCTTTAATCTCAAGGTTAACATCCTCGATGACCAGATTATCTTTGCCAAAAATCTTGGTTACATTTTTCAAAATCACTTCACACATGGGATTCCACCTTGCTCAACCTCTGGCTTTCACTGCGCTGGATTCCATGAATTTCGCTTCGCTCCTCGCAATGACAGTTAATTCAACGCCTTCTCATTGTCAAAAAGATAAACGTGTATCATTGAAATGTCAACTAAAACCATAAATTGCTTGAGCCTCAGGTGAAACTGAGATTGAAAAACTCAGCCTAATCGGGGCATGGGGCGGATGGGTTAACAGTTAAGAAAACCCCTTTTTTCTCGCAATGGCGTAAAATAGCCATTTTTTACAAAAAAATTTTAAAAAAATGAAAAAAGTTCTTGACAAACCCGCAAGGATATTGTATTCTTCGGTTGTTAAAAGAAACAGTAACCTGTAAACCCTTAAATCTGTAAGGGGGTGAGTAGATGACCAAAGAGGAACTGATTGACAAAATCGCCAAGGAGGCAGAGGTCACCAAGGTGCAGGCCCACAAGGCTGTAAACGCATTCTTTGATGGGGTTACCAGCTCCTTGAAGAAAGGGAAGAAGGTCAGTTTCGTTGGATTCGGCACTTTTTCCGTCTCCAAGAGAAAAGCCCGCAAAGGAAGGAATCCTCAAACTGGAGCTCCCATTCATATTGCGGCCGCAAAGGTGCCGAAGTTCAAAGCCGGCAAACATCTGAAAGATGCGGTGAAGTAAGGTTTTCTCTAAGATGCTTGGTGAACAAAGGCAGGGTTAACTACCCTGCCTTTTTCATTTTAGAAAAAGTTAGGACCGGGGCATTTTTCAGATCTGTCTTAAATAACTGGATATTCCCCAAAATTTTGGAGAGTAGGAGTCTAAGTAAGGATTTAATAAGGAGACAACTGATATATTATGTGGAAAAAAAATTCCTTGTCGTTTTATGCTAACCGTATTTAGCCCATGAAACCCCAAGAAACTAAGCTATTGTATAGCAAGGGAGGAAATTACAAAAGTAGGGAGAGGTTGGTAGGCGTCCATATGGACGGGGTGAGGGCTGAAAAATGGGGAAACTCCACTAAATAAAATCTGTCTTCGCAATATAATAATGTCAGTAGTTTGCAAATAGGAAATGTCAGGTTATGATCATCCATATGGATGATAAGAGTGTTAAACCTGACCATGAAAGAGGCGGAGAGATA
>Ga0315294_10009870_pt1 | contig 10460 bp, 8 predicted proteins | sample YL17G13_40_MG_FD_203626 | JGI IMG/M metagenome (GOLD analysis project Ga0315294, IMG submission 203626) | Sediment microbial communities from Yellowstone Lake, YNP, Wyoming, USA - YL17G13_40 | ecosystem: Environmental > Aquatic > Freshwater > Lake > Sediment | place: USA: Wyoming | collected...
CGCACCCGAAACCCCAGCAGGGGAGGAAGCGGTCCGGGCTGAAAAGCCTGCCGAAGCAAAAACGCCAGGCAGCGAGAAGGCAGCGGAACCCCGCAAACCCAATCCGGTACAACCGCGGATCGACCAACTCACACGGGAGAAGGCCGAACTGCGGCGAGCCAAAGAGACGCTGGAGCGGGAGAACCAGGAACTGCGCAAAATGTTTCCGCAGGGGAAAGAAGCTGAATTCTCAGAACCAAAACCAAAACGGGAAGATTTTCTAGAAAAAGACGATCCGGAAGAGGCTTACCTGGATGCCCGGGACGAATGGAACCGGAAACAGGACAGGTGGGAGCAAGCGACGGAACAATCCAAAATAAGGACCCAGAGCGACGCGGAAGACCGCCGCGCCCTCGTCGACCAGAAGACCGCCGAAGCAGCGGAAAAACACGGTGAGGAATTCACTCGCTATGCGCAATCCCCCGAGTTGGGGAAACTACTCACCGAAGAGCTTAGAGAGGCGGTTCTGGATAGTCCGCATTTCGCGGAAGTGGCTATAGCAATGGGTAAAAACCTCGAATTGACCCGCAATTTAGCTCTATTGAGCGGCAAGGCCTTGAATAGGGCCATCGGAGTCATTGAGGCCAAGACATTGAGCCAATCCGCCAAACCGGCCGAAAAGGGAGCCATCAAGGCGCCCTTCGAACCGCCCCGGCTGCCCAGCCAGGGAGCTTCAATCTCCGGAGAAATCGATTTGGAAAGTGTTCCCATGGATGAGTTTGCCCGGATCCGTGACCGGCAACAAGTCCGTGGAGGATAAATTTGGCGAATACTCTCTTAACGCCGACTATCATCACCAAGGAGGCGTTGCGGGTGCTGGAGAACAATCTGGTAGCCGCAAAATATGTCAACCGGGAGCCGGAGGTGATTGGGGAATTAACGGGGCCGCGCAAGATCGGGGATTCGATCACGGTCCGCAAGCCCAACCGGTTCACCGTCCGCAGTGGGGTTACTTACAGCGCGCAGGATGTCACGGAAACCTCGGCAATCGTGCAGTTGGCTACGCAGATTGGCGTGGATTTCGAATTCGGCGCGAAAGAATTGACCCTCACAATCGATCAATTTTCCAAACGCTACCTGATTCCGGCAATGGCGACCCTGGCCAACAAGATCGACCTCGATATTTTGGCGCAGTATGCCGTGATTGCCAATCAGGTGGGGACACCCGCGACTACTCCAGCTACCTTTGCCGCAATTTTGGATGTGGCGAAGAAGTTGGATATTTGCTCCGTGCCTCGGGATGAACTGCGCCAGTTGGTGGTGGATGCCAACGCTAACGCAGCGCTGGCTGATGCCCTAAAGGGATTGTTTAATCCTGGGAGCCAGATCAGCGAGACCATCAAGAAGGGAATGATTGCTTCGCAGTTGGGTGGATTCAACGGGGTCTACATGGACCAAAACATTCCTATCCATACAGTCGGACCTCTGGGAGGAACCCCCGTAGTCAGCGGCGCCAGCCAGGGAATTCTGGTGGGTTATGCCGATTACACCGATCTTCTGACTAGCGGTTGGACGGCTGCGGCCGCGGTTCGCTTGAACCGTGGGGATGTCATTACCCTGGCCTTAGTCTACGGGGTGAATCCGCAAAGCCGGCAGTCTACTGGAGTGCTCCAGCAGTTTGCCTGTTCGTCCATCACTGAAGGCAATGTGAGTTCGGATGGCAGCGGCGTTGCCACCATCCGAATCCGTCCGGCGATCATCGCTGGTGGGCCTTACCAGAACGTAACCGTTCGGCCGGCAGCTAGTGCGGCCGTGACGGTCACGGGGACTGCCGCGACGGCCTATCCAATCAACCTCGGTTTCCACCGGGATGCCATGTGCCTGGTTTCGGTGCCGTTCGAGATGCCGAAAGGCGTCGATTTCGCGGCCCAGGAAACTTACAAGGGCATCACGATGTCGATCGTGCGTTGGTTCGATGGGACTAACCACAAATTCCCGTGCAGGGTAGACGTGCTGTACGGGGTGAAGGTGCTTTATCCGGAGTTGGCTTGCCGTCTGATTGGATAAGCACATCATTTTCCAACCCCGCTTGTCCTTCGATACCTCTGGATGAGCGGGGTTATCAATTCTCTGAAGGAGAGGAACATGGCGAAGGAAAAGAAAGAGAAAGAATTGGAAGACATGGACATGGATGAATATGCCGAAGCTCGCAACGGCAAGAGTTATCAGGAGCTCGAATCAATGCGAATTGAGAGAGCCGAAAACGGATATGTGCTGGAAGTCTGCCGCCGTCCGACAAAGAAAGCCAAGAAGAACAACGGGCTGGAAGCATATAAACCACCGGCACGGTCTGTCTTTGAAACCGTGGAAGCGCTGATGGCAGAGATCAAAAAAGAGCTGGAAGATTGAGTTGAGGTGAGCTATGGCAGACACCACCACGCAGGTGCAAACCATTATCGATGAAGTGTTGCTGGATTGCCACGCCTTCAAAGACGGCCGCACGCCAAGCACAACTCTGCGTACGCGGGCCTTGGGACGGATGAACGCGATGCTGAAGAGTTGGGGAGCGGATCCGCTGGCCGGGATTAAGGTGCGCGAAAATCTGAGCGTTTCCAGCGGAGTCTCCAGCTACACCATTGGGACCAGCATGGTTTGGAATACAGAACGGCCGAAGAAGATTTTGAGCGCCCTGCTGCGCGACTCGGCCAACGTGGATTACCCGCTGAAGATTCATGCGCGCGAGGATTGGGAAAACGTGCGGGTGAAAACCGCTGGCGGAGTGCCCACGGCCATTTACTACGACGAAGGTTGGCCGACAGGAATTTGCTATTTTGATTGCGCGCCGAGCGGGAATTTCACTCTGTATCTGGAATCGCTGAAGCCTTTCGCAGCCTACACCAACCTGACCGACCCGGTGAATCTGCCGGAAGAATACCAGGAGGCCATTCACTGGAACCTGCTGCTGCGGCTGGCGCCGATTTACGGCCATGAGATTAGCCAATTGGAAGGAAGCCTGGCGGAAGACACGTTGCAAAAAATCAAAATCGGGCACGCGGGACCGATCCCGCAAGCCCGGTTTGAAGGCGGGATGTGATGGGCCAGAGAAGGCGGGAAATCTTTTTCGGGAAACCGTGGCCGGACATCGATCCGGTGGCCCTCTCCAACGGAATTGCCTCGGCGCTTTATGACGGCTACCAGATTGAGACCAAAGCCTACCTGCGCCGGCCGGGAAAAACCCTGTGGGATACGCTGCCGGTGAGCTACGCGGTGGATGGCCTCTACGAAGGGCGCTACCACGCGAGCCAGGCGGGGAAGCTGTTTGGGGTGGCCAATGGGCGCGTGTACCGGCGCAATTCCGCCGGGAACTGGACCGCCTTTACTGGAACGGCTTTCAATGTTGGTTCTCCGTGTTACTGGGGGGAATATGACGACTTCTGCTACCTGGCCACCGGGCAGAGTCCGCTGCAGAAACTGGACCTGGGCAACTGCACTCAAGCCTCACTAGGAGGGAATGCGCCGACCGGCTGCACGCACCTCTCCCAGTATGGGAATTACCTGATCGTGAACGACCTGAGCGCAGGCTATGTGCTGGGCGACGTGGCCTACTCCGACGACCGGGATAACGATTACGGTTTGGCCGATAGTTGGGAGTTGATCAATGCCGAAATGATCCCGGATGCCTGTAACGGCGTGTTTGTGGACTTCGAACGGATGTTTGCCACTGGCCCCTATTCGGTGGAATCGAACGTCTTGACCACCGACGTGGACAATCCCTGGGAACGCTATCCAGGCGGATTCTGGAGTTATGGCGTGGTGGCTCCTCACACGGTGGTGAAGATCAACAATACCTATTTCTGGCTGACCCTGGTGGACAAGGTTTTTGCGATAGCCATGGTGGCGGGAGATATGCCATTGGCGCTTTCGACGCCCTATTCCAAGATGATTGCCGCCTGCAGCCTGACCAACGCGAAGGCTTGGGGGATCAGCTATAACGGCTATCCGTTTTATGTGATCAGCTTCCCCAGCAACAACCTGACGCTGGCGTATAACATCCGGATGAAGCATTGGGCCATCTGGAGCTATATGAATGGAGCCAACCGTGAAACGGACCTGATCAACTCCGCGCTGATGTTCCAGACGGAGCGGAAGATGCTGGTGGGGGATCGGCAGGCCAACGGACGGATTTATGATGTGGGCGGGCTCACCGATAACGGGATCAAGATCAAATTCGAGGCAATCAGCGGTCCGGATGATGGCGGAACCCCCTTTGAAAAAGAAGTGGACCGCTACGACTACTGTCTGAAACGCGGCCAGGCCACCGATGCCAGCACGCCCACCTTCAAGCACGCTTACAACTCCGACGGCGCTGGCTGGGAAGCCGACGAAGATATCGAAATGGGGCTGGTTGGAGATGAGTATTACTACACCGAATCGATGACGGGCGGACGATACCGGCGCCGGCAACACCGGATCCTGTGCGAATCGACGGTGACGGATTTCGAGTTTGTGAATCTATTTGAAACCGCGCACCTGGCGAGGAAATAAATGGCGGGAATCAATCCATTCAGCACGATTCAAGAAATGCCGAGATGGGAAGGGGTTCCACAATCGTTTGTAGAGTGGATTGTGCGGATGATCCTGAGGATGAACACCACCAAAGCCTCCGACCAGGCTAACTATCAATCGCGCAGCCGCTTCCGAGCCTGTGATGTTCCCTGGAACAACGATTATGAAATCTTCCCCGACACGGAGGTGGTGGCCGACGGCTGGGAAAGAGATTTTGAAACTACCGGCACGGTGAGCGATGCCAATTATGGCCGGTCGAAAACCCCATACAAAGGGACCTATGCCCAACAGATCAAGACCACCGGCAGCAACGGAGTTTCCTTGGCCTGCCGTCCGATCCCGGTGAAGGATGAAACCAAATACACGCTGACGGCACAGGCGAAGATTGATAATGCTTCTTCGGCTCAGGATGGATTTTGCGCGCGAGTGGTCTGGTACAACACCGACGCGGATTTCAGCCGGGCCGGGGCAGCCTCCTTGATCGATGTGGTATCGGGCAGCGCAAATTTCTTCACGGCCAACGACACCTACACAGCCGTTTCGGGAGAGGTGAGCGTGCCGGCCGGGGCCAAGTTCGCCCGGATCGCCTTCTATAGCTGGACTCAAGCAGGGGCGGCGCGGACGATCACGGTGGATGCCGTGACTTTCGTGCAGACGACGATCCCACTGAGCTCGGCGGACGGAAATTTGGACGATATCGATGATGGAGCAACGTTCGCTAGGGTGCTGATAACGGCATTGACTTCCGGGCAGGTGGATCTTTCGCAGGCAGGTGTGATCAACAAGACGCTGGACTATATTGCAGAGACGGTGGAAAAGAAGATATTGGCGAGAGCGGCTAGGGACCAGCATTTCCGTCGAATCCCCAGTCATGGAGTTAATCTGGCCCCCAATGGAGGTTTCGAGGACAATCAAGATTTTTGGAATGCTGGTTTTGGATCATCAATCATAACGGATGCTAGTAAAGCCCATAGCGGAAACAATTATTGCCAACTCGCGTCTGCTGCGGGGGTAGGGTCTCTTAATTATCTGGCAGACGACACCGGGGCCATTCGATACTTTCCCTGTGCACCTGGCGATGTATTTACTTTTTCAGGATATTGCTATTTGGAAACTGCTTCGACCTCTGGACATGCAGTTATATGGTGGTATGACAAAGACAAGGGTTTGATCACTGGTGGAAATGCGGCAGTGACAACAATTGGGTCGTGGCAATATGTTTCTTTTTCAGGCACAATGCCAGCAAACACCTGCTATATAACTGTATTCATATACGCCCTAAACAACTCAACAGCGCATGTAACTCGCTTTGATGATTTTAGTTTAATTTTTAAAGGAAATTCATATTTTGCTAAGACTACTCCCAATGAAGTAACTGGCGCAGGTCGTGGCTATTCGGCTTTGAATGTGTCCTTCAATCTGACGACTGGAACTACCAACCGGACCGTGGCTAATCTGGAAAGCGCGGTGGACACGGGTGGCCGGGCGGTCAATTTGCGGCTGTCTTATATATATGACGGAAATCTGGACAATATATATGATGGATCCACCAATTTTTCCGTTACCGCCAACCAAAAGACTGGCGCAGGTCGTGGCTATTCGGCTTTGAATGTGTCCTTCAATCTGACGACTGGAACTACCAACCGGACCGTGGCCCAGGTGGAGGGAGTGGTGGGGAGCGACAGCAAAGCTAAAGCTATGAGGTATGGAGGCTTCGATGTCGGGCTTTATAATTATGGTGGCTTGACCTTTTTTAGAAAGTCCACCTCTTACAGCGGAATCTACACCATCGGACGAGCCGACAATCGCCTGGGCAGCACGGAATATGTTTACTTTTGGGTTAATACCAACCAGTTCGCCACGGTTGAAATCAATGGAACGGAATATGGTCCTAACACAACGTCCGGCTCGAGTTTGGCCGTTTCGGGGTATTCAAATCTGAACGTTGAGGTCAGGATAAAATCGAGCGGTGCCAGTGATGAGGCTGTTGGATCGGTTGGGCTGAGAGTTTATGCAGGATGCGTCTAAAAGGGAGAGGCCAAATGGGAATTGAAATTGTGGAAGTAAACGTGGGAACGGTGGAAGAGCCGGACCTGGTGAACATTGAAGTATTTTTTTGCGATTGCCAATGCCACAAGGGGAAAAATGAAACGAGGCGGATCAATGGATCGAAAGAACCACTGCTGCTGCGGCAGATCGGAGAAGAGCTGGTACACCCTTCCGGCTACCGGGATTGCGTGCATATCCCGAACCATGGGCCAGTGGAACGGGGCAAGCGCCGAATCTTTTGCGTGGACTGCATCACCGATGAAGATCCGCAACACATCCCGCATCTGCAGCAGGATGAAAAGTGCCTGATCGTGGATTCGGTGAATCGACGCTGGGAGCTGGAAAGATACGAGCAGAGAAACCCGGCTTTGCGGCAAAAGCTGATCGAGCAGGATGGGAAGCTCCGGCCGCGAGATGAGAATATCCTGCCACCCTTGCCGAGGAAATAAGCATGATCCGCGAAGCGAAGGCTGAAGAAATCGTCCGGCTGGTCCCTCTGGGAAAGCTCTTTATGCTGGAGACGGAACAGCTGGATTTCAGGCCGGAAGTATTCGTCCCGAACCTGGAAAAAATCCTGGCGTCCGGGGCTGGGACCGTGCTGGTTCAGACGGAAGAAACGCGCGACGGAGCGCACGTTCCACCCTTCGAGGAAGGCGAGACGATCATCGGCGCGCTGGGCTGGCTGGAATTTCCGGATCTTTGGAGCGGTGAGCGGACGGCGCAGGAACTTTTCTGGTTTGTGGATCCGGGTCGGCGCGGTAGAGGAATGTGGCTTTTAAAAAAATTCGAAAAGATGGCGAGGGAACATGGTTGTCGGCGGGTGATCATGACCTGCCTGGAGGATTCGATGGCCAGAGACCTCAATATACTTTACCTAGCTTTTGGTTATCAACCGCTGGAACGCAATTATGTGAAGGGGGTGTGAGATGATCGGAACAGCAGCCGCACTGGCGTTGAGTACTGCCGGAGCAGGGATATTGGGATCCGTCATGGCGGGCAAAGCCCAGACGGCTTCACAGTTGGCCGCCTCGCGCATCATCGGGGAGAGCACGGAAAAGGCGCTGGAAACCCAGTGGAATATGTATCAGACCGGCCGGGCGGATGTGGCTCCCTACCGGGCTTCGGGACTTTCCGCGCTCAAAGAGCTGATGTACCTGACCTATGGCAACGATTACGGCCAGGCGGAACTGGATAAAGCCATCACGGAAGGCGCCAAGACGACTTCCAGCACCCCTTGGAGCGGCGGAAAAGGCCAGTATGGCTTGAGCGACGAAGAGGCCAAGCTGCTGAATATCTTCGAAGGAGATTTTGGCACAGGCGAGGACGTGACTGGAGGAGAAGGGGGATCGAAAGATGAAGCCAGTTGGGGCGCGGAGGAGTTATCGAAGCTGACCTGGGAAAAGCTGATCCCGGCGCTACGAGAAGGCAAGCTAACCAAAAAACAAGCCACGGACATGATCGATAAGTGGGAACAGCACTGGACCACCCAGATGGAAGAAGCTGGAGTAGATCCACAAGTGATTTCGAACAGTTTGCGCAGCCAGCCGACCTACCGGGACGCCATGGCGTTTATCAATGGCAGCCAGTTCGACGATAAAGGCTTTTACGTGAAAGACCAGGCCGGCTTCTGGTCGCTCGGGATGGCCGAACGGCGCGACGGAGGAAAAAGCGATACCGTGGGGGAACAACGCATCCAGGCTTCCATGGGCGCCGACAAATTGAACGATATAATCTGGGGGAAGGGTGGAGTTTTGGAATCGTACACCGCGGGGAGGATGACCCAGAAAGAGTTTGAAGGTTGGGTGGATAAGCTCTGGGGCGAATACGCGGATTGGGTGGGGAGAAATATTCCCGATCAGAAGACCCGCGAAGGCACTTTGACAAGCCAACACGATTATCTGTATAAAGCCGGGGCAAATTCAATTCCGGAAAAGACCAAAGAAATCAAGGTTTCCACTAATGGATATGTAGTGGGAACTCCCAAGGCCACCGGAGCGGGGGGTGAAACCCCACCGGCCAAAAATCCTTATATTGATGCGAACGGCAAGTTCTTTTTGCCGGAAGGATTCGATGTCAAAAAGGGCTGGACTGGCGAATGGGCTCCGTATGTGAACGAGCAAGTCTATGGGAAGGATTATTTCCCTGGGGCTACCGACAAAACTTTCAATACCTGGATGACCTCGAAGGGGTGGACTGGTGGGACAATTACCACCAAGGAACAGTTTGCGGCTCTGACTCCCGAACAGCAAGGCCAATACCGAACCTTGCTGGCGGAACGATTCAAGGCGGGAGGCGGGGCCTCTTCCCTCACGAACACGCAGGATGGAATGCAAAGGCTAACGGGAGCAACCCCTCCGGCGGATGGGGCTTCGAATATCTGGAATCCGCCCGTTTCGACCGGGAAGGTGAAACCGGAACAAGTATTCACCGGGGAAAACCGGCTAGTCTACACGGCCAATGGACCGATGACCTTCAAGCAGGCCCTCAGTTCCGGATATTACAATCCGGAAACCACCGATCCGGCCGATCCGGTAGTTCAATGCTGGGATCCCAAAGTGCAGCGCGCCTATGGCGAAACCAAGATGAAGCTCTCGGAAGCCAGGGCCAAGGGATTTATCGTCAACGAAGCGCAGGCCAACAACACCGGCTGGGTCCCTTATGAAGAATATGACAAGATCCTGCAGGATACCCAACTAGACACCATGGGTTTCCGGATAACGTCTTCGACTGGCCTGGGCAGTGTGAATATTGCCAAAAACTATTTGGCCGCGAATGGGATGAAACAGAATCCCGCTTTGACTCGATCCGGGGCTGGCTACACACCACCCTCCGGTGAAAAGCCACCGCCACCGCCACCGGATACCCCACCGCCACCGCCACCGGATACCCCACCGCCACCGCCGCCAGCCGGTGAAACGCCACCCGCCAAAAATCCTTATATTGATGCGAACGGCAAGTTTGTTCTGCCGGAGGGATTCGATGTCAAAAAGGGCTGGACTGGGGAATGGTCTCCCTATGTGAACGAGCAAGTGTACGGGAAAAACTATTTCCCGGGGGCCACCGATGAAAAATTCAATACCTGGATGACCTCGAAAGGCTGGACTGGTGGGGTAATCACCAACAAGGAACAATTCTTTACTCTGCCCGAGGAACAGCAGGGACAGTACCGAACCTTGCTGGCGGAACGATTCGCGGCGGGTGTGACCCCTGCTGGAGGAGGTGGAGCCGGAGCTGGGGCTGGAGACGAGAACCGGCCGAACTTTAAAGAATCGGAAATGTACCAGTGGCAACTCAAGCAGGGCGAGAAGCAGATGCGGCGCTACCTGGGAGCTAAGGGGCGAACCAATTCGACGTACGGCTTCAACACCATGCGTGACTTCTACCAGAGTTTGGCGGCACAGGAGGCGGAGAAAAACTATAGCCGCGTGGCCAACTTGGCGACGATGGGACAAAACGCGGCCACGCAAAGTGGAATTTGGGCGCAGCAGGCAGGCAGCCAGATGAGTAATACCGTGGCATCGGGAGGGAGGACGCAAGCCGGTTTGGTGCCCAATCAGGCGAGTATCTGGTCAGGAATTGGGGGAGCGGTAGGGTCAGGCGTCGAGACTTATTCTGACTTAACTAACCCTAAGAAGCCAAAAAAGCCCCCACTCGGAGGGTACTATGATTCTTCCGGGAATTATATCGGCGAATAAGGATTTTTTATAGGGGGTAAAAATGGGAACTAATTTCGATCCCTGGCGGGGATACATGGAAGGGATGGAATCCGTACGGCGAGGAATCAGAGGCCAAAGAGAACGGAAGCGCCAAGACGAGCAGGACGTTCAGACGAAAGAGCGGCAAAATATCTGGGCCGAAGGGGCGCG
>Ga0315294_10009875_pt1 | contig 10459 bp, 10 predicted proteins | sample YL17G13_40_MG_FD_203626 | JGI IMG/M metagenome (GOLD analysis project Ga0315294, IMG submission 203626) | Sediment microbial communities from Yellowstone Lake, YNP, Wyoming, USA - YL17G13_40 | ecosystem: Environmental > Aquatic > Freshwater > Lake > Sediment | place: USA: Wyoming | collected...
CGGAATGCATATATAATGGAGACTCATGGTTGTTAAATAATTAACAATAAAAAGAGTTGAGTCCACTCCGAAAAGTTAAAAGAATGCAATTTTATACGGGTATCAGCTAAATAATCTCATTTTTTATAAATATAATTGCATAATGATTTATCTTGTTACTAAAGTTCAAACTTAACAGATGGATAATTCCATAGCACTCCTTTCCGTCACTGCGATCTCAATTGGCTTTATTCATACCCTTCTGGGACCGGATCATTACCTCCCTTTTATTGTGCTTAGCCAGGCAAAGAAATGGTCGCTCAAGAAAACTATGTTAATCACATTTCTGTGCGGTTTGGGGCATGTTATGAGCTCTGTTGTCCTGGGGCTTATCGGTATTGCTATTGGAATATCTGTGACCAGACTTGTATCAGTGGAATCATTCCGCGGTAACATTGCAGCCTGGTTATTTATTGCCTTTGGCCTGGTTTATATGATCATCAGTATAAAAAATCTGATTAAGAAAAGAAAACACAGTCACTCTCATTTTCATATTGATGGGGAGAAACATTTACACGAGCATGATCACCATAAAGAACACACTCATATTCATCAGGAAGAAATAGTTAAAACAACTCCATGGATTCTCTTTCTCATTTTTGTTTTTGGCCCCTGCGAACCTCTGATTCCAATATTGATGTATCCTGCTGCTGAAAATAATATCTCAGGTTCCATAATCGTGTCAATACTTTTTTCTGTTGTTACAATTGCTACAATGATGTCGATAGTGCTTGCATTTAAACTGGGACTGAATAAAATAAATCTTAAACCTGTTGAGAAATACAGTCATCTTATCGCCGGAGCAATGATCTTCTTTTCAGGCCTGGCTATTCAATTTCTGGGTCTTTAGTAATTTATGCATGCGGTATAATAAATATCTAAATTAAACAGGTTATGACCGGAATTATTGAATTGGATGCTTTTCTATTCGGCATAATAAGTGCCGTTTCACTGCCCCTTGGTGCATTACTGGCTTTAAAATGGATCCCAAAACCAAAAGTTCTTGCTTCAATGATGGCGATAGGGGCAGGCGCACTGCTTGCTGCCCTTACAATTGATCTTGTTGCAGTATCAGTCGAAAAGGGGCATTTTTATCCGCTTGCAATAGGAATGATAATTGGAGGATTGTTTTTTGTGTTTCTTGATAAAATAGTTAACAGTAAGGGAGGCTTCCTTCGTAAAACGGCAACAATACTTACTCATATCACAGCAAAGCAGACAACCCGTCAGAAAAAACTTTTCCAGCAGCTCAGTAAAGTAAATTTCTTTCACAATCTCACCCCTTCAAAAGCACAACTGATCATACCCTATCTGCATAGATTCCTCTATCGTCAGGGTAAAATTATGGTTCATGAAGGGGACCCGGGAGACCTTTTCTTTATTATTGAGAGCGGGGAAGCTATTGTAATGGATGATAAAAATAATTCGGTTGTAAATCTTCTAAAATCCAATGACACCTATGGTATTGTTGAATTAATGACCGGAATTTCTCACAATTATAATGTTGTTGTAAAAGAAGATATGCATGTCTGGATAATTAATAAAGAGTCACTCGACCGCATAATATCGCTCAATCCTACGCTTGCCAAAGAGATAAAGGCGCTCGTTACAGAAAAGATTCATCTGCTTGAAGTAACACAGGAAATTCCTTCTGAAAAAGCTGCAGCCTGGTATAATGAAGCTCTTGATCATTTTGCAGAGAATAAATCAACAATAACCCAATCTGATGTTAATGAAGAAGTTACACAACATGGCAATCCATCACTTGCAATCTGGATGGGAATTATGCTCGATGGTATCCCCGAATCAATTGTAATTGGTTCCAGTCTCCTTCTTCACCCGACAATGAGCCTTTCTCTCCTGGCAGGTCTGTTTATCTCAAACTTTCCTGAAGCATTATCAAGTTCTGTGGGAATGAAAAAACAGAGGATGTCAAATCCGAAAATCCTGCTGATGTGGACTTCAATTATGATAGTAACAGGAATTGGAGCATTTTTCGGGAATATCTTTTTTGAAAATGTATCACCGGTAGCTTTTGCCCTGGTTGATGGAATGGCTGCAGGAGCTATGCTTACAATGATAGCTGAAACTATGCTTCCGGAAGCATTTTATATCGGCGGATCTGTTACCGGACTATCGGCGCTTGCAGGGTTTCTGGCAACGTTATTATTTAAAGTAATTGGAGGATAACCCCTCTCTAAACATAACCTTCCTGACGATTGTCAACCTTTCTTGAATTTGCTTTAAATTATTAGCTTTGCATAAAATATTAAGCACAGGATGAATTACGATTACAACACTCAGAGGAAGAAGATGGCATTGCCTGAATACGGAAGGAATGTTCAGAAGATGGTTGATCATATAAAGACCATTGAGGACAGGGATGAGAGAAACCGTGCAGCAAAGACAATAATTCAGATAATGGGCAACCTTAATCCTCATCTGCGTGATATTGGCGATTTTAAGCATAAATTATGGGATCATCTTGCCCTGATAGCAAGTTTTGAGCTGGATATTGATTCTCCATACCCTGTTCCGGAACCATCGAAGTTTGTTGAGAAACCTAAACAGATACCTTACAAACAGGGCGATATAAGATATCTTCACTATGGACGTATAATTGAACTGATGATTGACGCAGCTTCAGAAATGGAAGAAGGAGAAGCGAAGGAGTACCTTACTACGCTGATAGTTAATCAGATGAAGAAATCATACATCACCTGGAACAGAGGGCAGGTTGCTGACGAAGTGATTATCGCTAATATGAAATTATTATCGGGTGGAAAATTGAAGATGACAGAAGGTGTAAAAATTCTTGAAGTGAGAGAACTGATCCCACCGGTTAAAAGAAAACCGCTGGGAAAACCTCATGGTAAACAACAGAACAAACAATACATTAAGAAAAAAGGATACAGCAGACATTAATGGGTACTTTTATTGTCCATGGCGGAAAATCGCTTAAGGGAGAAATAACGCCACAGGGAGCCAAAAATGAAGCCCTGCAGGTTATCTGTGCAACTCTCCTCACCTCCGGAAAAGTTACTATCAAAAATATTCCCGATATCAGCGATGTCAATAAATTGATCGAACTGATTGGTTGTATGGGTGTTAAAGTAACAAAGGAATCCGATTCCCTGACAACTTTCGAGGCTGCAAAGGTAAATCTCGATTATCTGCAGACAAATGAATTCAGGTCACAGAGTACCAGTTTAAGAGGATCGATAATGATTGTCGGTCCTCTTCTTGCCCGATATGGTAAAGCATTTATACCAAAACCAGGCGGAGATAAGATTGGACGCCGGAGGGTTGATACCCATTTTATCGGATTCCAGAAGCTTGGCGCCAGATTTGAATTTAATTCCACCGATCCTTTTTTTAAAGTTGAAGCCCCGGCATTAACAGGTGCATATATGCACCTTGATGAAGCTTCGGTTACAGGTACAGCCAATATTATAATGGCCGCAGTTCTGGCAAAGGGTCGCACAACAATTTACAATGCTGCCTGTGAACCTTATGTTCAGCAACTTTGCAGGATGCTGGTTTCGATGGGAGCAAAAATTGAAGGGATAGGTTCCAATTTGCTTTATATTGATGGAGTTACAGGTCTGAATGGTTGTATACATACAATTCTGCCTGATATGATCGAAATAGGATCATTTATAGGAATGGCTGCAATGACAGAATCGGAGATCACTATTAAAAATACATCATACGACAACCTTGGAATTATTCCCGATTCTTTCCGCCGTCTCGGAATCAAACTCGAGAAAAGAGGTGATGATATCTTTATCCCCCACCAGGAACATTATGAAATAGAGACTTTTATCGATGGATCGATTATGACCATTGCTGATGCTATCTGGCCCGGATTGACTCCCGATTTACTTAGCGTCTTCCTGGTCACAGCAACACAGGCAAAAGGAGCCGTCCTTATTCATCAGAAAATGTTTGAAAGCCGTCTGTTTTTTGTTGATAAACTGATTGATATGGGTGCGCAGATTATTCTATGCGATCCGCACAGAGCTACAGTAATAGGTCAGGACAAAATTATCAGACTGAAAGGTACGGTTATGTCGTCACCTGATATCAGAGCCGGAGTCGCCCTGCTGATAGCTGCCCTTTCCGCAGATGGGGAAAGTGTTATTCACAATATTGAACAGATCGACAGGGGTTATCAGAATATAGATAAACGACTTAATGCACTCGGGGCCGACATTCAACGAGTCTGATTAAAATAATACCGCAACAGATAATGGTTGTCTTGCGCTTTGCGCTTGTCTTATACGCCATTAAGCCTCTTCCTCCCTGCCAAATTGTCAAATTAATCCCCTTGGCAGGTAATTTGTTAAATAATGATAATAAAACTGAAATACGGTGAGTGATGATGAAGAAAAAGTTTAAGGACCAGGAAGATACCAGACATAAGAATCAATACAAAACAACTGATAATAAAGATACTACTCAAAAACCGGAGAATAATAACGGTAAAAATCCGGTATTTCTTTCTTCCGGTAACTCAGCAAAATCTGCACCGGAAGTCGGTAACGGTTCAGGGGCTACTGCTGACAAAGTCGTCACTGAAGAGATCCCTGCTGAAGAAAAGCTGGCAGAAATGCAGGATAAGTATATCCGTCTTTCCGCTGAATTTGATAACTACAGGAAAAGAACCCTCCGCGAGAAAATGGAATTATCAAAATACGCCGGAGAAAACCTCCTTTTCAATATCATCCCCCTGATGGACGATTTTGACAGAGCCCTTAAACATATGGATACAGCAACCGATTGTGCTGCAATGAAAAACGGGATTGATCTCATTTATGGTAAGTTCAGTGAATTTCTTAAACAAAACGGAATAAAAGAAATTGAATCACTGAACAGTAATTTTAATGTTGATCTTCATGAAGCTGTTGCAAAGGTTCCGGTACAGGAGGATGATAAGAAGGGAAAAGTCATGGATGTAGTTCTAAAAGGTTATTACCTGCAAGATAAAGTTCTAAGGTTCTCGAAAGTAGTTGTTGGTGAATAAATTAAACATACGAATACGGAATCTGAGATAGTGGCTGTATTAAATAAAAATAAACAGGGATGGGAAAAAGAGATTATTATGAAGTGCTTGGAGTATCGAAAGAGGCCACGAAAGAGGAGATAAAGAAAGCATACAGAAAACAGGCTTTAAAGTTCCATCCCGACAAAAATCCGGGCGACAAGAAATCTGAAGAATATTTCAAGGAAGCTGCGGAAGCGTACGAAGTCTTAAGTAATGATGAGAAAAAAACCCGGTATGACCGTTACGGCCATGCAGGAATGGGAGGCGCTGCTAACGGCTTCGGGGGTGCAGGAATGACGATGGATGACATCTTCTCATCATTCGGAGATATTTTCGGTGATGCCTTCGGTGGATTTGGTGCCTTTGGAGGAAACAGGCGGGGACGCAGGGTAAATAAGGGCAGCAACCTCAGGGTTAAAGTTAAACTCACCCTCCGGGAAATTGCAGCCGGAGTAGAGAAAAAAATAAAGGTACATAAATACGATACTTGTAACTCCTGCGAGGGGACAGGAGCAGCTGATCCAACAAGTTTATCGACCTGTTCAACATGCCGTGGATCAGGGCATGTTACAAGACTGACCAATACAATGCTTGGCCAGATGCAGAGCACATCTGTATGCCCGTCATGTGGTGGCGAGGGTAAGACTATAACAAAAAAATGTCACGCCTGCTATGGAGAAGGTATAGTAGAGAAAGAAGAGATAATTAAAATCAACATTCCGGCAGGTGTCGGTAAAGGAATGCAGATGACAGTCGGTGGCAAAGGAAACTCCCCAAGGAGAGGCGGAGTAAACGGCGATCTGCTTGTAGTAATTGATGAAGAGGAACATTCCGACCTTATCAGAGAGGGTAATGACCTTATTTATAATTTATTTATTAGTATCCCTGATGCGATATTAGGTACTCACGTTGAAGTGCCAACAGTCGATAATAATGTAAAAATTAAAATAGAACCGGGCACTCAACCCGGTAAAATCCTACGACTCAGAGGAAAAGGATTACCTGAAGTTAATGGATATGGCAGAGGCGATCTGCTTGTTAATGTTAATGTGTGGATACCCAAAAGTATGAACAAGGAAGAGCTGAAAATCTTCGAGAAGTTTAAAGACTCCGGATCTTTCACACCAAATCCCGATAAAAACGATAAAGGCTTTTTCGAAAGGATGAGAGGGTACTTTGAGTAGATTCTAATTTTAAATTATGGATTTTTATCTCTGTGGCTCACTGTGTAATAAAAATAAGAACTGACACAGAGTTCCACAGAGAAGCACAGAGTATCACGGAGATTTTTTATATTTACACTTCTTTTATTTTAAAATTATTCCCTTATGGCACTTTTTGAAGCAAAGAATGTCACAAAGCAATACGGCAGCCAACTGGCACTCGATAATGTCAGCATTTCGGTACCGGAACAATGCATTTACGGACTCCTGGGACCTAATGGTGCCGGAAAAACTACATTGATAAGGATAATCAACCAGATAACCGGACCTGATTCAGGTGAGTTATTCCTCAATGGCAAAAAACTGATGCCTGATGATGTTCAGCTTATCGGCTACCTGCCCGAAGAAAGAGGCTTATATAAAAAAATGAAGGTTGGTGAACAAGCTTTGTATTTTGCCCAGCTCAAAGGACTCCCCAAAACTGAAGCTATGAAAAGACTAAAATATTGGTTTACGAAGCTTGATATTATCGACTGGTGGGGCAAAAAAGTCGAAGAATTATCAAAAGGAATGCAACAGAAAGTCCAGTTCATAATAACTGTACTTCATGAACCAAAACTTCTTATTTTCGATGAACCCTTCACCGGATTTGACCCGCTGAATACCAATATTATTAAAAACGAAATCCTTTTCCTCAGGGAAAGAGGAGCCACAATAATCTTTTCAACCCATAACATGGAATCTGTTGAGGAGCTTTGCGATAATATAACCCTTATTGATAAAGCCAGAACAATACTTGAAGGAAGTGTGGATGAGATCCGTAACCAGTGGGCTGCCAACGAATATGATCTTGTCTTTGACGGCGATGTGAAAATAGAGGGTAACGGTCACTACAATATCCTTAATCAGCAAAAAGACAATAACAAAAGTATTGTAAGACTGAAGACAACCAGCAATATCAATACTAATAATATCCTTCAGACAGTAATGAAATCGGGTAACATTATATCTTTTAACCCGGCTCTTCCATCAATGAATGAGATATTTATAAGGGTAGTTGAAGCCCGTAATTAAAACTTACAACTTACATTGAAACCTTCATAATATGAACAAGATATCCGTTATTATTAAAAGAGAATATATCACAAGAGTAAGAAAAAAATCATTTATCATTATGACTATTCTTGCTCCGCTTCTCATGGCAGCTCTGTTTGTCCTGATTCCAATACTGATGATGAACCAGGATGGTGATTTTAAAAGAATTGCCGTAATTGAAGATGATTCCGACCTTTTTAAAGGTGTTGTAAAAAACACAAAAGATGCCGAATTTGTGTACCTTGAAAACACCAGAGTTGATGACCTGAAAAAGACATTTGAAAAGGCAGGTTATTATGGAATTCTTTATATTTCGCCTGAGCTGGTAAATACTCCAAATGCCATTCAGCTGATCTCAAAAAAACAGCCTCCTATCGGACTTCTGGAGCATATTGAAAGGTCATTGGAAAAAGAGATCGAGAAACAAAAATTGCTGGCCTTTAAGATTGAAAACCTCGATGAGATAATGAAGAACATTAACACAAATGTATCAATCCAGACAATAAAAATAGATTCATCGGGTGCAGTAAAAGAGACAAGTACCGGGATAGCAATGGCACTGGCCTACATAAATGCTTTCATTATGTATATGCTGGTCTTCATTTTCGGAGCCCAGGTTATGAGGGGAGTAATTGAAGAAAAAACAAGCAGGGTTGTCGAGGTTATTATCTCCTCTGTAAAACCGGTACAGTTAATGATGGGGAAAATTGTCGGTATTGCCCTTGTTGGTCTCACACAATTCCTGATCTGGATATTTCTAACGATGGCTACTGTAACTGTTCTTAAAACTACGGTCCTTCAAAAGACCGATCCTTCTGAAATCACACAATCAGTTCCTCAGAATTTAATGACAGGAGATCAGCAGGCTGCCGTAACTGCACAAACTGCAAATATGTCACCCGAACTCGCCGAATTCTCCAAAATTTTCGACAATGCAATGAATCAGCCATGGGGTTTGATAATAATCTGTTTTATCTTTTATTTTATTTCAGGGTATCTTCTGTATGCATCAGTTTTTGCAGCAATCGGATCGGCTGTAGATAATGAAACCGAGACACAGCAATTTATGCTTCCGGTTACAATTCCAATAATACTAGCACTGATGGTGGCAATGGGTACAATGCAAAACCCTGAAAGTTCAGTTTCTTTCTGGTGTTCGATGATCCCGCTCACCTCTCCCATCGTTATGATGGCACGTATTCCTTTTGGCGTACCCTACTGGCAGATAGCCGTTTCAATGGTATTAATGCTGGTTACATTTTTAGGTTTTGTATGGATGGCTGCAAAGGTTTACCGCACAGGGATCCTTATGTATGGAAAGAAAACCTCCTGGAAAGAGATGTGGAAGTGGCTACGTTACAGCGGATAAAAAACAAAAGACAAAAGTAAAAAGATAAAAGTACTTAAATGTCCAAGATTCTGGTAATTGACGATGAGAGAGCTATCCGGAACACTCTGAAGGAGGTCCTGGAATATGAAAAACATGAAGTTGATCTTGCTGAAGACGGACCTAAGGGTCTTGAATTGTTTTCTGCCAACTCATATGATATAGTTCTTTGCGATATCAAGATGGCTAAGATGGATGGCATTGAGGTACTGGGTAAAATTTCCGAAACATCGACCGACACACCTGTAATAATGATTTCAGGTCATGGCAACATCGACACAGCTGTGGAAGCAATAAAAAAGGGGGCATACGATTTTCTCGAAAAGCCCCTTGATCTTAACAGGCTCCTTATTACGATCCGTAATGCTATGGATAAGTCGACACTTATCACCCAGACCCAGGTTCTTAAAAACAAGGTCAGCAAGATGTATGAGATCGTCGGTGAGTCGGAAGCAATTGAACAGGTCAGAAAGATGATCGACAGGGTTGCTCCTACTGAGGCAAGAGTACTTATTACCGGATCCAACGGAACCGGGAAAGAGCTGGTAGCTCACCAGATACATGAAAAAAGCTCGAGGGCAAGAGGTCCGTTTGTTGAAGTCAATTGCGCAGCTATCCCATCAGAACTTATTGAAAGTGAACTTTTCGGTCACGAAAAAGGCTCATTCACATCAGCCATCAAACAAAGAATAGGTAAGTTTGAGCAGGCAAACGAGGGCACTCTTTTTCTAGATGAGATAGGTGACATGAGCCTTTCAGCCCAGGCAAAAGTTTTAAGAGCTCTCCAGGAAAACAAGATCACCAGGGTTGGTTCCGACAAGGATATTCATGTTAATGTAAGGGTAATAACTGCCACAAATAAAAACATTAAAAAAGAGATTGAAAATAACGGATTCAGAGAGGATCTGTATCACAGGCTAAGTGTTATTCTGATTCATGTTCCTACACTTAATGAAAGAGGGGATGATATCCCTCTTCTTGCAGAACACTTTAACACATTGATCTGCAACGAATACGGAATGAGTAAGAAGATAATTAAAAAGGATGCTATCAAAGAACTGCAAAAAATCCAATGGACCGGAAATATCAGGGAGTTCAGAAATGTTCTTGAAAGGCTGATCATACTCTGCCCTAATGAAATTACAGGAAATGATGTCCTTGCCTACGCAAGACCTGTTTCCGGAAGTAACATTTAATTCTGTGTCTCTCGTGCCTTCTTTGTGGAACTCTGTGTCAGTTCTTTTTTTTGTTACACAGAGGGGCACAGAGGTTTCACAGAGGGTCACTGAGAAAACCAAAAATTTTAATGTACCGGATAGAAAAAGATAGTCTTGGTCAGAAACAGATACCTGCTGATGCCTTGTATGGCATCCATGCAATGAGAGCAAAAGAGAATTTCCCCGGTAATACTCAATTCCCGGTTGAATGGTATAAGGCTGTGGGTTTAACAAAACTAGCCTGCTATAAAACATACCGGAAATTCCGTGTTTCTGCGACTGAAAAATTCGGGCAGACCCTTCCGGTGAAAATGATCAACAACGATATACTTGATGCTCTCATTAAAGCTACAGGTGAGGTTGCAGATGGAAAACATTCTGATCAATTCATAGTTCCGGCTGTCCAGGGGGGTGCAGGTACCAGCATAAACATGAATATAAATGAAATTATAACAAATAGTGCTCTTCTCAAAACCGGACATCAATGCGGTGAATACAGTTTTATAGATCC
>Ga0315294_10009876_pt1 | contig 10458 bp, 10 predicted proteins | sample YL17G13_40_MG_FD_203626 | JGI IMG/M metagenome (GOLD analysis project Ga0315294, IMG submission 203626) | Sediment microbial communities from Yellowstone Lake, YNP, Wyoming, USA - YL17G13_40 | ecosystem: Environmental > Aquatic > Freshwater > Lake > Sediment | place: USA: Wyoming | collected...
GCCTCATAACGCCGTTCCTACCATAGTTTAAATACATCGTCCGCCATCAACATTCAGCACCTGTCCGGTTATGTAATCATTTTTCAGCAAAAAGATTGCCGCTTCGGTAACATCCTGCGGCTCGCCGATTCTTCTTACGGGAATAAACGAAAGCTGTCTCCGCTTTTCCGATTCATCAAAATCGCCCTGCCAGGTTACTATGCCCGGCGCTATCGCATTAACACAAATCGCAGGCGCCAGTTCCTTTGCCAGAGCTTTCGTTGCGCCGATTAAGCCGGCCTTTGAGGAACAATAAACGACATATTCCGGCCAGGGTCTTATTCCGCCGACATCGGCGATATTAACTATCTTGCCGACGGTTTCATTGGTATCAGCAAACTTTTTGCGTAATTTTTCCGCAAAAATCCGGCTGAGCAAAATCGGCGCTATGACGTTCAGGTTAAAAATCCGCTGCGACCGCTCGAAATTCACTTCCGCCAGCGGCTGTCTGATAAATTCGGCCGCTGAATTTATCAAAATCTGCGGCACACCAAAGCCGGCAGAATTCTCAAATAATTTTTCTATCTCGCCGGGCCTGGTAAAATCAGCCTCGACAGCCTGCGCCAACCCTCCTGCTTTTTGAATCCGCTCGACGACCTCTTTTGCCCGCTGCCTGTTGCGGTTGTAATGGCATATACATTCACAGCCGGCCAAGGCCAGGGCATTTGCAATAGCACTACCCAGCCGTCCGGTCGAACCCGTGATAATTGCGACAGTCCCCTTTAATTCCATTGGCCGTTATATTAACCTCGGCCCTCAAATTACGCAATACGCACGTTATTTGGGTTTTGCCTCGCTTTGCTTGAGGCTCGGCCTCGAGCGGAGCAAATCTGCCACTTCCTTCTGCTTATTATTAACCGCCAACTGCAGAGCGGTGCGTCCCTGGTTATCTTTGGCATTCAAATCCGCCCCTTTGGCAAGCAGCAGCTCGACCACTTTTATCTGCCCCTTGCTCGCCGCAAAATGCAGCGGAGTAAGACCGTCATTGTCTTTTGAATTGACCTTTGCTCCCAGTCCCAGCAGAACTTCTGCTGATTCTATTTTGCCCGAATCAGCGGCAAAGTCCAGCGGAGTCCTGCCGTCATTGTCTTTTGCATCGACGTCCGCTTTCTTCGAAACCAAAAGTTCCGCCACAACCTTAAACCCCAGTTGGGCCGCAAAGTGCAGCGGCGTCCTGCTATTGTTATCTTTGGCATTGGGGTCTGCTCCTTTGGCAATCAGCACTGCCGCCACCTCTGCATTGTTGCCTCGTGCCGCCCAGTGCAGCACAGTCCCACCGTATTCTGTCTTAGCATCGATTTTTGCTCCCCTGCCGATAAGAAATTCCACCATCTCCTTGCGTCCTTCTATGGCTGCCAGATGAAGAGCAGTCTCACCCTTATTTGCCTTAACGTTCACATCAGATCCCTTGGCCGCCAGAAGCTCGACGCATTCCTTATTCCCCCTCATAGCAGCCATCATCAGAGGCGTCGCACCATTATCGTTCCTGTCATTGACATCCGCTCCCTTGGCAAGCAGAAACTTAACCATATCCTTATAGCCGTTTCCGGCCGCCAGATGCAGCGGTGTATCGTTATGGTCTCCCTTCGCATTTACCAATTTAGGGTTTTGTGCCAACAGGTCCTTGGCCACGTTGAGGTCTCCTATCTCTGCGGCATCGTGAATCACATCCGCAAGAAGCAGCATCGCCAAACTTAATAAAACCGCCCCTGTCGCAATTAGCTTTTTACCGCTAAACATAAAATTTTCCTTTCGTTCATTTCTTGTCGCTCTACCTATGGTGTGGCATAGCCATTGATTTTCTTCCTGAAGTTACCGCTAATCCATTGGCTGATATACTAAACTATAAACTTCAATCCGGCAACATACATTTTTGACACAACAAAAACCGCTAAAAACAAGTTTAAACTGTTGCTTCCGGACAAGATTTTGGTATCTTTACGGGCTTTACGGTTATGGAGATAAACGTTTAATACAGGAGATTCCAAATGAACAGCGAGTTGTGCATAACAGGCGGGTTGGCAACTGTTATGGGATTGGTTTTGGTCCTGCCTTTCTCAGTCAAAAAGGTAGAAGAAGAGCTTGAAGCTTTTCTCTTCATAATGGGCGTTCTCGCGGTGAGCATCTCGAGGCTGTGGAGCCGGCATCTGGTTGAAGAAGCACTCATCGAGCCAATTAAAATTACCCTGGCCGTGTTTTTCGCAGGCCTCATCTTCAAATTCATCCGCCCGAAGGTGGGAAAATGGACAACCACATTGGCACAGCGGTTCGGATACAACGTTTTGTTCTTTATAATTGTTGTCGGATTAGGTCTGCTTTCCAGTATGATTACGGCAATTATCGCCGCTCTTGTTCTTTCGGAAGTCATAAGTGCATTACGGCTGCCCAGAAGTCTGGAGGTCAAAATAGTTATTATATCCTGCTTTTCCATCGGCCTCGGTGCGGTATTAACGCCTCTGGGAGAGCCGCTTTCTACAATAGCGGTTTCCAAACTCAAAGGCGAACCTTATCACGCCGACTTTTTCTTTCTGCTCAGGATGCTGGGGCTATGGGTAATACCCGTGATTTTGGGCCTTGGGATACTGCCGGCTTTTCTCAAAGATAAAGGCGAAACAAAAGGCGATACCCTGACCGAAGACAAGCCGGAAGGGTTTAAGGATGTCGTAATCAGGGCGCTAAAGGTTTATCTTTTTGTACTGGCATTGGTGTTCCTCGGCACAGGCTTTATGCCGGTCGTTGACAAGTATCTGGTGCGTGCACCCGCTGCCGCTCTCTACTGGGTAAATATTGTTTCCGCTATTCTGGATAATGCCACACTGACGGCGGCGGAAATTACCCCTGCTATGTCCCTATACACAATAAAATGTGCCCTGGCAGGTCTTTTGATTGCAGGCGGGATGCTCATTCCGGGCAATATACCCAATATTATCTGCGCCAATAAATTGTCAATAAAAAGCAGAGAGTGGGCGGTCTTCGGCGTTCCGCTGGGAATGGTAATAATGATAGGATTTTTTATCGTCCTGATGCTTGTATAGTTTATTCGACTGCGCCTTGTTTGCGGAGAAGCTCGGCAAGGTCGTCATTCTTTCTGATTATCAAATACTTCAAAGGCGTGCAGCCCTTACTGTCCATTATTTTGACGTCTGCTCCGCCGGCAAGCAGTAATTCGATTGTGGTTTTATGGCCGTCGATGCAGGCCATATGCAAAGGCGTATGGCTGTTGCTGGTTCTGGCGCTGACGTCCGCACCCTTAGCCAGCAGTATCTTTGCCAATTTATCGTTGCCAACGTTGGCCGCCATATGCAGCACGGTCCAGCCGGATTCCCTTTCAGGCTTGAAAAGGCTCTGCTTTTCGCAGGTCTTGCTGTTGACATCCGCCCCTTTAGATAACAGAAATTCGACCACAGGGCTTTGGCCGGCATTGGCCGCATAGTGGAGAGCGGTCCAGCCGTCTTTATCCGAAGCGCTTATCTGGTCAGGGTTTGCGGCCAATATGGCTTTGACTTTTTTAAGATTTCCTTCTGCGGCGGCCATCAGGATTTCGGGGTTGCCGGACGTGGCTGCCCAGACCAGCAAGGCCATCAATCCAACGATTAATATGGCGAGAAAGCCAATCAATTTGTTAGTAAACATAGATTCTCCTTGGACTTATACAAAGATTTTATCGGAATAAATCCAGCCGAAGTTTAGGAATTTAATAGCCGAGCTTGTATGGTATTTTGGTAAGATGGGTAAAATTTAACGATTGTAGGGGTGGGAAAAAGTGTGAAAAAGTGAGAAAAAATGCGAAAAATGTGTGCGAAATTGCGAAAAATAGTATCGTTTTGGTGAATTTTGTATGCTTTTTGCGACTGAAAAAAAGTTTGTAAAAAAAATGGCGAATTTGAGATTTTTTTTATTACCCCCTGCGTGTTTGATTGATTCGTGGTGTGTCGTGCGGGGTGCGTATTGCGCGGAGCGGATAGCGTATAGCGGATAGGAAGAAAGCGAAAAATGTAAAGCGAAATGGTTTGACTGCGCTCACCATCGAGCGAAAAACCAAAACGCAAAATTCAAAAATATTTCCGATTGCCAAATTCCGATTTGTGATTTGCTGCTGAAGGCTATTCTGTGTAGCGGCGTTTTTTTTCTTAAAAGCACCGCACCGAGGCCGCAACACTTACCCATTTTGCAAAGTGGAAAAGATACCAGCATCCCAGATTTTTTGAGCATAGGATTATATAACCTATTGACTTTCATTTCGTATAATAATCATAAGCTGATATTTTGAAGCTTGTTATGATTACAGACTGTCAGTGCATTTTTGAAAATAACAACCATGACTACAACTGATTCGGGAGTATCTGAAAAATGTAAACCATTTTTTTAAGGAGGCAGGATTATGAAAACTCTAAAAAGAAAAACACGTTCGGACAAATTCCCACTGACGCTTCATCCGACGGGACAATACTGTAAAAAGGTCAAGGGAAAAATGTATTACTTCGGATCAGACAAGAAACAAGCACTTGAAAAATACCTGGACCAAGCAACATATCTGCATGGATGTCAAAACAATCTACAACAAAAACCAACAAGCGATAATATGACGTTAAAACAGCTTTGTGATATGTATTTGAAGTATCAGTATTCAAAGCTCCAGGCAAATGACCTTACTGCAAGCCACCACAATGAACAAATCGGCAGCATTAACAAGTTAATGGCTTTTCTGGGTCAGAATATAGATATCAATAACATCTCAACATTGGATTTGCAGAACTACAAAAGAAGGATACAGAAAAGCCAAGTATCAGTCTGCAGGTTGAACCTGCATATAAGTATTATGAAGGCGTTATTTCATTGGGCAAGAAAGAACGACGTTCTTGTGAACATCCCAAATATTGATGCTGTCTCAAGAGGCAAGATTGTTCATCAGGAAAAATTCACTTTCGATCCGGAACAGATCAACAAATTGCTATCTGCTGCTGATGTAAAAATGAGAGCCATGATATGGCTAGGATTAAATTGCGGTTTTGGGTGTACAGATTGTTCGGAGCTTAAATGGAGTGATTTGGATCTTGTCAGTGCCAGAGTGAAACTGGCAAGAAAAAAAACGGGAATTTTAAGGGATTTGCCATTATGGCCGGAAACTGTTAAAGCACTTGAAAAGATTTCCAGAACAGGCAAGCTTGTGTTTTATACATCCAGAGGTAACCCATATATACAGACGCTTTTGAAGACAGACGGTGATGGAAACGGAAAATATACAACCTTGAATACAATCACGACCAAATTTTCAAGGCTGATTAAAAAGTCAGGTCTTGATGTTCCTAAAGGAACAGGTTTTTATTCGCTCCGTAGAACTGCTGCCACGATAGCAGCAAGATCAGGCGATCCATTTGCTGTTCAAAGGCTTCTTGGTCATGCAGATTTACAAATGGCAACAAGGTATGTCCAGGATGTTTCTGCACAAACGGATAGAGTTATTGAAAAGAGCAGGATGTATTTAATATAAACAGTTATGCTGTTATGTAGAAGGCGGCATTTTCTCGCCTCCTGATAATCATGCGTTTGTTCCAGATATACCTTTTAGCCGAACCAATTTTAGTCTTCATTTCGGAAACAGGAACTGTAACTGGAATCGCAAAGACCAGTCGGGGCTATTGTCAGGATTCACGACATTTGAATATGCCGCTACCTGGGCATTAACCGGCATCTTTCCCACTTTGAACAATCTGCCAAAGCCGCCGCCGATAGGGACTGTCCATTTATTCTGGCCCTGCGCTTCCCAATTGGCAGTGATTATTGGCGAAGAGGTAAGATACCACCCCTTGGGCATGTTGTAGTTCACAAACGGCTGTACGAGAAACGCGTTGACTTTCGATCCATTATGGCCCGGGCCGGCAAAAGACCATTGATTGTTCGCCAGTGCGCCAACTACCCACGGGCCTCGCATCGTCAGCAAGACCACTGCCGGACCGGCACACCACCTGTCAGAACCAAGCAACTCGTCGGTGGCAGTCGGAATAGTAAACGTCGGGCCGACGCCCCATATCCACTCACCCGGTTTGGCGGGAGAAAAGAAAAACGTGGGATTGATGTCGCCCAGCCCCGCGGCGCTGTCCATACCCGGAAATAAAGACGGCTGGCTGATAATCGGGATGATGGTGCGGGTAATCAGGTTCCATTCCTCATTGAGCTTAAACGGTATCACCGGCTGAATGTTGAGAGTGTATATTGTCGCGTCTCTTGACCCTGCGTTAAAATACAAATTACTCTGAAAAGGAAGACTAATCATGTCCGCAACAGGGTTTTGGGCCTTCTTGGCCAGTTCCTCTGTGTTGTCGGTTGCCGCAGTGGAAGATATATTATCCGCCCCAAATGCCTGGCCGGCCAATAGAAACATCATGATGCATAGTACGGTGATGATAGTAACCTTCTTCATAAAACAGCTCCTTTCTTTAAACTAAAACCACTAAAAATGATAGGTCCACTCGATACCGATAACATTAATATTATTCCATTCTCCGGTGGCCGCTTTTGCGGACTGAAAGCCGTAATAAACATCGGTTTTGGTGTGCTCCGTCAATCTCATTACGAAACCCAAATACACCATATTTTGGCTGAAACCCGTCCCGTCGAGGCTAACAAATATTTCATCCGCAACATAAGGTTTAATTTTGCCCGTCTCTAACAATCGCAGACCTCTGGTATCCCCTCCCTCATAAGCACTGTCGAGTGTGAACTTATTTCTAAAACGCCAGATATCAGGGGCATTACTTCTGTCCCTGTACTCGATTCTCACCCTGTCACTTATATCTCGCTCTAAAACTTTGCCTCTCACAATCACACTTAAAGACGGCCGATTTTCCCCTGTGTGTTTATCACTGCTGTTTTGGCTGTTGATTATTGTGTAATTGGCCCCGATATCGAGCCATTCAGCAAGAGGTTTATACAACACTCCCACATCAGAGCGGTCCTGGAAGAGTTTTTCGACAATGCCGTAACAACGCAATTCCTCTCTATAACTCAGCGTCCAGTTTTTATCCATCTCCCATGCAATTCCCGCAGAGGTACGCAACCTTAGGTCCTCATTATAACCATAACAAACAACAGCCGGCAGCAGAAAGCTCAGCATAACAAAACGCAGCGTATACCTGGTCTTAAGCATTATCGTCGCTCCTTTTACAATTAAGCCCAAGACGCCAGAGATATTGTCTTAATCTCTGGCGTCTATGCCGCTCACAGATTGTCAGCCGTTTACATTACAACTATTTCCAATTACGATTTACTTGCCTTTTCCTTCTTCGAGGCGTTCTTTCAAACGCTTCGCCCACCCGTCCATGACGCCCTTGGCAGTACCCCATTCGCCGAGGTTGGAAAATGGCATCCGGCCGCCTTTCTGCGACTCGACTACGGCTGCAATCTGTTTACCTGTCTGTGAATCAACAAACTCTGCTTCCATTGCCGCTCCGCCTACACCGACACCCAGCAGACTTGCCTGCGGCAGCGCATTCATCGCACTGGTCTCCTGGATATCTGAAATTGCCACGCGAACTCTCGCTATACCAAGACCCGGTTTGTACTCAACCTGGCACCCTGCCTCGGTGATTGCCTTGACAATCACATCGTGGAAATAATTGGTCAAATCAGCCATATTCTGCTCGGTTAATTTGCCTTCGCTTTTCATTTCTATGGCTTTGGCGCCTTCCTTGAAATGCACTGTCACAGGATCCACAATAAAGCCCCTGTAACTGCCAAATACCGCCTTGTCCAAATAGCGATAACTCGAATCTGACTCCGCCTTAAGTTGTGAGTAATCGCTCAAAAAGCCTGTTTCGGTGGGGCCTTTCGGACCACACCCACACATACCCGCCAGAACAACTGACGCTACAACCATTAGTACACTTGTCTTGTTCATTTTTGTCTCCTTAAATTATTTGGCTTTGTTAACGTTTACACGCTCTTTATTTCACCTGTTTTATCTTATATTTTTTGTCCTCCTAATTTAGTCATATCGTCGCACTTACTTTATCCCTTCTATCCTGTTGGAACTGTTATGACCGGCTGATTGGCACCTCTATCTGATTCCATCAGCGAAAGAAGTGTCATTAAGCCTGAAAAAAGCTGCTTGGACTTAAAATCAGTATCCTCGATCCAGAACCATTTATTCCTATACAAGATTGATACAAAAGCATCCGCAGGTTTTTCCCTGCCGCTGCGAACACGTATGCTCATTAGTTCGGCTAAAGGGTCCTCGGTACTGGCAACCGCATACGCCCTGTTCTGCTGAAGATCATCCGCAGGTATATCTATTGAAGAGGCCATTTGAACCAGAATCTCCATCATCGAACGGCTTAGAATTGCGATCTCATTTTTATTTTGCGAGGTCGCGCCATAAACAACATTGAATTCATAAGTTTGAGGATCTAGTCCAAGTTTTTGTCTGACCCAGGCGCTATCTTCCGAGATTTCATTAGATGTTTCTTTTCTAAAGTAAAACACAGAGGTTTGATTATTTCCAACCGCCTGAACACGCATCCCTATCATACCTGACTGTTGAATTCGACGCATCCTCGTCAGTATTTCTATAAAATCAGGACTGATGGGAAGACTTCGCAGCGGACCATCGTAACGGTTATTTATACCATTGACAGATTGAACGCACAGATAGAATACGAAATCCACGGATTTACCCGATTGAATAAGGAAGAAAATCGCAGAAGGCGGAATCGGGGTCAACATGGACTTCGTAAATTTTTCTCCTGACAGCGGTGAATATGTTATCGTCGGCCGCTCCGCGTATCTGGTCAAACCGCCCACGCCTGGAGTTCGCACTGTAGGATGGTATTGCCATGCAAAACTATAGTTAAAATCATTCTCGAGTAAATACTGGCTGATCACGGATGACACCTCGACAAAGACAGGCACGTCGCCATAGCGTATCTTGACCATATTAAGCAGCGCCTGGTTTTTCACCGAATCAGAAATCGCCAGGGTATAGTCAAAGCGGTCCCGTGATAACGCCGCAGGGCCGATTGACCGGCAACCTGCACCGAGCACAGTTATCCAAAATCCAATAATCATTAATCTTTTCATAAAAGCCTCTCAGACAGTTCATAAAAAAGTTATTTTTTCTTGCCGTCAGCGTCAAGCGTGCCAGGATGTATCCAGGCTTTTTCTCCCGGGTATGCTTCCTGAGTTTGAGTCTGCATCTTTTTCTGCAGTTCTAACATTGGCTGCTGACTCACCTGGAGAGAGCCTCCTGTGGCACGATCAAGGTCTGCGATAAGTAAAACTACGGCCGAGAAAGTCAGCGCCAGCACAAGGCTTACTTTAAGACTGCTTTTGCCAGACAGTCCTATATGGTAGCCAACCATCAACACCGCAATAATGGTAATGAAATACAGGGTGATCCAGATGGGCATCGGGATGTTATACCTAGACACTGTCACCCGTTTGCTGTGGTAATTTATCACATCGTTAAGCGAACTGATAAATAGAGCGTCGATTTCCGAACTGCGGTCTTTCTGGGCCATGGCGACAGCATGTGACCACATCTGATCCTGAAGTGCCTCGGAACGAGAAATAACATCGCTGATCGTCATAGGCTGCTCGGCCAGTTTTTCTTTTGCCAGGTTTGCGCGTGTAACAACGTACTCGCGCAGTAAACTGCTGACTTCGCTGCGATGAGGTTCCTGGAGCAGACCAGCCCGCAGGAAGGTAGTGCCGATGGCGTTGACTTCATCAAGAAGAAGCTGCTTTCTGGTCTGGAAGCGGTCTGCCGCCATTCCAAATGTAATGGCAAGCATAAATGCCAATAGGCCAAGTGTGGCACCAACGATAGTGCCAAGCGATGATTCATCCTCGTGATCGGGCCTGCTCCTTCTGCGGTTTCCCAGAAACCTTCCAAACCAGATCGAGAGCAAGACCGTGGCAACAGTTAGTCCAAATACGCCCCAAAGAGGGATTTGCTCCAGCGAAAAATCAAGTTTCATAACGCTCATCTCCAATATATTGTCACAATAATGTTATTTTCTATTGAACCTTTGCCCAGGTTTTGTCAGGGTCGAAGAGTTTCATGGCTTTCGCTTCTTGTTCAGTATCCTTACCGAAGTCTTTCTGATAGACCACACCGTCATGATTTACGATAAATGTCATTATCCCAGAGTTTCCGTATTCTGCCGGGTGGGCGATTACGGCGAAGCCTCCGATCATTTTGCCATTGACGATGTAGTCAAACGCGCCGCCGGGGGCATTAGCATCCTGTGCGGTGAGAATTCTGTAGAAATAACCATGATATGGCTGTGGTTTTTCGGATGGTTTTTCTCCGAAATAACCTTCTTCCTTCGCCTTTGCAGCAAAAAGGCCAAGTGGGCTGGGCTCTTCGCCTTCTTTCGTCTCCCAGTAGAGGCCGTTCTTTTTTTCGGGGTCGCTCTTGAA
>Ga0315294_10009877_pt1 | contig 10455 bp, 11 predicted proteins | sample YL17G13_40_MG_FD_203626 | JGI IMG/M metagenome (GOLD analysis project Ga0315294, IMG submission 203626) | Sediment microbial communities from Yellowstone Lake, YNP, Wyoming, USA - YL17G13_40 | ecosystem: Environmental > Aquatic > Freshwater > Lake > Sediment | place: USA: Wyoming | collected...
GGACGCGCTGATCGCCGCGGTCGCGCAAGCGCCGGAGATTTCGCTCCTCGCGCCGGATCACGGGTTGCAGGTTGCGCGCGAGGGTTGGTTCCAAGTAGATTCCGTTACGCTCGCGACGAACGTTCCAAGCATTTTCGCCGGAGGCGACGCGGCGCAAGGTCCCGGGATGTTGATTGACGCGATCGCGGCGGGGCGGCGCGGCGCGCTTTCGATTCATCGCCATCTGCGCGGCTTGCCGATGATCAGCGCGCGCGAAGAGCAGCCCCTGCCGGTCGGCAAATGGACGGACGCGGAAATCGAAGCGAAACTCGCGCGCGGCGAAATCAAGCGCGGCGCGCGTCCCCGGATCGCGATGGAACCGGTCGAGGCGCGCATCGCCGATTTTCGCGAAGTGGAGTTGGCGCTGACCGAAGAGCAAGCTGTCGCAGAAGCCGAGCGCTGTCTCGCGTGCGGTCTGTGCGCGGAGTGTTATCAGTGCGTCAAGGCGTGCGGCGTCAACGCAATCGTCCACGAGATGGTCGAGCGCGAAGAGCAAATCCAGGTCGGCGCGGTGATTCTCGCGCCGGGGTACGAAGTGTATCGCGCAGAATCGTCGGAGGAATTCGGTTTCGGACGATTCCCGAACGTCGTCACGAGTTTACAGTTCGAACGACTGCTCTCCGCGTCAGGTCCGACCGCCGGTCATGTGCAGCGTCCGTCCGACGGCAAGCCCGCACGCAAGATCGCGTTCTTGCAGTGTATTGGCTCGCGCGATCAATCGCACGATTATTGCAGCGCGGTCTGCTGCATGTACGCCGCGAAAGAGGCAATGGTCGCGAAGGAGCACAATCGCGACGCGGACGTTCACATCTTCATGATGGACGCGCGCGCGTTCAGCAAGGGCTACGCGGAATATTATCAGCGCGCGCGAGAGCGGTATGGCGTCAAGTATTCGCGGTGTCGGGTTTCGGCAATCAAGGAGAATCCGGCGAATGGGAATTTGATCGTGCGCTATGCGGACAATGAGCCAATTAGCCAATTAGCCAATGAGCCAAATCCGCAATCCGCAATCCGCAATCCGCAATTGGTAGAGGAAGAATTCGATCTCGTCGTCCTCTCTGTTGGGATGGAAATGTCGCAAAAGGTGCGCGACTTGGGCGGAAAACTGGGTGTGCAACTCGACGATTACGGATTCTGCCGGACGATTCCGTTCCGCCCGCTCGAAACCTCGCGCGCCGGGATTTTCGCGGCGGGTCCGTTCCTTGAGCCGAAAGACATTCCCGAAACGGTGATGGACGCGAGCGGCGCGGCGGCGAACGCGGAGGTCTTGCTCGCGCAAGTGCGCGGCGCGTTGGCGCGGCGCAAAGAGTATCCGCCGGAACGCAATGTGACGAGCGAACCAGCGCGGGTCGGCGTGTTCGTCTGCCACTGCGGATCGAACATCGCCGGTTATCTGGATGTGAAAGCGGTGGCGGAGTACGCACGCACTTTACCAAATGTCGTTCATAGTGAGACGAATCTGTACACCTGCTCGCAAGATTCGATTGCGCGCATTACGCAAGTCGTGAAGGAACAAAACTTGAACCGCGTCGTCGTCGCGTCTTGTACGCCGCGCACGCACGAGCCGTTGTTCCAGGATTCGATTCGCGCGGCAGGGCTGAATCCGTACCTGTTCGAGATGGCGAACATTCGCGACCAATGTTCGTGGGTACATTCACACGACTGGGATGTGGCGACGCACAAAGCGCGCGATTTGATTCGGATGTCCGTGGCGCGCGTGTCGCAACTCGAGCCGCTCTTCAAATTCGAAGTGTCGCTCGAACACAGCGCGCTCGTGATTGGCGGCGGCATCGCAGGAATGAACGCGGCGTTGAATCTCGCGGAGCAGGGCTTCCCGGTGCATTTGGTGGAGAAGAGTGCACACCTGGGCGGCGGATGGCAATCGAAGGCAGACGGCAGAAGGCAGACGGCGGAAAACGATTGGGGCGCGTATGCGCGTGATTTGATCGCGCACGTTGGCGCGCATCCGCGCATTACCGTGCATCGAGAAACCAAAGTTGCCGAGACGAGCGGATTCGTTGGCAATTTCGCCAGTCGCTTGAAACGCGCGGATGGCGCGGAGCAAACCGTGCGGCACGGCGTGGTCATCGTCGCGACCGGCGCGCAAGAGTGGCGCGGCGACGCGTACGGGTTGGGGAAAGACGCGCGGGTGGTCACGCAAAGTCAGTTCGCGGAGCGATTAGCGGAATACGAAATCCCAAATCCCAAATCCCAAGTCCCAAATTCGGTTGTGTTTGTGCAGTGCGTCGGTCCCGCGGAAAAGTATTGCGGACGATTGTGTTGCAGTGAATCGCTAGAAAACGCGCTGCGACTGAAAGAGTTGAATCCGAACGCGCGCGTCACGATCCTTACCAAAGATATTCGCACCTATGGCTTCCGCGAGCGATTGTATCAAGAGGCGCGCAAGCGCGGGGTGGTGATTATTCGGTACGACGACGCGCATTTGCCACAGGTAAATTCGCCAAATCTGCCAAATATGCCAAACGTGCCAAATGAGGCGGTCGCCGTGCGCGTGTGGGAACCGATGCTGCGCGAAGAAATCACGCTGCAAGCCGATCTTGTCGTCGTCGCAGCGCCTTTGACGCCACATGAGGACTCGCGCGAGTTGGCGAATATCTTGAAAGTGCCGGTGGACACGGACGGCTGGTTCCTGGAAGCGCATGTGAAGTTGCGTCCGGTGGATTTTGCGACCGAAGGCATGTTCGTCGCCGGCGCGGCGCATTACCCGAAATTCCCGAACGAAGCGATCGCCCAAGCGCAAGCCGCCGCCGCGCGCGCCGCGACGATTCTCTCGAAAGATAAATTGTGCGCGGGCGGCATCGTCGCGCAGGTGGACGCGGAGAAGTGTACCGGTTGTCTGACGTGCGTGCGGATTTGCCCGTATCACGTCCCGCGCATTGACCCGGCGAAAACGGCGATTGGCGGCATTTATGGCGCGGCGTACGTCGAAGCGGCGGCGTGCCAGGGGTGCGGCATTTGCGCGGCAGAATGTCCCGGCAAAGCGATTCAATTGCTGCATTTCAAGGATGGACAGGTGATCGCGAAGATCGAGGCGTTGTTTGAGGAGAGGGAGTTGGTTGCGGCGTAGATAAACCGATTTCGGGTTTCGACCGCCGACGAAGGGAGGAACTGATGGCGCAGAGGAAGTTGAAGGAGAAAACGATGGCATATTCAACGGTCGCCGATCTGACGGTTGATCAGTTCAAAGCCCTCGTGCGGGAAGTCGTCATTCAGACTCTTTCGGAAATGCTTGGCGATCCTGACGAAGGATTGGAATTGCGTGACGACATCAAAATCAGAATTCAACAGTCACTCGCGGCTGTCAAGGCAGGCGGAAAGATCATACCCGCCGAGCAAGTCGCGGCAAAGTTGGGAATGACTTGGTAAGATGTATCACGTTGGCTTCACACCCGATGGCGACTCCGACTTGCGCATTTGGACACGGCGATGGCGCAACGCGTGTTCAAGAAGTTGCGCTGGCTGGCTGAGAACTTTGACGCCATCAGACCAGAGGCGTTGACTGGGCAGTGGGGCGGCATGTACAAATTGACCGTCGGCGACCATCGGGTGCTGTACACTTTCGACAAAACCGCGCACAAGATCGTTGTTCACTTTGTCAAACATCGCCGGCAAGTCTACAGGATGAGATAGAAACGTCGGGCGATGGGATCGAGCTGAGGGTAAAGCGCAATCGGCTTGCAGCCGATTTCCACTTGCGTCAGACGCCGAATTGATTCGGCGGCAGGTGGTCGCGAATATTGAGGCGTTGTTTGAGGAGAGGGAGTTGGTGGCGGCGTAGGCGCGCTACTGGCTCGATCAAAAGTCGAAGGCGGAACAATGACTATCTTGGGTGGAGCAGTAATCGCAATACTCATCTTGAACATTGTGAATCTGTTAGTTGTTGGTGCTATCGCAGGGAAGGGCAAGATCGCCGGGCCACTTTTTGAAGGTCTTGTCACTTCCTTCTTGCTCAGCTTCGTAGTGTTCGTCGGAGTGCTGCTGGCGCCGCTGGCAGGGATTGTTATTCTCCACATACCGTAAGAATCAACGGTCTGTCTTTGATCGTTCCTCAGGAGTGTGCGTGGGTGTTGGCATTTTTGCTTACGACATGTTCCGTATTCTTTGCGAACTTCCACAGAGAAAGGCTGGACTATCTCTTTGCCGAGTACGATTATGTGTGCCGCAATCTATACGATCGACGACGACATGAGGGAGCAGAACGCACTATTCGGCTCCTAGGGCCATCAACAACCATGGTCTTGCTTGCGGGCACCGTTGGGATCGTTGTCTCGTTGGTGGCTACCCTTCGGATCTTTGGTATGGAAATAGAGAGACAAATCACTTTGGAGAAGAGAGGAAGCACTGGTTATGCTGAAAATGCAGGCGGAATCCGGCGCCTTTGGCCTTGGGTTATGCCCATTGCATTCGGCGTGCTCACAAACGTAGGTTTGTTTTGGATCTCTGAGAAGTTCTGGGTTGGAGGGCTCTGCGGCTGGTTGCTCGAACGGTTTTCTTGATTATTTGGCACAGAGGTTGCGACTGCCAATAAATGCCAGGCTCTCCAAGTGGAGAAAAGTTCGCATTGTGGACGCAAATGGCAACTTCCATCCACAAATTCTTGCCTTCTGTTGTAGCTTTTGCGCGTACGCGGCGGCATTGGTTGAAACCAACGCCTGACGAGGCACAAACCTGCTAGAGCGGGTTGCGGTGAAATCTACTTGAACGATTGTAGCCAATAAATCTGATTCCGTATTTCATCTGCGGTCACGCGGTTGAGGAGATTGAGTATTCGGCGCACGGTTTCGCCAATGGGGACTTGATCGGAGACAATAATCCCAAAATGTTCTTTACCAAGTTGCAGCCAGTCCTGATGAAAGCGCAAGTAATCGGGAGGATTGAACGTAAAAAGCGCGCGTCCTTCGGCGGCGGCAAGCGTCAGTTGCTCTTCATCGCTCAAACCCCAACGTCCAACTTCGTGAGCACTGACCACATCGAATTGGCGCAAGCGAAGCGCGGCGGCAACGCGCCGGTGAACGTCTTCGTCCAGATAAAGCCGAATGAAGAGCGCGGACTCAGGCACAGGTATCCTCGGCGACGAGGCGACCGTCGGGCATAACTTTCAAGCCGTACCGCTCAATCAAATTTTCGACTCGGCTTTCTTCAATGTCCTGTTCAATTTCAGAAATGTTGTCGTGATAGTAGGCGAGCGCTTCGTACACTTGGGCGGGCGATAGATGCGGCAACCCTTCGAGAATTTCCTCGACGCTTTGCCCAAGCCGGTAGTAACCGACAATCGTTTTGACCGGCGTCCGAGTGCCTTTGATGATCGGTCTGCCGCCGCAGATTTCTGGCGTACGCGTGATGTAGCGATATTCGGTAATCACAGGAACTGTCATTAGAATCCTCTCTTGACCATTCTGGGATCGTTTTGTGCAGATATTATAGCATCGGCGGTATTGAAAAGCAAACGATTGGAGAATCCAAACTATGACCGCAACCAACGGTTTTGAACCCCAACTCATCGCCTTCTGTTGTAACTTTTGCGCGTACGCGGCGGCAGACCTGGCGGGCGCATCGCGCATTCAGTACCCGCCCAACGTCAAAGTCGTGCTGCTGCCCTGCACCGGAAAACTCGATGTGCTGTACGCGCTCAAGGCGTTCGAGAGCGGCGCGGACGGCATTATGGTCGCGGGCTGACTGGAAGGCACCTGTCATTACCTGGAAGGTAATACAAACGCGAAACGGCGAGTGAAATACTTGCAAGCATTGCTCGACCAAATCGGCGTCGGCGGACAGCGCATTGAAATGTTCCACATGTCGTCCGCGATGGGCGGCGCGTTCGCCGAAGCGGTGACGAAGATGACGGAGCGAGTGAAGGAATTGGGGCGAAATCCAGTAGCAGGCAAACATGGAAACAAGTAGACAAGTAGACACCTGTATACGTGTCTACCTGTCTACCTGACCAAGCCACGGAGGCAAAATGATAGTCGCAGAACAAAAACCATTTGAAGAAATCAAAACGAAAATCGCGAACGCGAACAAGGTGCTCGTCGTCGGGTGCGGCACGTGCGTCACCGTTTGCTTCGCGGGCGGCGAAAAAGAGGTCGGCATTCTCGCATCTTCGCTGCGAATGGCAAGCAAGGTGGACGGCAAGGAAAAGCAGATTGACGAGGTGACCGTGCAGCGCCAGTGCGAATGGGAATACCTCGACACGCTGAAAGACAAAATCGGCGAGTACGATTTGGTCTTGTCGCTCGGCTGCGGCATCGGCGTGCAGGCGATTGCCGAACATTTCCCGGACGCGCGCGTCATCCCCGGACTCAACACCGCGTTCCTGGGTCTGCCGCTCGAACAAGGCGTGTGGGCGGAACGCTGCGCGGCGTGCGGCAACTGCATCCTCGATTTGACCGGCGGCATCTGCCCCATCGCGCGCTGCTCCAAGAGTTTGTTGAATGGACCCTGCGGCGGATCGGACGAAGGCAAGTGCGAGATCAGCGGCAAGGATCGCACGGTCGAGTGCGCGTGGGATCTGATCGTCAAGAAACTGATGGCGCGCGGCGAACTCGATAAATTGCTGGAGATTCAACCGGCGAAAAATTGGCAGACCAGCCACGATGGCGGACCGCGCCGGATCTCGCGCGAAGACCTTATGTTGGCAAAAGAGTAAACAGTAAACAGTAAACAGTATGCAGTATGCAGTATTCGGTAACAAGACATCTGAATACTGAAGACTGAAGACTGACCACTGGAGGATACCATGGCTGAAGGAACCAACGGCTACAAATCAGGCAGCACACTCGAAAAGATTTTGCGCGCGGGAAAATTCGCGGCAACCGCAGAACTCGGTCCGCCGAAGAACGCGGATGCCGAAGTGATTCGCAAAAAAGCCGTGCATCTCAAAGGCGTGGCGGACGGCGTCAACATCACCGATAACCAGACCGCGATCGTGCGGATGTCGTCTATCGCTGCCGCCGCCCTTTCCGCGCAAAACGGCGTCGAGCCGATTATGCAGATGACTTGCCGCGACCGCAATCGCTTGGCGATGCAAGCCGACATGCTCGGCGCGTACGCGCTCGGCATTCGCAACTTGCTCTGCCTCTCCGGCGATCATCAGCAATTCGGCAATCATCAAATGGCAAAGAACGTGTTCGATCTGGATTCGATGACGCTCGTGCGGATGGTCAAAGATTTGCGCGATGGCAACAAGTTTCAATGCGGCGAAGAAATCAAAGGCGTCAATCCGCGCTTTTTCATCGGCGCGGCGGAAAATCCGTTTGCCGATCCGTTCGACTATCGTCCGTATCGTCTTGCGAAAAAAGCACAGGCCGGAGCCGATTTCATTCAGACGCAACTCATCTATAACGTACCCAAGTTCAGGGAATTTATGAAACGCGTCGTTGACCTCGGCGTCCACGAAAAAGTGTACATCCTCGCCGGTGTAGGACCAATCAAGACAGCCGGTGCAGCGAAATACATGCGCGATCAGGTGCCGGGGATGGACGTGCCGGACGAAATCGTCGCGCGCATGGAAGCGGCGGGCAAAGGGATCGAAGACAAGAAAGCCAAAGCCGAAGTGGCGCGCGAAGAAGGGATCAAGATTTGCGTCGAACTGATTCAGCAGATGCGCGAAATTCCCGGCGTCGCCGGAGTGCACATCATGGCGATTGAGTGGGAAGAAGCCGTGCGACCGATTTTGGAGCGCGCCGGGCTGCTGCCGCGCCCAGTGGTCTGACAAATATGCCAAAGGTGCCAAACGCGCCAAACCTGCCAAACTTTTGGCACATTTGGCTGATTTGGCAAATTTGGCACGTTTGACAAGGAGTGCTATGCCTGTAGATACCAAAGATACTCTAGCGCAAACCATCGCGCACGAACTCGGCGAGAATGTGTACCTGTGCTACCAGTGCGTCAAGTGCACCAGCGGCTGTCCGCTCGCGAACGAATTCGATCTCGCGCCGAACCAGGTGATGCGCGCGCTGCAACTCGGCGAGGACGATCGCGTGCTAAACAGCAAAACGATCTGGCTGTGCGCGAGTTGCCAGACCTGCGTGACGCGCTGTCCGCACACCATTGACCTGCCGCGCATCAACGATCAGTTGGCGATGGAAGCGAAAAAGCGCGGCATCAAGCCCAAGGTGCCGGAGATCGCGATTTTTCGCGAAGTGTTCCTGCGCTACGTGCGCTGGCTCGGTCGCGCGTACGAACCGGGCTTGATCGCCGAGATGAACTTGCGGACGCGCCAGCCGTTCAAAGATATGGATATGGGCTTGCAGATGGTGCTCAAGCGCAAGATCAAACTACTCCCCAGTTTCGTGCGCCCGCCCAAGCGCGCCAAGCCCGCGCCGCAAAGAGAAAACAGCATCGCGTATTATCCCGGCTGTTCGCTCCATTCACTCTCATCCGAACTCGATCACTCGGCGAAAGCGGTGCTCAAAGAACTCGGCGTCGAATTGCACGAACCGGACGGCTGGATGTGTTGCGGCAGTTCACCCGCGCACAGCACCGATCACCTGCTCGCGACAACGCTGCCGATGCAAACCCTCGCCCTCGTCGAGCAGAGCGGTTTGAAGCAAGTGCTCGCGCCGTGCGCGGCGTGCTACGCGCGCCTCAAATCCGCGCAGTACGATGTTGCCAAAGATCCTGAACTGAAAAAACAAGTGGACGCGAAACTCGGTTACACGTACCAGGATCGCGTACAAGTCAAATCACTGCTGGACGTTCTGGAAGAGCGCGTCGGGCTGGAAGCGATTGCCAAGCGCGTCAAGAAACCGCTGCGCGACCTGAAAGTCGTCTCGTACTACGGTTGTCTGTTGACGCGCCCGCCCAAAGTAACGCACGCCGATCACCCGGAAAATCCGATGCAGATGGATCGCGTCGTCGAAAAACTGGGCGCGACCCCGCTCGATTGGTCGTTCAAGACCGATTGCTGCGGCGGTAGTCTTTCGCTCACGCGCACCGACATCGTGCTGAATCTCACGCGCCGCATTCTCGATAACGCGCGCGCCGTCGGCGCGGATATCGTGGTGACTGTTTGTCCGCTCTGCCACGTCAATCTCGACGCGCGCCAGGCGGCGTTGAAACTCGACCAGCCGATGCCGATTCTGTTCATCACGCAATTGATGGGACTCGCGTTCGGACTCGAACCGCACGCGCTCGCGCTCGAAAAGAATATGGTGGACACGCGTCCGCTCGTGCAAGAGTTAGCGCACGCGTAAACATAGTGAGCCAATTGTCCAATGAGCCAATGAGCCAATCCACTTCTCACGAAGTTTGGTTCATTGGCTCTTTTGGATTATAATGGGAAAGGTCAAATATTTTTCACTGTGAGGTGAACATGCGAGAGATTCAAGCGAACCAAATTACCGAAACCGTCGCGCGCCTTGCCACCGAAGCGAATCATTTTCTCGGCGATGACGTGGTCGCCGCGCTGAAAAAGGCGCGCGAGACCGAAGAATCGCCAGCGGGTCGCGACGTGCTCGACCAACTGCTCAAGAACGTCGAAATCGCGATGCAAGGAACGTTTCCACTGTGCCAGGACACCGGCGTCGCGGTTGTCGTCGTCGAACTGGGTCAAGAGGTCCACGTCGTCGGCGGCAACTTGAACGACGCGATTCACGCCGGCGTGAAAAAGGGGTACACCGACGGCTACCTGCGCAAGTCAATGGTCGCGCAGCCCTTCTCCGAGCGCAAGAACACCAAAGACAACACGCCCGCGATGATTCACACGGATGTTGTGTCCGGCGACAAACTCAAAATCACGATCATGCCGAAGGGTGGCGGTTGCGAGAACATGAGCGCGCTCGGAATGTTGACGCCCTCCGCCGGACGCAAAGGCGTAATTGATTTCATCGTCAACACGATTGACAAAGCCGGATCGAATCCCTGCCCGCCCACGATTGTCGGCGTTGGCGTTGGCGGTAGTTCGGACCAGGCGATGTGGCTTGCGAAGAAATCGCTGCTGCGTCCGCTCGGTCAATGGAATCCCGATCCGGAAACCGCCGCGCTCGAAAAAGAATTGCTCGAAAAAATCAACAACCTCGGCATCGGACCGATGGGCTTGGGCGGTCGGACGACGAGTCTCGCCGTGCACGTCTTGACGACGCCATGCCACATCGCGAGTATGCCGGTCGGCGTGAACGTGCAGTGCCACAGCGCGCGGTACAAAGAGGTAACCCTGTAACACTACGAGTTCCCAAGAGTTCCAGTGAGTGTAGGAACTCAAAGAAACTAGTGAATAGAAGGGGCTACCGACTGTGCAGATTCAACTCAAGTACGGACATTCCTCTTTTGCGTTGGAACTCGCCGACTCGATCCACACCGATGTTCTCAGAACCGGGCGCGCGAGTCCCGAATACGACCAAGCCACGCTCATCAAAAACGCGCTGGCCCACCCGATGGCTAGCCCACCGCTGGCTG
>Ga0315294_10009878_pt1 | contig 10454 bp, 8 predicted proteins | sample YL17G13_40_MG_FD_203626 | JGI IMG/M metagenome (GOLD analysis project Ga0315294, IMG submission 203626) | Sediment microbial communities from Yellowstone Lake, YNP, Wyoming, USA - YL17G13_40 | ecosystem: Environmental > Aquatic > Freshwater > Lake > Sediment | place: USA: Wyoming | collected...
ACAGCAATGTGGAGACATAGATGCCCCATAGGTTTTTCATCCCTGAGAATGCAGTGTTTTGTGGTGGCGACAAAAGGAAAGCGCGCAAACCGAGAAATAGCAAAAATACCCCACCTACTAGGCGGAGCCAGAAGGATTGGCCGATGAGGAAATTGGACACCGCGGACAATCCCAGGGCGGCCACGGCACCGTAGGAAGCATCGGCAGTGGCCGCTCCCAGCCCGGCGACAAATCCGTGCCACCATCCAAAGGCCACAGTGCGTTGAATGCATAGCAAGCCGATCGGCCCTACCGGTGCGGCAATCGTAAAACCAAGAACCAAGCCGCGCCAAAGGAAATCCATCCCCTATCCCTAACAGATTCCGTGTTGGTTTTGTAAGCATTCGACAGGGAATGCAGGCTTGCGCTATAAAAGCCCAGTGAACGCTTCCATTAATACCTATCCTCTGTCAGCCGCCCGTGCTTTGGCGTTACACGTTCAAGGTTTAGATTTGTCAAATTCCCTCCGGCGACCTACGCCGGAGGGAATCTTGGCCAGAGTGCTGCAGCTTGGTTGTGTACAGGTTGATACCCTGCAAATGGTTGCGCGCAGCCATTACCTCATTTTATGGAGCCGACTGAATGCTTACGATCCACCTGTATTTGACGACCTGATCTTTTCCGACAGCCGCCAACTGTTTGAAGGTTGGCAACATGCTGCCTGCGTGATACCCCTGAAGGACTACCGTTACCAGATGCCTCTAATGCGAAAGCTCCGGGAGCACCCCAATGCCTGGTGGTTAGATTGGCTGAGCAAGGTGGAACACCAACAGATGCTGGCGAGAATTCGTGAACGAGCTCAGTCCGGTGATCCAATGCAAGCTGCCGATTTTCCCGAACCGAAGCGCAAACGCGGAAGCTGGTGGGACTGGGGTATCGCCAAAACCGGTCTGGAATACCTGCGCGCAATCGGCGAACTGATCCTGGATTCCAGAGTCAATTTTGTAATCCGCTATCGGCAGGCGAGCCAAGTTTTACCGGACTGGGTGAACACAGAAGAGCCATCCGCGGAGGAACGCGACCGTTATTGGATCGAACAAGCCTCTCGGGCATTGGGTATTTTCCTGCCAGCCCATGCTTGTGAGTATGCCTATATGAAAAAGGAGCGCGGCCTGCCGCACGTTCAAGCGCTACAAAAGGCTGGTATCCTGGGCGAAGCACAGATTCCATGCGCAGACAAAAAGACCCGTGCGCTGCTGGTGCATCACACCTACTTGTCAGCCTTAGAGCAAGCGGCAGATGGAATGCTGCCAGCCCGTCGCACCACCTTCCTATCCCCTTTTGACAATTTGTTCTGGGGGATGGGACGCGATCGCCTGTTCTGGAATTTCCACAACGTACTGGAGGCATACAAACCGACAGCGCAACGGCAATGGGGATACTTTTGCTTACCAATTCTTCACCGTGATCGGTTGGTTGGCCGGTTCGACCCAAAACTGGAGAGAAGCACTGGCCATCTCTGGCTCAAATCCCTGTGGTTGGAACCGGGAATTCGACCCACCGAAACCTTGGTGCAAGGAACAGCACGGGTTTTGCTTGATTTCCTACGATTCCATCGAGCCAAACATCTGACGATAGAGAATAGCAACCCACCAGAATTTAAGCGGAAATTGATGAGAGCGCTCTAGCGCATTCAAAGTTACCTCGCCATTGTCATCTGAAGTTCGCTTGACTTACCCAAACGAAAGAAGGACCGGCTTAGGCCGGTCCTTCTTTCTGTGCCTGGTTATTAAATCCTAGATCGGAACAGTGCGTTTAGTAATCGGAAGGCATGGGGGGAGCCATCGATTTTTCCTTCTCCGGCTTCTCCGTGATGGCGGCTTCGGTAGTAAGAATCATGGACGCAATCGATTCCGCGTTCTGCAAGGCGGAGCGGGTCACCTTCAAGGGGTCAACGATCCCGGCCTTAAACATATCCTCGTAATTACGGGTGAGGGCATTGAGGCCGATGCCCAATTGTTTCTGCTCCTTAACCTTGGCTACGACAACGGCGCCTTCCAGACCGGCGTTCACAGCGATCAGGCGTAGAGGTTCTACCAGCGCGGTTTTGACGATATTGACGCCGGTTTGCTCGTCACCTTCCAGCTTCATCTCTTCCAGCTTGGGTAGGATGTTGATAAGCACGGTGCCGCCGCCGGCAACGATCCCTTCTTCTACTGCTGCCTTTGTGGCAGAAACGGCATCCTCGATCCGGTGCTTGCGCTCTTTCATCTCGGTTTCGGTGGCCGCGCCGACCTTGATCACAGCCACACCGCCGGCCAACTTGGCCAACCGCTCCTGCAACTTCTCCTTGTCGTATTCGGAGTCAGTCTCGGTAATCTGGTGGCGGATCTGGTTGATGCGTTTCTTGATCTCTTCCGGATCCCCTTTGCCGGCTACGATGGTCGTGTCGTCTTTGTCTACCTTCACTTGGCGGGCTTCCCCGAGCATATCCAGGGCGACATTCTCGAACTTGATGCCGAGCTCATCGGATACGACCTGGCCACCGGAAAGGATAGAAATGTCCTGTAGCATGGCCTTGCGCCGGTCGCCAAAGCCCGGAGCCTTGACCGCTACGCAGCGGAAGGTACCGCGAATCTTGTTCAGCACCAAGGTGGCCAGGGCTTCGCCTTCGATGTCATCGGCGATGATCATGAAGGGGCGGCCACGGTTGGCCAGCTTTTCCAACACTGGCAAGAAATCCTGCACAGAGGTGATTTTTTTGTCGGTGATGAAAATCAGGGGCTCATCCAGTTCGACCACCATCCGCTCCGGATCGGTGACGAAGTAGGGAGAAACGTAGCCACGATCGAATTGCATGCCCTCTGTGAACTCCAGACTGATGTCGAGACCCTTGGATTCCTCGACGGTGATCACTCCATCTTTGCCCACTTTCTCCAAGGCATCGGCGATTGTCTGTCCGATTTTTTCGTCCTTGGAGGCAATGGTGGCGACCTGAGCGATTGCCTGCTTGTCCTCAACGGGTTTGGAGAGTTTTTTCATCTCTTCCACGACCCGGATCACAGCGGCATCCATCCCGCGCTTAATGGCCAACGGGTTGGCGCCAGCCGCCACATTCTTCAGACCGTCGCGCAGCATGGCCTGGGCAAAGATAGCGGCGGTGGTAGTGCCGTCACCGGCGATATCCTGCGTCTTGGTGGCGACTTCTTTGACCAATTGGGCACCCAAATTCTCGAAAGGATCTTCCAGGTCAATTTCCTTGGCGATCGTCACACCATCATTGCTGATCATGGGCGGACCGAATTTCTTTTCCAGCACGACGTAGCGGCCAACGGGGCCAAGGGTAATCTTGACTGCGTCGACTAGGGCATTGACGCCGCGCTCCAGCGCGCGCCGGCTGTCCTCATTAAATTTTATTTGCTTTGCAGTTGCCATGATTCTTCCTCCTTACTTGTCCAGGATGGCAAGTACATCCCGTTCGCTCAGGATCAGGTACTCGTCGCCATCCAGTTTGATCTCGGTGCCGCCATATTTGGCGAAAACTACTGTGTCCCCCACCTGAACGTCCATCGGAATGCGTTGACCGGTCTGCTCGCTGAACTTGCCAGTGCCGACAGCCAAAACATCCGCTTTCTGGGGTTTTTCCTTGGCGGTGTCTGGAATTACGATACCAGACTTGGTGCGCTCTTCGCTCTCCAGGACCTTCACTACGATGCGGTCCCCAAGTGGTCTTAACTTCATTTACGATCCCTCCAATACCTAGATTTTATTGTATTTTAGCACTCACTGCTTCAGAGTGCCAATATGTATTAACACAAAGCTCGCGATTTTTCAATCACTTATCATTTTTTTTCCGTTAGGATTCGCCTGGCGCATACGGCGCTAGAAAACCGTATCCGTCTGATTTTCGTTACATGCAAAAAAAGAATCGTTTAAAGAGGAAAAAACAGACGAAGAGCTTCTGCCAAAAGGATGTGGGTGAAACAGTCCTTTATTGAATACTAGGCCAGGTTTTTTAGCTCGTCCAGCGACTCCCGGATCGCATTTGCAGAGAAGTCCAGGTCTTGGTCTGTGTGGCGATAGCAGATATAGCCATGATGATAGGGTTGAAGGAATACACCTCGCCGAATCAACTGAGTATAGAACTCCTGACGCAATATCTTATAGCGCTTGTCCGGGTCGGTATCGAATGTAATGTATGGCATCCACGGGGCGCCGCTGAACGTCACCGGTAAGGTGGACGTCTTCACGGTTTGCGCCACCCTATCGCCGAAACGAGTTCCCTTGTCCCGGATCACCTCCAACACTTGATCTCGCTGCAGGATTTCCAATGTTTTGAGAGCGGCGACCTGGGCATCGCTGTTGGGAAAGAAGGTAGAGGAGAGAAAAACCTTGTCCGCCAAGACATTCATCACCCGTTCCCGGCCCACCAAGGCAGAAATGGCATAACCATTGGCCATCGCCTTCCCGATGCAGGCAAGATCCGGTGTGACGCCGAACAGCTTTTGCGCTCCGCCCATGTCCACCCGGAACCCGCTGCGGATTTCGTCGAAAATCAATACCACACCATATTCCTTTGCCAGGCGTCGCACGCCTTCGAGAAAACCAGGTTTTGGCATCTGCACCGGTTGACTGAGTGAGTGACCGATCGGGGTCATCGTGATCGCAGCCATCTCCCGACCGTGCTGTTTCAGCAGATCTTCCAGTTGATCCAGGTCGTTATATTCAAACTCCATGATGTCTTCGTATAGCTTCTGGGGGATGCCTCCTTTGACTTCCACGCACCAATCATGCCACCCGTGGTACCCGCAGCGCGCTACTTTCAGTCGCCCGGTGAAAGCCCGGGCGACTCGGATCGCAATGGTTGTGGCATCGGACCCGGTTTTGACCAGGACAGCCATTTCACAGCAAGGAATCAAGTCACCTAACCGTTCAATCAGTTGGTTTTGGATCGGTTGTGTCAGTGAAAAGCAAAATCCCTTGTTCTGGATCTGCGCGATGACGGCTTCATCCACTTCCGCTTCTCGGTAACCTAGGATAATCGGACCATACGCGCACAGGAAATCTATGTAGTCGTTTCCGTCCACATCAGTTACCCGGCCGCCTTGGCCATGGTCGAAGAAGATTGGGTATTCCCCGGGGACAAAATTGTAAGGTCTCCGGATACCAGCGACGCCACCCGGTACCAGTTTTTTTGCATGGGCAAACAATGCTTCCGATCGACTCAGATTCAACTTTCTCGTCATAGAGTTCTCCTTACCCATACAGACTTTGTCCGCATGCACTCCAATTGTAGGACGGGGAGTGCCAAGACGAAAATAGAGTACAATATCCCTACTGGACGCCATGACCGCGGAAATCGAGGGAGTCTGGGTCTAACCATGCGCCACCAGAGGAAGGCTTGATGACAAAACAAGTACGCATTTCACTGTTAGGTGGATTGCTTATGCTGTTTCTCCTGGTGGCATTGTACGAAATCTACTCCTTGCTCGACCTCGGTTCTCAGGGTTGGATTCTTCTCATATTTTGCCTAATTTGGGGATTGGTCTCTGTTGCGGTTGGCATTGCCTTAGCAAACAGGACGCTCCATCATCAAAGCTTGTACCGGGAAGGCGAAGATCGATTTCTCGCACTGATCGAACGGATTCCGGAATGCGTATTTCTGATGAGCATTCCCGATCGGCGATTGCTTAAGGCCAATGCCGCCTTCCGCGAATTACTGGGGTATTCTTTAACCCAGGTTACCCAAATGACGATCTACGATCTCGCAGCGCTGGACCGAGATGCGATCAATCAGCAAGTTCAACGCACCATTGGCATCAAACGAAATTATCTTGGCTCGCAAAACTACCGAAAAAAAGATGGTTCGGTCATCGGAGTCGAAGTTGCGGTGGATCTCGTAAGTTACCGAGGCCAGGATACCCTTTGCTATGTTGTCTTTGATACCACCGAACGTCGCCAGGCCAATGAAAAGATACAAATCTTAGCGTACTCCGATTCTCTCACCGGTTTACCCAATCGGGTTCTTTTCCAGGATCGCTTGAAGCTTGCGATGGCTCAAGCGGACCGACATGATCGGCGCTTGGCTCTGCTGTTCCTGGATCTGGATAACTTTAAGAATATCAATGATACCCTGGGGCATTCGATCGGCGACCAATTGCTGAAATCCGTTGCCGATCGGCTGAAGGATTTAGTAAGAGAAACAGACACCATCGCTCGGTTTGGGGGCGATGAATTCATCCTGATGATCGGGGATGTTGCCAGACAAGAAGATCTAGCACGAGCCGCTGAACGAATCATGGAGCGAATCCGGCCACCCTTTGTCTTTTCCGGCTATGAAGTGATCACGACTGGAAGCATCGGGATTGTTTTCTATCCCGATGATGGCAAGGACATGGAAGCGTTACTGCGAAATGTGGATACGGCAATGTACAACGCTAAGGGGCAAGGGCGAAATAACTTTCAGTTCTACAATCGTTCGATGAACTTGAAACTAGCCGATCTGTTAGTGCTCAAGAATGGTTTGGTGCACGCTTTGGAACGTAAGGAGTTCGTGGCCTTCTTCCAACCTCAGTACAGAATAGGAGATGGTGAATTGATCGGAGCGGAAGCACTCATCCGCTGGGTGCACCCCGATCGCGGTCTGGTGTCTCCAGACCTTTTCATCTCTTTAGCAGAGGAGACGGGATTGATCGTACCGATCGGACAGCAAATGCTGCGCACCGCTTGCCACCAATGGCGGAACTGGCAAGCGTCTGTCCTGGAGATGACGGTGGCAGTGAATCTCTCGGCCAGAGAGTTCCGTCAGGAAAACTTGGTCTCCATCGTGGCTGGAATCCTGAAGGACACGGGACTAAAACCAAGTCTGTTGGAGATAGAAATCACCGAGAGTAGCGCCATGCAAAACGTGGAATTTACCAAACGCCTGTTGGATGAATTGAAGGAAATGGGCATCAAGATTGCCATCGATGATTTTGGCACCGGCTATTCTTCGCTAAGTTACCTAACACGCTTCCCCATCGACACCGTCAAGGTCGACCGGTCTTTCATAAAAGAGATTCTGAATGACCGTAGGACGGCAGCCATCGTTTCCGGCATCATAGCCTTAGCGCATAGCCTGGAGTTTTCCGTTATCGCGGAAGGGGTTGATAAGCCGGAGCAATTGGCCTGGCTGGAACAAGAGGGTTGTGACAAGGTACAGGGTTTCTTGTTTTCCCCACCGATTCCGGCATCTCTCTTCGGGGAGAGATTGTTGCGGACGAAAACGGTGGGGACTGATCGGTAATCTTGATGGTTACCCCCCCCCACAAATTCCCTTCCCACAACGCCGGCAACGCATTCCGGACTGGTTCCACTGGCGCAAGCTCCACCCGGTCCTAGGTTTCCCGATCCACCAGGGAGGCAATGCGAACGGCATCCTCCACCGAAGATTCCAGTTTTAAACGACCGTTGAAGACGACAGCAATCCCCAGTCCTTGCCTGCCAGTGTAAGAGGAATTCCCCCGGCATCCGAAGGCGCTTCCACAGGGTCCAGATTGTAGTTCCGGGAAAGAATCTCGGTTTGCCCGACGCTTCTTGATCCGGAGCGGTGTGTGGCGATTGGAGCTGCCCTCCGGCGCGCCGAATTTGGTCTTGCAGCTTTCTCTGTCATCTTGATGTCCGCTTTTCACTATAATCACCTCACAAGGAGACACCACTGATGGAACAAGTGAACGCAGAAATACCCAAAGAACTTCGCCATTATCTTGACGGCCGGGGACGGCTTAAGGTTTGGCCTGGAAGACAAAAACGCCAACGACTGGCGATCCTCTATTTGGCGGGTAAGTTTGATTCCAGTCGCGATTATACGGAACGAGAAGTAAATGAGCTATTACTGCAATGGCACACTTTTGCAGACGCTGCGCTCTTGCGGAGGCTTATGTTCAGTTGGGGGTTCCTGGGTCGCACCATCGATGGCGCTCGTTATTGGCGAACGGGGCCGGATCCGGAAAAGTAGACGGGAGATCCGCACTCTGCCGCCAGCGATTCCATCGGCTGACCACAGAGATCCCTTCCGGCATCGAAGGGTGCGGCAGGCAATAATAACCAATCCCAAGCCGTACCGGCATAACGAAGCTCCTGGCATGCCTTGAGGATATCCTGGACGCAAAGCAACCCAGCCGCGCGAATCGAGCCGCCGAAGGTTTGGTTGGCTGCGATGGAAACCGATAGGTCGTGAAATCCTGCGCTCAGTGCCGTTGTTAGAATCGGCGCAGCCAACTCGCTGGTCAGTATCAGTCCACGGCCGGAAGAGGGAGTGAACCGAAATGTGTCTTCCAGCTCTCGTCTGCTGATATCTCGTGAAACCACCACACCACTCTTGGCTCCCCGTTCTTTTTGCAGCTGAAGCCAAAGGACATCGTTTTGTCGCTCCACCCGGCACAATGGGTTCACCGCTAGTTCCAATGCAGCGAAGGCGTCCACCCGGGAGAAAGGGATCTCTCCGTCAATCAGTGTAATCCGATCCCCCGGGCAGAAACCGGCCAGCGCTGCCGGCGATCCGGGAAACACTCCATCCACATCCGCCGCCAAGTCATCCAGAACGGGCGGCTCAAGGATAATTGGCACCGCCACCTCTTTTCGCCAGCCTTGGACTTGCCTTGACTGTTCATGCCAGTATGCCAGGGAACCCTGTAGCTCTTCCGGTGCCAATGCGGAACCGCCCGGGAGCAATAAGCGCAGGAGCGATGCACCCCAGGCGGCAGCTTGCTTCAACGCGACCGGAACCTTCGACAGAAAGGGCGGTGCCAACAGAAATGAAGCCTGAAAGGACACCCCATTCTCACCCAGGCAACGGAATTGCTGGATGGTTCGCTCCGGCCGAGGATCCTCCAGCCAGCGATTCCGAGTGTGGGGAACCAACGAGTTGAACGAGATCACCAATTCCAGCGGAACGAGCATTGCCAGTTCCCTTTGCATTTCCCCAGACAAAAGAAGTCCGTTTGTGGTGAGCTGGATGTGCGCTTGGGGAAAGCGTGAACGCAATCGCTGCAGGACTTGCAGGCATTGCGGGTGAAGCAAGGGTTCACCTTCACAAAGACGGGTGGCCGATTCCCCGATCACGATTTTCCGACATGGGTCGAGAAAGTCAAAAAGCGGTTCGAGCTCGGTCAATGTCAGGAAGGGTAACCTTCTGATCCTGATTCCGGGCGGATTGTATCGGTTGGAACAGAAGTAGCAATTTAAATTGCAGGGACTTCCCAGGGGGAGCACGTTGGATCGTGCCACCGTAGAAGCGAGTTCGGCCAGGAGCGTCCCGTTCCGCAAATGCTCAGTCCAAACGGAACAAGCTCAGATTTGGATCGGCGTCCTCGCGTAAAGAGAGGAACCTCCCTTTTTGAAGGTTTGCCAAACCTGCTCGGGCAATCATCAACGCATTATCCGTGCAGAGCCCAGGGGAAGGAACCTGCAGAGCCACATTTCTTCGGTCGGCAAGCTCCTGCATCCGCTGACGCAACCGATGGTTGGCAGCCACCCCGCCACACACAATGAGCTGGCGGACGCCAGTCTGATCGATGGCGCGTTCTGTCTTGCGGATCAATGCGTGGACGATGGCCTCCTGGAAAGACGCCGCCAAGTCGGCTAAGGGCAAACTTCTACCTTCCTTGCGCCAAGCTTCCGCGAAGTAAAGCACGGCAGTTTTTAAGCCAGAGAAGGAAAAGTCCAAAGGGTTATCCAATTCTCCCACCGGGAAGCGGTGGAAGGCGGGATTGCCCTGCAGAGCCAAACATTGGATTTCTGGCCCGCCAGGGTAGGGCAGACCGAGGAAACGGGCAATTTTATCCAGCGTTTCCCCGGCGGCATCGTCGCGAGTCGTCCCCAACGAATGGAAGCGTTCCAGCTCATCCAGCAAGACCAGTTCGGTATGACCGCCGGAAACGATCAAGGCTATTGCAGGCAGCTTTTGGGGGAACTCCAGAAATGTGGCATACACATGGCCAGCTAAATGGTTGACGCCCAACAATGGCAGCCCATAGGCAATCGCCACTGCTTTGGCAAACTCCAGGCCCACCAACAACGCACCGACCAATCCCGGACCTTGGGTGACAGCGATCGCTTTTACCTCGATCCAACCAGAGTCAACCCGCCCGAAAGCCTCTTCAATCAGGGGAACCAGCATTTCTAGGTGCCTGCGGGAGGCCAGCTCCGGTACTACACCGCCATAACGGGTATGCAAATCGATTTGGGAAGAAACGAGGGAGACCAGCGCCTTGCCGTTCTCTTCCAGCAAAGCCACCGCAGTCTCGTCGCAAGAGGTCTCAATGCCAAGGATCATGTTCCGTATTGTTCCAATTTGGAAGGAAAAATGGAAGGAAGCAGTGAGTTCGTTCCACGATGATATGTTTGAACCCATGGACCGCCCTTCTAGCGCACCTCCACTGTTTTTGATCCGAGCAATGGCGCTGGCCGGAATGATTGGTCCGCCCCTGTTTGCC
>Ga0315294_10009879_pt1 | contig 10453 bp, 3 predicted proteins | sample YL17G13_40_MG_FD_203626 | JGI IMG/M metagenome (GOLD analysis project Ga0315294, IMG submission 203626) | Sediment microbial communities from Yellowstone Lake, YNP, Wyoming, USA - YL17G13_40 | ecosystem: Environmental > Aquatic > Freshwater > Lake > Sediment | place: USA: Wyoming | collected...
GGTTAGTGCCTGTCCCTTCGTGCCAGCGGGAAGGTTTTCTATTTTCGCAGCATCTCGGTAGTAAATATCCCCCTGTGCATTTGTAGGAGTGATATTGTTGAGAGTAGTAATCGTGCCAATGGTGGAGACCGTCGTGATGGCATTAAGGGTCTTAATCGTACCGCCAACCGTGGAATTATCCGTAGGCCCGCTTACCCATTCATTATGTTTGGCAGCATTGACTAAAGTTCCCGCAACCGTACCCGTTCCGCTGATAATCTGATAATTCCCTGCTTCGACGTGGCAATTGAGAGTTAGAGTAATACCGCCACTTACGCTAAGAATCGCCCCTTTCTGAAATCTCAGGTTAATATTTGATGGGATTGTAAGATTCGTCCCGATTGTGTAAGTAGTATTCCCTGGAAGTTCTATCGTCATTGAGTCTGTGGAGACAAGATCGATGACTTTCTTTAGGTTGCCGGCCGTATAGTTCGCACCGGAGCCAATCCCATGATCCGTGATGGTTGCGGCATTATTCGGATACCAAACATTTTTGATTCGAGAATAGCCGTTGGCATCAAGATTCGGAAGTTTGGTAAGCGTTGCCGATCCGCCATCATAGGTCGTTACCGAGAAAGTATCGGTACTTAAGCCCGTTCCCCAGTTGATATCTTCTTTCCCGATTAGTCCCGTGATTCCCTCAAGGTCAGTAATACCTGGAGCCCATGAAGGCGATACCATCAGCAAAACTAAAAACAATGTCAGTAGAATAATCTTTTTCATTTCACCGTGCCTCCTCTAAGGATGTGGTAATAGACACACAAAAGCAAATAACATTTTCTCCAAGGTTCATGTTGTTCCTCTCAATATCTTCCTTACGGAATATGAATCCCAGTTCCTACCCCCAAAGTAAATCCCCCACCCGAACCTACCATACCTGTAGGGTTTGTGGCAGGGACTAAGGCCATTGAGACATCATCAAGATAGAAAATTTTCCCTGCATTGCCAGCAAACTGACTGACATAGAGATTTATTGTATGACTTGTGGCTGTGGCTATAAAATCTCCCTGAAGTTGAGTCCATGAGCCATTACTGATTGCTGCTGTAGCAGAATCAAGCATACCATAAACACCAATCGAGAAATTTCCACCCGCAAGATCATTACCCCTAAACCATGCTGTGACTCTATATTTACTTCCAACAGACAATCCAGTAATAGTCTGGAATATCCCATTTGGAGGCGCACCAGATTGTATCGTAACTTGCATTGCATAAGTCCCAGAATGATTCTGAGCATTGGTCTGAGCAAGCGTTTCCCCTCCCCAAAGTTTACTCCAAGAGGTTGGAGGATCACCATTCTCAAAGCCTCCATTTGCAATGGAAGCTGGGAGTTGGGTCTCATTGACCGTGACTGTAACTGCGGCAGAGTCTACGGTCTCGCAGGTCGCTGTGATGTCAGCCGTACCAGCGGCAATGGCATTTATAACCCCCGTGGAAGCTCCTATGGTTGCCTTAGTCGGATCGCTTGATGCCCAGGTGAAGATCTTGCCAGTTAAGATATTTCCACTGGCATCCTTTGCCACTGCTGTAGCCTGAACTTGTTGACCAATGTTGAGAGTGGATGGAGAGATTGAGACTACCACACTATCTACCGTCTCTGCCTCTCCCGTAGCACCTTCAAGGTAGGCCGAGATGGTAGCATAAGTGCCATTATATATATATCCACCCTGCCAGGGATTGGGAGGAGAAGTGTAGGCATCAATTTTATATTTATATTGTGGATAAATTCCCGAACCATTTGCAGCCAGTTTAAGGACAAGTGTGCTTGAACTGTAAACGAACCCAAGCCGATAACTATTCCCCTTTGTCACATTGAAAGCAGGAAAAGTAAAAGTATTCCAAGCGTCAGCCGTCAAAGATAGTGCTGCTGAGGTTGAAATTAAATTTCCACTCCCATCATAAACAAGCATTTTCCCATTAGCACTACCACTACCTGAGCTTGTTATAAGATACATCTTTCCTATTGTGCAGCTTACAGTAGAAAGTGGCCCAGTCCAGGTTGCCGTAAATGGCATGGAATAAGCCCAAGTATTCCAAGTAAGGTTAGGGCCAACCGCATAATTTGTACTATTTCCAACAAGAACCTCAGTCCCACCCGCACCGGAAGTTTGAACGAGCAAATCTTCTGTCCCTGTCACTGAACCTATTGTAGCTGTGATCGTGGTTGTTCCGGCTGCCACTCCGGTTATTAAGCCAGTTGCAGAGTTGATAGTGGCGACCCCTGTGGCTGATGAACTCCAGACGATGATCTGCCCTGTCATTATAGCCCCAAATTGATCGTAGACTATTGCTGTAGCTTGGGAAGTTTCCGTATCGAGAATATAGGTAGGGAATAGTGTCACATCAATGGTTGTCACAACTGGATCTTCTGTAGGAATTGCCGTTTTGAGCCACAAAACTGCTGGCCCTGAAAATGGAGCAGTCACAGAGCCAGACGAAAAAACCTTTGATCCACTTTGCCCAACCTGCCCTGTGGTAATATTGAACCACTCGAAAGCATAGTTTTGAGTTGGAACGGCGATTGTAAAAGCTGTATTTGAAGTCGGCTGATAGAAGAGATATTGATTGTTTGTGTAGTAGAGACAGTAATTCGTTGATGAAGGCGTCCCTGTTCCTGATGCCTGTGGAATCATGTGGGCAAGGTCAATCTTGTTGGCATAAGTTCGGGTATACCCCATGTTCTTACGCATATCTTCTTGTTCTGCAACGGTACAATAAGATGGATCACCAGAGGTATACCAATCCATCAGGACAGGATTATGCCCCCTCATAAATGTTCGCCAAGGCCATTGACCTTTGGGGGCAACTGTTGACTCGAAAAAATGATCGTTATCAAGAATACTGACTTTTGTTCCAGCAGCTACGGCAGGACTACCACCATAGGCAGCCAAACCAAATCCAACTGCCTCGGCATTACTCGACATAAGAAGAGAATCGTCTATAGCACCAGTTCCAACTAACCAATCATAGACAGCGGACATAATAACGGGATGCTGTTTGTCCTTGGTAAGTTCATAAGCTTTCAGATAATCTATCATCGCATACTGCCAACCTGCACTCGTCCAGTCCCCTTCATTACCAATTTCATAAAGAACATTGTCGAGATCATTGACGGTATCTACCACCGCCCTAATCCACGTCTTTTGAATATTAGTGATGGCTGTGATCTCTGGAGTAATGTCATAAGTTTCATATCCTTTCCCGTCACTATTCGTATCGCCATTGATGCTATTCACATTGTTTGCACTATTAAAATGATGGATAGCCCAATCATCTGTTTTAACCGCATGATCCGGTCTGAATAGGTTGATGCCAACATACATTTTTGGGGTCGCTGTGGAGCTGCACGTCACGTAAGGCCAGCATCTCGCAGCTTCAACCCTTGTTCTGAGCCTATTCAAGACGGTTTGATTTATGGAGGTCAGATCGAAATCATCGCCACTCATATTATATCGGTAGGGCGAATATTCTGTGGTTTCTGCTGTCCACAATCTAAAATAGTTATGGCCGTAACTGCCGAGAAAATTTAGAAAATTGGAGAAATTAAAAGGTCCGCTTCCAGGATCAACCCAATTTCCCCAAGTATGAGAGCCTGTGAGATAGACCAGATTTCCATCTCGATCCATAAAGTAGCGGGGATTGGTGGTATGAGGTTGAAGGGTTTTGTCAGGATAGTCAGGGATTAGATTTGTGCCAATGTAAGTTGTACTTACCACGTAATCGTCAAACTCAAAGGCTTGCCAAGATGACTGCCAGTATGATCCATCTCCTTCATTACCGGTACCTAAACTTGTTCCCGTAAATACTGAACCTGTTATTGCATCCCAATTACAATCATTTTTCGTTATTTTTAAATTACCATCTAACCAGAATTCCACTATACCATCTGAATTACCATTAGTGTTGAGTTTAAGTCTTAATTCATAACAATGCCAAGCATCATCTGCTGGAAACCAGGAAGCATCTCCCAAATAATAGGTTGCATTTCCAGTGGTAAGATTAAGCCGTCTTCCCGACCAATCAGTCCATGATATGATATTAAATGCTATTGTGTTATAGACACCGCCATTTGGTGCATAATTATATCTCCAGAATTTCTTATATGGAATGTCACCTGTACAACCATAATCCATAGATGAAGAAAGTTTCATATACCATCGGGTATATAGATCGTTATGACTTCCACCTATAGTGTAATCCAAAACAGAGAAAGTCTGTTCATCCCATAATGTGTCAGCCTGCCAGCATCTAAGACATTTTCCAGTCCCTCCCCTTCCTGGTGTTTTTATCTCGGCATTATAATGAGTAGTTCCTTGATATAGTGCTGATACACCACCAGACTGACCGCTCCACCCGGTTGGAAGAGTTCCACCACAATTCCAATCTGCTTGTGCATCAAAATTATCTGAGAAGATAACTGCTCCCCAAGCAGGTGAGATCAGACTTAAAACCAAAAGTAAACTGAGGAAAAGTTTTTTCATTGATATATCCCCTTCGAGATCGCCGTCGCCTCATTCACCGTGATGATATCATTAAAGACCACCATCTCGTCCATGAGGCCATCAAAGTAAAGATAATCTGGGCTGTCATACCAATAGCCTATCCATACCGGAGCGTCCTCTACATTAAATGTGTATGAACCACCCTCAAAATCAGCTGTTCCCGTCAGATCGCTTCCAACCACACCTCCATTTGTATCTCTAATTCGTATTGCATAAGCCTTATCGCTGTTCTGGTAAGATGCGGTGATATGATACCAAGTGGCCGTACTAAGTACAGTTGCATGAAAATGTTGCTCTGCATCTGCACCATTATTGTAACCCAACGAAAGGCGTATTTTATAGCCAGTATCATCCGCTGCAACAAGAGCAAAACTTCTTTTATCATTATTACTATCATGTTTTAGATAAATAGGAGTTAAACCAGTTAGGGATTCAAACTTCACCCAAGTACAAACGCTTATCTTTTTTGTCGCATCTCCATTTTTAAGAGGAAATCCTGCATCAAGATTGGCATCGGTAATGGAGAAGTATTCGGCATTTCCTAATTCTAAATCAGCGCTTGCCGCACCTTCTTTGAAATTAACTGTATCCGTACCAACCGTGTTATTATCGGTGAGGGTATTCGTTCCCTTAGAATCTGTGGTTAGTGCTCCGTTTTCGAATCTCCAGAGGGCTTTGAGGTTGGCATCGGTAGCAAAACCAGGGTTGTATTGAGTACTGTTGTTTGTGACTGCCCCGCTGGAGATAGCTGCTACGTCGTTGCCGGAGAGATCTTCAAGGGAATTGGCATCTCCGTTAAAGTCGAGGTTACAGATGTCATTTTTCGTGAGTACCGTGCCGAGCGTATAGATATGAGTATCGGTTTCTTCTCCTGAAACATAGGTGAGGGTGACACCGTTTCCCGCAAGGGTGCAATCCACGTCAAGATCAGCATCATTATAGCCAGCCCCTTGATAAGTATTTTCAGACCAAACGATCGTGAAGGTAGTGCCGTTTGTCCCGATAGTGGCAGAGATTAGGGTTGGAGGGGTCGTATCACTTTTTTTCTTTGCTACTATAATATCTTGCCCAAAAGCTACAGAAGCAAAGAATAAGATGAGAAATATTGTAATAAGTTTCTTCATATTAATCACCAATCACACTGTAGGTTATGGTCACAGTCAGCGTTCCGGGAGTACCAGAGATCGAGGCAACATCAAGCTTTAACCATGCCCCTGAAGCTGCTGTTGCCCCCTCGGTCCCTCCAAAAGTTGTTGTAACAGCACCATCGGTATCACAAACTAAATCATCCGTTGCCATGTCATCGCAACTCGTTCCGGTCGAAGTACACTCCTGAATATTGATTGTTGCTGAGGTAGCTGCACTCACGATGCAGTCCAGAGAGAGCAAAGTGATTCCATATGGCAACTTGACAAATAGCATATCATCGGTGGCAGCTACCGCAGGAACCACGATTGAGTAACTCTTTTTGTAGGGGAGAACTCTTTCTGCCGCTCCGTAATACTTGATCTGGTCTGAGGTCGTATCAAGGGCTATCTTTCCAGTCACATTAACAGTAGGGGAGGCAGCATTGGGAATCTCGAAAGAAGTCGCTCCCCCAAAGTCAATGACAATCCCAGAAGGTGCAGAGGTAAGAGGAGTTACATAAGAAGCTCCTGTACCTATACAGAGGCTATCAAGATCACTTCTCCAGAGAGTCTGACCTTCCGTGGTTGGACATTCCCCCGTCCCCACCGCCCAGGGAATGTCAAGATAGATGGCTGTGAAAAAGCCCAAAACTCCCGCATTGCTTACCCCAAAGAGTGAATTATTCGCTCCTTTTGTGATTACTCCTGGAGTAGCAACACCAGTTCCAACAAGGACATCTCCTGCTGCAGCAATGGTAGATTTTGGAATCTTGCCATCTGCATATGTTTTTGTTGCGTGTTCGGTCGGGACGGCAGCTACAGAATCGTCTCCGAGGGTGGTATCGTTCGAGAGTTCCAAACCATCCTTGAGAAGCTTTGAGTCAGCTCCGTTCCATTGAGGGATATAGTTAGCCGTGTTATTGGCTGGAGCCGTTGTTTTCGTCTCGACAGCAGTTTCAAGAAGCTGCATACCGGCCTTGATTGTCACATTGTCTGTGATAGTTGATCCTGTAAAAGTCCCAAGATGATCCGAACCCTCAGCGACTCCTGAGATAGTAATCAGATTATCAATACTAAGAGAACCCTGCATCTGAGCAAAGGTTTCTCCAAGAAGTGTCTGGGCATTAGCTGTTGGGGTAATCCCTGCATAAGTAGTAAGATCAGCATCAGATGCTTGCTTATTATTAAGCTGAGTCTGAATAGAAGATGTTACTCCATCTAAATATCCAAGTTCTGTTAGAGAAACACCAACAGGCCAATCGCTAAGGTAGAGCAGACTCATACCTTTAGGTAAGTTTCCAACCGTTACTTTTCTATCTCCTGGACTTCCTGTTGGGTCATTAATTACATATAGAATATCATCAGAGGTTGGAGTTGTATCAGAAGTAAAGTCGAGGACATCCTTAGCATAAGCATTGCTTAAACACAGCAAAATAATTGCAATTATTAGATATAGTTTTTTCATATTTTATTTCCCTCTTCTTCTACCTTAAGGTTGCGGCTGTCTAATCTCTTCTTTTAATGGTGAAGTCCCAGCATTGACAATATTTTGAATCTCCGTTGTAAATCTCTTTGCGTATTTCTCTTTCTGTTTAAGAGTAAGATTTGGATCCATATTGATCTTTAGATATTCGTCTCTCAAGGCGTGGATCTTGGCTGCTTTCACGATTGCCGCCAATTTAGGATTTGCTTCGTGAAGATTTACGCCAAAGAGTTTCCCAACGGCCTGTTCTGCGGGAACGGTTCGGCCATATCTATCTTCTTTCCCAATATCGAACGTATAACCGAGGGCTCCATATCGAGTAAGCATCGAAGGAGAGAATTGATTGTAAAGATATTCGCTGGCCTTCAATGCTTTCGTCAAAGGATCGTCCAGCTGGTTATAGATTGGATATCCAGAAAAGGAGTCTTTGGGAGGCTCGTTTCTCATCCCTGCGGAAGTGAAAGTTTTCAAAAGCGTAATTATAGGTGTTCCACCTATTCCGAATTGGGTCAGTGCACCCTTAATATCTCCCTCTTTTATGGCTGACAGTGCTTGAGTATAATTTCCCCAAGGAAGGAAATAAGAATAATCAAACCAGTACCATTTATCATTGATTTTCCAAGGAAGAATCATATAAGAGTTTCTTCTCGTTACTTCTGCCGGAATTGTTCTTTCAAGGTCTTTCCAATCCTCTTCAGTCATTTGTCCTTTATAAATTTCCTTTACCATTTCACCAAGAACATAAGGCGCCGCCAAATATTTCCCGATCACCCACGGTCTCTTATACGCTGACTCTACAATCAATGGAGCAATCTTATACTGATATGAAACAAAAGGAATAAAATGCTTTCTTGCCCATTTGATCGAAGGATCAGCAAGGCTGTAGTCCATGCCCCATTTCTGGGCTTCGCTGACTGCCTTTAATACGGATGCCCCACCCTCTCTCTGCTCAAGATATTTAGCCATCTTAAAAAAGTCATCGATCTTCCCGTAATACTTTGCCACTTTTTGAACTGCACCTACAACCTCACCCCAAGAATTTCCCTGAAGCGATCTGAATTGATCCATGACTTCATTGATTTCTACAACTGACCAGTTCGTTTTGAATAGACCATGCCGGAAAGCCTTTTGATGTTCGGGAGTTTTTTTAAGCATATTTTCTCCCGCCTTGACCATGTATTCGCCAATACTTACCGGATTCATCCCACTCATATTAAGTTGGATCACGTTTGAGATTGTGTTTCTCACAACGGTAGGTAGGTTCAAAGGAACTTTGCCGACCTTAAAAACTCCCGTTGCTTTAGCATCTATTTGGCTAAGAACATCGACGGCTTTTGAAAGCCCTTCAATGTTCCCTTTTTCTCTTCCATAAAAACTCGTCAAATCCCTGGCGATTTCCTTTCTGATGAATGAACCGGCCAGGGGCCCCCAAGTTTTAGCAGTGGGCATCTGGATAAAATCTTTTGGGACATTCTGAGTTGCCTGTTTGGCATCATTCAAATATTTCTCATAAACCTGAAGTCTCTGGGCAATCTCGGGACTATTCGGATTCTCTTTTGCCATTCTTTGATAAAGATCTACCTCTTCGGCCAACTCCCCTATCCCCATCCTCTTTCCAACAAATTCCTTGGTAGTCATATTCTTGACTGCCCAGTTCCCGTTAGGAAGGTGAAATGTTCCATGGGGATCTCCAGTCTGTCTTGTCAACCTTGTGGCCTGTGCTTTGGCGATCTTCTGTGGGTACTCTTTAGGGATATCTGAAATGTTTATGATCGATGGCGTCCAGACATTCCGGGGATCGGAGGCTATCTGATCAAGATAGTCGTACTTCACGACATTCCCAAGAGATTGAGCAAGGCCAATAGGTTCAGCTACAGCCACGTCCTCAATCCAACCTATTGCCTTTTTCTGGTCAACTGTAAGGTCTTTCCTTGCCTTGAGAGCATTGATGTCAATTTTCCCGTTTCTTCCCATCGGGATATTGACATCATCACCGAGAAAATGTTTCAGATATAAATATTTCACATACTGGCCCTTATGCTTCTGGTAGGCTTTCTCTGAGATCAAATCTCTCTCGACAAGCATCTTGCCAACGATGTTATTGATCGTAGTGAACTCATGGGCTAATTTTGCCGATTCGGGAGACATTGTTGCAGGATCACATCTGCCATCCATTGCCTCGAAGATTTCAAGTTTGTTTTGATCGGATAGGTTCTTGGTGAGGTCGACGGTCTTTTCAACGATCCTCTCCACCCTCGCCATATCACCCATGGCCTTGCTACGTTCACCCATTAATTTCTCTTTTTGGGGAAGCGTAGAGAGTGGGGACCAGAATTCCCTGAATCGGTTGGAAACCCGTTTTATTTCTTCGACGGGGATTTGGATGGCGCCTTTCTCTGAAGTCAAAATTCCCCTTTCAACCCTCTTCCCCTCAATCCTGTCAAAAACAGGATCGAGTCTGTATTCCTGACCATCCTTTATGACAATCTCCTTGGGAGTCTTTTCTGTGACTTTCAGCACTTCGCCCTTGACCTTTACCTTATCGCCGACATTTAGGTCTGCCGTGGGGATAGATTCTACCTTGGCTTTTTGTTGCTCCGTGAGTCTATCTTTAAAAATCCCCCTGGCCTCCTGTTTCGCCATGTCCCAGATTCGCTTCTGTTTTTCCCTTAGTGGTTCTCCTCGAAGACCTTTTTCAAGGGCTGTGATCACTTCTTCCTTGCCCCATCCCTTGTTTTTCATAAAATTGGGGTAAGATGAGCCATATCCCGTGACTTCCCCAGTTTCCTTAAAAACTCTTTTCCCTGGTTCCCCTGTTTTTACGGTATCAAGGAGTTCTTGTATTTCGCCTGAATACCTAACTTGTTCAAGAGCAAGTTTCGGCTGTACCCTCTCAACTTCTGCCCTGGCTGCCGCCTCACCCAATGGAGTACCTTCGAAGGTAGGGGTAACTTCCTTCCCCTTCTTCGGAAATTCAAGACCGACTTTCATCCCGGGAAGTAGTTGCTCACCCTTGGCGACGGGGGAGGGAATAGCCTCTTTTGGTGTTGCTATAGGCTCAGCCTGTCCTTCTGGCGATATCTTTTCTTTCCCAAGGGATTCGGTAAGGGGTTTCTCCCTCATGGCCTCTAAATCGCTTCTGGTGACATCCTCGAACTCTACACCACCCTTCTTGGCTTCGGTTATGGATTCAAACCGGATCGCCTTCAAACGATTGATTTCCCCTGGGCTCAATTCCTTCTCGTAGCTCCTTGCAATCAACCCATTTTCCTCTTTTTCAAGGTCAAGGAGTTTTGGAGTTG
>Ga0315294_10009882_pt1 | contig 10452 bp, 9 predicted proteins | sample YL17G13_40_MG_FD_203626 | JGI IMG/M metagenome (GOLD analysis project Ga0315294, IMG submission 203626) | Sediment microbial communities from Yellowstone Lake, YNP, Wyoming, USA - YL17G13_40 | ecosystem: Environmental > Aquatic > Freshwater > Lake > Sediment | place: USA: Wyoming | collected...
GCCTTTAAGCCGCGAGAAGTGAAAGACCTGGTCGCGGAATATCTGGAGGAATGCCGTCGCCGGGGAATTCTTCACCTCCGGATCATCCATGGCAAGGGATCCGGCACGCTCAAAAGAATCGTTCACGGCGTTCTAGAAAAAGACCCGGCCGTGGCCGGCTTCCAAGACGCCGGGCCGGGCGGAGGCGATGGGGGGGCTACCGAGGTCCTCCTCAAGCCTCAACAGCCTTGACCGGATTATCCCTTTTTCGTTGTTTCGTCGATGTGCTTTTCGATCTTGTCCAGGTTGTCCTGGCCTTTCTTCTTGTCCTTCTCCCATTCGCGCTCGAAATTTTTCAGCTCCTTCTCCAGGTTCTCAATATCGGTCGTAAACTTGCCTTTCTTATAATCCTTCAAATCATCTGCTTTCTTTTCTTCAGTCATTTTTCCTTCCCTCCTTCAGATCCACGGTTTTATGGTAAAAGAGAAATTACTATTTTTCAAGGGCCGTCCGAAATCTGTTGCCAATTTTTGTCACTGGATTTTGAACATCCCTGAAGCCATGAGGTTGCCCTCGATATACATCTCCAGCCGGTAAAGGCCCGAGGCCAAATACTCGCCCGCCTCGGGCATGGGATACTCGACCGACCCTAGAAGCCGGGCCTCGGCCGGGCCGTTCCATCGTTCGGTGCGTCCCAAGCGGAGCTGCTCGACCCAAAAAACCTGGCCGGAAATTTGCAGGTATACTTTCCGGACGATAGACTGTCCTGGGCTCATACCTTTGAACTCAAGGAGGAAATAGACGCGGCCGACGGCGGCCGGAAACTCCCGGGCCGCAGGCAGGTCGACGATCTCCCCCCGTCCGTCATAGACGGGGTTGACGAATTGGGGCGGCCCGACGGAGGCTGCCACGGCCGGCGGCCGGACCCCCCGGCCCAGAGCGATCAAGACCGAAGCTTCCTTCAACCGTCGCGTCATTTCCTCCAAGCCTTCCGCGGGCATGGTCTCCTTGAACCGCTCCAGGTTGCGGATGAGAATCCGGAAGGTGTTGGGATCGGAGGCCAGAGGCCGGCGGACGGCCTGGGAAAGGGCGTCCTCCAGGACGGTCCGCCAGGCATCTCTCCCGCCTTCGCAGAGATAAATGACCGCTTTGATGGCTCCCAGGGCGAGCTTCTGCTCGGGGAGTCGCGCCAGCGCCCGTTCGATCGAAGCTTCGGCCTGAGAGAATCGGCCCAACAGTAGTTGGGCGAAGCCGCGCGTCCAGTCCAGGTAGCCGTCATCCCGGCCGGCGTCTTCCACCCTGGCCAGGTCGGCCACCGCCCTTTCCATCTCCGCCCGCCCCTCCCTGGCTTTCCCGGCGAAGATCAACGACTCGCCCATAACGACCCGGAGACGCGCTCGCAGCTCAAGGGCCGCCGCATAAGCCGGGTCCTTGGCCAGAATCCCGGCGATGGTATTCCCGGCCGGGCCGGTGAAACGTTCGGCCGCTCGGAGGTCGCCGTTGAAATCCAGGACGAGTTTGGCCCGCAACACCTCTCCCGAAGCGCGGGCCAAGTTTCTGATGGATTCACTCGAGACAGCGCGCCAGGGCCGGCCGGCGGCGGCCGCGCTCGTCCCCACCACCGCCGCCACCAGCGCCAGCCCGACGCCGGCCATGGCCAGCCGGACTTTTCCGCTCAGAACGAGCGACAGGGTCAGCAAAAAAACGGCCACGGTCATGACCGCCAGGCCGGTGGTGAAGGCTTCCACCTTTCTCCCCCAGAAGGCGCTCTCCTTTCTCTTCTGGTCCTGGCTCTCCAACAGCTCAGCCGCCGGGACATAGACCTCGTCCAGGAAATATTGGACGAGGTCGAAGGCCCCCGTCTGAGGGTCGTAGTAGGGAGGCCGGGTGATCCGGCCCCCTCCGGTTAAAAGGTTTTTCAGCCGGGCCAGTCGGTCGTGCGTCAAGCGGTAGAGGAGGGCCTCCTGGCCCTTGGACATCTTCTCATAGGCCTCAGCCTGCAAGATGAGGCCGGCCGTCTCCTGGGCGGCGACCATCAAACCCTTCTCGGAGGCCGCGTCCCACAGCGAACGACCCAGGTGGGTCAAATAACGGATGGCCAGGATGCGGCTGTCGCGGCCGGCCGCTGCGGCGCGGGCCGAGGCCGTGACGTTGAGGAAAACGATGAGACTGGTCAGGACGGTAAGGCCGGCCAGAAAAAGGATGACGGCCGTCTTGAACGGTTTTTCCTGGATGATCCTCATCCCTGGGCTCCGTCAGAAGAATATTTTCCACACGGCCAGCCCCGAAGCGCAGACGTACAAGGCCAGACCGGCCGCCGTCCAGACAGGCCGGCCTCCCAGGCCGGTCCGGAGGGCCACGGCGAAAAGAAAAATGGCCGAGGTGAAGAGCAGGTTGAGGCCGATCAGGAAGACCGCCGACCGCCGCTTCGCTTCAGACAGCGCCCGGAAGGGCGCCGTGTCGATGGGTTTTTCAGCGGCGGCCTGGGCCCGCACGGCCTGGCGATAGCGCTCGCTGTCAAAAACTTGACGCCCGTCCTTTGATATCAGGAAGTCCGTATTGAGCTGCAGATGACGGACTCGGGCCCGGATGATCTCGGACTGCCAATCATCCAGCCAGCGGCCGGGGACGGCCGGATTGCGCATGACCTCCCGGTGAATGTCGCGGGCGCTCTCCAGATGGGTCAGGAGCTCCCGGGCGTTCGTTTCCGAGAGAAACACATCTGAAGCGATGGACATCTCATTGCCCGCCTCATTGAGGGCGGCGGCGATAGCCTGGCCGTCGGCGGAGTCGGCCGCGTTGCCGGCCCGGAAGGCCTGCCAGGAGACGAGCGCGCCTGTGGCGGCGGTCAAAGCGATGAGGACGCTGAGGAACGTCTTGCGGTGTTCGGAAAGCCCGTGTTCGCCTTCGGACATGCCGGCCTCCTTGCGCAGAGCTCCATCGTCATCGGGCCATCCTACAATACCAAGCTTGGTGAGAACGAATCAAGCTCTGCGCCCGGGAACCGTCGGTAGCCGCGCCAAGCGCGCTTGGGCTGCGGCGGAGTGGCCGGCCAGGCCTTCGCTTTCGGCCAGAATCTTGGCCGCCGGGCCGATGGCCCTGACCCCCCGAGGTTCCAGCCGGAGAGATGTCTGGAACTTGAGAAAATGGCGCACGCTGAGTCCGGAGGAAAAGCGCGCCGAAGTCCCGGTGGGCAGGGTGTGATTCGGGCCGGCGGTGTAGTCCCCCCAGACTTCGGCCGTCCAGGGACCGATAAAAAGGCCGCCGTAATGCCGGAAAAGCGGAGCGATGGCCGCCGCGTCCCTGACCTGAATCTCCAGATGCTCGGGGGCTTTGCGGTTTGAAATCGCGGCGGCCTCTTCCATATCCTTCACCAAGACGATGAGGCCGCGGCGCTTTAGGGATTCTCCGGCGGCGGCTGAGGAGGGAAGCCGGGCCAAACCGTGCTCCACGGCCGACCTCACGGCTTCGGCCAGCCGGACCGAATCGGTCACCAGCAGGGCTGAAGCTTCCGGGTCATGCTCAGCTTGAGCCACCAGGTCCGCCGCCACGAACTCGGGATCAGCCGAATCGTCGGCCACGATCATCACTTCGCTCGGCCCAGCCAACAGGTCGATGCCCACCGCCCCGAAAACGGCTTTTTTGGCCTGGACCACGCGGCGGCTGCCGGGCCCGACGATCATATCCACCTTGTTTATGGTTTGTGTCCCGAAGGCCAGGGCGGCGATAGCTTGGGCGCCGCCGACGGCATAGACCTCCCCGATCCCCAAGAGACCAGCGGCGGCCAGGATGACAGGGTGAACTCCTCCGCCGGCTAAAGGCGGAGAGCAAACCGCAATCTCTCGGACGCCCGCCACTCCGGCCGGGACCGCGGCCATCAGCAGCGAGGAGACCAGGGGGAACCGTCCGGCCGGCACATAGAGGCCGGCCCGCTCCACGGCTATGACGCGTTGGCCGCAAAAGACGCCGGGGACGACCTCGACCTCGAAATCTTGGAGCTGGGCTTTCTGTCGCTCGGCAAAAGCGCGGATGTTCCGAGCGGCCAGCCCCAAAGCCTCGGCCAGCGAAGCGGGGATGCGGTCGACGGCCTGCCGGATCTCTTCCTCGGTCGCCAGCCACCGTTCCACTTTCACTCCGTCAAAAAGCTCGGTGAAACGGCGTACGGCCTTATCGCCCTCGCGCCTAACTTCGCCCACGATGCGAAGGACATCCTCCCCCCCCTCGTCGGACCAGCCGGAAAAAAAATCGTCCGGGAGAGATTCAGCTCTCATGACCTTCATGGCCTCCTCCTCCGCTCCAGCTCGCCCAGGACCTGTTCCACGCCAATCCCCTTCCGCGCCAGCCGCACGGTCATGAAGTAGAGCAGGTCGGCTGCTTCCCAGGCAATCTCATCCGGGGTTTGCGCTTCCACAAGTTCTTCGGCCTCCTCGCGGATCTTGCCCGCCAGGGTCAAGTCGTCCAAGCCGGCGGTGTAGGAGCCCGGCGGCCGTTCCCTGATCCGTCTCTCGACGACGTCATACAGCTCTTTCCAGGCGAAAGGGCGGCGCCCGAAACAGGTCTGAGTCCCACGGTGGCAGGCCGGCCCGCGGGGCCGGACAGTCACCAGGATGGCATCGGCATCACAGTCGGCCCGGGCTCGACAGAGTTCCTGATAATGTCCCGAAGTCTCACCCTTGAGCCACAGCCCCCGCCGCGAACGGGAAAAATAGTGCATCCGTCCCAGGCGGAAGCTAAGGGCCAGGGATTCGCGGCTGCTGTAGGCCAGCATGAGAACACGGCCCGCCTCGTCCTCGACAACGGTGGGCAGCAGTCCCCCGGACCAATTCAAGGAACGGACAAAGGCTTCCACCGGGTCGATGGCGCCCGTGTACAAGGCCATCCCCACCTGAGCGTCGATATGGAGGCCGGCCAGAGCTTCGACCTCCTCAACTCGGGCGATCCCTCCGGCCGCAGTCAGGCGGTTACGGGTCAATCCGGCCAGAGCGGCCGCGCGCTCAAGAGGCAGCCCGGCCATCATCCCTTCCCGCTCCACGAAGGTCACCAGATACCCGCCGCAAAAGGGCTCCAGCCTGGTCAGCAGGTCCTCCACGGCCCACCCGGTGCGCTGCGTCCACCCCTGACTGACGATCTGTCCGTCCCAAGCATCCAAGGCGATGATGATGCGTTCCCGGCCGACAGCCCGGACCAGAGCCTCAAGAAAGGATATATCGGGAACGGCCCGGCCATCTGAGGCATTGTTCCTATGGAAAACCGCCGAGCCGATGATGATCCTGGCCGCGCCCAGCCTGAGGACCTCCTCCGCCCGCGCCAGGGTTCGTAGGCCGCCTCCGACGCGGCACTCGGCCGCCGCCGCCAACTGCCGGATGAGCTCCGTGTTGGGGCGGCCTCCCAGGGCGGCGTCCAAATCGATGACGGCAATCTCTCCGAAGCGTCTGAAGTCGCGGGCCAGCGCCTGGGTATCGTCGCGCTCCAGGACCTTCTCCCGGCCGCGGCGGAGCTGGACCGCTTTGCCTCCCATGATATCGATCGAGGGAACGATCATCTCAATTCAACTCCTTTTGCTCTCAGGTAGTTCTTAAGGTCGGGAATGTTGAAGCCTCCAAAGTGGAGCCGCGAGGCCAGAAGCACGGCGTCGGCCCGGCCGTCCCGGACGGCGGCCAGGAGGTGGCCGGGTTCCCCTGCCCCGCCCGAGGCGATGACCGGGATGTTCACCCTGGAGCGGACCCGGCGCAGGAGCTCGAGGTCGTAGCCCTCACCTGTTCCATCCCGGTCGATGGAATTGAGGAGGATCTCTCCGGCGCCCAGCTCCTGACCGCGGGCGGCCCATTCCAGCGCATCGAGGTTGTGTTCTCGGCGCCCGCCGTGCGTGCAGACAATCCAGGAGCGGCCCCGCCGCTTGGCATCGACGGAAAGGACGAGACACTGGGAGCCAAACCGTTCGGCCGCCTCGGCGATGAGGCCGGGATTTTCCACGGCGGCCGTACAGAGCGACACTTTATCCGCGCCGGCGCGCAGGGCTTGGCGGATATCGTCCACGGACCGGAGGCCGCCCCCCACGCAGAGTGGAACGAAGACCTCCCGGGAGACACGCTGGACGAGGCCGAGCAGGGTCTGGCGGCTTTTCCAGGAGGCGCCCACATCCAGGAAAGTGATCTCGTCGGCGCCCTGTTCATAATAGCGACGGGCCAGGCAGACCGGGTCGCCCGCCTCACGCAGGTCAGAAAACTGGACGCCCTTGACCACACGGCCGTCATCGACGTCGAGACAGGGGATGAGGCGGACGGCCGGCTGGAACGATCCTTGCCCCCATCGCTTGATGAGCTCCAGGCCCGAAGCCCCGCTTTTTTCCGGATGAAACTGGACGCCCAGGACCCGGCCCCGCTCAAGGGCGGCCGGGATTTCCATTTCGCCGAACATGGCCGTAGCCGTCGTCTCGCCGGCCGTGTCCGGCCGGGCCAGGAAGCCATGAACAAAATAGTAAAATCCCTGAGGAACAGAAAAGGCCTTCCTGGTCTGCACCTCCGCCCAGCCGATATGAAGCTTTCGGGGGCCGCCCAGCTTGACGACGCGGCCATTGAAAAAGCCCAGGCCGGGGGAGGTGAATCCGTCTTCCTCGCTCTCCTGGAAAAGAAGCTGCAGGCCGAGGCAGATCCCCAGGAACGGCTTGTTGTCTGCCAGCCAGCCGGCCAACGCCGGGAACAGGCCGCTCTGGTGCAGACTACGGACCGCCATCCCGAAATGTCCGACGCCGGGAAGGATGAGGCGGTCCAGGCCGGCCAGGTCGTCCGGACCGGAAACTCGCCGGGCCTCAAACCCCAGATGATCCATCGCATTTTCCACTGAACAGAGATTGCCCGCCCCGTAGTCGATGATGCCGATCATAGGACCTCCTTGGTGCTGGGCAGGACGTCGGCCCGGCGTTCATCCAGAGCGCAAGCCTGGCGCAGGGCCCTGGCCGCCGCTTTGAACAATGCTTCGGCCCGGTGATGATCGGAGCGGCCGTAGAGAACCTGGAGATGGAGCGAGGCCTCCAGCCCCCGGCTGAGCCCGGCAAAGAAATCTTCGATCACCTCGACCTCAAGATCGCCCACCTTTCGGCCCCGCCATTTGACCTTATATTTAAGGAAGGGCCGGCCGGCGAAATCGACCGCCGCCCAAGCCAAGCTCTCGTCCATGGGAAATAGGAAACAGCCGGCGCGGAGGATGCCGGCCATGGAGCCCAGGGCCTGGCGCAGGGCCCGGCCCAGCACCAACCCTGTGTCCTCGACGGTATGGTGCTGGCCCACTTCCAGGTCGCCCTCGATCATTGCCCGGAGGTCGAAGGCGGAGTGCCGGGCCAAGGTCTCGAGCATGTGCCCCAGAAAGGAGATGGGACAGCGGACGTCATGACGTCCCGCCCCGTCGAGGTCGACGGCCACAACAATACGGGTTTCGCGTGTTGTTCTTTCGAGGGAAGCTGTTCTCATGGCAATACCCTCTGAAGCCGGGTGATGCAGGGCAGGACGTGCGCCGCGCCGGCCTTCCTCATCCGGCGTTCCCAGCTCCGGCGGTCATGAAGTCGGGGCGGACGGACGGCCACGGCCAGGACGCCTGCGGCGGAGGCGGCGCGCATATCGTCGGGGGAGTCGCCGAAATAGATGGCCCGGCCGGCCTTGATCCGGCGCAGGGCCAGGCGTATCCCGGCCGGGTTGGGCTTTTGCCGCCGTCCCATATCCTCCAAGGCGATCAGCGTGGAGAAATGCCCTTCCTGGCCAAAACGGCGGAGCGTAAACAAGGCTTCGCGGCGGGGCCGGCCCGTGACGATGGCCAGCTTGAAACGGCTGGCCAGACGGTTCAAGAATGGTCCGGGCAGGAGCCAGCGCTCACGCCCCAGAAGGCCGTTTCCCTTCCGGCCGAGGATGTGCTGCTGGAAGACAGAAACGACCTTGCGATGTGTGATTTTAAGGCCGAAGGAGCGGAGGATGGCGGTGGTGACGTCCCAGTCATTGTTGAATCCGGGCCGGAGCTTCCACTCATCAATAAGGCCGGGGGGTACGGCCTTTCCCAGGAAATGGGTGATTGTTTTGGAAATGGCTTGAAGATAGGAAGCGGAAGGATCGGTGAGGACGCCGTCCAGGTCAAAAAGAAGAGCCCGGGCCGACAGGGAACTAGCCGCTTCGGCCAGGAGGCGTTTATTATCCGTCCGGCGACCGGCCGTAATTCGCAGCCAGCCGGCCAGGCGCGGATGGCCTGGAAAAGCCTTGACCCGAATGCCTTGGCCGGCCAGGTCAAGGTAGAGGCGGGAGGCCTCCTGACCGACATCGGCCAGGAGGAAGTTGGCCGCGCTGGGCAGCGTCCTCACCCCCAATCGCTTCAGGCCGGCCCGAAGGTACCGGATTTCAGCCGCTGTCTTAGCCCTAATCCCGGCCTGGTAGGCCGCCGCCTTGAGCGCGACCCGGCCGGCCAGGATGGCTGCGGCATTGACGGAATAGGGAGGCAGGACCTTGCGGAGCTCGGCCAGCACCTCTGGGCGGGCCAGGATGTATCCCAGCCGAAGCCCGGCCAGGCCGAAAAATTTAGAGAAGGAGCCGACGACGATGAGGTTCCGGCGCCGGCGGACAAGCCGGCCCGCCCATGAGCCGGAAAACCCGGCATAGGTCTCATCCAACAAAACAAAAGCGCCGCGCTCAGGGGCCTTATCCAGGATCATCCTTCGCGCCTTGGCCGGGATGACGCCACCGGTGGGGTTGTCGGGGCTGGCCAGAACCACGAGCCGCGTCCGGCGCGTTATGGCCCGGAGCAGCCCGGGCAGGCGAAGCGTGAAGTCCTTCCCCAAGGCGACCTCCTTGATCGCAGCGCCCCGGAGTTTGGCGGCCAAGGCATACAGGGAAAAGCTCGGGTCGGAAATGACCACCTCCTGCCGGTCATCGACCAGAGCCGAAAGGAGTCCATAGATCGCCTCGTCCGCTCCGTTGGTCAGCCACAACTCTTCAACCCGGACGCCGAAGAAGCGGGCGGCCTCGGCCCTTAATTGCGACACGTCCGGATAGCGGGAGACCAGGCTGGCCGATAAACCGCGCAAGGCCCGGCGCACTCCGGGCGCCGGGCCCCAGGCGTTCTCGTTCGAATCCAGCAAGACATCTCCGGACCGTTCTTCTTCTATTTCATACGGAACGATCGTCTTCAGCTTTTTATTCCAGCGGTTCATGGGACAACCTTTTCGAACGTGCTTTCCAGGATGTCGGTCGCGCCCATTTTTTTAAGGGCAGGGATCAGGCCGGCGGCGCTCTCCCGGCGGATGGCCACCTTGACGGCATAGCCTTGGTCGCCATAGAGGGGCGATACGGTGGGCGACCGCATGCAGGGGAGGTGTTTAACGATGGACTCCAGCTTCGAGGCGGGGACGTTCATCTCCAGCATGACCCGCCCCCGAGCGTCCAAAACGGCGCGCAGGAGCAGCCCCATTTCGCTGATCCTTTCCCGCTTCCACGCATCGCCCAGGGCGCCGGGGTGGGCGATAAAACGCGTGGTGGACTCCAGCAGGACGGCCAGAATCCGCAGGCCGTGGGCCTGGAGGGTGCGGCCGGTGGCCACGTTGTCGATGATCATGTCGGCGTCGTCGGGGGGGAAGACCTCGCTGGCGCCGAAGGTGCGGAGGAAAATATAGCGATAGCCCCGGCTGTGGAGATAACGGCGGGCGATGCTCTCATATTCCGAAGCCACGACGATCTTCCGGCGGCGGAGGCGCGCCTGGCTGATGCGGCGGGGCGCAGCGGCCACAATCCGGACCGGGTCGAACCCGAGGTCCAGGACCTGGTGGACCCGGGCCTTGCTCTCGACAATCCAATCATGCCCGGTGAAGCCGATATCATGAGAGCCGAGCTCGATGAGCTGGGGGATGTTCTGCGGTTTCATGATCTTGGCTTCCAGGGCCGGGCTGGCCGTCCGGGGAACATAGACGTTCTCATCAGATTCGATGCCGAAACCGGCGTCGTTAAGGAGCCGGACCACGTTCCGATAAAGCCTTCCTTTGGGGATGACCATTTTCAATCGTTTCATGCTTTACTCATCCTGCGCTCAAGGGAATCCCCCTGGGGCGGGATCCCCTTTCGAACACGGTTAAAGATAAAGATCGGCCTTGGGAAAAAAGGTGGGATTAAGAACGTGGATTACCGGGCGTGGGAACGCCCGTGCTGGAAATGATGATGGCGCACTTCGACGTTAGGGACTCGGAGAGATGCGCCTTGTCTCATGGCCCAGCGATGATAGACTGCGCTGGGCGGTTTGTCAAGAAAAACTTGCCGGTGAGCTGCCCGCCTCGGGCGAGGCGGCGGCTTGACCTCTGGCCAGGAAGTAGTCGGCCACCCGTATTCCGTATTTGGCGGGGTCGAGCGATCGGATAATGGTTAGCTCAAAGGCATTCGTTTCCGGATGGACCGCCGCCGTATCGACGACCTCGCCGTCGATCTTGCGGCCCTGCCGGTCGGTGATGAT
>Ga0315294_10009883_pt1 | contig 10452 bp, 5 predicted proteins | sample YL17G13_40_MG_FD_203626 | JGI IMG/M metagenome (GOLD analysis project Ga0315294, IMG submission 203626) | Sediment microbial communities from Yellowstone Lake, YNP, Wyoming, USA - YL17G13_40 | ecosystem: Environmental > Aquatic > Freshwater > Lake > Sediment | place: USA: Wyoming | collected...
TTTACGCGAAGCTCCGCCCAGAGAACCCAGACGAGCTTGTCGGCCATCGTATTCAGATATTTCCCGTCTTTGCCGCGGAGGAAGTAATTGACGGAGAAGATGAGAGGCGGCTTTTTGACGCCTTCGGCAAAATCGAGATTTATTTGAACGTATTTGCCGAGCGGTATTGAAACGAAGTCAAGATTAGACATAAGGTTGAACGTTCTAACACCTTGCTTGCCAAGAGTCGCTGCCGTCGTTTCCGATTCGAGAGCCGCACCTTTCAGGATAATACCTTCATTCCAGTCGAAGGCCTGCTCAACCGGATTCCAGGTGTCACTGTCACGGCCTCCGTAAACGATGCCGCCGACGGGGACACCGTTGGTATCGTTGAGGGCGGGGTCGCAGTTGTCGAGGTCGGGGATGCTGAGGCAGTAGCGTGCGTTTTTGTGAGCGGGCGGAATCACGTTGCACTCGGAATCGGTTTTGCCTTTGAACCATTCGCCGGAGAAGTTGACGCCCCCATCGGGCAATTCGCAGCCCATACCAAGCCAGTAGGGTTTTTTATTCGCGTCGAGGAGGACGTTGGAGAAGATGACCTCCATCGGGCTTGTAAGGGCCTTATGGATGACGGGGTCATCTTTGGAGTTGACGTCCTGGATGATGCCGAAGATGCCTTTTTCGACGTTGACGCCGCGGATTTGGCTATCTTTTTTGCGGAAATAGGCGATGTCGTCGCCGACGATGGTCTGGCCGAGAAGCATCGAGGTTGAGGTCTTGCCGCAGGCGGACGGGAATGCGCCAGCAAAATAGGTGACGCGGCCTTTGGGACCGTGTGCGCCCATCACGAACATGTGCTCCGCGAGCCAGCCCTCTCGCGAGGCCTTCTGGATTGCGAGGCGAAGGGCGAGTTTTTTGAGGCCCATAGTGTTGCCGCCATACTGTGTGTTTACGGAGTAAACCATTTCTTCTTCGAGGTCAATATAAACGCGGCGGAGCTTGTCGTTTTTGCTGACGCCGTGTTCGAGTTCGCCTTCGGAGTGAATAAACCTGAAGAAGCCGTGGCTTTCGCCGAGTTTTTTGAACTGCTCATAGCCGGGGCGATAAAGAAGCGATTCGCTATGGACGACATAAGGTGAATCAGTAATCTGGATGCAGGGGATAGTGAATTCGGAGCCGACCGGGCCGAGACACCAGAAACAAATAATCATTTCCCTGCCGGCCATCGAGTTTCTGAGGAGGTCGCGGATTTCCTTGGTGCCTGCCTGTTTTTCAACGGATTTCAGTGATTCGCCGAGCGATGAGCCGGCGGGCAGAAGGTATCTTGTGCTGAAGGTATCGCGTCCCTGGTCGTTTAAGCCGTCGAAATGGCAGGTGTGGCCCTTAATGTTGAGTGGTATTTCCTCGCCGTTCTTGACGGCAAGGGCGCGAATATGGGCTATGTCCTCGGGGGAATCGGTGCAGACATAGACGCTGTCCGGATTTGTCAGCTCGATGGCGTCCGCAATGAAGTGGTGCATCTTCGGATGGTCAACCGCAACCAGCCGGTCATAGTGTTTGTCTTTAACCCTGTTTTTCAAAATGTCTTTTGCTTCACCAGCCATATTGCCTCCATAGCGTTTTTCGGCTCAAAAAATCGACGGAGTATAAACCGCCCCCCAAAGGCCGTCAACTTGTTTTTTAAGAAATCTCATTTGCGCAATACCATTGTATTCGCCCTGTCTGCGCGGTAGTATCGTCGGGGGACGCGGACTTACACAGACCGACACAGAGAAAGTCATTGTCCGTCAGCGTTATACAATTCAATAGTTGGTGTTAATCGGAGAAACGAAAAATGAGAATCCAAGGGACGGAAGACCCGACTTCGCCCAAGGGGCTACGCCGGGCAGGCAGAAGACCCTACTTCGCTAAAGCTACGCAGGACAAGCAGAGGACAGAGGGCAGGCGGATTTCACTGATAGTTTTTCTTTTCCTTAATGTAATCTGTATTTGTGATATCTGCAAAGCCGCCGGTTTAGAGGGAATGGACAAATCGGTTGTGATGATTCGAGGTGCGGGACAGGAATTCGATTTTGTAACGCCGTGGAAGCCGAAGGCGATGGCGCAGGGAGTGGGGTCTGGGTTTATCATCGAGGATAATAAAATACTGACCAACGCGCACAACGTGAGCAACAACAAATACATTGAGCTTCAAAAAGAAGGCGTGGCGAAACGGTATCCGGCGAAAGTGGCGTTCATCGGGCACGACTGCGATTTGGCGTTATTGGCAGTAGAAGACAAGAGCTTTTTCGATGACACAGCAGCTCTTGAGTTGGCGGAGCTGCCGGGCGTGAACACGGCAGTCGAGACATACGGATTCCCGATGGGGGGCAGGCGCATATCAGTAACAAAGGGCATTGTCTCGCGGATACAGCTGGACACATACTCGCACACGGGAGCAGATTCGCACCTTGTGATTCAGACGGACGCGGCGATTAACCCGGGCAACTCCGGCGGGCCCGTGATGCAGGAAGGCAAGGTTGTGGGCGTGGCGTTCCAGGGACTGAGGCAGGCGGATAACATCGGGTATATGATTCCAACAACGGTGATAAGGCATTTCCTGGCGGATATAAACGACGGCAAATACGACGGGTTCGGGTCGCTGGGCGTGATGCTGTATCCGGGGCTGCACAATCCGGCTTATAAGGATTATCTTAATGTCCCCTCAGACCAGCAGGGAATAGTCGTGATTGAGACGATAATGCACAGTTCGGTCGAATCTATTTTGAAGCCGGGCGACGTGCTGACGCAAATAGACCAGTACGCAATCGATAACGACGGCAGAGTGGATATCTACGGATTGAAGCTCGATATGTCCGAGGTCGTGGAGACAAAACAGATAGGGCAAACGGTTGAACTCGCCTATTACCGCGACGGCAAACCTATGAAGGCGACGGCGACGGTTGCGCTGAACAGGCCGGTTTTGGAATTTGCGAGGCAATATGACATAGCTCCGCGATATGTCTGCTTCGCGGGGCTTGTTTTTGTGCCGGCGACACGCAACTACCTCGAAACGTGGGGGCCTGAATGGGTCAAGGATATGCCTTTTTATCTGCGATACCTGTTCCGCAATTCGATGCAGCTAAACGAGGACAGGGCAAGGAAAGAATACGTCGTGCTTTCGGAGATAATGCCCGACGAGATAAACGCATACGCGGGGGCATTCAAGAGCCAGGTGGTCGAGAGCATAAACGGGACGACAATCGAAGAGCTTGCGGACGTGTGGAAGGCGTTCGATAAGCCGCCTGAGGGTTATTACACGATTATGTTTATGGGGGTGGACCGGCCATTGATACTCGACGCAAAAGAGGCACACGCCCTTCAGGCGAAGATACTCACAAAATATGACATACCGCAGCAGACGAAGTTGGAGGCGCAACAATGAGAATCCTATCAATAAATCGTTTTGCTCTAATCTGTCTGGTTGTGCTAAGTATGGCCGGCGTTTCGGCGAGGGCGGGAGACGCGGAGATACGCGAGGCGATGAAGGGGTCGATTGTTTATCTGGAGATTTCATCATACGGTTACGACCAGTTGAGGCCGTGGAAGAACACCGATATCCAGCAGAGAGGCGGAGTCGGCTGCGCAGCGGGGGCATACCAGGTGATAACGCCTGCGTGGAACCTTATTGACGCAAAACTAATCAAGGCAAAGGTCTCGGGCCAAAACGAATATGTACCCGTAAAAATAAAGACAATCGATTACGAGATTGACCTTGCGCTGCTTGAGCTTGAGCCGAACACGATGAAAAAGCCGTTGAAGCCAATCAAATTCGCAGACAAGTTTCAACGCGGCGACAAGCTGAATTATTACTGGCTCAACCCGGTCGGCGAAATGACCACAGGTCAGGGTTATCTTGACCGGGCCGAGGTGCTTCCCTCGACCGTTTCATACACGTATCTTTTGAATATGGTCGTTACAAACACGTCGCAGGAAACCGGCATAGGGCAGGTTTTTTGCGATGGCACAACGCCGATAGGGATTTCCTGCTGGAGTGAAGACGACAGCAAAACGGGACTTATACCGGCCGGGATAATCAACAGCTTCCTTGCAAAAGCCAATGATGTCAACTACCCGGGTGTGCCGGCGGTCGGTTTCGCGGCTGAGGCATTGCTCGACCCGGCGATGCGGACGTATCTAAAAATGCCGGCGACGATGAAAAATGGCGTGCAGGTTACAAACGTGTACACAATCGGGACGGGACACGATTTATTAAAAGCCGGTGACATAATTTTACGCATCGACGGCAAAGAGCTTGACGCATACGGCAAATTCCTGCACCCGGCATACGACCGCATCCTGTTCCATCATTTAATCACCAGTCACAAAATCGGGGACGATATCGTTTTTGATATATGGCGCGACGGGGGCAAACAGCAACTACACGTGCAGGCGAAGAATTTCGACGTCGGCCAGATGCTTGTCCCCTACTATGAATACGGGCAGCAGCCGGAATACGTGGTTACGGGCGGATTCGTATTTCAGAAACTGACGCGGTCGTATTTAGCCAACTGGGGCAAGGACTGGGACGGCAAGGTTACGCCGCACCTGTTTCATTATCTGCGAGATATGGCGTTTAAGCCGACTGCCCAGCGCAGGGAGATTGTAATACTCAGCTATTGTTTACCCGCCCAGATAAACCTCGGCTATACCGACCTGTCGCAACTTGTTGTCAGCAAGTTCAACGGTATGCCCATCAGCCGAATAAGCGATATCGTCAAGGCCCAGAAGCTGAACCCGGGCGCAAAATACGACGTTGTGGAATTCGAGCTGGATAATCCGACTGTGGTTATCCCCCGCCAGCAGTTGCCGCAGGCGGACGCGATGCTTGCGACAAGCTACGGGATTCGCAAGCTCGTAAACGTTAAATAATAACAATAAGAAGGACGTGCGATATGTGCCAGACCTGCGGATGTTCGCCCTGCGAAATATGCGGGGCACCGATAGAGGACGGGGTTTGCAGCGGCTGCGGCGAGCCGGCTGAAAATTGCGTCTGTGTACCACAGAAAGAATAAACTTATTGATTATTGATGAGTGATTATTGATACTGCAAACACTCAACAGACGGAATATGCGTCTTCAAATTATCAATTATCAATAATCAATTATCAATTCCATTGACAGTAGTTCTGCTAAAAGTTACCTTATTTGACTTATGAAAGTTCTATTAAGCTGGCTAAGGGATTATGTTGATATCGAACTCTCGGCGCAGGAGGTGGCGGAGATTCTAAGCAGCCGCGGATTCCCATACGAGGGCATCGAGGTTCTCAATGGTGACGCGGTAATCGACGTTGAGGTAACAAGCAACCGGGGCGACTGCCTTGGGTATATCGGGGTCGCGCGTGAGCTTGCCGCGGCAACGGGCAGGGAACTGAAACTGCCGAAGGTCGAGCTGGCGGAATCCTCAAAGCCGGCGTCGGAATTCGCGAGCGTTGAGATTCGTGAGCCGGGGTTGTGCCCGCGTTATACCGCTCGAATCATCGAGGGAGTCAAGGTTGGGCCGACGCCCGACTGGATGAGAAATCGGCTTGAGGCGATTGGGATGCGGAGCGTCAATAACGTAGTTGACGCGACGAATTACGCGATGATGGAGACGGGCCAGCCGCCGCACGCGTTTGATTACGCGAGATTAATGGGCGGTAAAATAATCGTCAGGAAAGCGGCGGCAGGAGAGCAAATCGTCAGTATCGACGGCTCGAAATGCGAATTGACAACCGATATGCTCGTAATCGCCGACGCGAAGTACCCGGTGGCGGTGGCGGGCGTTATGGGAGGACTGGATACAGAAGTAAACGACGCGACGACGACGGTACTGCTTGAGGACGCGTTTTTCTCGCCTGTGAGCGTGAGGACGACATCACGCAATTTGTCGCTGCCTTCGGAGGCGGCGTTTCGGTTTTGCAGAATCGTCGATATCGAGAATATCGACTGGGCATCGAAACGGACCGCTCAACTGATGATTCAGGTGTCGGGCGGCAAAGCAGCCAAAGGGGTGATTGACGCGTACCCGGGAAAACCAAAATCAAAACAGGCGACGCTGCGTTTATCGCGTTTGAAAAAGCTTCTTGGTATCGAAGTGCCGAAAGACACGGTGATGGTAATTCTGACACGGCTTGGTTTTTCGCCAAAATGCAACGCTGAACAAATAAGTTGTGCCGTGCCGACGTGGCGAAGCGATGTTTACCGTGAGGCGGATTTGATTGAGGAGGTCGCCCGCGTATATGGTTACGACAAGATACCGACGGAAAACGCGATAACGATTGAGGTTTCGCCGACGGATACCCGCAAAAAGACAATCGACGCGATAGGGACATACCTTGCGGGGTGCGGATTTTACGAGACGGTAACAATCAGCTTCATCGACAGCCGGGACGCGGAGCTGTTCGCGCAAAACGAAGATAAACAGCATTTATCAGTCAAGGACGTTACGAGAACCGGAACGAACCTGCTTCGACAAAGCGTGCTGCCTTCGCTATTTGGTGTGATAAAGACCAATCACAACGTAGGCAACACCCCCTGCCGGCTTTTTGAGATAGCCGACACTTATATACCGGCAGAAGCAGGAAAGTTGCCCGTAGAAAAGACACGTCTGACGATTACAAGTGACGGCGACTTCAGGGACATCAAGGGCGTTGTCGATGGGCTTTTAAAAACCATCGCTTCCGATGCGGTCGTCAAATTCGAGCCGGCAGAAATTAACTGGTCGCAGGCGGGCGTGAAAGTTATCGTCAACAACAAACAAGTCGGCTTAGTCGGTATGGCGTCGCAGCAGGTCCTTGATAGATTCGATTTCAAACACACAACTATTTGCGGGGCGGAGTTAAACCTCGAACAATTGCTTACGCTTCGTGCCGGCTCAATAAAGGTGAAGCAATTGCCAAAATTCCCCGCGGTAAAGCGGGACCTGTCACTGATTTTAAATGAGGATGTCGTTTGGGCGGATATCGAATCAGCCGTTCATAGAAAGGCCCCTGCTGAATTAGAGGAATTGCAGTTTGTGGATATATTCCGCGGCAAGAGCATACCCCAAGGCAAAAAGAGCGTTACGCTATCGTTATGGTTCCGCGACGCAGACGGCACACTCACTCACGAGGCGGTTGATAGTTTCGAGAAAACCATCTTAGCCGAATTAACCTCCTCCCTCGGCGCGGAATTGCGAACTGCGTAAATTGCCACAGAGGCCTCGTATTTTTAGCCACAGAGAACACAGAGGACACAGAGATTTTTTTTAAAAACGGCGAGGTTGCTGGTAATGCGAGGTTTTTTATCTTTAAAAGGGGACAGCATATAGGTAAAATTGAAACACAAAGAAAATAGGAATGATTAAATAGTAAGAGAAACGGAAATCAAGATGATTCCAGACCATTTGCTCGCAGGGAAAAAATCAAAAGAGTTCTGTGATTTTCTTTTTTCAAAATTAAAAGAATTGATCCCGAATCTACAAAGAAAGCAATCCAAGGAGTGGTGCGGTTTTTATGAGCAAGGTCGATCGCAATTCGCATTTATTAATCACAGAAAACGCCTCTGTCGCATTGAGGTTTGGTGTTTGGGCGATCCAGTAAATCTAAAGAGAAGCAATAAACTCTGTGTAGAAGAAAGAAAACCAAGTACTGGTGGATTTGCTAGGCTTTATCAAGCCCGTTTTTTCATCGACGACCCATCTCAAATTGATGAGGCCGTACAAATTCTCTATGGGGTCTCATACCCAATATCTTAGTATATTAAGTTGCTCACCGTAAAAAGCGTGAGCAACTATGAGCAAGTATGGTCAAGTATGAGCAAGTTGTTCATTGTTGTTCGTCACTTTTGACGTGAGCATCTTGGGGTATCTTCACGTGAAATTTTATCGGACTACTCGACTCCTTCGACTTTGCTCAAGACAAATCGCTCATAATGATAGCGACTCAACATTCGCATATCAAAGGGGTTAGCGTCGGGCAGAAATTCCTTATGGAGAAATTATTGGGTTAAAGCCGAATAGGCGCAATAGCGGCAACTAAAGAATTAACCGCTGAGAACCCTCCTTCGCCCATACAACGGGCTACGGAGGGCAGGCAGCAGAGACCGCGGAGAAAATACAAAATATAAACTCTGCGAACTTTGCGGTCTCCGCGGTAAGATAGTAAAAAGCAAGGTCCGAAAAAAGCGGATTCGACAAGTTAATTACGAGCGATTTTGCTTGCTTTTTTCTTTCAAAATTAGTATAAATAATAGCGGCAGGCACCCCTGCGGTGTTGGTATAGAAAGCCATATTTGAAAAAACCGATACCCTATAACTATGGGGAATCAGGCCTTGAGGCCCGAAAACGCTTATAAAATTTGGACTTTCGGACCCAAGCAACGATTTCCCACCTGGATTGAATGGGTTTTTCAATTCGCTTTCTTACGGCATCTGCGGAGGAAATCCTGCTATACAGGAAAGGCCTGTAAGGACAGGCCTTTTTCCATTCCCCATAAAATCAGCCGCAATGCCAATCAAAAGCGTATAAGTTGTACAGGCATAGCTTTTCGATGGTTTTTGGCGTTAAGCCGAATCGCTATTTTGACGATTTATACGTAGGGTGAAACCGTGTGTATTTGTGTCCTTTAGTGCTTGAAATAAAAAGAGTTACATCGTGCTCGTCTCGGTGAAAGCCGAGCCGCAGCCGGGGAAGAGGTGAAAATGCTCAAGATTCGCAACTATACCGTCCTGCCGGCCCTGCCGGAGGTTTTGAATGACCTTCAGGCGCTCGCCGTCAACCTGTTTTGGTCGTGGAATCCCGAGTTGATTGATTTGTTTTCGCGGATTGACCCCGCGATTTGGAACACCTGCGGGCACAATCCCGTCAAGCTTCTGGGCAACGTCTCCCAGGAGCGGCTGAACGCGCTGGCGGAGAACCAGGGATTCCTCGCTGAATTGAAAAAGGCGTCCGACAAACTTAAATCGTATCTCGAAGGGCCGACGTGGTTTCAAACCGTTTGTCCCAAATCAACCAAAATGACGCTTGCCTACTTCAGCGCGGAGTTCGGAATTCACGAATGTCTGCCTATTTACGCCGGTGGCCTGGGCATTCTCGCGGGCGACCACATTAAGAGCGCATCCGACCTCGGTATTCCATTAGTCGGCGTAGGCCTGATGTATCAAAAGGGTTATTTCCGCCAGTATCTAAACGTCGATGGCTGGCAGCAGGAAGTTTACGTCGAGAACGATTTTTACAATATGCCACTCGAACTGATTCGCGGCGACAACGGACAGCCATTGATTATCAGCGTTGAGTACCCGGGCAGAGAAGTATTAGCCCAGATATGGTGCGCCTCGGTGGGACGCTCCCAGCTATATATGCTGGACACAAATCTGCCGAACAATTCCGCGACCGACCGGATGATTACGACAACGGTTTACGGCGGCGACACGGAGATGAGAATTCGGCAGGAGATTATGCTCGGCATCGGCGGTATGAGGGCGTTGCTTGCTATGGGCATCAAGCCGACGATATGCCATCTTAATGAAGGACATACCGCTTTTTCTGCGCTTGAGCGGATACGATACCTGATGAACGAGTCGAAAATGTCCTTTGACGAGGCGTTAGAGGCCGTAAAGGCCGGCACTATTTTTACGGTACATACGCCGGTCCGTGCGGGTGTTGACGAATTCAGCACGGAGTTGATGCACAAATACTTCGGCGATTATGCGCCCACCCTGGGAATAGACCCAAAGCGGCTGGTTTCGCTGGGCAGGATACTGCCTGATGACGAAGGCGAATCATTCAAGATGCCGGTACTGGCAATGCGTATCAGCAGTTACACAAACGGTGTCAGCGAGCTGCACGGACAGGTATCACGCGAGATGTGGTCGTGCCTGTGGAGACGTGTTCCCACCAACGAGGTTCCTATATCGTCAATCACCAACGGCGTGCATACGAGAAGCTGGGTGTCGGAGGAAATCAGCCGGCTGTATGAACGATATCTCGGCCCCAACTGGGCGGATGAAAAAGCCGATTCGCCGATATGGAACAATATCGACCAGATATCCGATGAGGAGTTCTGGAGATGTCACCAGCGGTGCAAGGAACGATTGATAGCGTTCGCCCGCAGGCGTCTCAAGGCGCAGATGGAAAGAAGAGGGACGTATCACAGCGAGCTTAACCGGGCGGAAGAGGTTCTTGACCCGGAGGCGCTGACAATCGGTTTCGCAAGGCGTTTTGCGACCTACAAAAGAGCAACCCTGTTGTTCAGAGACCCGGCCCGACTGGCAAAAATACTGACCGACGCCAAAAGGCCTGTGCAGTTTATCTTCGCGGGCAAGGCGCACCCGAGAGACACCGAAGGCAAGGAGCTAATCCGGGACATCGTGCATTTTTCGACGCAGTTAGACGTCAGGCGCCGGATAGTGTTCCTCGAAGATTATGATATCAACGTCGCCAAGATGTTAGTGCAGGGCGTTGACGTGTGGCT
>Ga0315294_10009889_pt1 | contig 10450 bp, 4 predicted proteins | sample YL17G13_40_MG_FD_203626 | JGI IMG/M metagenome (GOLD analysis project Ga0315294, IMG submission 203626) | Sediment microbial communities from Yellowstone Lake, YNP, Wyoming, USA - YL17G13_40 | ecosystem: Environmental > Aquatic > Freshwater > Lake > Sediment | place: USA: Wyoming | collected...
TGTTTGTAGTCGATACTTCCAAAGAACTTAATATATTAGAATTAAAGCCCGTGCTCAGAAGCCAAGAATCATAAAAGCTGTAAGACTTAGACTGATTGTTTAGGCTCACTGTCCCGCTTGCGTTTCCTGTCTGAAGGTCGCCAGACATTCTCGCGAATTGAATGGTTGGATAAAATGTAGAAGAATAACCCGAACCCGGATTAGTAATTACAACCCCAGATACGTAATATAAACTCCCAGTTTGCTCGCATACAGTATATCCAGTTAAATAACCGGCATTTCTTCCAAGCTCGGGAGTTCCCGAAAATGCAGAATAAGGATATCTATCTCCACTTCTTAACGCAAAATCAAAACAGCTCGAGCCTCCCGCCCCCGTTCCCAAATATACATATGGAGAAGTGATATATCCAGATCCCGGCTTATTTATTACTGCCCCGGTTACAACTTTGTATGACGCGCCAGAATAGATCAAAGTATCTGTTTCGTTATACGGTCTAGTTAATAAATATCCAGAAGCTCCAGCTCCAAAACCACTAAATCCAGAAAATAAAACTGTAACTACTCCAGTACATCCAGTACTCAAAATAGTATTCGAATCAAGAGTCAAATCACTTACGTAATAGTATTCTCTATATCGAGCTTCAGGGCACGTATCGTAGCGCCCAGTGGCGGTAATTTGGATGCTTGTAACGTATTCCGCTGTATAAGTTTGTCCATCAGTAGGGTAAACTGGATCAAAGCTAAAAGATAAGACTCCTGATTCATATGCTCCCGTTTCAGAGTCGAATTTCCCTACCTGCACCCCCAAAAATCCACTCGCATCATTTCCAGAAAAGGAAAAAGAGTTTAATCCAGTTTGACCAAAGAATAAATTACCGATTTGTAAATCTGGAGTGATTTTATCTAAAGCATAATTATAGATGTCAAATCCAGAAATCCTGCTAGTTGAGAAAGTATTAGTTACTTGCCCGAAATTAGTATCAAGAGTTAAGTCGAACTGATCAACCTTATCATTGATTAAATCGGTAACGTCCTGCAGAAAGAATTGATTAGAAGAGCTCCCTGATACTGTGCCGGAAATGGATCCAGAGAATTGAGAAGTATTGGCATTATTATCATACTGGACGCTGTAGCCGAAAACTCTAAAGTCAGAAGACGAGTTATTTTGTATAGTTATTCCCAGTGAGCCCTGAGAATAATAAGTCGGAGAGACTACAACTCCATAATCTATTACGGGAACAGAAATATAAACATCAGAATAAATCGTAGAATTGTAAACATTTACATAAAAATTCTTATAAGAGTTAGACGTTCCGCTTATAGTTGCTAATTTTTCGTCATTAACAAAAGTCTGAGAAAGCCCTTCTTCTACAATTCCAGATATATCAAAAACATCAGCAGAAGAATAGATATATTTTCTTTTCGAGTCGAAGACTTTCCCTCCAGAAAACAAATAAGAAAAATCAGAAGAATCTCCAGAAAATCCCATCACTGAATACCCAGAACTGGAAGGAGCAATATTTCTAAACTCAAATTTAATTTTTTGAGTTGTCGGAATGGACTTGTATGTATTTCCTGTAAAAAGCATATTATTTAGGCTTTAGTCTCGGTCCTATTTTATTAAGAACAGCTTCTTGATTTGGTAAAACTGGCGGCTTATTAGCGAAAGATAAATTAGTTTCGACTCCGTTATCTGAAATAGATATATTAAAATTTAACAGCCCACTTAACGGAGTCAAATAAGGAATAAATGAGCCAAACAAATTGGGCGAACCTACTACATTAAATTGAGCGTTTTTAATTGGATAAGTCGATTGATAAGAATTGAGCGATGAAATAAAGTCATGATATTCCTTAATTGTATGCAGAGTTTTGCCGCTACTTCCAGTTATTACGGTTGCGTACTTTATAAACCTACGAGTGTTTGGATCTAACATCGGTGCTACATCTGAATCAATATTATTGTTGATAACCTTAATGGACGAGGTATTGTTATAATTAGAGTTTATTGGGGAGCCATGTATCTCCAATGTCGCCGGTGCTCGGTTCTCTCGATCCAAAGAGGTTTGAAGAACCCCTATGTAAGACAGTCCTGGATGGATTGGATTATTACTAATAGGATACACCACTCTCACTGACGAAGAGGAGGTGGATACAGAAAATATATCTTGATTAGCCAATTCTAAATAATAACTTTCTCCATTAGACCCGACTGATCCAAAATTAGTCACTGGATTTCTAATGATAGAAATATCTAATGATCTCGCATTATTTCCGTGAGCCAAATCTCCCTGACTAGACGGCTTAAAAGTGGTAGGAGGAAGTTTAGGATCGCCACTGGAGCTATAGAACACGGGCCATCCAGCATACAATGTCATCTCTGAATCATCGACGTTTGGACAACTATAGCTAGGATTAGTCGGATTATCTTGATTTAAATTCGTCAAAACCCCATCGCAGACCTGAGTTAAAGCAGAATAATCACAAATATTTTTAGGCTTTTCTTTTAGATATTGAGTATAATTATCTTCTAATTGTTTTTTGACAGTCTTTACCATTTCAGTATTAAAGGCAGAATAATAACTATTTGGAGAAAAAGTTATTCTAACGTTTGGATGCGTTCTAATGTCGGGGATTATTGCGATATGCAATTTAGCGCACTCTCTATGAGTTGTATTTTCGCCGTCAGTAGAGATAGAAAAGACTCCTAATTCATCCGTCACCTCGTCAGCTAAATTATCCAAAACCGTTCTCAAGTTAGCATACATATCCTTATCCAAGTCTGTATGGAAAGAGGGAGTAAAATCTTTTATATTGAATTGTTGAGTTTTATGAGGTAATTCGTTTTTAATTTGCTGTAAGGACGGAGAATCTCCGAAAATTTTGTCGCAGATAGGGGAGAGCGGTTCATAGAGCTGTTCTTTAAACTCTTGTTCAGTAGTTCCCCATTCGTTTTCCAACGACGCTATATAATAATTATTAGTATTGAACCCAAAAGTTCCATAAGGGAGAAGCTTGTAATATGGAGCATCAATTAACTTTGGATAAAGTTGCGCATTTGGAGTAAATGAGTTAGTAATTCTCAAAAGAGAAGCTCCCTTTGATCCAAAGAGCCCACCAGACGGTTGCAAAAGATCGTTCCTATCGCGAATTACGAAAGGAGCATCCTCTACAGTGCCCATATTCAAGACTCCATATTTATACATCGAGCTTGCCCAATTCGATTCAAAAGAAGATACTTCCGACTTTAATGATTCGTAATAATATCCAATATAAATATCATAGAAATCGGGATGCAGGGATATATTTTGAGCATTAGAAGAGCGATACGCCCTTAATATAGACTCTTTGGCTACGCTGTCTATTACCCTTCTTTGAGGAATGAATCCTAACGCTGAAAAATGAGCGTAAGTATCCGTAGTAAAACCTCCATCTAAATCTAAGCTATGACTAGCTCTATCCGCACAATAAATATCTCGCAGGTCTTTATCGTACTTAGTTAATGCAATCGCCGTATCTGTATCCTTAAATGTTCGGTTTGTAAAATTAGATAATCTCTTAAAATCTGCTCCGCCCAACGCATTAAAAGAATTCGCAAAATACTCGCCTTGAACGTCTCTCAGAAATGAGGATCTAGTGTTATCACTAGAAGCCGTAAATGTTGTAAAATCTGGACTATAAAAATCCAAGGGATGTAAGGGAGTAAGCCTTACGAAGTTCTTGACTCCTTTTGATTCCGTTTTAACTTGCTTCGGTCTTACATCGGCAGTTATAACAGACTGCTTGTAGGTGCTTTCTAGAGAGTAAGACTCGTTATAGGATGATAAGGCTATATTCCCGCCATCAAATTCGGCGCCCATACTTGACTTTGGGTCTGCAATTTCTAAAATTTTAGATATGTCAATTTCCTTTTTTAAATCTAATGCAAGAAAATCCGAGCACCAATTATTCAGAACCTCTCTAAGAGGGCCTATATAGTTTTGAGTATATGGACTTTCATTTACAAATGCATCATTAAAAGCTCCTCCAAAATTTATTCCTCTTATCTGTAAAGATTCCCTTAACTGCTTAAACGAATATTTAACTTCAGGAATTGTTTCGCAAACCTCAGTATACATTTCTTCCGTACCCAGAATTAAATATCCTCCATTTAAATCAAAACTGGGAGAAATGCCGGAAATCGCATAAAGCTGCTCCCACGCGTCATAAATTTGCGAATATGAAAAATTTTGAAAGTTATCATAAGTCTTGCCATTAATTCCAACGTAAGACCCAAAACTTATATCTCGAAACATTTGCCCAACTCCCGTATAACTAGAGAATTGACAATCTGGGCATACTACTGGAATTTCCCCTTGAGCATAAGAAGTCTTAATAAATTCAGAGCCTTGTCTTTTGATAAGCCCAATATAAATTTTATTTAATAAAACCGAATAATCTTGGAAAGATACAGAAAGAGTTTTTTGCTGGGGCTGGATATCTAAACTATAACTAAATAAAACAAAATCTGTAAATTTAACTCCATTAAAATCAATGTCAAACAAGCTTTCATTTGCTGACCCTCCCTCTTCGGCAGAACATTTTAAATCATCCTTTGAGATGTCAAATGTTCGAGGTATGAATAAATTAATATTTGAATCTGACTCCAAGACGATTTTTAAATTAATTTCCGTGGGCTTATCGCTAAATCCAATTGAGCAATCGGCACTGAAAATCCATCCGCCAAAAGCCTCGGCAACTCCCCAATTTTGCTTGACGAATCTATTTTTTGTACCTTTGGGAGTTATTCTTACCCCTTGTAATTTTTGATATCCCATATTAAATATTTAAATAATAGTCGTCATTATTATAGACCAATAAAGAGCTCGTTGATGATAAAAAGTAAAATGGATCTCTAAAACATTTTTGAGTTAAAATATAATCAGAATCCTTTGACTGTAAAACCCCGTTAGCCCAAATTTGCTCCGAATATCCTGTGATTCCGCTAATTTCATAGGTTGCAGCATTAAAGCCTGATTTTACATAAGAAATTGGATTGCCGTCGACTGGATAAAATTTAATCTCAGAGCCGGTTAAAAGCACTCCTGAATAAAATATAACGGCTGCATTTAAACTGTAAAGCCCACTATAAAATGAATCATTTCTAATCAATTTTTGCCCATTCAAGTAGACGTCGTAGCCAGAATAAAATCCTGAACCTGTTACGCAAACTTCTCCTCCTACGTTTGTATTAAATTGACCAGTAGTTAAATAGTCTATTGTTCTAGTTGGATTTAAAGAGTAATTCGCAATTAAGGAGTCGGAATCGCCTCCATTAACCACTGTAATTTGATCTCCGGCAAGGTTATAGTCTACATTTTCAGTTTCTAAGAGTCCATTTATATATAAATTTAAATTTAAATTGCTTACTTGGGGCAAAGTTAGATTAGATATTTTGAGATTCTTGTATGGCTGATAGCCACTATAGGTATAAATTTCCACTTTATAGCCGCTAACGTCTGCGCCAAATAATAAATCTGAAACCAAATAAGTCAAGATTTCTCCAGTATTATATTGTATAACGGGAGAAAAAGAGCTGTATATATTATACGCGCCTGAACTCGCCATGGACTTTAATTGAGTATCAACCAAAATTAATCCACTTATGCCAGAAAGATAATAGCCGGTAATGTTTGATCCATTCTCCTTGGAAATCGGATAAGTCACTGCTTGATAACCGGTTACGCCGCTTTCATAAGTATAGTCGAGCTGAATGCCCGTGATGCTTATTACGCTACCGGATACGTTTCCGCTTATATAATTAATGCCAGTGCAGAAGAGACACTTAGACAAAATATCTTTTTCTAAAATAGAGTCTTCCAAAACCGCCAAATGATTTATAGACCCCATCAGCCCCGAATAAGAAGAAGTCGAGCCGCTAGGATAATTTATTAAATAAAGATCGCTAAGAGACTTGTCGAGAGCAGTTTCGGCATTCGCGCTCACATAAGAGTCACTAGCGAAGTCTAAAAATCCAAAGTTAATGAACTTATTCTGCGAAATACTCAAATTAACAATATTTTTCTCTCTCAGCTCCTTGTTTAAGGTATAAATTTTATTATTATTTTCAAAAAATAAACGATTGCTAGAATTTATGCCAAAATTAAAGCCAGAAGTATCTGAAGACTTAGTCTTAGAAGTTAAAACAATTGTCGACTCAACTTTGCCCGTATTTTGGCAGCCACTTAAATTTAAATTAAAAAGACAATGAAGATTGTCCAAATCTAACTTATCCCCAATTTTCGTGCAAGACTGGGAGCCAATCGAAGAACCGGAACCAATTAATATTCCGGGTATCAAATTTATATTGATATTTAGGCCAATATATCCACTTCCGGTTGGATATTTTTGATTAAAGATGATGTTGGAGTCTTTTTGCGAAAAGTCATAGTAAGCCAATAAATTTCCAGATTGGAAACTGTATCCGCTCATGCACTGCAAAAAGCCTGTAATATTCATCCATTCACCTTTTAATATATTACACTTTTATCGGCCAAACTTGTATCCAGCAGGACGAATTGAGCGAACATTTGAATCGGAATATGAGAATTTGGGATTTAAGTCAAATTTTGAACCACTATTAAAATATGCAGTATTCAAGGAAGCATCAAAAATACCGGTATTGAATCCGCTCTCCATTAAGAAATAGTTAGAATTAAGAGCTCTCCCGGCCAAATGATTTTCCAAAGCGCTCCCCGAAGACAATCCTTGGGACACGCTACCAGTTGTACTTAAATTGCAAGAAATTTTAACGTTTTCCCTTGATAAAGATTGCAAATCTTGAATTATATAATGACCCTCAATATTCGCCGAAGGCTTGAATTCATACAAATTTCGCTGCCCATCAAAACTTAAAGAAAAAGAAGTTTCGCTTATATTTGTTAAGAAATCTTTGTCATCAAAGGAGGCATTCATGGAAAAGTCTGCCATACCAGTGTTCTCATTCATTGAGAAGCTTTTGGAAATAGGATTGAGGGCACGAGTAGATGGGTTAAATGACGAATTTGTATTATAATAACTTACTGACGCCAAATTATATAGATACCCTTGAAAATTATTAGAAATGCTAGTTTTAAAATTTTGTAAAAAAGTCCTCTTGGCTTCTACCGGAGCTTTAGACGAAAATCTTCCATTTATATTAAATGTCCTGACGTCAAGTATTTTATCCCACTTAAAATCTAAATCATAATCAAAAAATCCAGTATATTCCGATCCTGCGCCAGAAACGAAGTTGGCGGAAATTTGAATCGTATTACTCCCGGAATTTTCGGCTGCACTAAAATTATTTAAGAATAAAAGACCAGTAGAGATTTGATACTTGTCTTGAACGAACTGAAATGCATTAATTCCAGCCGCGACAGCTCTAAGCGCGGACAAATTAGATTTGATAGATGACCCTTGTAAATTTAAAGACAGATTTAATGTTTTATAATCCAAGTCTTTTGATTCGTCCAAGTCTAAAGTATGAACGTATACGTAAGAAAGATTTTCTCCAGTATTATATTTATAAGTTTCAGAGACGGAGTATGTCGCAGATAACCGATCAATTGTTTCTGATTGGTTTAGTAAAATTCCAGACCCAACCGAAACAAAACATGGATTAAATGGGTTTATTCCAGTAAATCTTTGAACAAAAGCTTTTGCATTATCAAGTGCGGACACGCCACTCGTTAAAATTCCCCTCGCAGAAGTCTTATGAGAGACGCTAACAGTTCCGTCTTCATTTTGAGAAAATGAATATTCATTCGACGGTTCAACTATTCCGCTGGGAACATTTATACTTTTTAATTTTGCCGAATAATTAACGTAAGTATTAGGGAAAAATTTAGACGAATCAAAGCTGACCTCCTCAAGAATAACGCTGGGATAATCTAAAACGGTAAAAGAGTTTCCTGCGACTACATTATTAACCTGAAATCTTACAAACTGCCCGCTGAAAACATTCATCAAACGCGTAATGTTCCCCGTGGCGAGCCCACTGACAACGCTTCCAGTGGAGTCTCCGCTAATATACCAAAGACCCTTTAACGAGATGGAGTCTTCAAAGCCCCAGCGCTTTCCATAATCTATAGGATTTTGAGTCCTACTTACAAAAGGCGGAGGAGAAAGGACGTTCCCATTATATATCACTTGAACATTATCAGCCATATTTTTTATTGGTGTAATTTATTGTACTAGATAGTTCGATTTTATTCTCATTATTGATGGAAAAGGATAAGTTAGATAAGTAATAATTTAATCCCACAAGAGAAGTGAAGTTTTGAATTAGAACGTTTAAACTTTTGGTATATAAAGCGTTCATTTCACTAGATGGTAAAGAAAAATTAGTTAATTGATTAACCGTTGGTCTAGCTCTAATTGCAGTTAATGTGACAGATTTTGAACCCGCCTGTTGTTGATAAGCGTAATTTATTAAAGTTTGGGGCTTATTGATGACCTTATATTCGGTAATATTGTCTTTTGGCTTGTTGTCTGAAAATTTACAATCAACATTTTTAAAAGTGACACCTGACCCCGCTATAGTCGACAAGGTCACATTATATCTTGGGTCGTCGGAATATTTATAGACCAATGAGTAATTACGGCTTCTTCTTGAGGATTTTGCGTCGAACTCTAATTCGCTTAAGGTTTGAGAAAAACCATTATTAGAATAATATCCCGAAACTTCGAGCCCAGAATTAATTTTTGGAGTAAAATAAGAAACGCCAGTAAGAGTAGAATCGTCAGTTATATTTTTTAAATAAGTGAAGTTGTATTGATTATCAATAGTAACAGTTCCATTAATGTCTTTATTTAAGGATAAAGTCTGATCTTGCTTGTAAACGTCTTTATACAAAGGATTATTAGTAAAAGTCTGATTACATTCGGCGGCTAGCCCCGGAACATTATATTTCTTAACAGTCTTTAAAGGATTAGAGAATAAGCTAGACGAAGCGGCGATATTTGAAAAATTTTTATAAGTATCAAACGCAGAACTTGCGCGAGTATAGGACAAGCTTATTAAAGTATCGAGCCCAGCAGAGGCTTGGGAGAAAGTCTTTTTACCCTTTACTTTCATAGAGTCGGAGACGTTCATTATGCCGTCAGAAAATTCAGTATTAGTGTCGATTGTAAAAGTATATGAGAGAGAAGAGAGCTTATATAAATTTTTCTTTTTTGAAAAGGAGTAGGAGTTCTTAAAAGAATCATAAGACTCAGTATAATAATTCAAAGAACTGGCGTCGTCATAAACTCCCATGTATCCACTCAACACTCCAATTCCAAAGCTTCCTGGCTCACTAGTCTGCATTATTCCAGAAGCGATAAGTTGGGCATAATCTTTATCTCCAGTTCTTAATTCAAAATTTATTGAGTGATTTATAGATTGAGAATCTTCTGAATTTTCAAATGAGAAATTCTCTGAAAAATTATTCAATTGCAGATAAGCATTTCTAACGTAATCTATTCCAGTATAATACCCAGAATTTCCGACATCAGTGATACTTGTAATTGGCTGGCGGACCTCTAAAGTTACATTATACTTTGCAGTGCGGATTTGGTCTTGAGGAATATCATAAGCTGCTGGAATGTCCAAGGCGCGAATATTAACATTGCCAGAGAATGAACCAATTTGGCCGCTAATATCTGCTGAGATTTTTTGACTTAATCCGCTTGAGACATTTGCTAAATCGAGGGTAGTATATTCGTAGTTGTAAGTCTCTATTTTTCTGAATGATACCGCCTCCCCAAAGTATTCTCTTTTGGAAGAATAGCCAAGGAGGGTCAGATTTGATCCAGTTCTATTAAGAGCGATTAGCATAAATTATGATTTTGCGGCTTGGATTGTTTTTTGTTTTTCCAAATCATCCTTAAGCATCTTGAACAGATCCTCTGCTTTTGCGTAAGTTTTACCCTCTGCAGTGTCTTTTATGGTAGAGGCGATAGTTACGTCTATCTTTGACTTAATATTCCCTAATTGAGCAGTAACCGCCGTTAACTGAGCGCCAATTGCATATAATGCAAAACTAGCAGACTCCAGAGCTTTTGTTGATTGAGTATCCTGAACAGAAGACATCTTCTTCTGAATGTTCCTAAAGAAAGATGAATCCATCATATTACCTTCAGTAACTTTTACTCCGGTTTTCGCAGAAAGCTCGGTTAAAATTTTGTTTGTTTCTTTAGATATCTCTACCTCTTCAGCGCCCAGCTCTTCTATAGTCTTATTATCTACCTCTTTCGTGACTTGTTTTTCAGCAATGAATCTTGCGTCAGCATTTGAAATCTTACCAAACCCAGCCTGCTCATAGATTTTGGAACTCTTCATTATATCAGAGGCTCGCGATTGTACTCCCTGCTCTTTAAGAGCTTTCATTCGCGTATCAGAGCCAGAAAGCTGCATATCTTGACCGAGGAGTTTCATAAGATTAATAGA
>Ga0315294_10009890_pt1 | contig 10449 bp, 7 predicted proteins | sample YL17G13_40_MG_FD_203626 | JGI IMG/M metagenome (GOLD analysis project Ga0315294, IMG submission 203626) | Sediment microbial communities from Yellowstone Lake, YNP, Wyoming, USA - YL17G13_40 | ecosystem: Environmental > Aquatic > Freshwater > Lake > Sediment | place: USA: Wyoming | collected...
GGCCCCCTTGATCATCTCTTCCAGCAGTGCGACGTCTTCGTGATCTACGATCTCGGGGTCGATCTTGAGGCCGATGAGTTCCTGGCGTCCGTTGACGGTGGCGGTGACCATGCCGCCGCCGGCCGAGCCTTCGACCGTCTGTCGCCCCAGGTCCGCCTGGACCTCGGCGGCGCGCTGCCGCATGGCGCCGAAATCACGCATCATGCCCACGAGGTCGCCGAGTCCGGCCATGGTCGCGATTGCCTTTCGTTACGCCGACGCACCCACGCGCCCCGACGAGTCGAAGACCCGCCGTGGCGGGCGGGCGGCTGAGCAACCTCAATCCTTCACGTCCAGGATTTGCCCGTCGAACATCTTCAGGGCCTTCTGGACGAGGGGATCCTGCTTCGCCTCATCGATCTTGCGCCGCTTGTCGGCCGCCGATGGCGAGGTCCGGGCAGGCGCCTCACTCGCGGGGGCGGCCGCGGCGGTCATCGGTCCGGCCGGCTTTTTTTTTTCGTCCACGGTCGGCGCCGGCCGTGCCGCGGCCGCCGCCGCAGGGGCCGCCCCGCCGGCCAGCGATTGTTCGAGCGCCGCCAGGCGCGCGACTATCTCGGGCAGCGGCTCCATCTCCGAGAGCGACGCCATGCGCACAATCGCCAGTTCGCTGATGGGCCGGCCGTCCACCGCCCACCGGGCGCGGTTGCGGGCCTCCGCCAGGTACCCCAGGCACGCCACCAGGGCCGGGACCGAGAGTTTCGCGGCCTCGGCGGCCAGGGCCTTGCGGTCGGGGCCGAAGACGTCCAGGAGTTCCGCCTCCGGGCCGCACGTCTTCACGACCAGGATATCGCGGACCTGCCGCATGAGTTGGTCCAGGAGCGACCCGAGGTCCGCGCCGGCGGCCAGGAGTTCCGCGAAAAGGCCGATCGCGCGGCCGGTGTCGCCGTCGGCGCACGCGCTCAGTATCGCCAGGACCTTATCGCCCGACACGGCGCCGACGGTTTCGCGCAGGCCGTCGAGCGTCACGTGGCCGTCGCCAACGGCGATCGCCTGGTCCAGGAGCGTCAGGGCGTCGCGGACGCTGCCGCGGCCCTCGCGGGCGATGGCCAGGACGGCCGCCGGGTCCGCCTTGACCTTTTCCTTCTTGCAGATGCCGGCCAGGTGCTCGGCGATGCGTTCGGTGGGCACCGCGCGGAAATCGAACCGCTGGCACCGCGAGAGGATGGTCGCGGGCAGCCGCTCCGGCTCGGTCGTCGAGAAGATGAACTTGACGTGTTCGGGCGGCTCCTCGAGGGTCTTCAGGAGCGCGTTGAAGGCGTTCTTCGAGAGCATGTGCACTTCGTCGATGTAGTAGATCTTGAAGCGGGCGCGGGCCGGGCGAAAGTGGGCGTTGTCGCGCAGGATGCGAACGTCTTCGACGAGGTTGTTCGACGCGCCGTCGATCTCCAGGACGTCGATGTCGTCGCCGCGGTGGACGGACTGGCAGATGTCGCACTTGCCGCAGGGTTCCGGCGTCGGCCCCTCCTGGCAGTTGAGGGCCCGGGCCAGGATCCGCGCCATCGTGGTCTTGCCGACGCCGCGCGTCCCGCAGAAGAGGTACGCGTGGGCGACACGGTTCTGCTCGATGGCGTGCTTCAGGGTGCGTGCAATGGGTTCCTGGCCCACGACCTCATCGAAGGTCATCGAGCGGTAACGACGCGCCAGAACGGTATAGGCCATGACGAGCCGCCTCCATGATGCGGCGTTTCCGGTTGACCATAATCAAAAATCTAAAACAATAAATGGCCGTGCACCTCCCGTCGACAGGCAACGTCCGCCGAGTGGCGATCTCCGTGGCTCCGGCCAGACTACCCCACGGCGCATGGGCGTCCGACTTAGGGCTGCTGCCTTCCGGCCCTGACCCGGTTCGCCGGCAACCCATCGCATGGGATCCGGCCCTCAACGCCCGGTGGATCGCTCCCGCACGAGCATCACAAGCCTCGGGGAGGAATTGTGCCCTGCTGGAGCGGGTTGCAGGTACAGGGGACCGCTAACCCCCCGCCTAGCACGGCCACTGTTCTCCATCCGGAGGCGCCGCGACACGCAAATCGCGTACCAAAGCGCCTTCTATGAGTATACCAGACGCTAGGGGCAAAGCAAGCGCGGGTGAACCTTGAAAAGTCGCCGCCCTTCGGTTATCGAAGGGCGGAGCAGGTGGCGGATGGCATGACCACGCCTCCCCCGCTGGCGATGGGCAGGCACATGTGCGCGGTGGGTCTCCTGACCCGCCGCGCAAAAACGAAACCATCTCAGGAACGTCAGGACGCAAGCGGGAGGGAGAGGACGAAACACGCGCCGCCGGTGGGCTGCGGCTCCAGGCGCAGGTCGCCACCCATCTCGCGGGCCAGGCGCCGGCTGAGGGCGAGGCCGAGGCCGACGCCGGGGGCCGAGTTGGCGGCCTCCCGGGAAGACTTCGAGAACGGGCGGAACAGACGCCGCGCGTCGGCCGGCGAGATGCCCGGCCCGTGGTCGCACACCTTGAGCACGGCCCGGCCGTCGGTCCGGCCGATCACCAGGTGGATGCGGCGATCCGTCGCCCCGGCGGCGTACTTGCAGGCGTTGTCGACGAGGTTAAAGAGGATCTGCTCGACGGCCGAGGCGTCGGCCTTCAGGGCCAGCGATTCGCCGGCCTCGGGCATCTCAAGCACGAGTTCCATGCGGCCCCGCGCGGCGCGCTCGGCCAGGCGGCCCTGCACGCGGGCCACGAGGTCGGCCACCGACACTGTCTCGACCCTGCGCTGCGAGCGGCCGCGCTCGAGCCGCGCGTACGCCAGGACGTTCTCCACGAGGTGACTCAGGCGCTGGGCCTCGGCGCAGAGGGTGGCGAGGTAGCGGCGGCGTTTCTGGTCATCGGTGACCATGCCCTCGGCGAGCATCTCGGAGTACATGCGGAAGGTCGTCAGGGGCGTCCGGAGTTCGTGGGTGACGGCCGAGACGAAGTCGCCGCGGCGTTCGCTCAGGGCGACCGTGCCCCAGAGAAGCGCCCCGACCGCCGCTGCCGCCACCAGCGCGCAGAGCCACGCAATCGCGAGCGACAGGGCGACGGGCGAGAGGCCCTCCGGCGCCGGCACCGCACCCGGCGCCAAGCGGACCGGCAGGGCAGCGAGCATCCGCGCCTGGTCCTCGCCGGGGCCGTCCTTGACCGGAACGAGGTCGGCCCCCGGCACGAGGTCCTTGACGCCGTCGAGGAGCCACCGGCGCAGGGCGGGCCAGTCGAGCCAGGCGCCCTGGACGTACGTGAATCCGCCCACGCCGACCTGGCGCGCCAGGATCATGGCGTCGCCCAGCCAGACGGGTTTCATCGCGCCCTCGGCCACCTGGGCGGCCAGCAAGCGATTGCTGACCTTCTGCTGGTTCTGAACGTCGAGGTTGAAACTCTGCATGGTCTGGCTACGGGCCTGCCATTCCTTGATATTGCGGGCCTCCTGCTGGGCCTGCGGTTGGGGCTGCTGCTGAAACCGCGCGTCGTTGTTCATCGCCACTTCGATCTGCGGAGGCGGCTGGGGCCGGGCCTCCTCCTTGCCCAGCGCGGCGGCAAGCGTCTTGGGGTTGACCAGCGACTTGAGTTCCTCCAGGCGTGCGGCGGCCTCGTCGATGGCCCGGCGCGAGCCCTTGGCCCGCTCCTCGGCCATGACCCGCATGTCGCCCGTGGGCACCTGCGGAGACGACAGTTCCCCCGTCGGGCCAACCTGGAAGTGAAGCCAGATGTAGGGAGACCTCAGGACGAGAATCGGCGAGGGAAGGTGAACGTACGCGCGCTGGTGGGCCGAGTGATCCTTGGTCATCTGGCCGTAAGGCTCCTCGGGCGTGTAGAACGACGTGTACTCGAAGTAGGGGCGGGCGCTTTCCTGGATCACAAGGGGCGCCAGCGACGATTCCATGCGTCACAGCGCCAGCCGCACGTTCTCCTCCTGGAGGGCATGGCGGTCGAGGCGCAGGACCTCGAGGCTGATCCAGGCCATGGCCGAGAGGACCACCGCCAGGCACGCGAGGAACGCCAAGCCGATTTGCCAGGGGCGATTCATGCGGTTACCTCAACCTCGTCGCGCTGTGGGGCGGGAGGACCGCCGCGCAGATACCTGACTTCATGGTGCACCAACTGCAACTCTACTCGTCTTCCGGCGCAGCGAACATGTAGCCTTTGCCGCGCACGGTCAGGATGATGGCCGGCTGGTCGGCCTGGTCGCGGAGTTTCTCTCGCAGGCGCGCCACGTGCATGTCGATGGTGCGCGTCTCGATGCCGCGCGGGTCGAGGCGCCAGACGCGCGTGAGGATCTCCTCGCGCGAGATGGCTCGGCCGGGGTTGGCGGCCAGGTACCTGAGGAGGGTGACCTCGCGCTCCGACAGTTCCTCGCGAGCCCCGTCGCGGAACCGGATCTCTCGCCGCGCGAGGTCCGCCACGCCGCCGGGCACCTTGACCTTCGCGACCTCCTCGGGCCGCTCGGGGCTGCGGCGGAGGACCGCCTGGATCCGCGCCAGGAGTTCCTTGACGCTGAACGGCTTGACGACGTAGTCGTCGGCGCCCAGGCGCAGGCCCTTGACGCGGTCGCCCTCCTCGCCGCGCGCCGTCAGGATAATGACGGGCAGCGTGGGCCGCTCAGCCCGGACCGCCTTGAGGATCGCGAGGCCGTCTGGCCCCGGCAAGACGAGGTCCAGCAGAATGAGGTCGCACTCGGCGGTCGTAGCCAGGGCGAGGCCCTTGGTGCCGTCGGCCGCCGCCAGGGGCGTGTACCCCGCATACTGGAGGGCGTCGAGGATGCCCTCGCGGATGGAGGCGTCGTCTTCGATGACAAGGACTGTCGGCTTATTCATAGTTCACCACACGACACTACGCGCCCCGCGAGCCGAAGACCCGCCGTGGCGCGGCGGCGGCTGAATGCTCGACGTCATTGTACCTGTTCGGGGACCGGGCACAAGCACCCCGGCTCGCCAGTCACTTCGACGGCACGTACCGTTCATACTTGTAGGTCAAGGTCTTCGTCTCGCCCGGTTCGAGTTTGAGGTGCCACCGGACGTAGCCGATGCGCTCCATGAGTTGCATGCGTGTAGCGTCGATGGAGACGGCGCCGTCGTCGGAGGCGCCGAGAGGCTTCCCCTGGACGGCCGCCGAGATCACGACGTTCACCAGGCGCTTCTCGAAATTGCGGACCTTCAGTTGCCCCTCGACGGTCACCAGGTCCACGAAGAAGCCGGGCGCCGGTTCGTGGGCCTTGAGTTTGCGGTCGGTTTCTTTCTCGCTCTGGTCGTTGGCGATGTTGACCGCCGCCGTGACGGGAATCTCGCCATTGCCGCCCTTGGGCGTATACTTCAGGAGGTCCTCGCTGAGGGGCCTCGCGCCGCTGATGGCCAGGCAGGGGCCGGTGGTCCATGGCGAGTCGGTGTCGTTGCGCAAGACGAGGAAGTGCTGGATCTCCTGCGGCGGCGACCAGCGGTACAGGTGCGTGTACTGGATCTTCCTCGTGAAGAGGGTGACGATCGCCTTTTCGCCGCGCCGCACCGTCAGGTCCTTCTTCGTGTAGACGGTGTAATCGTTCGCGGCCGCGCCTTCCATCTGCGGCAGGTTGCCGAGAGCGGCCTTGACGTCGGCCGGCCCCCCGACCGGCCGATCCACGACGCCGGGCATGCGGTCGAACTGGTCGGCGGTCTGTAGGTTCGACGCGATGGCCGCGCGGTTGGCGATCTGCGTCCGGACCTCGGGCGGGGCCACGGCGGCCCCGATCGTCCGGATGATCTGGCCGACCGAGACCGGCGCCAGGTACTCGGTGTGCACGAAGTGCGGAACACCGACGACGAAGTTGACCTCGCAGTGCACGAGGTCCTCGGCCTCGTTCACGAGCGTGCCGCGCAGCGTGAGTTCCGCCGTATCGTCGTCGATCACCTTGAGGGTGTACTCGGGAACCCAGGTGAGGCCCTTGCGCAGGTAGGCCATGCCGAGGGTGGTCTTTTCAAGCGGGCGGTCGCCCGGCCCCACGACGTGGGCCCGGACGGGGAGTTCGAGGACCTGCATCCGCTTGATGCCTTCGACGGGCACCGCGAAGGTGTTCGAGTCGTTGTCGAGGACGGCATACTGCGGGCCGACCTCGACCAGGCGCCCGAGCGCCGTGCGATCGGCGCCCTTCTGCGTGTACGAGAGTTGCACCCGCAGGTGCACGGCCGACTCGAGGCGCGCCCGCTTCGCGGCCTCGTCTTTCGGCGCGTCGGTTCCGTCGAAGTCGGCGATCTCGCCCGGCCCGGAGCCGACGATGTCGACGACCTCGGTCAGGGCATGCGAGTAGACGGCGAGCGTGCCGAAAGTGGCCGGCGGCACCTCGCGCGTGACGCACCAGCCGTCGCGCAGCGTCACCTCTCCCTGGCGCAGGAAGAAGCCGAGGCCGTTCTTGAAGACCGCGACGCTGGTGACGCGCGGCTTCCAGAGGTGTGGGTTCTCATCGTCGGCGGCCTTCGTCGACGGTGCCGCCGCCGGGCCTGCCGCAGGTCCTTTGGCCGATGCGGCCGCCCCGGCGTTTCCGGCGAAAAGTAGCGCCAGCACCAACGCCAGCCCCACAAATGTCGCCACGGCGCGTTCTTTGTGTCGCCTCATGGTCCGCCTCCTTCCGCAGGTTTTGAGTGTCCTCTGCCTGTAAGTAATATCGCACGGCAAGGCACCCTTGTGGGTAACGGGCCTGTAACATGCCCGCGGGCAGCGGCGGGTGCCCTCACTCCAGGAGGCGTCGCAGAACGTCCTGCGGGCCATGCGGGACCTCACCCAGGTCAGGGCGCGGGAATTCCCCGATACCAGGACGCGGGGTGTCGCTGATTGAGCGACGGCGGCCGATGGATTCTAATCATGGTTGTGCAGCCGCGGCCTTGCCGGCCTCCGGGGTAAGAGACCCCAGTGGAGTTTCCTGGCCGGCGCCCCGCGCTTGGAGGCGCAATGGGCTGGTGTGGGCTGCACGTTGTCGGTGCGACGGCGGGCCGGATCGCAAGGCCCGGCCCGCCCGCACCTTGAAAGGGGGCGCCTCGTGGCAACACTTCTTCACGTCCAGGCTTCACCGAGGAAAGAGCTTTCGTATTCGCTGCGCGCCGCTGAGGCGTTCCTCGAGAGTTACCGCCAGTCGCATCCGGGCGACACGGTCAAGACCGTGGACGTCTTTGACGGCTCGATGGCGGAGTTCGGCGCCCTCCAGGTGGCCGCCAAGTACCGGATCCTCCACGGCGAGAAGGCCACCGACGAAGAGAAGCGGGCCTGGCGGGAGGTCGAAGGCGCCATCGCCACGTTCAAGGGGGCTGACAAGTACGTTATCTCGTCGGCCATGTGGAACTTCGGCATCCCGTACGCCCTGAAGAAGTATATCGATATCCTGGTCCATCCGACTTACACGTTCTCGTACTCCCCCGCCGAGGGGTACAAGGGCCTTGTCACCGGCAAGCCGGCCCTGCTCATCCTGGCGCGCGGCGGCCAGTACGTGCCGGGCACAGACGGGGAGGTCTACGACCACCAGAAGCCGTACCTGGAACTGATCCTGGGATTCATGGGCTTCACGAACACGAGCAGCATCGTCATCGAACCGACGCTCCAGGGCCGCGACGTGGCCGCGCAGAAACTCGCGGCCGCCATCTCCCTGGCACGCGAAAAAGCCAGGACCTTCTGAGGAAGGCACGTATCTTACGTCGGGGCGCCGCCCCCCAGGCCCAGGTCGCGCAGGCGCCGCATCACCGCCAGGTTGACCCGCTCCTTCGCGGCCAGGTGCTCGTCGTACGCCGCCGCCTTGGTGTAGTAGACCACGAGGATGCTCAGGCCGGCCGCGCTGAAGTCGGTGAACCGCACGACGATGCCGCCGGCGTCGACGCCGGGGTCGGCGGCCACGGCCTGGCGGATGGCGGCCAGGGCTTGCTCGACGTCCTCCGGCCCTGCCTTCGCGGGCAGGCCGACGGTCTGCATCACCCGCCTGCGCGGCATCTTCGAGAGGTTCTCGATCGTGGCCGACGCCACCGTCTTGTTCGGGATCGAGATGAGCGACGCGGGATAAGTCCGAATCCGCGTGGACCGGAACCCGACCTCCTCGACCGTCCCCTCGGCATCGCCGATCTTGACATGGTCGCCCACCTGGAACGGCCGATCGACGAAGATGAAGACCGACCCGAAGAAGTTCGCCAGCGTGTCCTGAAGCGCCAGCGCCACGGCCAGGCCGCCGATGCCCAGGCCCGCCAGCAGGCTCGTGACGCTGTAACCCAGCAACTGGACGACCCACAAGACACAGACGATGCCGATGATCACCTTCAGAGCCTTCCGGATCAGCGGCGCCATCTGGCCGCCGAGTTTCGATTCCGCGCCGCCGGCCAGGCGCGTCAGTCCCGCCACCACCACGTCGACCGCGCGGAACAGAAACCACAGGACGTCGGCCACGACGAGGACCTTCAGGACCGCGAACACGAGGGACTTGAGGTCCGCGGGCTCCGTCGGCAGCGGCAGCACCCAGAGCGCCCCGGCCACCCCCCCGAGCAGGATGAGGTACCCCAGGGGCTTGCCGGCCGACCTGGCGAGGAAGTAGTCGAACCGGCGGCCGGCGTTCGCCTGGAAGCGCGCCTGGGCCCGGCGGCACAGGAGATCCGAGACCCTCTTCAGCAGATAGCCGACCCCCAGGAACCCGGCGGCCACGAGGATCTGCCAGACGGCCACATTGCCCACCTGGCGGCGCGTCCACGAGGGAACGCGCTCCTCAATCTCCGACGGCAACTGTCCGACGGCTTCCTGCAGGGGTGCGACGGCGCCGGACAACGAGGATTCCACGCCCGGCTTGGGAGGCGCCGAGGGCTCCTTGGCCGCCGGGGCGGAGGCCGGCTCCTGCGCCTCCAGCCGAATCGCCGCGGCGGCCGCCAAAATCAGCGCCAGCCCCAGGAGACCGGCGGCGATGGCGGCCCGGCCGGCGAACGTTCTTGCTGTGATCCGATCCATGCCTCGCCCCCGAGGTTACCCCTTCTTAAGCACCACGCAGCCGGCGCCGAGTTCCTGCCGCGGCTTGGACCTGCACCGGAGTTTGATGACAGTGACACCGGCGACACGGTCGGGGCTCGCCTTCGGGAGGCCCTTGAAGACCAGCCGCCCGCCGGTCTGCTCGAACCGGATGGGCTTGCCGCCGACGACGTACGACGCCCGCGCCACTCTCATCTTCAGGCCGCCGAGGGCCAGTTCGTTGCCCGGCCAGCGGCTGACCCAGTAATAAAGGTCCTTGCCCTTGGCCGTGAACTGGCCGCAGGGCATCCACTCCATCACGCCGTCGACGCGGTCGGTGCGTCCGTAGACGGCCTCGCCGTTGGCGGCCAGCCACCGGCCGACGGGGATGAGCCGCTCGACGGCCTCGGGCGGCACCGAACCGTCGGGCGCGGGGCCGACGTTCAGGAGGAGGTTGCCGAACCCGCCCGCGCACTGCCGCAGCATGCCGATGACCTCGCGGGTGCTTCGCCAATCGATGCCGCTCGGCATGTAGCCCCAGGAACCGTTGAAGGTCATGCAGGCTTCCCACGCCCGGCCCTTCTCGGCCTCGCGGATGTGCTCCTCGGGCGTGCCGAAATCTTCGTCGAGCCAGGACCGATTGTTGATGAGGATGTGCGGCTGGAGGCGCCGGACCATGGCGTTGCGGCGAGGGCTGTCCCACGCCTTGGCCGAATTCAGCGGCCACGCCACGTCGTACCAGAGGATGTCGATTTTACCATAGTTGGTCATGAGTTCGCGGACGCAGCCGGTGGTGAACTCCGAGAAGCGGCGGCGGGCCTTCTCATCGCGGGCGCAGCGGGCACCGTCGGGATGGTGCCAGTCCATCAGCGAGTAATAGAACCCGATCTTGAGGCCGAACTCGCGGCAGGCCTCGACGTACTCCCGCACGAGGTCGCGGCCGGGGCCGCGGCGGGCGGCGTTATAGTCCGTCTGCTCTGTGTCCCACAGGCAGAAGCCCTCGTGGTGCTTGGTCGTCATGACCATGTACTTCATGCCGGCCTTCCTGGCGAGGGCGGCCCACTCGCGGGCCGGCCGCGGCTTGGGCTTCCACGTGTCGGCCAGTTGCTCGTACTGCTTCAGGGGAATGCGCTCGCGGTTCATCACCCACTCGTGCCGCCCGAGTTGCGAGTAGAGGCCCCAGTGGATGAACATGCCGAACCGGGCTTCCTGCCACCACTTCACTCGCTGCGCCTGCGGCCAGACCTTTGTCGTCGCCACGTCGTGTCCTCCCTTTCGCCAGAAGTCACTGCACGGATGGATCAGGTCGTCCACCATGCTCGCCGGTCTCCGACTGACGGCAGAGAGGCAACTTACCCCCGGCCGGCCGGCCTTTCCAAAGAAAAGCGGGGCATGGTTCACCCCCGCCGGCGATGAGCACCCAGTAAGCCCCCGGCACCGCCGGGGGATGCCTCAACCCGGTTCATCCCCACGCGGTGCGTGGGGCTTGTGAACCATGC
>Ga0315294_10009891_pt1 | contig 10449 bp, 8 predicted proteins | sample YL17G13_40_MG_FD_203626 | JGI IMG/M metagenome (GOLD analysis project Ga0315294, IMG submission 203626) | Sediment microbial communities from Yellowstone Lake, YNP, Wyoming, USA - YL17G13_40 | ecosystem: Environmental > Aquatic > Freshwater > Lake > Sediment | place: USA: Wyoming | collected...
ACATCACTCTATACAGCACCCTGAATTTAGTCAAGAAGCTTCGTCGTAAGACCGAACTGCCCCTGTGCGTCATGACTTATTACAATCCGGTTTTTGTTTTTGGGGAGGAAAATTTTATCAGGAAAGCCAAAGATGCCGGGCTAGACGGCTTGATTATCCCGGACCTTCCACCCGAAGAGGCGGGTTCACTTTTTAAGGCATGCCGTCGGTACGGAGTGTACCTGATATTATTTCTGGCACCTACGACATCAAGGCAAAGGGCTAAATCCATCGTGAAAAAGGCGCGGGGGTTTATCTATTATGTTTCATTGACCGGTGTTACCGGCTCTCGCAAGGGCCTCTCCGCGGATTTACTGGAGAATCTGCGTCAGATTAAGAGGATGACAAAAGTCCCGGTATGCGCGGGATTCGGGATATCGCGCCCCGAACACGTAAAAGAGGTATTTAAGGCGGCCGACGGAGCTATTGTAGGAAGCGCCATCATAGAAAAGATAAAACAGAATATCGGCAGGCGCGATTTAGTGCAAAAAGTAAGCAGTTTTACCAGAGGATTAATGGATGTACGATAGAACGGTATTGGATAACGGTGTAAAAATAGTCGCCCACGATATGCCTGACAGGAAATCCGCGGCGCTGGGTGTCTGGCTGAATGTGGGTTCGCGCTATGAAGCCAAGCGCAACAGCGGTATCGCGCATTTCCTGGAGCACATTATTTTTAAAGGCTCAAAGAAATACTCCTGCAGGCACATAAAAGAGGCTATTGAGGGAATAGGAGGCGCGCTGAACGGCTTTACCTCGGAAGAATTCACCGCTTATATTGCCAAGTTTCCCGCCAGGCATTTTGAGGTAGTCTTTGATGTCCTCTCGGATATGGTGCTCAATCCTTTGCTGCCCAGCGAGGAAATAGAGAAGGAGCGCACCGTTATTATTGAAGAGATAAAGATGTATAAGGACCTGCCGCAGAGTTACGTGCACCAGTTATTAGATGAGCTCCTTTGGCCGAAACATCCTTTAGGAGAAAATATCACCGGCACGATAGAGTCGGTCAGCCGTATCACAAGGAGAGATTTGGCGGATTTTAAACAGACGCACTACGCCCCGCCGAATATTGTCATTTCGTTATCTGGTAATCTAAAAGAGGGTTCTTTAGATACTATCAAAGATAGATTCAATGCTCTTAAGGTGCGCAAACGTAATAAATATCTCGCCTTCAAAGAAGCAGGTGAGCATACGGGTTTAAAGGTTTTTGTCAAGGATACGGAACAGACGCATCTTGCCCTGGGATTTCACGCGCTGCAAAGAGGACATCCTGACAGGCATGCTTTAGGCCTTTTACATGTGATGCTGGGAGCGAATATGTCGAGCCGCCTTTTTAATGAGATAAGAGAAAAGAAAGGCCTGGCCTACGAAATAGGCACCCAGATCAAGTTTTTACGCGATACCGGCGCTTTTGTGGTGCATGCCGGCATTGATAACCGCAAAGTCACACAGGCGCTCAGCGTAATAATAAAGGAGCTGTGGCGTTTAAAAGAAAAATTGGTAAGCGAAGATGAATTCAGGCGCGCCAAGGAGTTTTACGCCGGCCAGCTTACCCTTGCGCTGGAAGATACGCTGGACCATATGCTCTGGATCGGAGAATCTACGATAGCGCTGGACAAAACCTATACTCTTGATAACATAATAGGACAGCTCAATAAAGTTAAAAGGCAGGATATTATGCGCCTGGCGCGCCAGATATTTACGCGCCGTAAAATGAACCTTGCGCTTATCGGCCCTTTAAAAAATCGGGAACAAGAGATTTCTAAATACCTGAACTCCAAGCCCTAAAATATGTTCATCTTAACTTTACCCTTCGCCTTAATCGTTATCCTGGCTTTGGCCGTGATTTCTTTTCTATTTTCCGTATCCGAGACTTCCGTCATTGGCTTAAGCAAGATCCGTTTACGCCACCTTGTATCCAAAGGGGTCAGAAACGCCCAGAGCGTGAAAGACCTGGTTACTCATCTTGACAGGTTTATCGCAGCCATACTTATCGGGAATAATTTTGTCAATATCGCCATATCCGCGATCATCACCGCTATGTGCGTTTATTTCCTGAATTATAAATGGGGGGTGCTGGTTGCAACCTTTATCTCTACGCTCTTCATCCTTATTTTCTGCGAAATCACCCCTAAGCTCCTGGCAATAAAGCATACCGAAAGAATAGCGCTCTTTACCGCTCCTATCATGTGGATTGTTATCAAGCTATTTAACCCCTTTATCCACCTTTTATTGGGGGTGAGCAACCTTATCCTTAAGATTTTTGGCACTCCTGCCCCTAAGAGGTCTCCGTTAATCACGGAGGAGGAGCTGCGCCTGATGATCGAGATAGGAAAAGAAGAAGGAGTTTTGACCGACGAAGAACGCAAGATGCTGCACCGCATTTTTGAATTCGGCGAAACAAGAATAGCGGATGTGATGATCCCCTTCAAAGACACTGTCGCAGTTGATATAAAATCCACTCAGGAAGAGCTGCTGGATATCCTAGCGGAAGAGGGCCATGCCCGTATTCCCGTTTATAAAGAGGCAAGGGATAATGTTGTGGGTATCATCTATGTAAGAGACCTGCTTTATTTGCTTAAAGAGAAGGAGCTTTTTGTGCTGCAGGATCTGATGCAGCCCGCTTATTATGTCCCCGGAGCAAAACGCGTAAACGAACTTTTAAGGGATTTTCAGTCCCGCAAGATCCAAATCGCCGTGGTGGTGGATGATAAACACAAGGCCGTAGGGCTTGTCACCTTAGAGGATTTAGTGGAAGAGATAGTGGGGGAGATCGAAGAAGTCTTGCCCGAAAAGAACCATCGCAGGAACAAACTATAGAAAGTTCGTGACCTAATCTTGACACTGTACGGAATAAGTGTTAAAATAAATTATAAATCTAACAAGGAGGATTGAAATGGCAGAGAAAGGTTATTGCGTAAAATGCAAAAGCACCAAAGAGATGAAAGATGAGCAGAGAGTAACTTTCAAAAATGGCCGCCCCGCCATGAAGGGGAAATGTGTTTCCTGCGGTACGACAATGTGCAAGATATTGAGCAAGAAATAATTTCCCGTTTTCATAACCCGCATATAAATGTAAGATATATAAATCAAGAAAGGAAGGTTAGTAAAATAGACTCCAAAAAATTAGCGCTGCGGATCGTCCAGATAGCAAAAGATAAAAAGGCGGAAGAGCCGCTTATACTTGATATGCGTAAGGTTTCCAACTTCTGCGATTATTTTGTTATCTTGAGCGGCATGTCCCTGCGTCACACCAAGGCATTATCCGAAGCAATAGCAGAGGATTTAGACAAGGAAAATATTAAGCCTCTCGCCAGGCCCGCCAGAGATGAAAGTCCGTGGGTTCTTTTGGATTTTTCAAGCGTTGTGGTGCACATATTCTATAAGTCGACACGGCAGTTCTATGCCTTAGAGCGCCTCTGGCAGGATGCGCCCCGCGTCAAACCCGCCCCTGCACGCAGAAGCGGGGTAAAGGCTCCCAAGAAGAAAAATGCAAGGAAAAAACGTTGATACTGCTTTAATTGAGATCCTCACCCAATCCCTCCGAGACGCTCAAATCTGTCCTGATTTCAAAGAAGAGATATACCTTGAAATACCTCGCGAGCGGCGTTTCGGTGACCTGTCTACCACTGTCGCTTTAAAGCTTAGTAAGATACTGAAGAAAAATCCCGTTGAGATAGCCCGCCTTTTAGCCGAGAAAATAAAACAAGGATTAGCCGGATACGGCATTGAAAAGTACGTGCAGGACGTCAAGGTGGAGGGCGCCGGATTTATCAACTTTGTCTTAACTGACGATTATTTCTACAGCCAGCTGGAGTCCATTCTCTTAAAAAAAGGAGATTTCGGCAAACAGGATATCGGAAAAAATAAGGCTGTCTTGATCGAGTTTGTGAGCGCTAATCCTACCGGGCCCCTTTCGGTCGCCCACGCCAGGCAAGCGGCGGTAGGAGATGTGCTGGCCAACATCTTAAGCGAGCTCGGATTTAAGGCACAGCGGGAATATTACCTTAATGACGAAGGCAACCAGATAAATATCTTAGGCGACTCCGTTGAGCTTCGTCTGCGTGAATTGCAAGGCGAAAAAATAGAATTCCCCGAAAACCATTATCAGGGCGAATATATTTATGATATCGCGCGCGAATTAAAAGACAAACCGCAGCTTCTCAAAAACGACCCCGAATTCTTCTCGCTATACGCCGTGAACCACATATTGAACATCATAAAGAAGGAGCTGGATGATTTCGGGGTAAAGTTTGACTGCTGGTATAGCCAGAAGGAATTGCGTAAAAGCGGAAAAATTGAAAAGGCGCTGGCCTATTTAAAAGAGAAGGGCTTGATCTATGAAGAAGAAGGCGCGGTGTGGTTTAAATCCACCGATTTCGGCGATGACAAGAACCGCGTGGTAGTCAAAAGCGACGGCTCTTATACCTACCTGGCTCCCGATATTGCCTATCATCAGGAAAAATACAAGCGGGGCTTTGAGTGGCTGATCAATCTCTGGGGTCCTGACCATCACGGTTACATCAGCCGCCTTAAGGCTTCTTGCATGGCTATGGGCAAGGACGCTAGTTCTATCAATATCATCATCGTGCAGCTGGCAAGTATTTATAAGGACGGCAAGCCCCTGATAATGTCTACCCGCCGCGGACAGTATATCACCTTAAGGGAAGTCATTGACGATGTAGGCGTGGATGCGGCGCGATTTTTCTTCCTTATGCGGCGCACTGACAGCCACCTGGATTTTGATCTGGAGCTGGCTAAACAGCAGACCCCCCAGAATCCCGTATATTACGTGCAATATGCCCATGCGCGCATCTGCAGTATCTTGAAGAACGCGGCAGAAAAAAATATCTCCCAGGCCAATATGGCATTATTAAAAGAAAAAGAGGAGATGGGGCTGATTAAGAGCCTGGCGCTGTTCCCGCAGATTTTAAGGAACTGCCTGGCAAGCCTGGACCCTTGCCTGATTAGCGCATATTTACAGGAGCTGGCTACGGATTTTCATAAGTTTTACGATCTGCACCGCGTCTTAGTAGACGATAAAGAATTAAGCCGCGCGCGCCTCAGCTTGATTGAAGCGACGCGTATTATTTTAGCTAAGGCTTTGAGTGTTTTAGGCGTTAACTCACCGAGCGAGATGTAATAATATGATCAATAGAATCTGGAATATCGCCAAAACGCAAGCGCATTTAAGCAAGGTATTAAGCGAGGAATTAGGCATATCGCCTATCCTGGCGCAAGTGCTGCTTAACCGCGGAATAGATAAACCCCTCCAGGCCGAAAGATTCCTAAAGGCAGACGCAACTATGTTTCTGGATCCCAAAGACCTTCCGGATATCTCCAAAGCAGTAGCGCGTATCAAAGCAGCCGTTAAAAATAAAAATAAGGTGATGATATTCGGCGACTACGACGTGGATGGGATCACCAGTGTTGCCTTATTGGAATCTTTCTTAAAAGGCCTGGGCCTTTCGGTAATACATTACCTCCCGCACCGCATAAAAGAGGGCTATGGTTTGAATAGGGCAGCCGTAAAGACCGCTAAGTCCAAAGGAATAAAGTTATTTATTACCGTAGATTGCGGCACGAATAGTTTTGAAGAAGTGGCGGAGCTGCAGAAAGCCGGCATAGACGTTATTGTCACCGACCATCACGAGCAGAGCAGCGATAAGCTTCCCGCTGCTGTGGCGGTAATCAACCCCAAGCGCCGGGATTCTAAATATGGTTTTAGGGAGTTATCGGGAGTGGGAGTAGTGTATAAATTCCTCCAGGCGCTAAGCGGACAGGCGCTGCAGGATGAACTGGATTTAGCCTGCCTAGGCACCATAGCGGATGTAGTGCCGCTTACCGATGAAAACCGTATTATCACTAAGCAGGGCCTGGAGCAGCTGTCAAATACCAAAAGGCCGGGGCTCCTTGCCCTTATAGAACAAAGCAGCCTGAAGAAGCGCCCGTTTACTACTACGGCGGTAAGCTATATCCTTTGCCCCCGCCTTAATGCCAACGGCAGGATGGATTCTGCGGAGACTTCCTTAGAGCTCATTTTAAGCGATTCTATGCCGCGGGCAACGGAATTAGCCAAGCTTACTAATACTAATAATCAGCAGCGGCAGAAAGTAGAAGAAAGGATATTGCAGGAGGCGCAGGATTTGATCCAGCGCGAGGTGAATTTTAAGGAACATTGTGTTATTGTATTGGGAAATGAAGGCTGGCATCAGGGAGTATTGGGCATCGTCGCCTCCAAGCTCGCCGATAGATTCTACCGGCCGACGATATTGCTTTCTCTTAGCGATGGTATGTGCAAGGGCTCCTGCCGCTCCATAAAGAATTTTCATATCTTTCAGGCTTTGCTTGAGTGCGAAAAGCTATTGAGTAATTTCGGAGGGCACAGCCACGCTGCCGGGATACTGATACACAGGGATAAGATCAAGGAATTCAAGGAAGCGATAAACCTTATTGCCCGCAAAAAACTTACCGTCGAGGATTTTTATCCGACGGTAGAGGCGGATATGGAGCTGAGGTTTGCCGATATAAATGAGGCATTGATACAAGAGCTCGAATTGATGGAGCCCTTTGGAACAGGCAACCCTGAGGCTGTCTTTTACACCCCCAACCTTAAATTAAAATCTAAGCCCCAGATTTTAAACCGGGATACGCTTAAATTCTGGGTTACGGACGGCGAGTTTACCTATCCTGCAGTGGGATTTAGGATGTCAGATTTGGCAGAGGCTCTTGTATGCGCCGATGCATTCGATATGCTCTATACCCCGAGCATAGACGGCTGGCAGGGGCGCAATGCCGTTCAGCTTGAAATAAAAGATATCCGTCCGCGCCGAAAATAATTAGGGACACATCCGATTTATTTATATCCTAGCGGGCGGCGGAAATAAATCGGATGTGTCCCTAATATTTACCTGGTATATTTTTGGATTTTACCTGCTTTCATGCATTTGGTGCAGGCGTACACTGTCTGGGGGCGGTTGTCAATCAGCGCCCTGATCTTCTGCAGATTGGCAAGGAAGTATTTCTTGGAGGCGCGGGCTATTTTACTGCCTGTCCCGCCTTTTTTCTTGGCGAGACCTTTTCTAGTCAACACTTTTCCTGTAAGACTGCTTTTACCGCAAATTATGCACTCTTTAATCATCTTTACTGCTCCTTCAAACCTTAAATTAGCTAAATTTTACCTCATTGAAGTATACTTGAAAATACGGAGTTGTCAAGGTAAAATAAGTGAGGCCGCATCTTATGGAGCGATAGCGACATAAGCCGCTGGCCGAACTTACCCCGCCATCGGCAGGGTTAATTGAGTATGGATACCAATATCTTAGAAGGCCTGAATAAGGAACAAATTGAAGCGGTTACGCATAAAGAGGGGCCGCTTTTGATCATCGCGGGCGCCGGAACCGGCAAGACCACCGTCATCACCCGCGGGATCGCCTGGCTCTTATCCGAGGGCCTGGCCAAGCAGGATGAAATCCTGGCGCTTACCTTTACGGACAAGGCCGCCCTGCAGATGCAGGAGCGCGTGGATATCCTTGTTCCCTACGGCTATACTGATATTTGGATCTCTACCTTCCACGCCTTTGGCGACAGGTTATTGCGCGAAAACGCCCTGATCGCCGGGCTTAACCCGGATTTTAAAGTCCTCACCCGCCCCGAAGCAGCCGTATTCCTGCGTGAGCATCTTTTTGAATTCAATTTATCCTACTATCGCCCTTTATCCGACCCCACCCGTTTTATTGAAGCACTTATCTCCTTATTCAGCCGCGCCAAAGATGAAGATGTCTCACCCAAGGAATACCTTAAGTTTGCCCGGGAGATGGTGCTTAAGGCCAAAGAGAGTCCCGATGATAAGGCGCAGCAGGAAGAGGCCCTGCAACAGATGGAGGTGGCGGAAAGTTACCTTAAATATCAGGAGTTGCTGGCGAAAGAGGGGTTGGTGGATTTTGGTAATCAGTTTTATATGGCCTTACAAATCCTGCGTGAGCATCCCTTGATCCTGAAAAATTATCAAAACCAGTTCAAATATATCCTGGTGGATGAATTTCAGGATACCAATTTTGCTCAATTCCAGATAGTTAAATTGCTGGCAGGTAAGAGGAGAAACATCGCGGTCGTGGCGGACGATGACCAGTGCATTTATCGCTGGCGCGGCGCCGCCTATAGCAATGTATTGAATTTTATCTCCGATTATCCTGAAGCAGGAAAGATAAGCCTTATCCGCAATTATCGCTCTACCCAGCCCATACTGGATAGCGCATATCGCCTCATTCAGCATAATAATCCCGAGCGTTTTGAAGTCAAAGCCAATATTGATAAACACCTTATCGCCTTAACAGGAGAAGGTAAGGGGCCGGAACATCTGCATTGCGATACAAATTCTACCGAAGCGGATAATGTTGCGCGAATAATCAAGGAAAGGGTATCCGGCGGTTCCTGGAAATACCGTGATTTCGCCATCCTGGTACGCTCCAATTCCGACGCTGAAAGTTTCCTGCAGGCATTAAATATGGAGGAGATTCCCTGGCAGTTCAGCGGCAACCAGGGGCTATATTCCCGGGAAGAAATAAAGATATGCATAAATTTCCTGCGCGTAGCAGCTTATTTTTCAGATTCTTTAAGCCTGTATTACCTCATAAGCTCCGAGGTTTACGCGCTGAACCTTGCGGAGCTGACCCTTTGTTCGTATTACGCCAAACGCAGGAATAAAAGCCTTTATTCTGTTTTGGAGGAGATGGATTCTATAGAGGAATTGCAGAATCTGAGCGATAACTTCCGCGATAAGGTAAAGGTGATTCTGGCGGACCTGCAGAAATTCTTAAAAATATCCCGCGAGGAGACAACCGGGAAACTGCTTTATAGTTTTCTGACTGATACGGGCTATCTCAAAAAGCTCACCCAAACTCAAAATCAGGAGAATGAGGATAAGATACAGAATATCGCCAAGTTTTTCAATATTGTGCGGGATTTTGAGCTGGTGGCAAAAGAGGACCGCGTGATAAGTTTTGTGGGTTACCTGAATCTTTTAATAGAAGCAGGGGATGACCCGGCAACGGTAGAGGCAGACCTTGATAGTGATGCCGTAAATATCCTGACCATCCATAAAGCTAAAGGTCTGGAGTTCAGGGCGGTATTTTTAGTCAGCCTGGTGCAGGGGCGTTTTCCCTGGCCGCGCCGCAAGCAGCCTATTGAATTGCCCGATGTGCTCATAAAAGAGATAATGCCTTCGGGAGATTTCCATATTCAGGAGGAGCGCAGGCTTTTTTATGTGGGGATGACGCGCGCCAAAGAAGAATTATATTTTACCAGCGCCGAGGATTACGGCGGCTCGCGCCTGCGCCGCATCAGCCAGTTTGTGCTCGAGGCTCTCGGTATGGATAAACCTATTAAGGATAAGAAAAAATCCAGCGCCCTGGAGGCGATTGAGCGTTTTGCGCCCCGCAAGGATTCTCTTAAGGTCGAAGCCCGGGATTTAGCCGATGATAAACTTGTTCATTTAAGCTACTATCACATTGATGATTATCTGACCTGTCCCTTAAAATACAAATACGTCAATATTCTGCGTGTGCCTATTATGGAGCATCATACCGTTGTATACGGGCGCGCCATGCACGATGCGGTAAGCAAGTATTACCAGTTTAGAATGGCGGGTAAGAAGATGGCCGCCGGAGAATTGCTGGCGGCTTTTGAACAGAGGTTTGACCCTCAGGGCTTTCTTAATGTTTTGCATCAGGAGGAGCGTTTTCGTATCGGCAGGGAAGCGCTGGTAAGGTTTTATCATTCCGAGGAAAAGCATAATGTGCAGCCCAAATTCATCGAGAAGGATTTTTCTTTTATCCTGGAGAATAACAAGATAACCGGGCGCTTTGACAGGGTGGATGCGGAGAAAGACGGCGTAATTATTATGGACTTTAAGACCTCCGAGATCGATACCCAGAAGGATGGGGATAAGCGCACCAAAGAGAGTCTGCAGCTTGATCTATACGCCCTGGCATATAAAAACATATTCGGTGAGCTTCCTAAGCGCGTGGAACTGTATTTTCTTGAGTCCGGGATCATCGGCAGCAATGTGGTAGAAGAAGGGGACCTGGAAAAGGTAAAAGAGAAGATTAAAGAGGTTTCTGCCGGTATCCGTAAGCGAAATTTTGAGGCCGCGCCATCCTATATGGCTTGCACCTATTGCGCTTATAATCAAATCTGCCCTTCGGCAATAATAAGATAAATTTAACTGCGGCTTGGTTAAGTTTTCTTTTTTGTACGGTGCATTGTCAATAAAGAGACTAACAATACCGCGCAAGATAAAATTGCGGCAGAAGTTATAGCTCTTCTATTCAGCGGATGAGGAATATTTCTTCCTGCCTCCACCTTAATGAGCGACTGAGCATGAATATCCAGATCGCCTCCGTGCTCTAC
>Ga0315294_10009892_pt1 | contig 10449 bp, 4 predicted proteins | sample YL17G13_40_MG_FD_203626 | JGI IMG/M metagenome (GOLD analysis project Ga0315294, IMG submission 203626) | Sediment microbial communities from Yellowstone Lake, YNP, Wyoming, USA - YL17G13_40 | ecosystem: Environmental > Aquatic > Freshwater > Lake > Sediment | place: USA: Wyoming | collected...
GCGCCCCGCAGCACAAGCATCAGGAATGGCCGGCACAGTTGAACCGGTTCTTCCAGCTCCCCAGCCTTGCGACGGCTTACGCGCGCACGCGCGACGAGAAGTATGCGCAGGCGGCCCGCGATTACGTGGCCGGGTGGATCGCCGCACACCCGTCCCGTGAGGGCTGGACCATCGCCCGCTACGACAACACCCTCAACCTGTCCATCCGCGTGGACCAGTGGCTCGTGTCGCTCCCCCGTCTGATGGAGAGCCCCTCCTTTGACGACGGTCTTGTGGACGAGATGGTGCGTTCCATCTGCGCGCAGCACGCGTTCCTGATGGAGCACCTGACCGGCTGGGGCAACTGGCGCATAGCGCAGGCGGACTCGCTCCTGTCGGCCGGCATTCGTCTGGACGGGCTGCCTGACGCCGAACGCTGGCGCACCGCCGGAGTGCGCCTGCTGAACGACGCCTTCCACAGGCAGGTGCTGCCCGACGGCGCGCACATCGAGCGCAACCCGGGATACCACACCTGGATGGCCCACGTCTTCAGCAGCTACTGGCGCCTGGGCAAGGCCATGCCGAAGCTCGGCCTGACGATGCAGCCGGACGCGATTGCGCGGATGTACGACTACGGCGTCGCCGTGAGACTCCCCAACGGCTCCTACAACAACATGCACGACTCTCTGGGCGCGCGCACGGGCAGAGGGGAGAACGACGCAATCCCGGCCCGCAAGGCCTTCCGAAAGGAGGCCGGCCTGCCAGAGGTTCCGCCCCCCACCTCGCAGTTCTTCCCGCACGCGGGCCAGGCCCTGATGCGTGACGGCTGGGGTGAGGACGCCACGTACGTCACGTTCGACGCCACCACGTGGGGCGGAGGCCACTGTCACCTGAGCCGCAACGCGGTGCAGCTTCATGCCTTCGGCCGCACGCTGGTGCTCGACCCCGGCTACTTCACCTACGAGACGAGCGACCCGTTCATGCGCCACGGCCGCTCCACGCGCGCGCACAACACGTTGAGCCTTAACGGCTGGAACCAATCGGAGGCGGACCCGGAGAACCGCTTCGCCTGCGCGCCGGGGTACGACCTCGTGGAAGCCACCTACGACGGCAGCTACTGGCCTTCGGTGCAGATGTGGGGCAGGACGTCCGAGAGTGCGCCGGGGATTTACGCCGAGCACTATCGCGCGGTGCTGTGGGTGCACGGCCGGTGTGTGGTCGTCATTGACGGGCTTGCTTGCCCTTCCGCCGGGCAGGACAAACCGTCCCTGGAGAACAATTGGCAGTTGTGCGAGGGACCGGTTGAGACTGACCCATCCGGCGAGTGGGCGGCCACGCACAACGATGACGCCAACGTGCTGCTGCTCTTCCCGCTCAAGCTGCCGGGGATGAAGCTCTCAGTCCACGAGGGCGAGACGAACCCGCCGCGCGGGTGGCTGCCGGGTGAAGGCAAGTACGTCCCCGCGCCGCAGGTCTCCCTTGCCCTTGCCCAACACACCGCCCGCTACAGCGACCTGGCGACGGTGCTGATACCTTTCAAAGGGGCCGAGAGGCCGAAGGTGAGCGCTCAGGCGCACGGGCTGTACCCGGGGGGCGTAGGCACGCTCAGCCTGCGTTGGGAAGACGGCTCAACAGACGATGTGTACTGGACGGGCGGCCTTGCCATGATGGTCGGGAGGCAGGAGGGTTTCGAGACCGACGCCGGGCTGGTGCACCTGCAAAGGGATGCCAAGGGCCGCCTCATCAGGGGATTTGTCGGCCACGGCACGTTCATCGAGCCCTGGGCGCCGACCGTGAGGGAGAAGCCCGAGGTCTTCGTCATCGGCGGATAGAAGGCCGGCACGTTCCCTGCGTGTGACTTCCACGCAGGCGCCGTGTCAATCCTCCATGCGCGTGCCGCGCTTCCACTCCTCGCGCATCTTTACGCCCTTGCCGAGCGCCAGGTAAGGTTTGCCCTCAAAGATCGGCCGGTTCCCGTCCGCGTCCAGAATCCACATGAGCGTGCGGCGCGTCGGGCCGAACGTGACGCTGGCGGTCGAGACGAGCGTCCAGTTCACTTCCCACTCCATTGGATGGGAGCGCTCGCCCGCCACGCTGATGCGCTCTGGAGGAGGCGCATCGCGGTCCAGCACGATATTCGCCACGCCCCAGAGTGATGCGCCGCGCCTGGCCTCCTCGTCGGTGAGTTTCAGCAGGCGGTGATATCGCCGCTCCGCGCCTGCCCACACAATCGTGTCGGCGTTGTCCTCCAAGTCCCACCCGCGCGCCTTGACCGACATCACGTCGCGCTCCTTCTTGAACGCGTTCATCTCCGGCGTCAGGTACGACAGCGCCGTGATGGCGGAGGCCCCGTTCTTTGCCCAGCGCACGCCCATCCGGCAATTGGACTTCTCTATGGCCACGGAATCAAGCTTCGGGTCGGCCCATATCTGGTTCCCCGGCCCGAAGAACTCGCGGTAGCGCTCAAGGAACTTCACGACCTCACGCACCGTGTCAATGTCCTCAGGCAGTATCTCATGGACGTTCACGGGGAAGATGTCCTTCGGCTCTTCGTCGCAGAGCACGGCTGCGGACACCCCCCCGACCTGCAAGACCCTCTTGATAGGGTCGCCCTTGGGGCCTTCCTTCGGGGGCTTGAGCATGAGCTTCATGAAGGGGCGGCGGATGTCGTCGAGGTTGTTGCCCTGCACCACTCCTTCTTCGCCGTGGTTGATCCACACGTGGGTGCAGTGGCCCTTCGGCGTCTGCGTTGCAACGAAGCGAGTGTTGAGCCGGCGGCTGATGAACCAGTACCAGTTGAACTCATAGGCCATCATCCACGGCTCGTTGCAGGCTTCCAGGAAGCCGCGGTGCTCAGCTTCGACGATTTCCCGCAGACCGCGGCACTCAGGGAACTTCGTCAGGTCAAGGTCCGCTGCCATCCGCGCCTTCTCAAGCTCGATGAGCTCCTTCTTGTAGTCGAGCTCAGCAGACGGCGGATAGCTGCGCCGTGCCCAGTCCATGCAGGAATCGGCCATCTTGAGCCACAGCTCGCCGCGGGAAGCCTTCCCGCCAGCGGCCTTTCCCCGGTTGTATGCCTCACGTCTGGTCATCCTCAGAGCCATCGCCGCAACCTCACTGCACAATGACGTCGTCGTCAGTAACTATCCCGTGCTCGAAGGCGAGCTTGATGTAGTACATCGAGTGGACCCACCCGAGCGGCCACTTGGCCGCGCGGAACGCGCCGCGGAACGGCCTCGCCACGCGCGTGAGCCAGCTTTCATCGCCCGACATGTAGTACGCGTATGCGGCCGGATTGTAGTCGGTCGAGCGGTGGCCGCCGTGCATGCCGCAGCGCTCGAGCTCAAGCCGCCACTTCAACTGGTCCAACACGAAGCCCTTCACCTCCTCGTCGCGCGTGATCTCCCAGTACCAGAACATGCCCTCCCACGAGGCATAGTCTCCGTAAGGCGCGACCTTCACCGGCTCCATGTTGAACGGCCTCGGAGACATCATGTGGCCGTATCTGGCCGTGTTGGCCATGAGGCCCTCGCGGATGATCTTGCTGCACCCCTGCAGGTAACGCGGGTCCCGGTTGAACTCGTAGCACCACGTGAGGTTTATCATGGGCTGGCCGGCCTCGCGCTCATCGGCGGCAATCACCGCAAAACCGTCATCCATGTCTATCCAGTGCAGCAGGTTTTCGCAGATGCGCAGCGCGGCCCGCTTGTATTCCGCATCGCCAGTGAGCGCGTAGGCGAACAGCAACTCCGTGAACCACATGTGGGACGGGTAGGCCGCGCCGTCATTGTGGTGCAGGCAGTGCGAGACCATGCCTCCGTGCTGAAAATGGTCCACGCTGAAGTCCACGAAGTCCACCTCCATGATGTGCGTGGCCACTGCGAGGCCGACCTCGGCGCACCCCCACACGCCGCTCCGCAGGTAGTTCTGCATGTAGACCAGAGCGAACATCTCCTCGTTGTTCGCGCCGTGGTCGCCATAGTCCCAGAAGCCGCTGCCCGGTGCGGGCTGCACCTCTGTCATCGCGCCAAGCTGGCCGTAGGTCACGCCAAGCCATGCGTCCATCACCTTCCGTTCAAAGTACAGGTGCGCTTCAGGCTCGTACGGCGGCAGCTTGTCAATGGCGAACACGCAGCAGCGCCGCACGTGCTCCAAGTCGGGCATGATGGTTATCGGGGACGCAGGCGGGACGTGCGTGTAGAAACCGCCGAACTCCCAGCTCAGGTAACGGTTCTGGATGTGCTCGTCGCTCGCGCCGGCGGGCACGGGGGCAAGGTAGACCGCGTGCGAGCGGCCCGCGCCTTGCGTGATGAGAAGCGACCCCGCCCAGTCCGGCCAGATGCCGAATCGCAGAGCCGGGCCCTCGCTCTTGAGCGACTTCGGGTGGAGGCATACCATCTGCCCGAACGCGCCGACGATTCCACCTTCCTCACCTACAAGCGCCAGGTACGGCCACGTGCAGCGGTTCCCGCCCGCCTGGAGGCGGTACTTCGGGTCCTGGAGGAACCACGGCTTCCCTTCCGGGGGATCGTGGAGGACGGCTGGGTCACGCACGAAGCAATCGCCGCGCGCGCCCGGCTTGTGCGTCGCCTCGTAGTTGTCCAGGTCGCCGGTGTCGGAGGTGACGATCTCCGGGTCCTCGTCAACGCGCATGAACGTGTGGAGGTAGTGGCGCCCGATGTTGTTCGCGATGAAGCATCGCTTCGCGCCGGACGCCGCTGCATCGGCAGTCAGGCAGAGCGAACGTATCTCGATGCCCGGCGTGGGCAGCTCGCGGTTGCGGAAGCTGTAGGTGAGCTTCACGTCCGGCCGGTCGGCGCGCACCTCGATGCGCAGGAAGTAGTCGAGCATCTCAGAGCCGTCGTCCGCGCCGTGCTTGCCGTCAACGCGAAGCACGCCGCGCAGCGGGTTCAGGTGCTCGACAGTCACCTTTCGCCTGCCGAGGGAAAGCGAGTACTGCTTGCCGGCCTTATCAAGGAATGTGACGTCAAGGCCGCCCTTCCGGACAAGCTCTTTCCCTGAGTAAGTCCACGACTTCAGAAACCCGGGGCGCCGCCCGGAGACAGTGATTTCGACCAGCCCGTTGCCTATCGTGGCGGCGGCCCCCTTGACGCTCGCCTGGACGGGATGAGGCGGCGCGGGTGTGCGGCCCCTCCTCGCCTCGACGCTCACCGACCTGCCTGCGGCAGGCCCGAAGTCGAGCATGAAGTCCACGAGCGACCACTGCACGCTGCCGTCCGGCCAGGCGTTGAGCGCCGTGAACCCCGCGGGCAGCCGCGCGCCGTTCTCATCGCGCAGCGCGAGGGCCCCCACGTCGCGCAGTGCACCTTCCGGCCAGGGCACGCCGTATGTGATCGGCTGCGCCTGCATCGGCCGGTATGCGCGATTCTTCAGCTTGAGCGTCTGTTTCATGTCCGCGGCCATGGTTCTGTCTTCCACAGAGAGACAGGAGGTAACGGTGAGAAGGCCGGAGATTCTAACTGAAGGCAAGCCCGAAGGACAGAGAAACCCTGAATGCTGGGCTGCAAATGGCCCTCGATTCCCCGCTCACTCCTTCAGCAACAGAACAATGTCCGTCCACTCAAGAGGCAGTTTCAGGCGCACGCCGCCAGCAATCTTCTCGCAGGGCACATTTCCGCGTTCGCAGCTAACGGCCTTACTGACGGGCTGCGCCAGCTTCACGTCCACCTGCAATTCCTTGATGGGCTGGTACGTGTAGTTCGCCAGCACGAGCGCCGATCCCTTGGGGCCTGTGAGCAGGCTCGTCTCGACCACGGGCACGTCGGCCTTCGCCACTGGCGCGACGCCCGCGAGCTCACACGGCTCCGCCACCAGCCGCCGAGGGCCTTCCGGCCATTTCTCCTCAAGCGTCGCAGGCTTGAAGTCCGCCATCTGCCCGTACGCGAGCATTGGCATGAACCCCACGCCCATCACCTTGCCTTGCCCGCAGGCCCTGACCTCCCATGCAGCAGGACCGTCCTTGAAGACGCCCACTGCCTCCCGTTCGCCAGGGGCATGGAGCACGTCGAGCCGGCAGCCGATCACGGGCAACTCGATCTGTCCTGACTTCAGTTGGCACAGCGCGGTTGTAAGCGCCGGCAGCCTGGGCAGGTCCCTGCGCTCGTTGTAACTGCGCTTCTCGGCCACGAGCTTCCTCGCCGCGTCCTCCGGCCAGATGTCCTTCGCGTACGGCGGCACATAAGGCTCATAGAGCTCGTCGCGCGTCGCCGCGCCCGCTGAGAGATAGAGCACACCGCCGGCCCGCACCCATTTGTCAATCTGCTCAGATGCTTTCCGGGAGACACACCAGTCCGCGACGTAGAGCACCTTGTAGCCTTTGAGCCGCCCTGCCTCGACGTCCTCCTCGCGCAGAAAGTCGGGCTGGATGCTCAAGTGTCGCAGCGCGTGCCAGAGCAGGCGCTTCTCGGCGAACGCCGCCGGCTGGTCGCTGTACCAGATGTCGTGGCTCACGGAGTAGAGGATGGCAACCGGGTCTGACACCGGCTTGCACTCGGCGAGCACGTCCTCGGCCTTCTCCAGGTGTCGGCCGAGCTTTGCGAGGCCCTCGTATTCGCTCCGCAGGTCTGACCAGTAGTTCTCGGTGCCGATGTAAGTCGGCCCGAAGGTCCAGAAGAAGAACGCCTTCGCCCCCTGGCCGAGGGCCGAGTATGCCTTCAGGCGCAGGTAGCCGTCGTCGCTTGGCGTGATAAGCGCCAGGAGCTTGATGTTGCGGCTGCCGATGGCCGAGCGCAGGATGGCGTTGAGGTACTCGAATGACTGCGCGCCGGTCCACGTGTAGCCCGGCCCGTACATGTGGTTCAGGCCGAGCCAGTCCTCGCTCGAAAGGACGTCCACGGACTCCTGCGAGCCAAGCTCGAAGAGGTCGAGCATGGCGAAGCTCATGCCCATGTGAGGCGGCCCCCACGCGTTGAAGAACCCGTGGCTGCTCGGGAGCGTCTCGGTCTTCATGCCCGGCAGCGATTCCTTCACCATGTCGGTGGTCTGGCGGAGCTGGCGTGCGGACCACCAGTGGCCGAACTTCGCGGCGTGGTACATGAGGCGGCGCGTCGGCAGGTCGGCCTCGCGCGGGAGCGTCTTCTGCACCATCGCCTCGGCCGGATACTCGACCTGGTCGAGCGGCTTGCCCAGGTCGGCTTGAGTGACTCCCTTCTCCTTCAGATACTCGCGGAACCATCCGTTGAGCTTCGCCTTGTCTACACGCCGGAAGTCGAGAGCCTTCACCTCATCAGCGACGACAAGGTGTGCCATGTTCTCGTGGAACCACTTGCCATCGTCGGTCTTGAGTTGATTGGCGATGCGCTTGCCGTCACCGTTGCGCCAGGCGTCGCGGCCGCCGTCGCGGTCCGGCCCGTAATGCCAGGTCTTGCCGAGGACGCGCATGCCTGCCTCGCGGAGGACGTCATTCGGCGCGCCGTTGAGCACGTTGAACCCGAGCAGCTTGAGCGTCAGGGTGGCCTTGCGCGCCAGCGCAGGGTCGTAGTGCCCCCAGAGCGTGCTGCACACGTCGAACCGCTTCAGCGAGATTGGCTTCTTCCCCACCACCTCCTGCGCCCAGCGCAGGTGACGCTCCGTCATCTGCGAGCCGGTTTCGAACTCGTCCTTCTTCTCGCGGAGCGGGTGCACAGCCAGGAAGCAGATGCTGTCCGAAGCGCTGCTCTCAGTGAACGAGATGACGATGCCCTGCTCATCAGGCTTGTCTGCGAGCTGCACCTCGAACGTGCAGCCTTTGAACGGGTCTTTCGGCGCAAGGCGCGTCAGGGTCATCTTGATTGACGGCCACTCAGCCAGCCCGCCCTCGCGGTTCATGCGTCCGTGCAGGGGCCAGTCCCGCAGGTCCACCCACTCGCTCCACGCGTTGGCGTCCACCTGCGCCGTCTTGCCCGGCAGATACCACTGCTCCCCGACGTGCCGGAAGCCGCTCAGCGCCACCCGGAACTTCTCGCCCTGCGGCTCTTTCACCCTGAAACGCAGGAAAACGTCAGCCCCGTGCGCAGCGCGCGTCAGCAACAGACAGGAACAGACAAGCGTAATGATGCGCAGGCCGCGCCAGCAGGCTGAGACCGACCCCGGACGCCGCATGACGCAGCCCCGATTCTCCATGTGGTTCATTCCCAGCTCCTTCCTGTCGGCAGTATCCTCATCCCTGCAGCTTATCCCGGAGCAGGCGGAAGCGCAAGGCGTCTGCAAGGAAGCGGCCCAGGTCTGGAATCGTGCGGACTGGCGTTGCGCGAGGCAGCGCGATAGAATGGAGTGTCCGCGTTGTTCTGCGGGATGATCGGAGACCGGCGCTGTGCTGCAGTGCGGAATTCGCCGGCCTGCCCCGTCATTCCGGCTCACGAAAGGAGAAGGCTTCCGTGGAGTACGTCAGATTCGGGAACACTGGGCTGATGGTTTCGAGGCTGTGCATGGGTGCGATGGAATTCCCCAAGAGGTGCGACGAGAGAACGTCAATCCGCATCGTGCACAAGGCCATGGACAACGGCATCAACTTCTTTGACACGGCCAACTACTACGCCGACCACAAGAGCGAGGTGGTTCTGGGAAAGGCCGTTAGGGACAGACGCGGCAAGGCAATCCTCGCCACGAAGTTCTGGGCGCACATGTACGACGATCCCAATGGCCGCGGCTGCTCACGGCAGCACGTCATGAGGTCAGTGGAGGACAGCCTGCGCCGGTTCCGCAGCGACTATATTGACCTCGTCCAGCTCCATCACCCGGACCCCCACACGCCGGTTGAAGAGACGCTCTCGACGCTGGACAGCATGGTAAAGCAGGGCAAGATACGCTACATCGGCGTGGCCAATCACTACGCCTGGCAGGTGGCGCACATGCTGGGGGTGGCCGCGCTGCACAACTGGGACCCGGTCGTCTCGCTCCAGTGCCGCTACTGCCTGACCGACCGCGCCGTGGAGCTTGAGACGATGGCGTTCTGCCGGCGCTTCAACATCGCCACGCTCCTCTACGGGCCGCTCGAGGGCGGCATCCTCACTGGCAAGTACAAACGCGGCAAGAAGCCGCCGAAGGGGACGCGCTGCGACGTTCTCGGCGCATTCCGCGAGCTTCTCACGGACGACATGTTCGACATACTCGACCTGCTCCGCGAGGTGGCCGAGAAGAACGGCGCACTGATGGCGCAGGTCGCCATAAAGTGGCTGCTCTCGCGGCCCGGCATCACGTGCCCCATCATCGGCGGGAGCAGGCCCGAACACTTCGAGATAATGTACGATATTGACAAGGTGCAGGTGCCTGACAAGGACCTGAAACGCTTGACTGCGGCAACCGAGAGCCGGGTTTACAGGCCGCACATGAACCAACCCATTGTGATGGGGGCGCCGGACGCACTGAACTGGTGGTGAGAAGCTGCGCGGCCGCACCCATCCTCCACGGAGGATTGAGATGCAGATGGCACGCCTTCGGCACGTTGTTCCCTGGATGTTCCTGTTGGTTGTCCTGTGCTCCTGCCAGAGCGCGGAGACAGTGGTGGATGCCGCCAAGGCCGCTGCGAGCTATCGTGGCGTCAATCAGCCCGTCAAGCCCCTGCCCGACGGCAGCATTCTGTGCGAGGCCGAGGAGTTCCGAGTGGAGCAACCCGGCTGGCAGGCCATGAACTGGGAGTCGGCCTACTACTGCGCCACGTTCGCCAACAGCTTCATGAGCCGCAAGGCGTTCCTCGGGGCGCCGGCGCAGTGCGAACGCTCAGTTGCCTCCATCGAGGTGGAGGTCCCTGCCGCCGGACGGTACCTGGCCCTCGTCCGCTACGAGGCAGCCTACCGTTTCGAAACGCAGTTCCGGCTCCGCATCATCCAGAAGGACAAGGTGGCGCTCGACAGGCTCTACGGCGCACGCGACAACCTGAAGGTCTGGGCGTTCAGCGAACGCCTGAAAAAGGAGGTCGCCTGGTACTGGGGCGCCGTTGAGAACAACGTGTGGGAAGGACACGACGCTTACGTGGAGCTTCAGCCGGGCACGGCGCGGATTGAGCTGGTCGCCGACAAGCAGCCCGGCGACGCTGCCGAGCGCCACGTGGACGTCATCGTGCTCACCACGGACGAGGCACAGGTCAAGGACCGCATCGCAAAGGAAGGCTACCTGCCGCTGGACGGCATGCTCACGCAGGCGGGCGACGTGCACCTGAAGCTACACAACGCAAAAGATGGCTCCCGCATGACCCTCACGATCCCCCCCGCCACCCAGCATTCCCCCTATTGGGTCCACATGCGGAATTGGAAGCCCGTGACGGCAGAGGCCGAGGCCGGCCAGTCCACGGACTGGCTTGAGGTCGGGAGCGTGCTCGACAGCATCAATGACGGCCAGTGGGCGCTCACCGCAGAGCCCAAGGAGAAGGGCGCGGCGCTGCACTACAGCGTTGAGATCGGCGTGCGGGCCGCTGACGGCGCGGTGCAGTCCATCGGCACGTTCGAGAGGCGCACCGGCGGCCTGGGACTGGCC